>Ga0210064_1000017_pt1 | contig 74721 bp, 73 predicted proteins | sample Muzzi_CordC_D2_FD_185531 | JGI IMG/M metagenome (GOLD analysis project Ga0210064, IMG submission 185531) | Wetland microbial communities from San Francisco Bay, California, USA, that impact long-term carbon sequestration - Muzzi_CordC_D2 (SPAdes) | ecosystem: Environmental > Aquatic > Marine >... | reverse complement strand
GGCTCAACATGATGCTTCCTTAAATAATCTTCGATTAAATTCCCCATGTCACCTTTGCCGCACTTGCCTACAAATCGAGCGCGGCCGCCCAGATTTCCGACCCCGATGACCGTATTGCAGGCCGAGCCACCCGGGACAACGCTGATCCTGCCGGAAGACCTTGCCAGGCTGCGTTCGATGTCCTCTTTGCCCACCAGCGTCATGCCGCCTTTGGCCGCGCCCGTTTCTGCTAAAAACTGATCATCTTCGTGAGTGAGGATATCGACCAGAGCAGAACCGACCCCAACGATCAGCTGCCGGCCGTTTGTTATGTATCTAAAATCAGGCATAAAATTTTTTTACCAACCCGCGTTGATTTGTCGCTGAGTCAATTCAGATGACCGGACGCTATCTGAATTTTTATTGACTGAACGTTGATTGAAGCAAATAGGGGCATTTTCAGAAACCATCGGTGGCGTCACCAGACCAGGGAATCGTGTATCCAGCCTTGGTCTTTATCCGCATGCTCGATATGCAGCCAGTGGTCCTGTCTTTTGATGACCTTAAACGGAATTCCTTTTTCGACGGTAAAGAGGATTTTATTTCCGGTCCCCGGCCCGGAGCGGATATTACACAAATCCTTTTTGGTGATGACGGCCTCAATCTTTCCGACCAGCGATTCGTGCACCCACCCTTTATCATCCTCAAAGTCCTTGAAATGGTACCACGAGCCTTGTTTTTCAATTACGAGAATGGGGTAGTATTTTTCGACTTTCCACAAAATATCATAATTGGCGCCGGGGCCGGAACGAATATTGGCCACCGGCGATACTACTGTTAAACGCTCGGCCATCGCAGGACCGGCAAAAATGAAAATTAGAAAAAAAAGCAGAGTCAAGTAGCGTTTCATGATAATTTATTTGTCATATTTTTGAAAAGATTGGGTATCATTATACGCTTGCGGGACAAATATGCCCCTGCCGATTCAACAGACTGGTATTTTATATCCGCGGTCTTTGTCAAGCAAAAGTTTATGGCAAGGTTCAAGGTTTAAAGCGTTCAGGCTGCAAAAAATAACACGTCAGGCAATTGAACACAGGTCAGGGCATTCCCATACACGGCCCCGGTGTCGATTCCGATCTTATTGGGTTCCACCAGAGGTTTCTCCAGTGGCGTGTGACCAAATACCACCGGTTTACCGAAATTATATTTACTGTATATAAATTTGTCTCGAATCCATAACAGGTCTTCGGTTTTCTGAGAGGCCAGGGGTATTTTCGGGCGCAACCCGGCGTGGACAAAAATGTATGCCTCGGTTTCGTAATAGAGCCGCAGGGATTTAAAAAAATCTATATGTTCGGCGGGAATCGGGAATGAATCCGATCGCGGGGTTTTGCTCAAATAACTGTCAAGGGTATTCTGCCCGCCGTTTAACAAATAAGTGAATCGATCGGTCCCATCCAGGTATTTTTCAAGCATATCCTCATGGTTGCCCTTTAACAGAATGATCTCCGGCACCCGTTTTTTTAGATCCATTAAATATTCAACAACTTCCACCGAACCCGGGCCACGGTCAATGTAATCTCCGATAAAAAGCAGCGTATCGTTGGCAAAATCGATCGGTATTTTCTGCATCAGATCCTGCAGTCGATCGATGGAGCCGTGGATATCGCCGATAGCAAATATTTTATCCATAAAATCAATCGCTTTATATTAAAGTTTGGTTTTAACTCCTGCCGATTTCATTGAAAAAGAAACATCCGGCGTGGCCGGTCCAATCTGGTGATACCCTCCTCTTTGGCCGCCTGCACCGCCAGGTGATATTCATCTGTTGAAAGTGTCGAATTCAATCCCTTGACTTCATCCGCTCTGCCGCAAGGCCGGTACTGTGACATGATGTTGACATAGCTATTGCGCGATAACCTTTGCGCGATAAATTTCATGATTTTGCGGGTTCCCGCAAGTCCGTCCGGCAGAACCAAATGTCGTATCAGCAGCCCGTGTCGGGCAATGCCTTGCGCATCGACTTGCAGATCACCGACCTGCCGGTGCATTTCCAGTAAAGACCTGCGGGCAATCTCCGGATAGTCGCCGGCCTGGCAGGCGTTTTCAGCAATCCGCGGATCCCAGAATTTGAAATCCGGCATATAAATATTAAACACTCCTTCGAGCAGTTTTAATGTTGCGACGCGATCATACCCCCCGGTGTTGAAAACCAGCGGTACTGACAGTCCCTTATTTGCAGCGATCTCAATTGCAGACAACATCTGCGGTACAACGTGCGATGGGCTGACAAAATTAATATTGTGGCAGCCCTGATTTTGCAAAGCGAGCATTATGTCGGCCAGTTCATCGTCAGATACAGGTTGCCCGTTACCCTGGTGGCTGATGTCAAAGTTCTGACAAAATAAGCACATCAGATTGCAATGGGTAAAAAAAATAGTTCCGGAGCCACGGGAGCCGACCAGCGGATCCTCCTCCCCGAAATGCGGATGGTAGCTGGAAACCCAGGCCGATTTGCCGGTATTGCAGGTGCCTGTCTCGCCGGCAAGTCGATTGACACCGCACCTTCTGGGACAAAGGACGCAGGATTTTAGCATATTATAGGCGGTGGCTATTTTTTCTTTTAACAATCCTTGCGCAGCAGTGCCGATGTATGATGGCTCAAATGACGGCATGATATGCTAGTTATCCTGCTCAACCATTATTTTTTCAGCCAGGCCGCGTCCCAGCACATAACGTTTTAGATCTGCCGCAATTGCCAGTTGCCCCTGGCTGTTATTGGTAATTACTTCAATCTTATCATCTTTTCGCAAACCCATGGTCAACAGCCTCATTTTTGCGCCGGCGCCCGCGTTAATTTCCTTGATTACCAGACGCTCTCCCGGTTTGGCCAGTGTTAGCGGCATCAGTTGAATTCGTTCCTTGAGACAATTGTGACATATTCCGTAGATTTCCAATTTATGCTGCAGCATGTGAAACCCGTGGGCGGCGGCAATCTTTATTTGCAGCTGTTCTATTTGTTGTTCCTCAAATTCCAGAATTTTCCGGCATTTCGTGCAGATCATGTGGTCATGGTGTTGTCCCAGATGCCGGTGCTCATAGAGAATCACGCCATTATCAAACTGGCTTTTGTGAGTGAAACCGAAACGGCACATCAGTTTGAGGGTTTCGGCTACAAATTCCGAATCCAGTCGCCAGCCGTTGCTTTCAAGGCGCTTAACCAGTTCATTGAGCGACACATGTTTTTCAGTTTGCAAAAAAACTTCCAGGACCTTAAACCGATCTTCGAATTTGTCGATTTGTTCCTGTTTAAACAGCTTTTTGAATTGCTGTTTCTCCTGAACATGAATTTGCTTCATTTGGCTTCCATAATTACCGGCTGTGGCCGGGGATATCGTAAGTTGTGCAGGACCCTCCCGGACAGGAGCGGGTTTGTGACCGCGCACTGCCTTTTTGGGGGGAATCGTCCCCCATGCAATGGCCTGAAACGCTTAATACCCGTTCAAAATCTTCCGACTTGCACTTTGGACATCTGAGCTCCACCTGTTCTTCTTTTTTCATTACCAGAAATTCAAAACATTCATTACATTTTAAACATCTGAATTCATACAGCGGCATATTGTTTTTCCTTTATATAAAAAATAAGTTTAACTTGTTAATATTATTTATCTGGCCGAAATTGTCAAGAAATAGGTAGATTTGCCGCAGGAGCTTCAAAAAAAGATGACATTGCAGGATATCAGCCTTAGATTTTAGCAAGGTTCAAAGGTTCAGCGTTCAACGTTCAGAGGTTTGGAGTACATGCCAAAATCTGCGGGATGCCGGGTTCTTGCATCTCGTTATTATTCCCTAAATGCCCTCGGGTTAGATCTATGATTAAACAACAACCATCCCCATACACCATATCCTGGATTAGCAATATTTCTGAGATCGACCGCGCTGCCTGGGACGCCCTGGCAAAAAAAATGTCGACCCCCTTTCTTGAGTGGGATTGGTTGCGGCTCATGGAAATATCAGGGAGCACCACTGTGAAAACCGGCTGGTTGCCGCACCATTTGGCAGTATGGTCCTCCAGGGGATTGGCAGCAGTTGCACCCCTGTACATTAAAGGGCACAGTGCCGGTGAATTTGTATTTGACCATGTGTGGGCCGATGTGGCCGCGCGCCTGGAAATTGAGTACTACCCAAAACTGGTTGGGATGAGTCCCTTCACGCCAATGACCGGATATCGTTTTTTAATCGCTGCCGGAGAGAATGAGTCGGAACTGACGGCGTTAATGGTTGCTGAGATTGATCGATTGTGCCGCAGCTATCGAATGTCGGGAAGCAGTTTCCTGTTTGCCGATCCACAGTGGCGGCATGAAATGCAAAAGCATGGCTATTTCGGTTGGCGACATCAAAGTTACGCCTGGCAGAATCAAGATTATGAAACTTTTGATGATTATCTGGCGATTTTTAATTCCAACCAGCGACGCAACATCAAACGCGAGCGCAAAGCTATCGAGAAGCAGGGTGTTTTTGTCAGAATTTTCAGCGGCGATGAGATACCGCGAGCCTTCCTTCCGCTGATGTATCGGTTTTATGAGGGCACCAATGATAAATTCGGCCCCTGGGGCTGCAGGTACCTTACCGATTCCTTCTTTGACGGATTGTATCACAACTATCGGCACCGGTTAATGATTGTGGCGGCCTTTGGCCGAAATGATTCCGCGACACCTCTGGGGATGTCGCTGCTGGTAAAAAAAGGGGCCCAATTGTATGGCCGATACTGGGGCTGCTCCAGACCGATTAATTCACTGCATTTTAATGCCTGTTATTATGTTCCGATTGAATGGGCCATCGCCAATCATGTCGATCGCTTTGACCCGGGAGCCGGCGGGGTGCACAAAATTCGGCGGGGTTTTGAGGCGGTATCCAGCTATAGCCTGCATCGCTTCTACGATTCACGCCTGGCGGGGGTTATGCAGACACATATTGACGAAATTAATCGTTTGGAACAGGAGCAGATCGACAATCTCAATCACGAACTGCCGTTTGCCCGGGGGTTGAAAAATTGAACCTCACCGTTTAAGCCTCTCCAAGATGAACTCGTGAAACTGCTGCGATATATCTTTTTTCCAATATCCCACAACACCCGTTCTAACGGAGACCTGGGTCAAATCTACCTGGATGATCGAGACCTCTATTGTCTGCTCCGTTCCGTCTTTTCTTTTGGTTCGAATCGTCGTTTTTTCGCCGTCCGTGGTTTTATCGATAATCGGCTGGTTGAGATCATTTAAGATATCGATACAAACCTGCAGCGTTTTACCAAATTGGGCCTGATAAGTTCTGATGAGATCTCCTTTGATGTACGAATAGGTACCGACGCCGACTCCGGCGCCAACAATTACCGCGACGCAGCCGGTCAGCAGCCAGATGCTCATCAATAAGAGAACAGCCGTGATCTTTTTTCTTTCCGCCATACTCCCTCCCCATCTATTTCGCTGTTTAATCCCGATGTCACTATCTTGTAACGATAGATTATTTTCAATTAAATACCGAAGGGATCCTCTCGATTTTAAAAAAGGACAGAGAGGGTCGACATCCACAAATATCCAATCTTCAATTTTCAATTCTCCGCGGATCCGGGTTAGGGAATACCTCTCAAGTCCGGTGGATCGGGACTCACCACCACAAGCCGGTTATCTTTTTCCCTTTTTACGAGGGTCTGGTACCGGGATGAATACCAGATGCCCATCCGGTTGCCTTCATGGTCCAATATCCAGGCACCCCTGGGATTCAAGCTGTACACATGCTCCATGCGATAAATCAGCTGATTGAGCGACGTCGGATTCATATCAATGGGTTGCCAGCGGCTGGATTGGAGCTGGTAGTTGTGGTCAACCGCGATTATAGCATAGGGGATTCTTTGAAAACCGCTGACGTAATATTGATGGTCCGGCAGGATCTGGCTGCTTTTAAACACCTCGGTTACCTCCGGGCTGCTTTGAAGCCGGCCCGAGATCGAGGCCGAGCAGCCTGCAAAAATCAGAGCCATCATTGCCAAAATCAGGCCGCTAAATTCAAATCGAATCTTTGCTCCGGAATCATATATTCTTGTTTTCGACATGAGTTTTCTCCAATCATCAAAGCCGTCGTTGGAGACCAGCTAGGGCCCTTTAAGGGGGAACCATGAACGCTGAACCTTTTAAACCAACTCTATATAAGTAGCATGGCTACAGCCAGTGTCAAGAGAATAGGTCGGATTTCATTTTGTTGACACTGGTCATGGCAGTGCTTAATCTCTCACCAATTTTAGGCACAGCACCCGGATGAAGAAAGGGTGCTGCAGGGAGAGCCCTGAAGCGAGGTCAACAAATCTATGGAAAATAAAATTGATAAAAAATCGCTGATTCCCAAAATGACCAAGTTCGGCAAGTGGATTGTCTTATTGCTGCTGGCTTTTATCTTAATCTGGCCCCTGTCGGCAGGATTGTACTGGACGGTTTACAGGGCATACACGCTAGTGGACCCGACACGGTTTCCCAAACTGGACCCCGAGATAACGTCCATTTTGCAAAAAACGACGCCGGAATCCGCGCCGGCCCAGAAAGGAGCCGCCCTTTCGGCATCCATCAGAAACCGGCTGGAACAGGAGATGGGGTCTCCTTTTGGCTGGTCCATCAATGATCTGATCATTTCTCCCACCCGCTGGCTGGACAACCGGGCCAACCGGCAGCGGGGCACCATCTTTGCTACGCGTATGATGACGACGTTTTATTCGACCAATCTGGCCAAATACGGTAAAGTGGACAAAGAAAACAAAAATTTAAAAGAAGCCCGGGAAAGCTATCTTGCCTTTACTTCCGACAGCTGGTGGTTTCCATCCAGTGAAAGTCAATACAAAAAGGGCATAGCCGATCTTAAACAATACGAAGCCGATCTTGTCAGGGGGGATGCCGGTGCGGTTTTCAATTTGCGCACCGATGATATGTTCAACATGCTTGAATTTATTATCGGCCAACAGTTTTTAGATGAGCCGCTGGGACTGCTGGTGCAGTCCAATGAAAAAGTTCCCTACACCGAACTGGACAACCATATTTATTACACCCAGGGCATCATCCTGGTGCTCAGGGATGTGTTACGCACATTTGTCCATCTCTATCCCGAGGTCCAGGAAAAAGGGGGAAGGGAAAATATCCGCATTGCATTCAAGGAGATGGATCAGGTCTGCACCTTTGACCCCCTGATCGTTCTGAGGGGGGATCATGATTCCATCATGGCCGATCATCGCGGCAAGATGGCCAGGTACATGATTTCTATAAGAGAACGGATTAATGATCTGGCCCAATCCATTAAAAGCTAGCGCGTTTGACAAAATAACGTCCCAACACGCGCAGTTTTTGGAATCTGATGAAAATATATTGATGCTATCCGGGGCGGATAAATTTATTGACCTGCGTTAGAAATACTTTACGCCGATTCCGTGGAAAAAAAATGAATTTCCGGCTTCCAATCTTGCGTGCCAGATAACTTTGGCCCGATAGACGTCGTGACCGGAGGTGTAAGGAGAATTTTCGACGCCGATAAAAATTTCTGTGCCAACCTCGGGTGCAAAATTGGATTCAAAATACATACCGCTTCGGCTAAAATTATACATTTTGCCTTCAAAATATCTGCCCGATGGGTAATGCTCATACATGATTGCGGTCTCGTGGTGGAAGCGTCTGGTCGCGCGCTGGTCGGGACTGGACTCCATCATTTAACACCTTCCTCAGGGTTATTTTGTTTTTTTCTGAATAGCTTGGGTTTGGCGGAATCCGAATCAATGCTCGGCGGTAGTCGGACGCCATGCCTGTTAGCACAAAGCATGCCTATTTTTAATTCAAGCAATAAACCATTATAATTTCAATAGGTAGTAGATTTTATCCATTCCGCGCTCAGTTGGCTCGCCGCAGCGATGTATGGCATAAATACCATAAAGATTGTGAAAGTTTTTTCACATGCACGGCATGGATGTTAGGTGCAGAAGATCGGCCGGTATAAATTTTTGGCAGGGTAACCTATAAGAGGAATCAATGGTGAGGGTGACTCGCAAGGAATCACCCTCTGAGCATTGGGATAACCACACGGAAATCCGCATGGTTAAAATCGTTATCGTCCGTTATGGCAAAAACTTTAGCATCAAAATGTTTCCTGCCCGGTTCTGGCGATAATTTCCTCCTGGTGTTGTTTGTCCAGATCGATGAAATAATCACTGTATCCGGCAACCCGAACCAACAGGTCTCTGTAATCACCAGGCGCCGCCTGGGCGTTGCGCAGTGTCTGGGAATCAACAATATTGAATTGGATGTGATGGCCGTTGAGTTTGAAATAAGCCCGGATAAGGTAGGCAAGATTTTCGATTCCCCCTTCGCCATCCAGCACGCTGGGCAAAAACCTCTGGTTGAGCAATGTGCCGCCGGATTTAATCTGGTCCATCTTAGCGAGGGATTTAATGACGGCCGTCGGACCGTTGCGGTCCGCTCCATGGGAGGGAGACGTGCCATCGGAAATGGGCATTGTGGCCAGGCGGCCGTTGGCCGTAGCGCCCAGTTTATTTCCGAAGTAGATATGGCAGGTGGTGGAAAGCATATTCAGATGATAAAATGAGCCTTTGGTATTCGGCTTGCCGTCTATGGCATTAAACAGGGAACCATAGATCCGCTGCATAATCGAATCGGCATAGTCGTCGTCATTGCCGTAAAAGGGGGTTTTGTTAGCCAGGCGCAGGCGCAGTGCTTCCTGTTGCTTGAAATTATCCCGCAGTGCCGCCAGCAATTGCTGCATGCTGATCTGGTTTTTTTCAAACACGTGCATTTTGATGGCACTCAGGCTGTCGGTTACGGTGCCGATGCCGCAGCACTGGATGTAATTGGTGTTGTAGCGCGGTCCGGCGTCAGAGTAATCGCGCCCTCTGGCGATGCAGTCTCTGATCAGCACCGAAAGGAAAGGCGCGGGTGCATCGTTTGCATACATGCGCTCGATGTAATTGTTGACCCTGATCTTTAAATCAACGATATATTGCAACTGCCGGTCGAAGGCCTCGTAAAGCTCATCGAAGCCGTTAAACCTTGCGGGCTCACCGGTCGGCGGCCCGATTTGTTCGCCGGTCATCGGATCGCTCCCATTGTTGAGGGCCAGTTCCAGAATTTTGGGAACATTGAGATAGCCGGTTAAAATGTAGGCTTCCTTACCAAAGCTGCCGGTTTCAATGCAGCCGCTGCATCCGCCCTGTCGGGCGTCTTCTATGGACTTACCGGCGCGCACCTGCTCCATAATGACCTCATCGGTGTTAAACACCGAAGGATACCCGTATCCTTTGCGAATCACCCGGCAGGCTGCTTTCAAAAACCGATTGGGGGTCTGGTGGCTGATTTGAACATTGGCCTGGGGCTGAAGCAGATGAATCTCATCGATGACTTCCAGCATCATATAGGAGACATCGTTGACACCGTCAGCGCCGTCCCAACTTAAGCCGCCGATGTTTATATTGGTAAAATCGTTGTATGTGCCGCTTTCCAGGGCGGTAACGCCCACCTTGGGTGGTGCCGGCTGGTTGTTGACCTTGATCCAGAAACATTCGAGAAGCTCTTTGGCGGAATTGCAATCCAGGGTGCCCTCCGCCAGTCCCTTTTGATAAAAAGGATTCAGGTGCAGATCCAGATGACCCGGACTCATGGCATCCCAGCCGTTTAATTCGGTGATCGTTCCCAGATGCACAAACCAGTACATCTGAATGGCTTCCCAAAAAGTCTGCGGCGCCCCGGCGGGCACCCGGCGGCAGATGGCCGCCATTTTCTCAAGCTCCGCCTTTCTGATGGCATCTTTTTCGTCGGCCGCCATTTTTTCCGCCAGCCCGGCATGCCGTTCGGCAAAAATAATCGCGGCATCGCAGGATATATCCATGGCCCGGAGTTCCTCGGCTTTGTGCGCCGCTTCAGGGTCATTAAGATAGTCAAGCCCGGCAAGGCTTTCTGCAATCTGCTGCTTAAAATCCAACATGCCCTTTTGATAAATTATCCCGTCCAAGGCGGTGTGACCGGGCGCCCGCTGTTCCATAAACTCAGTAAACATGCCGGCGGTATAGGCCTTCTGCCACGCTTCAGGAACCTGGCTGAATACCCGGTCGCGCATGGTACGGCCCTGCCAGTAGGGAATAATCTCTTTGTGGTAAATCTCGATGTCTTCTTCAGAAACCAGATACCGGGTCATTTTGCGTGAATTTAATATCTTAAGATCCTCCACCGAGTGGCAGGTCAACTCCGGAAATGTGGATACCGCTTTGGGGTGCGGACCGCGTTCGCCCACAATCAGTTCATCCGGGCCGATATAGATGGTCTTTTTCCGGCACAGGTTCTTAAAATTTAATGCTCTGAGGACCGGGATGGAATATTTTCCGTAGTTTTCTTTGTAAAACCGGGTCACGAGCACAGCCCGTTCCACTGAAATAGCGGGTCGGGCCTCAAAGCTTGCCTGGCGAAGTTTCGCGACTCTGGGGGTCAAGGATTTATCCTCCTATGTTGACATCCAGGTTATAGTATTTCAGTCGGGCGATTACAGATTCGAGCTCCTTGCGGGAAGGCTTTTGGGCATCCGGTTTGCATGACGATATTGATTCTACATGGTTGTGGTATGCCTTGCAAGTTGTTTGGCATTTTCGGAACTTTAGCCGGAAAAATATATGAATAATTCACAGATCAGAGTTCCTGGTCTCATCAACACCTTTGATCAATGCATAATATCATGATAAAGAGCGATGCCAGCAAGTGGGAAATTAATCGTTTGGTTGAATCGAAGATTGACGAATGAAATTATTGGATAGCAGGTTTTATAATCGTGACAGAATGGAAGGATAATTAAAATGGCAAGAATTAATATTTCCGTGGAAAATTTGTCTGTTGAGGCCGAGATGCTTGATACTCCGACAGGCCAAAAGATCCTTGAGGCCCTTCCAATTGAAAGTTCGGCCAATGTCTGGGGTGACGAGATCTATTTTGACATACCCCTGCGCCTGGAGCAGGAGCCGGAGGCCCGAGCGGAGGTTGAGGTCGGCGATCTGGCATACTGGCCGGCCGGCGCGGCATTTTGTATTTTTTTCGGTCCGACTCCGGTCAGCACCGGTGACCGGCCGCGGGCATACAGCCCCGTGAACGTTTTCGGAAGGATTCTGGGAGATGCCAAGCAGTTTAAAGGAATAGCAAGCGGTGCCACGGTGAGGGTTACAAAAGTTTAATAATTCACCGGCTAGCCACTTTTATACTTGCATAAATCACGATAATCCTGCATAAATTTCTATCTGCTGTGTATTTCACATCCCGGTGCCTTATTTGCAGGCAGCCGGTCAATGACCCCACCCGCATCATAAGTGGTCCGGGTCGCCAGGTTTAACATCAAGGTATTTTTCAAACCTTAGCCGAATGGGGTAGTTTTTTGCGGAGTGAACCATGCAACCTATTGTGAACAGTGGCGCGTTATCTCCCTGGGAGCCCGGCGTTTTTAGTCTGGCCGTATTTGGCCTGATGGTTCTGGCCTTAATTGGCCTGCTTCTTTTTATTGCTTCCTGGCTTGGGGAAAAAAAGCCCAATCCCGAAAAATTGAGACCCTATGAAAGCGGCGTCATTCCCACCGGCAGCGCTCGTCTGCGGTATCCGGTGCCTTTTTATCTGGTGGCGATCTTTTTTCTGCTGTTTGATGTGGAGGGGGCCTATATCTTCGCCTGGGCCATTGCCTGGGAAAAACTGGGCTGGGCGGGTTGGCTGCAGATTTCGTTTTTTATTGCGGTGTTGATTCTGGGTCTGGTTTACATCTGGCGAAAAGGGGGGCTCGAGTGGGGGCCGACGCGCGCAAAAAGTTAAACGAGCGGCTGCTGAGCAATGCGGATCTCGTCATTAACTGGGCCCGGAAATACAGTCTCTGGCCCATGTTTTTCGGGCTCTCGTGCTGTTTTGTCGAAGAGGCGACTGCCTTCACATCCCGCTACGATATGGCCCGCTTCGGGGCCGAGGTTCTGAGGCCCTCACCACGGCAGGCGGATCTGTTGATTATCGCCGGGACGGTGTTTAAGAAAATCGCCCCGGTGGTATTAAGGCTCTACGAACAAATGGCCGAACCGCGCTGGGTGATTTCAATGGGATCCTGCTCCAATTGCGGCGGTATGTATGACGTTTACAGTGTCGTGCAGGGGGTGGATCAAATCCTGCCGGTGGATGTCTACATTCCGGGGTGTCCGCCAAGACCGGAGGCCGTCCTGCAGGGTCTTGTCATGCTGCAGGAAAAAATTACCGCAGAAGAAAGGCCGACCCGTCCGATTCTGCACCTTAAGGGCGGCAATCAGGGTACCCAAAAGCCGATTCTGGTGGACGGTCAAACTAAATCGAGAGATCCACGCGGTCCGGGCATGGAAGGTACGGCCATTCGTGGCAGTTCGGTGGTGCCGGCCGAATTCCGGGACAGCCGCACGGATTTAATGTGGACGCCGCCGTCGCCCCGAATCGATCCGGATGATCAATCACAACGCCTGGCCCGCGACCTTCAAAACCGATTCGGAGAAGCTGTCAAACAGGAACCCCAATCCTGCGATATGCCGACGTTTAAGGTTCCCCGAAGTCGTGTCAAGGACGTTTTGCGTTATCTCAGCTCAGAGGCCAACCCCAGGTTTCAGCGCCTGGATGATCTGACCGCCATTGATGAATCCGCCCGCCGCAAGCGGGAACTTTACCCGGATTACACGCTGGTTTACCATTTGCTGTCTTTTGATCCAGCTGCTCGCCTGCGGCTGAAAGTCCCATTGTCGGGTCCGGATCCGGCTGCCGATACCGTGACAGATATCTGGCCGTCGGCCAACTGGTATGAACGGGAAGCCTTCGATTTGCTCGGCGTGCGATTTGAAGGCCACCCCAACCTCCGGCGCCTGATTATGCCCCCTGAATGGGAAGGTCATCCACTGAGGAAAAATTATCCGGGTCGGGCGACGGAAATGGCTCCCTATACCCTGGCCGATGCCCAAAAAAACCAGCCCCTGGATGGCGGCGTTTTTGTCAAAAAATCCGGCCGGCAGCATCAGCTCATTTTGAATATCGGACCGCACCACGTCAGTACCCATGGCTTGATCCGCTATATCGTCACGCTCGATGGTGAAGAAATCACCTCTATGGATATGGACATCGGCTATCACCATCGCGCCGCGGAAAAAATTGCCGAACGACAAACCTGGCATCAATTTATCCCCTATACGGATCGTATCGACTACCTGGCCGGGGCTGCCAACAATCTGCCCTATGTCATGTCGGTGGAAACCCTGGCCGGTATCAAAGTCCCCCAGCGGGCCCAGGTCATCCGGGTGATGTTGAGCGAGCTTTTCCGGCTGAGCAATCATCTGGTGTGGCTGGGCACCTATGCCCACGACGTCGGTGCCATGGCACCCAATTTCTACGTCTTCCGTGAGCGCGAAATGATCATGGATATCGTGGAGATGATTACCGGCGGACGGCTGCACCCATCCTGGTTTAGACTGGGCGGCGTGGCCGCCGATTTACCCGGGGGCTGGAAACAGGCGGTTGATGATTTTGTGAAGATATTTCCCCGGCGCCTTGACGAATACGAGAGCCTGCTTCGCAACAATCCCATATTTAAAGCACGAACCCAGGGAATCGGCCGGCTGACGCTTGAAGATGCCATGCGCTGGGGGGTAACGGGCCCGAACCTGCGCTCCTGCGGATTGCAGTGGGATTTGCGCAAAGCGTTTCCTTATTCAGGCTATGAAAATTTCGAATTTGAAGTTCCCACCGCCACCGGGGGCGATTGTTATGCCCGCTACCTGGTGCGGGTGGAGGAAATGCGCCAGAGCCTGGGAATCATCAAACAGGCCGCCGAAAACATGCCGGCCGGACGCTATGTCACCGATGATTACCGTTATGTGATACCCCAGCGCAAAGATATGCTGACCGATATCGAAAGTCTGATTCATCACTTTATCAACGTCACCCGCGGCCCGAAAATGCCCGTGGGTGAAGCGTATGTATCCTGTGAAATTCCGCGCGGCGAACAGGGATATTACGTGGTCAGCGACGGGCTTGGCTATTCGTACCGGACCCGCATCAGAGGGCCCGGTTTTGCCAACGTTCAGGTGATGCCGCTGATTGCGGTGGGCGAGACCGTTGCCGATTTAATCGCGATTATTGGCTCTTTTGACTATATTTTGCCGGATATAGACCGTTAGTTGAATTCGGAAGTGGGAATGCGGAATTCGGAATTGGGAAGTCGGAATACGGAAGTGGGAAAAAGAAAGTTGGAAGGCTGATTGGTTTTTGACTTTATGATACCCGATGAACTTAAAAAGTCCTTGCTAAAACAACTTGAGCACGTCGAGCATCCCCGGGAACTGGCTGTGGATGTGATGTTCGCGATTCAGGATCATTACGGCTATCTGACCGATGAGGGGGTGCAGGAAACCGCAGGGCTGCTGGACATGTCGGCCCTGGAGGTGGAGCAACTGGCCACGTTCTACACGTTTATTTATCGGGAACCGGTCGGCAAATATGTAATTCATGTTTGTGACAGCGTGGTTTGCTGGATGGACGGCTACGAATCCGTCAGAGAATATCTTTGCCATAAACTGAACATTCAAGCCGGCGAAACAACCGCAGACGGGTTGTTTACGCTCTTGACGGTGTGCTGTATCGGCTATTGCGACCGCTCTCCGGCCATGCTGGTGAATCGGAAAGCATATGGAAATCTAACCGCCGAAAAGATTGACGGAATATTGGCGAAACTTAAGGAAGAAACCTAAAAGAATTCGGATATTGAGGTATGGAAGTTAACGCAATCTGATGACGGGAAATAGAGACCTGACCCGGTACAATCAGCATAGGTGTTTTTAAGAATAGTTAGATGCCATTTTAATTTTAGGCATTTTAGCTCATTTCAGGCAATTTAGGCATTTTCTATGTATCAACAGGTTCTTCTTCAAAATCGCAAACCGGACCGGATTGCCACCCTGGATGAATACCGCCAGAGCGGCGGCTACCAGGCGCTGGCGGCCGTTTTTAAGGATTTTTCCCATAAGGATGTCCAGCAGGCGGTGATGGATGCCAATTTGCTCGGCCGGGGCGGGGCCGCATTTCCCACCGGAATGAAGCTGATGTCGGTGGCCGATGACGCGGATTTTCCGCGCTATATCGTGTGCAACGCCGATGAGATGGAGCCGGGTACATTTAAGGACCGGGTATTGATCCATGCCGATCCGCACATGCTGATCGAGGGTATTATTATTGCCGGTTTTGCCGCACGGGCCGAAAAGGGTATTATTTTTATCCGGCCGGAATACGAAAATGCCGCCCGCATCCTGGAAAGGGAAATCGGGATTGCGCGGCGGGAAGGCTATCTGGGCCAAAACATTTTAGGCAGCGAATATTCGCTGGAAATCGTCGTTCATCGCAGCGCCGGACGTTACATTTGCGGAGAGGTGACCGCCCAGTTGAATGCGCTGATGGGCAAACGGCCCAATCCCATGAAGCCGCCGCCCTACCCGACCGAGAAAGGGCTCTGGGGCCGGCCCACCGTGCTGTCCAACGTTGAAACCTTTGCCTGCCTGCCGCATATCATCAGAAACGGCGGGCAATGGTTCAAAGATCTTGCCAAAACCGAAAGCGGTGCCGGCACGAAGCTTTTTGGAATCAGCGGCAAAGTCAACAAGCCGGGCTGCTATGAGCTGCCGATCGGTGTCCGCCTGAGCGAAATTATCGAAGAGTATGCCGGCGGTCTGCTGGCCGGCTCGGAGTTCAAAGCGTGCCTGCCCGGCGGCGCGTCCACCGGTTTTTTGCCCCGGCAATACTATGACATTGAAATGGATTTCGATTCGCTGCGCAGCATCGGCAATCGGCTCGGCACCGGCGCCATTATGGTGTTTGACCATAAAACCTGTCTGGTGGGCGCGACCGTCAATTTGATTGAATTTTTTGCGCGGGAATCCTGCGGCTGGTGCACCCCGTGCCGTGAAGGGCTGCCCTACATCCTGGATTTACTCAAGCGAATCGAGGCCGGGGACGGTGAGCCGGCGTTTATTCCCATGCTCGAGCGCATGTGCAAACATCTGTGGAATGCTTACTGCGCATTCGCCCCCGGGGCTGTCGCCCCGGTGGAAAGCCTGCTCAAGCATTTTGCGGATGAGATCCAGGAGCATATCAGGCAGAAGAAGTGCCCGTTCAGGTAGATTGGGGCTGGCCTGATAAAAACTGAAATTTGTTATAAGATGAAGTTTAGATATTATTAATTTATTGATGGAGTGTTGGAGTAATGGAGTATTGGAGAGTTGGATAATAGCGGTATGACATCGATTTTATCTTTTCTTTCCATCACTCCAGTGCTCCACCACTCCATTACTCCGGCCAATTTCCCAACACATAAACGAAATGGCTATATGATGGAGTAGCCATCTAAAGTGTAATTTTCGGACATTCTCATGCCCAAACTTGTTATCGATGACAGAGAAATAGAAGTTGCGCCTAAAACCATGGTGATTGAGGCTGCAGCTCATCTGGGCATCATGATCCCCCGGTTTTGTTATCACCCGGCCCTGGGTTCGGTAGGGGCGTGCCGGGTTTGTGCCGTAAAGTTTTTGGAGGGACCCATAAAGGGCCTGCAAATGAGCTGCATGGTTGCAGCCCAGGACGGCATGGTGGTTTCCACCACGGATGCAGAAGCGGTGGACTTTCGCAAACACGTCATTGAATGGCTGATGCTCAACCACCCCCATGACTGCCCGGTTTGTGACGAGGGCGGACACTGTTTGCTGCAGGACATGACGGTTTCCGGCGGTCACGGAATCAGAAGATACGCCGGCCGCAAGCGCACCTATATCGATCAATACCTGGGCCCCCTGGTTCAGCATGAGATGAACCGCTGCATTCACTGCTATCGTTGTTCCCGTTACTATCAGGATTTTGCCGGCTACCGTGACCTGGGAGTCATGCGCAATGCGAATCGAACCTATTTCGGTCGTTTTCAGGACGGTATCCTGGAAAGTCCCTTTGCCGGAAATTTAAGCGATATTTGTCCCACCGGGGTTTATACGGATAAACCCTCGCGGTTTTTCGGTCGGCGCTGGGATTACCAGCGCGATGCATCCCTTTGCATCAACTGCAGCCTCGGATGCCACACCACGGCGAGCGTCCGCTACCGTGAAGTCATACGCCAGGAAGCCCGCTTCAGTGAGCAGGTCAACGGCTACTTTATCTGCGATCGCGGGCGATACGGATTTTTCTACGCCAGCCTTGAATTCAGACCGCGCCGGGCAGTACTCAATGGCGAGGCGGTTTCTTACGACCAGGCACTGCGGGCTGCGATCGCTGAACTTGATAAGATCAGCAGGGACTCAGGGCCGACAGCGATTGCTGCAGTCGGGTCCGCCCGCAGCAGCCTGGAAACCCAGGCGATGCTTAAACGCCTCTGTCAGTCAATGGGCTGGCGAAATCCAGCTTATTTTATGAATTCGGCTGAAACATCGAAGGTGAAGACAGCCGTTGCCCGATTGGAGCCGGATCTGGCGGTGTCCCTGCGAGAAATGGAACAGGCGGATTTTATCCTCTGTGTGGGCGCCGATCCGATCAATGAAGCGCCCATGCTGGCCATGGCGATGCGCCAGGCGCAGAGAAACGGTGCCAAAATTGTCGTGCTGGATCCCCGTCCGGTTGCCCTGCCATTGGAATTTGACCATTTAATCGCCGCTGTCGACGAAATAAACGGTATGGTCGGGATATTGATGAAAACCGCGGTGGATCGTGAAACAGCTGCCATCTGCAGTGATAAGGCCACTGAATTCTTTGATGGGTTGCCGGAAGGCAAGCCGGTTGCCGGAAACCAGGAAGAGATTTTCAGCGCTGCGGTTGATGCCCTCAAAAACAGTCAACAGCCGGTGGTTGTTTGTGGTACCGATATCGTGGCCGATCAGACTCCCGCAATGGCAGCCGATCTGGCCTTGTTGCTGCGGGCCGGTGATAAAAAGGCCGGTCTGTTTTACCTGCTGCCGGGCGCCAATGCTTACGGCGCCGGACTTTTATCTGATGAAAATGCATCCTTGCTGAACCTCATCGAAGCAATTGAAAGCGGTGCAATCAAAGCGCTAGTTCTGGCAGAGTCCGATCCCTTTTTTCTTTTCCCGGACCGCAAACGACTCGAGGGGGCGCTCGATAAGCTTGATCTGCTAATAGTACTGGATTACCTCAATTCCGGCGTCGTACAAAAGGCGCATATCTTTCTGCCTTCAACCACCCTTTATGAGGCGGACGGAATTTTTGTCAATCAGGAAGGCCGGGCCCAGATGGTTCGGCAAGCTTATCGCGGCGGTGTCCCGATTGTACAAAGCGGCGGTGGCGACCACCCACCCAGAATTTACGGGACGGGGATTCCCGGAACGGATCCCATGCCTGCCTGGCGGATTCTGGCAGAACTGGCCGACGATAAATTGGAGCCGCAGGAAAAAAGATATCCAGCCGGTATTTACCCATGGCTGGCGGATATTGTTCCGGAGCTGGCCGAAATAGATTTATCCTCCGATATCCCCGATGCAGGCATGCGGCTTCTTTCAGGTGTGAAAATGGATCAGCGGTTTAGGGCAGACTTCTCCATGCAGGCCAAGGAACTGCGGGAGGACCCTGGAAAATTCAAATTAATTTTTGCCGATTTAACCTTCGGCACCGAAGCGCTTTCCGCTCATTCCGAGTGTTTAAGGGAGCTGGAACCGGAGCCGGCGATCATCATGCACACCCGGGCGGCAGAAAGTCTGGGGATGATTGACGGTCATACGGTTGCCATCCAAACCGCAAGCGGCAGCTTCGAAGCAAAATTAAGAGTTGCTGAAAACATGGCCGACGGCGTACTGATTATTCCCCGGCACCGGAAGCTATTCTGGCAGATTTTTGAAACCGGCATGTCAAGCATCGGCCGGGATCAAATCAAAAAGGTGGAGGTCTAATTTTTTGGTCAGGTGGGCGGTGCCCACCCGACTCAAGTTTTACCAGAAGATTGACAGTATTCCTTAATTTTAGGCATTGATTATTAAATAATGGATTGGCTAATCGGCTTCATATTTTTAGTAATTAAGTTGGGCTTGGTACTGATCGGCCTGCTGCTTGTGGCCGCCTATCTGGTGCTGGTGGAGCGCAAGTTTCTTGCGCGGCTGCAAATCCGCTATGGCCCCAATCGGGCCGGAAAATTCGGACTACTGCAGCCTTTCGCTGACACGATAAAGATGATGGTCAAAGAAGACATTGTGCCTGAGGCGGCTGATCGCATGATATTTTTGCTGGCACCGGCCGTGGTGGCGTTTACCGCGCTGTTGATGTTTGCGGTTGTCCCCTTCGGCCGTGATTTGATGATCGCGGGCAAAAAAATTCCTCTGGTAATATCAGATCTCAATGTGGGGCTGCTGTTCGTTTTTGCGATGTCTTCCCTGGGGGTTTACGGTGTCGCCCTGGGCGGATGGGCTTCGAATTCAAAGTACAGTCTGCTGGGCGGCATCCGCGGTGCGGCCCAGATGATCAGCTACGAGCTGGCGCTGGGTCTTTCCCTGGTGCCGATTGTCATGCTGGCGCGATCATTTAGTCTGGTGGATATCGTCAAGGCCCAGACCGGTTATCCATTTATCCTGGTCCAGCCGGTCTCGTTTGTGATTTTTATCCTCAGCGCCATGGCAGAGAGCAAACGGATTCCCTTTGACCTTCCTGAGGCTGAAAACGAGCTGGGCGCCGGCTACCACACCGAATACAGCGGCATGCGCTTCGGGCTTTTTTTCCTGGGGGAATATGTGCATATGCAGGTTCTGGGTGCTTTAACCGCGGTTTTTTTTCTTGGGGGCTGGCGGGGTCCCTTCCTGCCTCCGACCGCCTGGCTTTTTGTAAAAATTATACTGGTGGCGCTGATCATGATATGGATACGCGGGACGCTGCCGCGGTTGCGTTATGATCAATTGATGGCCCTGGGCTGGAAGGTTTTGATTCCGGCGGCTCTGATCAATATAATGGTGACCGGGGCTATCCTTTTGTTATAAATCCGAAAACCGAATAACAGATGAACAGTTGAATTTAAAATTTGTTTCGAATTTCGGGCTTCGATATTCGAATTTGAATTTAATTGCCAACTCGATAGATTAGAAAATTAAATCATTATGTCCTCTGCACTTGAAGCAGTCAAAGCGTTAGCAGCGGGATTTGCGACAACGTTTAAGCACCTTTTTCGCAAACCCATTACCGAAGAATACCCGGAATACAAGCGGCCTTTGCCGGCGCGCACCCGGGCCCGCATAATTTTAACCCGTGATCCGGACGGCAATGAGCGTTGTGTGGCCTGCTATCTTTGTTCGGCAGTCTGTCCGGTAAGTTGCATATCCATGCAGTCGGCCGCAGAAGCAGGCGGGCGAAGGTATGCCACCTGGTTTCGGATTAACTTTGCGCGCTGCATCTACTGTGGCCTTTGTGAGGAGGCTTGCCCGACTTCAGCAATCCAATTAACACCGAATTTTGAGACCTGTGAAAAAGATATTTTAAAACTGGTTTATGAAAAAGAAGACCTTTTAGTTGACCACGGGGGCAAAGACAAGCAATATTGCTTCTACAAGTATGCCGGCATCGTAACGGATGTCGGCGGCAAAGGGGATCACATCAGGGAAGAAAAGCCGGTTAATATTAAAAGTAATATGCCTTAAAACGAAGGCTGGAAGACTTGGAAGCCAGGATGCTGGAAAGCTTACGGAAATATCTGTGCTTCCCAGCATCCCGGCCTCCCAGCTTCAAGCTTATATTACGCAGTAATATCGCTATGACTATCTATTCAATCATATTTTATCTTCTGGCAATATTGATTCTGATCAGCACTGCGCTGGCCATCACCCGGCGCGATATGGTGCATGCGGTGGTGTATCTGATATTTTCGTTTTTCGGCAGTGCGATGCTCTTTTACCTGTTTGGGGCGCCTTTTCTGGCCGTATTGGAAGTTATTATTTATGCCGGCGCAATCATGGTTTTATTTTTGTTTATCGTCATGATGCTCAAAGTCGAAACCGCCGGTCAGCGTCTTTTCCCGTTAAGCCAGTGGCTGCCGGCCGCAGTTTGCGCAGTGGCCTACCTGGCCCTTGGCATCGGTCTTGTCGCCGCTGATCCCAACGGTCACCGGGTACTGACAACCGGCCGGGCAGAACCCGCAGCTTTCGGGCAGTACATTTTCCAGAAATACTGGCTTCCCATCGAGATAATATCTTTGTTATTGCTGGTAGCCGTTATCGGTGCGCTGTTGCTGGCCAGGCGATCGAAAAAAGCCTCGGCGCGGGAAACCATCGAAGGTGAATTATGATCGTTCCCTTTAATCATGTTCTGGCTCTGGCCGGACTGCTCTTCTTGATGGGAATTTTCTGCGTGGTTGTACGCCGCAGCTTGATTATGATTCTGCTGGGGGTGGAAGTCATGCTGAATGCGGCCGCCATAATTTTGGTCGGCGCTTCGTTGCTCTGGCATAATCTTGATGGACAGGCCATCGTGCTGTTTGTCTTTGCCATTGCCGCCGCGGAGGTATCCGTGGGACTGGCATTTATTGTCTGGGCCTACCGGCGAACCGGCTCGGTGGATCCGGAAAATTATAATATTTTAAAATAGGTTGAAAGATACCGTGATTGCTAACTGGTTAAATGAACCATCATTAACTGCCGCGATATTGGCAACTTTTCTGCCATTAGGCGCTTTTCTTTTAATCATGGTTCTCACCCGAAAGCATCCGCGGCTTTCAGCCGGCTTGTCGATTGCGGCGATTAGTATATCTCTTATCAGCGCCATCTTTTTGCTTGCCCGTCACTGGCACCTGGATACGCCGCTTGAATATACCGGACGCTGGCTGGTATCGGGTGATGTTGCCGTACCATTTGGCTATCTGCTGGATCATACCAGCCTGCTCATGCTCAGCGTGGTGGCTGTGATCAGTTTTTTGGTCCAAATTTATTCGCTTGGCTACATGGCCGGGGATGCCGGCTTTTCCCGATATTATGCCTTTATGTCCCTGTTCGCCTGGGCCATGATGAATATGACCTTGTCCCCCACCATGCTTCAGCTTTATATATTCTGGGAACTGGTCGGCCTTGCCTCGTATCTTCTGATCGGTTTCTGGTACGAAAAATTCAGTGCCACGCAAGCCGGCAAAAAAGCCTTCGTCATGACCCGTTTTGGGGATGTGGCGTTTTTCCTGGGATTGCTGCTGGTACTGGTCCACCTGGGAAATCTGAATATTTTAGAAATGAACGCACCCGGGGTGACCGCCCGCATGTCCGACACCTATATTACCATCTCAGCACTGCTGATTTTCGGGGGCATCATCGGCAAAAGCGCTCAATTCCCCTTGCTGACCTGGCTGCCGGATGCCATGGAAGGTCCCACGCCGGTCAGTGCCCTGCTGCACTCCGCGACCATGGTGGCGGCCGGCGTTTACCTGTTTGGACGCCTGTTTCCGTTTTTCAGCCACTCGGCCGGCGCCATGGGGATATTTCTGATTATCGGCACCATCAGTATGCTCTTGGCATCCACCATGGCGATGGTAACCCGGGATATCAAACAGGTCTGGGCTTACTCCACCATCAGTCAGCTGGGATTTATGATCATGGGGATGGCGGCCGGCAGCTATTATGCCGGTATGTTTCACCTGACCACCCACGCCGGTTTCAAAGCCCTCCTATTTCTTTGCGCCGGGGTTTTTATTCACAGCTTTGAAAGCAACGATATGTTTGACATCAGCCGGCAGGGGGGACGACGCTTGAAAACCCCCACCATCTGTACCATTATTGCGGCGGCCGCTCTGGCGGGCCTGCCGCCGTTTTCCGGTTTTTTCAGCAAGGAGGTCATCCTCGGGGCCCTGGCCGATTTAAATAATCCGGTGTGGCTGGTTGCCGGACTGCTGGGAGCCTTTCTAACCGCTTATTACACCTTCAGGCTGATTTTCATTATTCTGTTTCCCAGAGAATCCGGGACCGAATCCCAATCCGATCACGGCCACCAGCATGGTGGATATTGGGTAATGGGCTGGCCGTTGATTATTCTGGCTGCCGTTACCGTGATTATGGGATTTTACCGGGGGGCTCTGGAAGCTTTTTTCCAAGGGCAGCAAGGCATACCGGCAACCCCGGTCGGTCACCATGCCTGGATGCCCTTTGCAGCCATCGCTTCGGCGCTGGGCGGGGTGGTCCTGGCGTGGCTCGAATTCGGCCGCCAAGGGGCGGATCAGGTGGGATTTGTTGAAAAAATCGCGCCGCTGAACAACCTTTTTGCCCAACGATGGTACATCGACCGTTTTTACCGGCGCTTTTTGGATATCTTTATTTACGGGGTGGTATCCAATTTATTTAACCAAAACGATAAAAAAGTCATCGACGGGGGCATCGACGGATTGGGCAAGGGAACCGTGGCAACCGGGCGGTTCGTCTCAATTCTGCATCAGGGGATGGTGCAGTTTCGGTTGCTGACCATTTTTGTGGTTTTGGTTTTATTGGGTCTTTACTTCTTTTTTTAGGCATTTTCAATTATGGAATTTACCGGCTTTCCTTTTCTGACGGCTATTTTGTTGACCTGCGTGGCGGGACTTTTTGTGATCCTTGCAATTCCAGCGGCGCATAAGGCCTGGATTAAATGGGTGAGCGCGGCATTCTCCGGCATTACTTTGCTGCTTTCCATATACCTGTTTTTTGCCTACGACAAGGGTCAGGGGGGACTCCAGTTCGTTGAGAAATATCGCTGGGTGGCGTCGATCGGCATCACTTACCTGAATGCGGCCGACGGATTTAACCTGCCCATGCTGCTGTTGACCGGTATCGTGTTTTTTACCGGGGTGCTGACCATGTGGGAATTGGACTACCGGGTCAAGGAGTTTTTTGCACTATACTTTCTGCTCGTCAGCGGCGTTTTCGGGCTCTTCATGAGCATGGACCTGTTTTTCATTTTCGTCTGGTATGACGTCTCGCTCTTTCCCATGTACCTGCTCATCGCCATCTGGGGCTCGACCCGCAAAGAATACGGGGCCATGAAACTGACGCTTTACCTGCTGGCGGGCAGTGCCTTGATTCTGCCGGCGATCGTCTACCTGTTTGTGCAGGCGGGCTTAAACACGTTTGATGTGACACTGCTGATGCGACCCGGAACCTTCTCACCATTTGAGCAGAAATTCGCTTTTATATTTTTATTTATCGGTTTTGGTATCCTGGCTGCTGTGTGGCCGTTTCACACCTGGTCTCCGGTGGGGCACGTGGCCGCCCCAACACCGGTGAGCATGGTTCACGCCGGCGTGCTCATGAAAATCGGCGCTTTCGGTGTATTGCGAGTCGGTATTTTTCTGTGTCCGGAAGGGTGGCAGTACTGGGCGCCGCTCATGGCGGTGCTGGCGGCCATCGGCATTGTTTATGGAGCCTTTGTGGGATTGAGCCAGACCGATCTGAAATATTGTATCGGGTATTCGAGCGTATCCCACATGGGGATTGTCGGTCTCGGGTTGGCTACCGTCTCGGTGGACGGATTAAACGGTGCGCTGTTTCAAATGTTTGCCCACGGGATCATGACGGCATTATTCTTTTCGGCGATCGGATATATCTATGACCGGACCCATACCAAAATGATTGATGAACTGGGTGGGTTGAGCCGGATCATGCCGGTGGCATCAACTTATTTTATCGTCGCCGCCCTGGCCGGCATCGGCGTTCCCGGCCTGGCCAGCTTCTGGGGGGAGCTGATGGTCTTTATTGCGGCCTTCAAGACCTATCCGCTCTGGGGGACGCTGGCCGTGTGTGCGCTGGTGATCAGTGCGCTGTTCATGCTGCGGGTGGTGCAGCGCACATTTTACGGCCCCAAAAATGAAAAATATGAGCATATACCGGATGTGTCGTTTGGCCTGGGTCTTCCCCGCATGATTTTGCTGTCCGTGCTGGTGATATTCGGACTGTTTCCCTGGTTGATGTTTGACATGATCGAAACCGCATCAATACCGTTTATGAATGGATTGCCCCGATGAAATGGGTGCTTTTTTATCCTGAGCTTTATTACTTTGCCGCCGGCATGATATTTCTATTTATGTCCCTGGCGAAACAAAATAATCCCAGGCGGGATTATTTGATCGCTTTGTTTCTGGCGGTGCTCGGGGTGGTGATCTGTCTGGCGTCAATCCGGCAGGACGGGCTTCTCTTCTTTCAAGCCTACCGGGTGGATCTTTTCTCGCAGGTTTTCAAGGTATTGCTGTCCCTCGGGCTATTTCTGATTATTTCGATTTGCGCCAACCTCAACGGTGTTGCCGAACGTTACCATGCGGAATTTTACTTGCTGCTGTTTGTGTGTACCCTGGCGATGATGCTGCTGGTCAGCTGTGTTCACATTTTGAGCATTTATGTGGCGCTGGAGCTGTCCAGCTATTCGCTGTATATCCTGGTAGCTTTAAGACGCGATGAACAGATTGGTCTTGAGGCCGGCCTGAAATATTTTCTGGTGGGCATTTTTGCCTCGGCGGTGATGCTTTTCGGTGTTGCATTGCTCTACAGCACCATGCAGGCGACATACCTGACGGAGATGATCCGGGTTTTGCCCGGTCTGATGGACACACCGGCGGTGGTCATCGGGCTGTTGCTGACGCTGTGCGGATTTTTTTTCAAACTGGCGGTTTTCCCGTTTCATTTCTGGGCGCCGGACGTCTACCAGGGCGCAGCCAATCAGGTGACCGCTTATATTGCCACCGCCTCAAAAGTGGCTGCGGTTGCAATTTTAACCCGCATGGTTGCCGTCAGCGGCGATGGCAGTGCCTATCTGGTCCATGTGCTGGTTACCCTCGCCATTGTTTCGATGACGGTGGGAAATCTGGCTGCCATCGTTCAAAAAGATTTTAAAAGACTGCTGGCCTATTCCACTGTGGCCCATGCCGGGTATGTCCTGATCGGCATTCTGAGCATGAATTGGGCCGGCTACATGAGTGCCATTTTTTATGTCACTGCCTTGTTGATCATGAAATTCACCGTTTTTATGGTCATTGTCAAGGTGGCGGACGACGGCCGCAATCTGGATGTATCGCATCTGGCCGGTTTGTACCGGCGCTCGCCACTGTTGGCCATGGCGCTGATGGTGTCTATTTTCAGTCTGGCGGGTATTCCGCCGACTATCGGTTTTACGGGTAAATTTCTGGTTTTCATCGCCGCCCTGGAAAAGGGGTATTTTGCCCTGGTCCTGATTGCCATGATCAATGTGGTTATTTCGCTCTACTATTATTTGATGATCCTGAAAGCCGCCTACCTGATGGAACCCGAGAAAGTCCAGCCCGAAATTCAACTATCCATTCCGAGCAAGATTCTCACGGGTGCACTGGTAGCGGTGATGGTGGTGGTCGGCATTTATCCGCACCACCTCATTGAACTGACCAGAGCCGCTGCAAAATTGCTGATTTGAGACAATGTTCGGTAGTTGATCCCTATGGTTACGGCCTGGTATGGGCATTTAGAACCCTGCCTGCCTGCTTGGTTACCCTGAACCCCGGCGTTATTTCATTCCTTGGGGCGACCCCAGCGCCATTTTTCGTAATGTTCCCAGGTAACGAATGCATTGCATTTGGTGAAGCGTTCATCTTTTTCCAGCAAGTTGGCTCTGAGTACGTCTCCGATGGAAATCAGACCGATGAAATTGCCCGCTTTCTCGACGAGTAAATGGCGTACGAACAATCCCAAAAAAAGTTCTTCGAGCTTGTGGAGTCGTGTGGTATGAGGAACCGAATGCAGCGGAGTTGTCATATATTCACCAACGAGAGCAGCGTTAGGATCGAATCCGGGCGTGATAATGTTGCGCAAAAGATCTCTTTCCGTCCATATTCCGACGAATTCATCCTGTTTTTTAACCAGCAGGGCACCAATTTTACTTTCTACCATAACTTGACAGGCATTAAGAATCGTCTCATTATGTGAAATAAAAACGGTTTCTCTTTTTTTGTCCTTTAGGATCTCTTCGGCATTATTCATAGCCTCCTCCTTCACCTGAAGGTTTGGACCTCCCGAATAAGCTGGGAAGATCGACGTAACACCTCAATTGAGCCAAACTCAAATGTGTCCGTTGCGGGCGGGCTGGATTGAATAATATCTTGGATCGATCTTTAGATAACTGACTACGGACATTGAGCGGAGTCGCTCAATTAAGACGACTTGGCCCGGTGACCATTCGGGCAGATGTTATTAATATAAGCGCGGCAGTCCGCATTGACAATCTAGGGCGGTATTTTACGAAGGCATTGGAAAAGCCCCGGGGGATATCAATTCCATATAACGTGCTTTTGTGTGAATCCTTGTTACAAAATACTATGTTTATCCTATCAAAATACATTTTTTACCCTATTTTATATGCGACTCGGGTAGGATATTCGTATGGTATTTTCATTCGGCTTTTTTGCCTTTAGTCACAGTGTCAAGCAGCAGCGATCGTGCAATCTGAATCAGGTTTACTCGTGTTCCGGTCCGGGGTAATAATATGCTTCTTTCCTACCTGCCGATTCTCATCATGATGGGATTTGTCTCTGCGCTGGCGATTGGTGTGCTTTTTGTCAGTTCCCTGCTGCGCCCCAGGAATCCATATCCTGAAAAACTTAAACCCTGGGAATGCGGCTTCGAGCCGATCGGCGAGGCCAGCAAAGGGCAATTTAGAATCCATTTTTTCATCATCGCAATCCTTTTTATCATTTTTGATGTGGAAACCCTTTTCTTATTCCCATGGGCCGTTATCCTGACGGATAAAAGTATCGCCATGTTTGTATTTATCGAGATGATATTATTCATCGCCGTGCTGGCAGTCGGGCTGATTTATGCGTGGGTAAAAGGGGCCCTTGAGTGGGTGGAGTGATAATTATTGAAATCGGGTTAAGTAAAATTTTTTGCTATGAAAACTCAAATAAATTCAAATATGGGCTCTAATTTTACCGCGCTTGAGAATCCGCTTTCGGACGCGTTGCTATTTACCAACCTTGAAAAAATATGGGATGTGCTGCGCGATAACCCCGCCCTGGAAAAGGCCCGCGGGAATCGGGTCGTCAAAAACCTGTTTAACTGGGGCCGTGCATCATCTTTATGGCCGATGGCTTTCGGGCTGGCATGTTGTGCCATTGAAATGATTGCCACCGCCTGTTCGCGCTATGACACCGACCGGCTTGGGATTGTCTTCCGGGCATCTCCGCGCCAGTCTGACGTCATGGTCATTGCCGGTACGATGACCAAAAAAATGGCCCCGCTTGTAAAAAGACTTTACCATCAGATGCCGGAGCCCAGATGGGTCATCGCCCACGGTGGTTGTGCATCCTGCGGCGGCCCTTACAACACTTATGCCGTCGTGCAGGGAACGCACCACGTCGTGCCGGTGGATGTTTATATACCCGGCTGCCCGCCCCGGCCGGAAGCGCTGCTGTTTGGCTTTTTACAGCTAATGGAAAAGATCAAGAGGGAAAATCCTTTTGTCCTTGAAGAAAAACAAATTAGGTTTAAATAAATGGCCGCAGATCACAGAAACCCGATCCTGATCGATAACTTAAAGACGCGCTTTAAAGATGAAATTGTTTCGACGTCGCGCTTTAAAGATGAAGTGACCCATCTTGTGACCAAATCCGCCCTGGTAAAAATCTGTGAATTTTTAAAAACCGACCCGGCCTTGCAGATGAACTACCTGGTGGACGTTATCGGGGTCGATTACAGGCCGGCTTTGCCACGTTTTGAGGTCGTTTATCATCTTTATTCCATTGGGCAAAGACATCGAATTCGCTTGAAGGTCAAGGTCGGTGAAGACGAGAGTCTTCCATCCGTGACCGGGATCTGGCCGGCGGCAGATTTTCCGGAGCGCGAAGCCTACGATATGTACGGCATTATTTTTGACGGCCATCCCAATTTAACGCGAATTTATATGCCCCACGACTGGGACGGGTTTCCGTTAAGAAAAGACTACCCTCTCAGGGGTTACAAGGATGAGTACAATCCTTTCGGCCAGGAAAAAGAAGAGCTACTATAATGGCGGAACCAGAAGAAAACTTGGCGACTAATGAAATCACACTGCACTTCGGTCCCCAGCATCCGTCCGCCCACGGCCTGCTGCACCTGATCGTTAAAATGCAGGGTGAAAAGATCGTCAATGTAAATCCTGATATTGGTTATCTGCACCGCGGTACGGAAAAGATCGCCGAAAATCTTCTCTACCATCAATTCGTACCGTATACGGATCGACTCGATTACCTGTGTGCCATGAGCAACAATCTGGCCTATGTCATGGCTGTGGAAAAACTGCTCGATATCGAGATACCGGAAAGAACCAAATACATCCGGGTCGTGGCAGCGGAGCTGTCGAGGATTGCAGGGCATCTTCTGTGCGTCGGCGCCTGGGGCATGGATCTGGGGGCCATGACGATCCTGTTGTATGCCATGCGGGAGCGCGAGCTGGTCCTGGATATATTCGAAATGCTCTGTGGTGCGAGAATGACCCTTAGTTACATGCGGGTTGGCGGCGTGAGATACGATTTTAACGAGGAGTGTCAGGAAGCCTGTCTTAATCTGGTGAAAATAATGCCGGCTAGAATTGATGAGTATGAAAGAATTCTGACCGGAAACCGCGTCTGGCTCAAACGCAACAAAGCAGTGGGCGTACTATCCGCCGATGAGGCGATTACGATCGGGCTAAGCGGTCCGGCGTTAAGAGCCAGCGGGGTGAATTGGGATATCAGAAAACACGAACCCTACCTGGTCTATGACCGCATGGACTTTGTCGTGCCGACCGGCGAAACGGGAGACTGTTTGGACCGCTACCTGGTGAGGATCGAAGAAATGAGACAGTCGCTGCGCATCATCGAGCAGGCCGTAACTGCCATGCCGCCTGGTCCATTTAACGTGGACGACGCCCAGCTGGTTCCGCCGCCTCACGCACAAACTTACGACAATATGGAGAATCTGATTCACCATTTTAAATATGTTTCTCACGGTTTTAAGGTTCCACCGGGCGAGGCATATGCTTCCATCGAATCACCCAAGGGTGAGTTGGGGGTGTACATCGTCAGCGACGGCACGGAGAAGCCTTTTCGGTTGAAGCTAAGGATGCCCACGTTTATGAACCTGCAGTCCTTAGCCCAAATGTGCAAGGGAGGCTATCTGGCGGACGTTGTCGCCTGTCTGTCAAGTCTGGATCCGGTGTTTGGTGAATGTGATAAGTAACTTATGCTCACAGAACAAATGATAAAAGAAATCAAGGCGCTGGAGAACCTGTATCCGGATAAAAGGTCTCTGGTTATGGGCGCCTTGTGGGTTGTACAGCGAGCCCGCGCCTGGAAGTTGACCCAAGCGGATCTGGAAGCGGTGGCGCAATTATTGGATCTGAGCCCCGTCGAAGTACAGGCGGTGGCCACATTCTATACGATGTACAATGTAATTGAGCCCATGGGGCGCTATCACATTCAGGTTTGCCAGAACATATCCTGCACGCTGCTGGGCGCCGAAAACCTGATTGCGCACCTGGAAAAGACCCTGGGAATCAAGCCGGGGGAGACCACAGCGGATAAAAAATTTTCGATAACCACGGTGGAGTGCCTCGGTTCCTGCGGCACGGCGCCCATGATGCAGATCAATGATGATTATTACGAAAGTCTGACCGTTGAAAAGGTCGATGAAATCCTCCTGAGCTATAAATAGCTGGTCAAGATGGAAAAGGTACTGCTCAAAAATATTGCCAAGCCGGATTCACATCTGCTGGAAAATTATATTAAAAGCGGGGGATACCAGGGAATCAAGGCGGCTCTCAAACTCAAGCCTGATACGCTCATTCAGATTATGAAAGATTCGGGTTTGAGGGGCCGGGGCGGGGCCGGTTTTTCCACCGGTCTGAAATGGAGCTTTATTCCCAAGGACCCGAATTTACCCAAGTATCTCGCCTGTAACGCCGACGAAAGCGAGCCGGGCACCTTTAAAGACCGGGTTATTATTGAGAAAGACCCCCATTTGCTGCTTGAAGGGATCATGATTGCCAGCTATGCCATTGGTGCCGCAGTCGGCTACATCTATATCCGGGGCGAATACGAGTTTGGCGCCAAACGGTTGGAACAGGCGATTGAGGCAGCCTATGCCAAAGGCTGTCTCGGCCGCAATATTTTCGACTCCGATTTTTCACTGGACATTTACATCCATCGCGGGGCCGGCGCCTACATTTGTGGCGAGGAGACGGCACTTTTAGAGTCCATCGAAGGCTTCCGCTCGCAGCCCAGAATCAGACCGCCCTTCCCTGCGCTGGCCGGGCTCTATCATAAACCAACGGTGATCAACAACGTGGAAACCCTGGCCTGCATCCCGTCAATCCTTGAACGAGGACCCGAATGGTTCGCATCGATCGGGCCGCCGAAAAGCCCGGGACCCAAGCTTTTCGCTGTCAGCGGGCACGTAAAAAACCCGGGAGTTTATGAGCTCCCGATGGGGCTGACCGTCAGGGAACTGATTTTTGATCATTGTGGCGGGATGCGCGGTGATAAAGCCTTTAAGGCCGTTATACCCGGCGGCGCCAGCGCTCCGATGCTCTCGGCCGGGGATATCGATACACCGATGGATTATGAATCGCTGGCCCAAAAGGGCAGCATGTTGGGTTCGGCCGGTGTTGTCGTCATGGATGAGGACACCTGTATGGTAAAAACCGCCTATGTCATTAACCGGTTTTTCAGCCACGAATCCTGCGGGAAATGTACTCCCTGCAGGGACGGCACGCCCTGGATGACTCAAATATTAAAACGGCTGGAGTACGCAGAAGGCCGCACAGGAGATATTGAACTGCTGGAGAGCCTGTGCAGCGGTATATTCGGCAACTGTTTTTGTGCGCTGGGCGATGCAGCCGTGATGGCCCTCAGAGGTGCACTTAGAAACTTCAGAAGCGAATTTGAATACCATGTTGCTCATAAAAGATGCCTGGTATCAATCTAAAGTGGCGGTAAAGCGGTTAAAACTCAACGGGTGAGGCGGGTTGTGCCAATAAACGACACCTTCGTGAATAAAGGCTCAAACTGGAATGCCAACTGTAGCGATTAACGGAAAAGAGATAACCGTCGATGAAGGTACCCTGATTCTTGACGCAGCCAGGATGGCCGGTTTTTATATTCCGACATACTGCTATCAGGTGGATCTTATCGGTATCGGTGCCTGTCGAATGTGTATAGTTGAAATCAAAGGTCAACCGAAGCTTGTGGCTTCCTGTGTCACCCCGGTGATGCAGGACATGCATATATTGACCGAATCAGATAAGGTAAATCAAGCGCGGTCCGCCATGCTCGAATTTTTGCTGGCCAACCACGGTCTGGACTGTCCGGTCTGCGACAAGGGCGGCGAGTGTGAGTTGCAGGATTATGTTTATAAATACGGTCCGCACAACGGACGTTTTACGGAAACGAAATATCGCTGGCATGAAAAAGATTACATTATCAGCCCGGTTATTGTCAAAAATTCCAACCGTTGCGTTCAGTGCATGAAGTGCGTCCGGGTCTGCCGGGAAATTGTCGGCCAGGATGTTCTTGACGGCCTTTACCGGGGTGAGCATCAGGAAGAGACCTCGTTTTTCAGAGGGATGCTGGACTGCGACCAGGACGGCAACTGCATTGAAGTCTGCCCGGTAGGCTGTTTTATGCGTCTGCCGTTCCGATATAAAACCCGACCGTGGGATTTAAATTCCGCTGATACCATTTGTCCTTACTGCGCGACCGGCTGCCGGATGGTCATTGAAGAAAGAGACGGTGAGGTCATTAGATCCCGTGCCCAGCTTGGCGTGGGGATTAACAGCGAAACCCTTTGCGCCCGCGGAAGATTCGGCTACGATATCATCCATCACCCTGATCGACTGACCACCCCGCTGTTAAAAAGAAACGGTAGGCTGCAGTCCGCCACCTGGGACGAAGCCCTGGCTGTTATCAAAGAACGCTTAATGCCGGCCGAGCCCATGAAAATCGGCGGTATTGCCTCGGCCCGGTTGACCAATGAAGAACACTATCTTTTCCAAAAGCTGTTCAGACGTATTTTTAACAGCCCCAACCTTGATGCCGGCATCCGCTGGGATTCCGGTGCGGTTAAAGCCTTCGTGGCTGCTGCCGGGATGAATTCCGGCGGCGTTTCCGTATTTGACTGTATGGCGACCGACTGTGTCCTGATCATCGGAACGCACCTGTCCGATGAAAATCCGGTAACCGACTATATGGTCCGGCGCCTGGCAAGAGAAAACGACACGCCGCTAATCATTGCTTCGCCACGAGCAATGAAACTGGATTCCTCGGCGCGCCTGTCCTTAAGGCATCTGCCCGGCACCGAAAAAGAAGTTCTGGCAGCAATCGCCCTGGCTTTTGGCAACGATACTTGGGAGCAGGTAGCGAATTCCGACCAACTCGCTGCCTTAAAAGCTACGCGACCCCAAGACTGGCTGCCGGCCGCCGGTGTCGAGCAGAGCCAAATTGATAATGTGGCCGAATACTTGAGAAATGCCGGCTCCGTGGGTATCATGGTCGGGACCGAATTTTTGCGGTTTGCGCGGGGTTGTGCCGGGCTTTCGGTCCTGACAAAGCTTTTAAGGACTCTGGAAAAGCCGGTCACGGTTGTTCCCATACTCGACCGGTCCAACCAGCGGGGAGCCTGGGAGATGGGCGTACACCCCGAATTTGCTTCCGGCTATCGGGATGCCGACCAACCGGGCTTGGGACACGCGGCAATGTTTGCAGCGGCTGAAAAAGGCGAGCTTGAATCCCTTTACATTATTGGAGAAGATCCGCTGGCCACCTATCCCGATGAGGATTTTGTGAAAAGTGCATTATCCAGAGTTAATTTTTTACTCGTGCAGGATATTTTTATGACGGCAACGGCCGGGATGGCTGACTGTGTGCTGCCGGGCGCCGTTTTTGCCGAAAAGGAAGGCACATTCACCAACCAGGAAGGCCGGGTTCAAGCTATTAAACGCCTGATGAAGCCGCCGGGCAAAGCCTTTAGCGACCGGGAGATTATCGGCGCGATCGGACGGCTTTACGATCAGGCCTTTACTCCCAGAACCAAGAGTTCGGCGCCGGTATTTGAGGAGATTCGACAGCAGATCGGGATGTATTCCGACGTCAACCTGGACTTTGTCAATAAACGAAATGATGCCAACCGACTGGACAATCAGGAAGCGCTGATTAAACCTGCGGCTGTTGAAGTGCGGGCAGAATTTTCAACATCGAAAGCCCCGGCCGGCGCGCGTGAAAAAAACATTTTTACCCTGATTACCGGTAACCATTTATTTCACTCCGGAAGGCTTTCCCGAAAATCCGAGTTGCTCAACCGTCTTTTGCAAGAACCGGTAGTTGAGATCAGCCAGGAAGATGCGGCGGCTTTGGGCCTTGCCGACGGTGAAAAAGTTCGGGTAAAGGGCAAGCGGCACGAGGCCGCGCTGAAGTTAAAAACCAAAAGGGGATCTAAAACCGGGGTGGCCTTTATCGATGAGAATTTTGAGACTGTAGCGGTCAATCGTTTTTTCAAAAGCGGTGTTTTCTGGGCCAGGGTTAGTATTGAAAGATTGAAGATTGAAGGTCCGCCTTCGGCGGAAACATTTATAACGGGTTGAACGAATCTCGCCAAAGCGGAACACAAATTTATTTTAAATATTCGGGGGTGATCGCATGCTCGAATCAAAATTATTGCGGGAAGAGCGGTTTTTCGCCGATCTGACCGATAGCGAGCTTGAAGTCATGGCCAAAATTACCAGCCAAAAAAACTTTAAGACCGGCGAGACCATTTTCAAAGAATCCGAAGAAAGTCAATCCTTATACGTGATCAGAAGCGGGGAAGTCAAAGCCAGTGTGAGCGCACCCAACGGTGAAGTTTTTACCCTGACCATGTTAAAAGACGGCGATATTTTCGGCCAGATGAGCTTTATTGACGGCAGACCGCGGTCGGCCACAATTATTGCCGCATCGGATGTTGATACGATCGTCATGGAGAAATCCGATTTTGAGGGGATAATTGACGATAATCCCCGGTTGATTCACAAAATCATGGGTAAAATCGTATTAAATGTCCATTCAATCCTGCGCGGGATGAATGCCCGCTACATGGAAATGATTAACTATATGTGGGGGAGAAAACGGTTTACATGATTCCGGATTCCGCCGTCTTCATTGAAGTTGTTCTGATCATTGCCAAGGTTGTGGTGATGACGCTGCTATTATTTTTGTTGCCGCTGCCCTTGACCTGGATCGAAAGGAAAGTGGCCGGGCATATTCAGTCCAGACTCGGACCTTACCGAGTCGGCCCGCATGGGTTGCTGCAGCCTCTGGCGGACCTGATCAAACTACACTTCAAAGAAGATATTGTGCCGGATAAAGCGGATAAGCTTATTTTCAAACTTGGCCCGCTGTTTGCTTTGATACCGGCATTTGCCGTATTTGTGGCGATACCTTTCGGAGACCGCATCACACTGCCGCTGATCAATAAAGAAGTCACCCTGTATATTTCAGACATGAACGTGGGGCTGCTCTATGTGCTATCCATCGCAAGCCTCGGCATATACGGAATGATACTGGGAGGCTGGTCGGCCAACAGCAAATATGCGCTGCTGGGCGGACTGCGATCCTCGGCCCAGATGATCAGCTACGAGGTCGCTTTGAGTTTTGCCGTTGTGGGCGTGGTCATGATGAGCAACTCCTTAAGCCTGGTAGAGGTTGTGGGCAGCCAGAATGGCGGTTTGCGGAATTGGAATATCGCTTATTTGCCGGTGGGTCCGGTCTGGTTTGCGATATTTTTGATTGCCGCGCTGGCCGAGGTCAACCGCATACCCTTCGACTTGCCGGAAGATGAAGGTACCCTGGCAGCCGGGTATCATACGGAATACAGCGGCCTGAGGTTTGCTTTTTTCATGCTGTCCGAATATGTCGCTATGTTTACCGTATCGATCATGGGTGTGATCCTGTTTTTAGGCGGCTGGAACGCCCCGCTTGAGCTGCCGGTCAGGATACCGCCGATCATCTGGTTTTTCGGTAAGGTCGCCTTATTTTTGTATTTTTTTATGTGGGTCCGATTTACGCTTCCGAGATACCGCTATGACCAATTGATGCAGATCGGCTGGAAAGTGCTGATTCCGTTGTCGATGATCAATATAATCGTGACGGGGCTGCTGGTAATTGAATATTGACAATTGACTATTGAATAATTGTGGAGTCGCTGGGCTCCATCCATTTAAGATTCTGAAAAATAATATTATCAGATCAGGTATACATATGGCTGCAAGTAACTCTTCAGGCAAAATGCTTGAACTCATCAAAAAGATTCTCTTTATAGATTTTATCAAAGGGCTCCGCGTGACGTTCGGTTATAATGTTTCCAAGAGCATTACGGAACGCTATCCGGATGAAGAAAAATGGGTACCTTATCGGCGGTTTAGAGGGGTGCACAACCTCTGGCGCGATGAGCAGGGACGCGAGTTGTGTGTGGCGTGTGAGCTGTGTTCCAAGATCTGTCCGACCGATTGCATTACCGTTATCCCGATGGAAGACGACACGGGCCGGGGCATAGCCGACAGGGTGCCCAGGGTCTGGGATGTTGATCTGGCAAGGTGCCTATTCTGCGGTTATTGTGAGGACGCCTGTCCGACAACCGCCATCAGACTCGGCCGGGAATACGAGTTTGCATCCTTTAATCTGGAGTCAGCGGTTCTGCACGTGGATGAACTGCTTCTTCCCCAGCCGGTGCCGGAGTCGTTTAAGGGCGGCGTCCATGCCAAGGCCCGATTGATCAGAGGCAAGGACGGAATCAGGGTTGAGGCAGATTTGAGCGATATTCGCAAAAGGAAAGTCTAGTCATTTGTTATCATGGAACTACTCTTTTTCTACATTTTTGCAGCGATTGCCGTGATTTCCGCCCTGGGGGTGATAACGGCTAAAAATCCGATTCACAGCGCGGTATTTCTAATCGCCTGTCTGCTTCAGGTGGCCGCCATCTTTATTCTTTTAAGATCACCTTTTCTGGCGGTCGTTCAGGTATTTATTTACGTCGGCGCGGTGGTGGTCCTTTTTCTGTTTGCGGTGATGATGCTGGACATCGGAAAGGAGCGCTTACCGGAGCGTATCCATGGTCAATTAAAATATGCCGTTGCGGCAGTCCTCCTTTTTTTTGCCATGGCCGGATATCTAATTTTGAATGGCAGGCTGAGCGCTGTGCCTGGAAAGTACACCCAACCCGAGCTTGCCGAAAATACGGAAATTTTGGGCAAACTTTTATATACCCGATATGTTTTCCCCTTTGAGGTCGTTTCGGTCCTTTTGCTCGTGGCGCTTATCGGTGCCATTGTCCTGGTTAATAAGCAAAAGGAGTGAAGGTAAATGGTTCAGATGAACCCTGAACCTTGAACGAGAGCTTAACTATGCTGACCTTGACACATTTTCTCATCCTGAGTATGGTTCTTTTTTGTATCGGTCTGACCGGCGTGCTTTCGCGGCGTAATATCATCATCGTGCTCATGTCCCTGGAGCTTGTATTCAACTCGGCCAACATCAGCCTGGCGGCATTTTCCTACTATCTGCAGTCCTTAAACGGCACGGTCTTTGTGATCTTCAGCATCACCATCGCAGCTGCCGAAGTCGCGGTGGGGCTGGCTATCCTGGTTGCCGTGTACCGACGCAGAAAGACAGTCTATGTGGACGAACTCAATGCCATGAGAGGATAATCGACCGTTATGGTGAACTTTGCCTGGTTAATCCCGGCGCTGCCGTTATGCGGAGCGATCGCGAACGGTCTGGCCGGCAACAGAATCGGCAAGCCGGCCGTCGGTCTGATCGGCTGTTTGACGATCGCTTTGTCTTTCCTCGGGTCGGTGGTGATCTTTGCGAACCTGATCGCCCTGCCTCCGGCCAACCGTGTCATTGAAATGGATCTATTCTCCTGGATTACCAGCGGCTTATTTCAGATTAATTTTTCTTTTCTGATTGACCCGCTATCGGTCTTAATGGCGTTGATCGTCACCGGAGTAGGGTTCCTGATTCATGTATATTCGATCGGCTATATGCATGCGGATCGAGCTTACTGGAGATATTTCAGCTTCCTCAATCTCTTTGTGTTTTTTATGCTCATGCTGGTGATGAGCGCCGACTATCTGGTCATGTACCTGGGCTGGGAAGGGGTCGGCCTGTGTTCCTACCTTTTAATCGGTTTCTGGTACGAGAAAAAATCTGCCAGCGATGCCGGTAAAAAAGCGTTCATTGTCAACAGGATCGGTGACTTCGGGTTTATTCTCGGTATTTTTCTTTTGATCTGGACCATGGCTGATCAGGGCGTGTATTCTCTAAGATTTGAAACGGTATTTAAAAATGCGCAACACCTGGAACCGGCCCGGCTGACGGTAATCACGATGCTGCTGTTTATGGGGGCGGTCGGCAAGTCAGCCCAGTTCCCGCTGCATGTCTGGCTGCCGGATGCCATGGAAGGCCCCACGCCGGTCAGTGCCCTGATCCACGCCGCCACCATGGTCACGGCGGGAATCTATATGGTGGCCCGCAACAGTGTACTGTTTTCCCTGGCGCCGATCACCGGTGAGGTCGTGGCCGGAATCGGCATCTTGACGGCCTTTTTTGCAGCCACCATCGGCCTGGTTCAAAACGATATCAAACGGGTCCTGGCCTATTCAACCATCAGCCAACTGGGCTACATGTTCGTGGCCGTGGGTGTCGGCGCATATAGCGCCGGGATCTTTCATCTGATGACCCATGCCTTTTTTAAAGCGCTGCTCTTTCTGGGGGCCGGAAGTGTGATTCATGCCATGGCCGGGGACCAGGATATGCGCCATATGGGCGGGCTATATCCTCACATGAAGATTACGGCGGTGACATTTATCCTCGGTGCGGTTGCCATTGCCGGAGTTCCGCCGTTTAGCGGCTTCTGGTCCAAGGACGAGATCCTGTGGGAAACCTTCAAAGCGGGACACTACTTCATCTGGGCGTTGGGACTATTGACCGCTTTTTTGACCGCCTTCTACATCTTCAGACAGGTGTTCATGGTCTTTGCCGGCCAAATAAGATCCGATGAGCATACCCGGCAGCATCTGCATGAGTCTGCCAACGTCATGACGATTCCCCTGATAGTCCTGGCTGTGCTTGCGCTGGTCGGGGGCCTGGTCGGGATTCCCTTTTTTAAAGGTGGTTCTCCGCTGCACGCTTATTTAAGCCCTGTTTTTGAGAGCGGCGCACAAAGCCTGATACATGCACCGCAAGGATCATCAGCCGGACACGGCAGTTTGGAGTTTTTGCTGATGGGGCTGTCGGTTGCAGTCGGTCTGGCGGGGGTGCTGCTGGCCGCTCTTTTTTATTTTGAGCCGTTTAAGACCAAGGCGCCGGCGTTCCTGAATCCGGATATCATCGGGCAAAAATTTAAGACAATTCAAACGCTAATGGTTAACAAATACTATGTTGATGAAATCTACGATGCAATGGTTGTCAACCCCATAAAGCGGCTGTCTCAGTATTGTTTTTCGTTTGATCTTTCTGTTATCGACGGGATTGTCAACGGTGCCGGATGGTTCCTCCGGCTGGCAGCCTGGCTGTCTCACAAATTCGATATATATATTGTGGACGGAGCCGTCAATTCCCTGGCGACCCTGATTGATTTCAACAGCGGTTATTGGCGCAGAATCCAGAGCGGGTTTCTGCAAAACTACGCCTTGATTTTTGTCATCGGATTACTGGTGATGCTCGGAAGCGTGCTGTTATACACAGCGCCCTATTAGAATATGATTGAAAATTCTTTTTACATCCCGATCCTGAGCCTTCTGATTTTTATTCCATTAGCAGGAATCGGTTTAATTGCGATTATTCCCCCGGCGAAAAAGGACACCATTCGATTTGCCGCTATAGGGGTGGCAGGTATCAATTTGCTGCTTTCTTTGACACTGCTTTTCGGATTTGACCCGTCAACCTATAAAATGCAGTTTGTCGACAGCGTGCCGTGGATCCCTGAAATTGGCGTGACATATATTGTGGGAATCGACGGTATGAGTTTGCTGCTTTTATTGCTGACCGCATTTATTGCCGTGGTCAGCATTGGTTGCTCATGGTCGGCTGTGGAAGAGCGGGTCAAGGGATATATGATCTGCCTGCTGCTGATGGAATCGGGGATGATCGGGGTATTTGTATCTCTTGATCTGGTGCTCTTTTTTCTTTTCTGGGAAATTGGTCTGATTCCCATGTACTTTTTAATCGGCATCTGGGGTGGGGCGCGCAAGCTTTATGCTACCTTAAAGTTCTTTCTGTATACGATTTTCGGCAGTGTCTTTATGCTGGTCGGCATCATGGCGCTCTATGTTGCACACGGCGATATGACCGGCGAATATACATTCAGCCTGCTCAAACTATACGAGGTCAACTATTCCTATCACCTGCAGTGGTGGGTATTTCTGGCTTTCTTTCTGGGCTTTGCCATCAAAGTGCCGGTCTTTCCGTTTCATACCTGGTTGCCGGATGCCCATGTCGAAGCGCCGACGGCCGGCAGTGTTATTTTGGCCGGTGTTCTTTTAAAAATGGGCACCTATGCTTTTTTAAGATTTAACCTCCCGTTGCTGCCCAGTGCCAGCATTGCATTTACACCGTTTATTTTGATTCTGGCCGTTGTCGGTATTATATACGGCGCGCTTTTGGCCCTGGCCCAGCAGGATATTAAAAAGCTGGTGGCCTATTCGAGCGTCAGCCATCTGGGATTTGTCATGGCGGGAATATTTGCCATGAACCAGCAAGGCATCGACGGTGGAATTCTTCAGATGATCAATCACGGGATATCCACCGGGGCACTGTTTCTAATAGTCGGCATGATGTATGAAAGACGCCATACCCGCCGTATTGAAGATTTTGGCGGGCTTGCCCGGGTAATGCCGGTGTTTGCAGCTTCTGTCATGGTGGTTGTTTTTTCATCCATCGGACTTCCGGGAACCAACGGATTCATCGGCGAGATACTGATACTGATCGGGGTTTTTAAGGCCAATAAGCTGGCGGCTGTCCTGGCTGCCAGCGGAATAATTCTAGCAGCCGTCTATATGCTCTGGATGTATCAACGCGTTATTTTCGGCAGGATCACCCACCCTGCCAATGAACGCTTAAAAGACCTCAATAGAAGGGAAATCGTCACCTTAGTTTCGATCATATTGCTGATCCTGTGGATCGGCATCTATCCCAAACCGTTTTTACGCCTGACTTCCGCCGGCACATCTCATCTTGTGGCAACGGTCCAGAAAAAACATGCCCAAACCCAGGCGGACAGGGTTGCCGTTCGAGTTCAGGAACAAGCGGCCGTGGCTAGTTTAAAATTGAAGATTGAAGATTGAAGATTTGCGGTATGCTGTCTATTTTAATTAATGGTCCGAGCGAAGCGAAACGACACTTCTGGAAGATCTAAGATGACCACAACCGGTGCCATAGCAAACATCCCCATCCTTTCTCTGATTACGTTTCTGCCGTCTGTGGGGGCGCTGCTGATTTTATTCTTTGTAAAAAAGCAGTGGGAGGACGGGCTAAGATGGTCCGCCCTTGTGATCTCGTTGGCAACTTTTTTACTGTCGCTTTATCTGCCGCTGACCTTTGATGCCAGTACACCGGAGTTTCAGTGGGTTGAGAAAGCCTTCTGGATTGAGCGTTTCGGTATCCATTACTTTCTTGGAGTTGATGGCATCAGCCTGCTGCTGGTGCTGCTGACAACCTTTGTCACGGTCATCTGTGTCCTGGCTTCATGGACGGATATTACCATTAAGTTGAAGCCTTATATGGCGCTGTTTTTGGTGGTGGAAACCGGGGTTCTGGGGGTATTCATGTCCCTGGATCTTTTTTTGTTCTACGTCTTCTGGGAAATTGTCTTAATTCCCATGGTATTTATCATCGGTGTCTGGGGCGGCGTGCGTCGACTTTACTCGGCCATCAAGTTTTTTCTTTTTACATTTACCGGCAGTCTGTTTATGCTGCTTGGTATTCTGGCCCTTTATTTCTTTCACGGGAAACTGACTGGGCATTATACTTTTGATGCGACCATTCTTTTTAAAAATCCGCCGTCACCCCAAATTCAACGCTGGATATTTCTGGCGTTTTTTTTGGGCTTTGCCGTAAAGATCCCGATGTTTCCGCTTCACACCTGGCTTCCGGATGCTCACACCGAAGCGCCGACTGCCGGCAGTATTTTTCTGGCGGCAGTTCTGCTTAAACTTGGAACATACGGGTTTGTAAGATACAGCCTGCCGTTGCTGCCCAATGCGAGCATGTACTTTGCGCCACTTATGATCGCACTTTCCATTTTGGCCATTCTTTATGGCGCCTGTGTGACCATTGCCCAGAAGGATATGAAAAAGCTGGTGGCCTATTCTAGTGTCAGCCATATGGGATTTGTGATGCTGGGAATATTTGTCTTCAATCCGGAAGGTCTAAAGGGCGGCCTGTTGCAGATGATCAATCACGGGATCAGCACCGGAGCGCTTTTTCTGCTGGTCGGTATGATCTATGAAAGAACGCATCAGCGAATGATCGAGGATTACAGCGGCCTTGTCAGGGTTATGCCCGTATACGCAATCTTCTTTCTGGTCGTTGCGCTGTCTTCAATGGGAATGCCGGTAACCAATGGCTTTATCGGCGAACTGTACGTGCTGATCGGAGCCTTTAAAGCCCACTGGTTTTATGCCATACCCGTGGTCATCGGGGTTCTGCTGGGAACGGTATATCTGATGTGGATGTTTCAACGGGTGTTTCTGGGCGAAGTTGCTGTCCAAAGACAAAACTCGATAAAAGATCTGGGGCGCCGGGAATTGCTGGCCGTGGTGCCAATTTTAATCATCATATTCTGGATCGGTTTGTATCCAAAGCCGTTGTTGCAGGTAACGGATGCCTCGCTAAACAACCTTGTGAAAATAGTGGAAGAAAACTCGCAGAAAAGCTTGGCTCATAAATGATTGGAAGAATTAAGATATGCCCCCAGTAGGTTTAAATATCAGCTTAACCGCCATCATGCCGGAGATTTTCATAACCGGTCTGGCTTTTGCAGTACTTGTGCTGGATTTCTTCCTAAGCAAAAAAAGCAAATTCATATTGGGATATTTGACAGCGGCCGGTCTATTAGTACTCCTGCCGGGGGTCCTGGTCAGTATTGATGCGCAGCCCGCATTCGGCGGCACTGTCATTGCCGATCGCTTTGCCGCTTTTTTTGACATCATATTTATCGTGGCCGGTATTCTGACAACGCTTATATCAATTGATTATCTGAAAAAAGAAAATATTCAGCGCGGAGAATTTTACTATATTATTCTTTTTGCCATTCTGGGTATGATGGTGTTGGCTTCTTCGTATGATCTATTAACTGTCTATGTCGGGCTGGAGCTCATGGCCCTTTCTTTTTACATTCTGGTTGCCCAAAGATATCAGGATATAAGGTCCGTGGAAGGCGCTCTTAAATATTTTATTCTGGGTGCCCTTTCCTCAGGGATAATGCTCTACGGTCTGTCATTTGCCTTTGGATTTGGCGGGAGCACGAATTTGAACGAGATTGCACAACATGCCCTCGGCGACCGAGCCCGCAATCCCTTTTTACTGCTTGCCATTTTATTAATCAGCGGCGGCTTTGCGTTTAAGCTCGCTTTATTTCCGTTTCACCTGTGGGCACCCGACGCTTATGAAGGTGCCCCGACTCCCGTTGCCGCTTTGCTTTCCGTTGGATCGAAAGCAGCGGCCTTTGCCGTCTTTTTGAGGATTTTCATTGTCGCTTTGCCGGAATATCAATCGGAGTGGTCAAAACTACTGTGGCTTCTTTCCGCCGCCACCATGCTCTTCGGCACGGTTGTGGCAATCGCCCAGAGCAATATTATCCGGATGATGGCATACAGCAGTATCGCCCATGCCGGTATTATCCTGATCGGGATGCTGGTTTCCGATCAGACCGGCGTTTCAGGCATGCTGTACTATCTGCTGGTTTATACTTTTATGAACATCGGGGTCTTTGCCGTGGTGACGCTGGTCGTGAAAAGTGATGGCAAAGGGGAAAATATAAGGGACTATAGCGGCTTAGGCACCCGGCAACCGTTACTTGCTTTTTTTATGGCGCTTTATCTTCTGGCTTTGGCCGGAGTCCCGCCGACAGCGGGATTTGCAGCTAAATTTTTCATCCTGGCTTCAGCGATTGAGGCCGAATATTATTGGCTGGCGACCATCGGCGTGTTGGCCACCGCGGTCGCCCTGTTTTTTTATGCCAAGGTTATCTTCTATATGTTTATGAGAGAACCGGAGGGATCACTTGAAATGACCGCAACCGGACTTGCCGGCAAAACAGTGCTCCTGATCACTGCAGCCGGAACGGTGATTCCAGGGATTTATCCGGCACCATTCATGGAAATGGCTGTCAAAGCGATTCAGCCGCTGCTAAAGTAATAAATGGAAGCAAAAAACGAACATATTTCCGGGACCAATGAGACGCCCGATCCATCCGGACCAAAGATTCCATTTGATGCCACCACCAACTTTTCCCTTTTAGGCTGGCTCTGGGAGCAGTTTGATAAAGCTAAAAGCGCCAAAAAGATTATAGATTTCAGTCTAAAAGAGTAGAGCCATCAAAGCCTTGCCAGGCTGTTTTTAAGTTTAAAGCCTCTCAGCTCCGGGAGATGCCTTTTGCCTTTATACTGTATCATGACTTTGTGGCTGTCTCCCATGCCAAACAGAAGACCTTTGATTTTCAGCATTTCTATTTGAAAATCGGGACTGGATTTCAGTTCGTTTGAAACTATTTCATCGATTCCCAGCGAAGCTAAAAATATCCCTTGCGGGCAGTATCCCAAAGGCTTTAAGCCCAAAATTGACCCCCAGTCCTTGAGAGATGTAAAGTTAACGTGGGCGGTGATGTCCTGATCCCCAACATTGCGGAAAGGATTTTCATTAGCTCTATGCCGGTGGTAACAAATGAGGCTTCCTCTGTTTCTTTCTGCAGCATAATATTCGCGCGCAGCGTATCCATAGTCTATGGATATCACAAATCCCTCTGCCAGAATACGATCAACTGCGGTAAGATAATCCGATATGTTTAAATTTATTTCGGTACGGTAGCCTCTAATCGGCGGAATGTGATAGCGGTTTATATAGTTTTGCAGATCGGAATTACTTAATTCTCCAAATGCTTCTTTGAATTCGGTATTATCCGTGGATACATAAATTTCGTGGAAATGGTCGTTCATTACAACCAGGTGAACGGGAAAGGCATCCAAAAGTTCATTCGAGATCACACACCCGCAAAACGGGTCAACCGCTGCAAGGGAAGTCTTCCACTCAATTCGTCCGGTGTGAGCCTTCAATTGTTTCATCTGATTCTCAAGGTTGTAACGATTTTTCTCAACGATGATGTATTTCCAGCCGGCTTTCCATTTTAATTTTTTTTGAGTATAATCTAGAATGTCTTGCGCTAAAAATCCCTTGCCGGCGCCGATTTCAAGTACCGTGAACCCATCAGGATCTCCCATAAGGCGTCTGATTTCATCCAGTTGGTTTGCCAGCAGCCAGCCGAAAATTGAATGCAGGTGCGGCGAAGTATAGTAATCGCCATGCGGACCCGTTCTGGATTTCTCCGTCATATAATAGCCTAATCTACCATGGTAGAGACTCATGTCCATGAAAGTCTCAAATGGGATTGGCCCTGATCTTTGGATCCGCCGGCAGATAATTTTTTCCAATTTAGTTCGGTTCATCTTCTATTGAAGCGCTCAACGGCCAGAGCCGTTATGTTCAGGGAAGTTTTTTGGCTGGAGGCCAATTGGGAAACGATTTTACCGGTGATGGGGGCCAGCGAGATGCCCAGCATTCCGTGGCCGGTGGCGATGATGACATTGTCATAACGCGCTGCCCGTCCGAGGTAGGGTAGTCCGTCGGGACTGCAGGGCCGCAGTCCGCGCCAGATTTCGATCAGCTCAAGGGAGTCGGGATCCATATCCGGAAAATATATGCGGACGGCTTTTAGGATGGTCTGCACCCGGCGCAGGTTGACGGATTGATCAAATCCCGCCAATTCGAGGGTGCCGGCTAATCGCAGGGTATCTTCCATCGGCGTGAGCACAACCTTAGCCTCGGCCAGGGTGACCGGCAGGGAAGGGCATTTGGCGGGGCGCCTGAACGTAATGCTATATCCTTTAGCCGGTTGCATTGGAAGGTTTAGTTGCAGACGGCGAGCGATTCTGTTCGACCAGGATCCGCCTGCCAAAACAATTTCCTCCGCTGATATATCCCCCCGGGTGGTCTTAACCCTGGTGACACGGCGGCCGGTGACCTCAAAATCAAGCACTTCGCACGATGTCAGCAGCCGAACGCCCATATTATCGATATGACGCGCCAACCGCTGAACAAAACGGTCGGGGATCAGATGGGCATCCTGCGGCAGATAAGCGCCGCCGACCGCAGCGGTTCGAATTCCTTCGATAAATTCATTGAGTTCAGGCTTTTGCAGTATTCGGTTTTCAATTCCGTATTCCTTTATCAAATGGATGTCTTTGATGCCTTTGTCGAACCCTTTCTGTGATATGAAAAGCTCCAGTACGCCCTTTTTTTCTAGCGAGAAATCCAGATTTTCAATCTTGGCCAGCGCCTCATACAACTCAAGGCTGGCTGAATGAAATTCGTGCAGCAAAGGTATGGATTGGCGCAGGTGATCCAGGCTGCAGGCGCCGTAAAACTTCCACAACCAGGCCAGCAACTCAAGATCCAGGCGCGGCTTTATGTAGAAAGGGCTTTGGGGCTGAAACATCCACTTAAGACCCTGGCTGATTACCCCGGGGGCTGCCAGAGGTATACTGTGACTGGGAACGATTAGTCCGGCGTTGCCATAAGAGCTGCCGGAGCAGATATCATTTTTTTCAACCAGCAGGACCTTTCTGCCAAGCTCGTTGAGATAATAGGCGCAGCAAATGCCAATGGCGCCGCCGCCGATGATCAGAGTTTGTGTTTTTGGGACCATGGTTCCTAATTCTACTCGGGTTTCTTTCTCCCCTCCCGCCAGTTCTCATAATAGTCCCAGGTGACAAAGGCATTTATCTGTTTTAACTGACCATCCATGTCAATCAGGCTGGCTCTGAGCACGTCGCCAATTGAAAGCAGGCCGATGAATTCGCCATTTTTTTCGATGAGCAGGTGTCGCAGATACAATCCCAGAAACATCTCCTTCAGTTTATGGATACGGGTGCTGTGGGGGGCCGTCTTAAGCGGCGCGGACATATGGTTGCCGATTTTGGCGGTTTTAGGATCAAATCCTTTTTCGGTTATTTTTCGCAGCAGATCCCGTTCGGACCATATTCCGACGAATTTGCCGTCCTTTTCAATCAGAATTGCACCGATTTTTCGATCCACCATCTTCTGGCAGGCCTGTTGAACCGTCTGATCCCATGAAATGGAAACAATGTCGCGTTGTTTATCCCGGACGATGTCTTCTGCGGTATTCATGGATTTCTCCTTAGACTCCTGGTTGTTATGTTTGTGCCCGCCAGGCGGATTTGTGGGGGAAATGATCACGATCTTTTTATGATTGAATATTTGGACCGTTTTCGTCGATGAAAATTAAACCACTTATTATCGACTCATACAGGATCGCGTGTTAATATGCAAATAATTTGACAGGGTCGCGGAAAAGTTTGGAAACCTGGATGAAAAAACCTTTTCACCAGCGGGAAAAATATAAATCGATTGCCTTTGACATCTTGGAATTTTTTAATTATTCAAAATAATGAGTAAGGAGTTATCCGTGGCTAAAATAGTATATGGCTTATCCGGCGAGGGATCCGGCCATTCTTCCCGGGCGCGGGAGATGATCACATATTTGGAGCGCCTGGGACATACGGTTAAAGCGGTCAGCTATGATCGGGGGTTTAACAATCTTAAAGATGATTTTGATGTGTTTGAAATCGAAGGGCTTCATATCGCCAGTTCGGACAACCGGGTGTCAAAAGTCAAAACGTTTACCGAAAATTTACAGCGCTTACCCCGGGGGCACCAAAAATTGCAGGCGCTGCGCAAAGAAATATTTAAAACATTCCAGCCGGATTGCGTGATCACCGATTTCGAACCCATGACCGCCTATCTGGCCCACCATTATAACCTGCCGTTGATTAGTATCGATAATCAGCACCGCATTCGATATATGACTTATCCGTGTCCGGCCCGCCTGCAAAAGGAGCGTCGGATGACGGTCAGCATCATCCGGGCCATGGTACCGCGCCCGGATGTTTCTCTGGTAACCACGTTTTACTACGGTGAGGCTAAAAATGAGCGCACCTTCTTTTTCCCTCCGATTATACGGGACGCGGTTTTAACGCACCAGACTTCAGATGACGGACATGTGCTGGTCTATCTGACGAGCGGGTTTGAATCGTTTCTCAAGTTATTAAGGTCCTTTCCCCGTGAACGGTTTAGGGTGTACGGTTACGACCGTGATGATCAGGACGGCCACATAGTCTGCAAACCGTTTAGCAACGCGGGCTTTTTGCAGGATCTGACTTCCTGCAAAGCGGTTATGGCCACGGCCGGATTCACCCTGATGACGGAAGCTTTTTATTTGCGCAAACCTTACCTGGCGCTGCCCATGCGCGGACAGTTCGAGCAGGAACTCAACGCTTATTTGTTGGCCCGGTTGAAGTATGGTATAAACTTAAGGCGGATCAGAACCGAGGCCGTCGGCAACTTCCTCTATCGTCTGCCTGAATATAAAAGTCATTTGAACACCTACCGGGCCGAGGACAACCGCGCCATCAAGTCCATGCTCGGGGAACTGCTGGAGGATAACTGCCTGCTGGCCAGGCAGTTTCACAACCGGCGAAAACATCATCAGGGTTAATCGAGTCGAACCCATTATATCGTTCAACCAAAATAAAGGAGAATTTTTGTGATCGGAACCAGTGACTTCTTAAAGCGTCTTGCGGGCCTTTTCCTGCTTTTAGTCTTAATTGCCGGATGCTCATCAATCGGTCCGGTTCCGACCCCGGCAATCCAGCCGCTAAAAACCCGTGAGTTGCCTTCCGGCTATGGCTGGTGGGCTGCTCGCTTTCGCATGCACTGGCCCCCGGAGACTCAACCAATCTGGTACATGGACTTATATCTGGCCCATCAGATCATTTTACCCCAATTAGAGCAAAATCGGCAGGCTATCAGCCTGTGGCGCTTTCATCGCCGGGCAGCCCGGGACGGCGGCGGCCGGCAATTCAGTTTCATTTTCTATGCTTCACCCCAGACCGCTCAAAGGATTTTCAACGCGTTTAAAAACGATTCGTTGGTTAACAATCTGAAAAAAAATGGGATTCTCGACCAAGAAGTTTATGATGATCCGACCCGAATCACCCTTCCCAACATTGAAGATACCAGTGACAAAAACTGGCCGGCATCGATCCAGAAAACATGGCCATATTATATCATGGGCGCCAGCCAGATGTGGCTCAATTTAATTGCAGAAATCGCTGCAGAAAATCCGGCAGACAACCCGCCGGCATCGATAGCCGAAATTGAAACATTTTATCAACAGGTCGACGAAGCCATAACCGAGATGTGGCAGAAAGAGGGGCGGCATGCATTTTTGCATCATTTAAATGCCTTGTTTCAATATGAACCCCTTATTTATCTGGAAAAGCGGTATATGACTTTTTAATATTGTGATTTCAACTCATGACAGTTACCAAACATTCAAATGACGGCCATAAGAATTATGATAAAATCGGAGGCTGGTTAATCATATGTGCAATCGGACTGGCATTATACCCGGTGCAAACTGCCGTTTCCATATTTACGGAGATTATTCCGGCCTTAGCCTCGGAGAGTTGGTCGCGGCTGACAGTCCCGGGCTCGCTTTCTTATCATCCCCTGTGGGCGCCGCTGTTGGTTGCGGAACTTGTTGGGAACGGCTGCTTTCTTATTGTATCCATTTGTGTCGTCGTGTTTTTCTTTAAGCAGCGCAAATTTGTCCCCGGATTAGCGATCATATTTTTAACTTCCAACTTTATTTTCGTTGGTCTTGATTATTATTTTACCCAGTCTATTCTTACCATGACCGATCCGGCCAACATGGGGCCGACCATTAATTTGGTGCGAACACTGGTTGCCAGCTTGATCTGGGTTACTTATTTTCTTTTTTCAAAGCGGGTTAAAAGGACTTTCACCCGGTAGCCGATAGGCAGTTTCATCCGTGGTCAAAAATTTATTATCCGAAGTTTGCTGACAAGGCGAACGCCGGTTTCAGGGAGGGTTATATGAACAGTATTTTTGCCGAAACCATTTACACCGGGAAAAAAATTGTCTCCCAAGCCTATCTTGTTTTTAGCGGTCAGAAAATTGCCGGCATATCAAAAACCCCCCGAGGTCAGTTGCAGGGCAATTTTGACGTTTTGACCCCCGCGTTTATCGATCCCCACAGTCACATCGGCATGGAACGCTCCGGTGAGCCCAGCCGCGACGGTGAAGCCAACGATCAGCTTGATTCGATTCTGGCCCTTAGCGACGCGTTGGATTCGGTTCAAATGGATGACAAAGCATTGCGGGATGCAGTGGAATCCGGTGTACTGTATTCCTGTGTGGTGCCGGGCAGCGGCAATATCATTGGCGGGCAATCAGCGGTTATTCGCAACTATGCCAAAGACAGTACCGGGGCGTTCATCGGCCGTGCCGGTTTAAAGGCAGCTTTTGGCTATAATCCCATGTCGACACGCGACTGGAAAGGCCAGCGCCCCACAACCCGCATGGGGGCGATCGCCATCCTGCGCGGCCGGCTGTCTGAAGTGCGCCACAAAAACCAACAATTGCGCAAAGCCAAAGGCAGCAGGAAAGAAGCGATCACATTTACCGCCGAGGACCGGGTGCTGCAGGATTTGTTGACCGGCAAAATTCGTCTGCGAGCCCATGTTCATAAAATTGATGACATTGCCGCCCTGCTGCGTCTGGTGGATGATTTTAAGATCCAAATTACGGTCGAACATGCCATGGACGTTTATCGGCCTGAAATATTTCAAGAATTGAAAAAGCGCAGGATCCCTGTCGTCTATGGACCGATCGACAGTTTTGCCTATAAAGTTGAATTAAAACACGAGGATTGGCGCAATATCCGGCATTTGATAACATCCCGGGTCGATTTCGGTCTAATGACCGACCATCCGGTTACCCTTGCCCGCCAGTTATTTTTGCAAACTCGCTGGTTTGTGAGGGCCGGGATGTCCAAACAACAGGCCATCGAGCTGGTTTCCCGTCAAAATGCCCGGATTCTGGGTATTGATAAACAGGTCGGGACCCTTGCAAAAGGCATGTGGGCTTCCTTTATTTGCTGGAGCGGCGATCCGTTTGATCTGGCGAATTTTCCGGTCGCAGTCTATGGTGAAGGGAATTTACTCTACTCGGATTAATCCGCCCTGAAAAATGCGGTTGGAAGTCCGCTTCCGCAATTGATCCGACGCCGAGCCGTTGGTGCTGACTTTTTCTCGGTTGCAAATACCGCATCAATATATATAATATAGGAAGTTGTAAAAGCGTATTTATCGATCAACACTTGGTCGGATTGGGTAGCAGAGGAGGTAAACATGCAGTCTTCTTTAAAGCGAATTTTATTTTTAATAACGCTGGTCTCACTGTCTTTGGTTTTCGCGATCAGCTGGGTTCAGGCTGAAGAGCAACGCGACATGCAAGGTTGGGGCATCGATGATCCCTACAACAAGCTCTATGATGTGCGTGAATACGAAAGTATCAGAGCCTGGGTTGTGGCTGTCAAGGAAGTCGTACCGATGCCCGGGATGTCGCCGGCGACGGCCCTGGATGTGAGAGAGGGGGCCTATACCTATGAGGTTCATCTGTGTCCGACTTGGTATCGCAAACCAAGTGAAATTCGATTAAAGAAAAATGACCGGATTAAGATAAAAGGTGCCTGGGCGGAGATCAAGGGCAAGGACATTTTCATAGCCTCAAAAATCAAAAAGGATCCGGATATCGAAATCATAAAAGTTCGTTTATCAAAAGACGGCACACCTTTTTGGACCATGACAGCCCAACAGCTTGCCAAGGAAATGACAGAAGATTAGGCGATGGCGACTCGACAATGGAACCCCGGTGATCTGCTGGAGATAGCCGGTTATTTCTGGAAGACGGCGGCGCTGCATGCCGCCGTTAAAATGGATATTTTTACCGTTATCGCCGACGGGCAGATAGCCGGCGAGGAGATCGGCCGGCAGCTCAACGCCGCCCCAAAAAGCGTGATAAGGATGCTGGACGCCCTGGTCGCCATGGAACTTCTGGTAAAGGCTGATGGAAAATATGCCAACTCTGATTCCGGCCAAACCCTTCTATCAAAAAATTCCCCTAAATATATCGGTCATATAATTATGCACCATCATCACCTGGTGGAAGCCTGGTCGAAGTTGGATCAGGCGGTGCAGACCGGCAGACCCATCCGCGGCCGATCCTCATTCAGCAAAGAAGAATGGCGTGAAAGCTTTCTGATGGGCATGTTCAACCTGGCCATGGGACTGGCGCCCCAACTGGTGCGCCAGATCGACCTCTCATCGCGCCGGCACCTGCTCGACCTGGGGGGTGGTCCCGGAACCTATGCCATCCATTTCTGCCTCAACAACCCCCGCCTGCGGGCGGAAGTGTATGATTTGCCGACCACCCGACCGTTTGCAGAAAAAACCATCCGGCGATTTGACCTATCCGACAGGATTAATTTTGTTGACGGAAATTATCTGACAGACCCGATTGACGGGCAATACGACGTGGCCTGGTTGTCACATATCCTGCATGGGGAAGGGCCGGAGGATTGCCGCACGATCATTCAAAAAGCAGTTGATGCCTTGGCGCCGCAGGGCACGATTATTATTCATGAATTTATTTTAAATAACAGCATGGACGGCCCCCTGTTTCCGGCCCTGTTTTCCCTGAATATGCTTTTGGGCACGGAATCGGGCCAAGCCTATTCCGAACAGCAGCTCACCGATATGCTGCTGGCTGCCGGTGTCACCAATATCCGCCGCATTCCGTTGAACTCTCCTAATGATTCCGGCCTGTTGGCAGGTGATAAGTCAAAAATTCCGGCCTAGCTTTTCAGTTTTAAATTAATCATCTGCCCCAAACAATGCCTCCGTCTTTGGGCACCATTCGGCTAAATTTTTGCTCAAGATTTATCCCCGTCATACCGATGATAATATATCGACATTCAAGCAGAATTCAAATTTTCTGTCCGAATTTGTGCAATTGATAGCAACAACATCGGAAATATCACCCGACTGAAAGGAACATTTAGATGGCAGAAGCGTCTTTTGAACCCTTCGGCTTCCTGGGGCCCCAGATATTCGGCCTCCCGGTCGATCGCGAGGTTTTGTTCTCCAACCATACTAATGTGTATAAAAAGCGAGTTGAAAAGCGGCAGCGAAAGTTAATTGTAAAAATTTCTTTTCTAAAGCCCTTTTTGAAAAAAGGCGAGCACGTTTTACTGATCACCACCGGATATTCACCGCTCAACGCCCTGGCACAATATCTTACCGGTTTTGTTTTTGTTTACCTGAAACGTTCCCTATTTGTTTTCACGAATTATCGCATTTTTCACATCCCGGCCACCGCTACCTATAATTATAAAAATTCGATTGCCCAGGTGGCCTATGCGGGATGTCAATCCATCGAACTCAAGGGGGGGACCCTTACGGTCCAGTACGAGCGCACAGGTGTTAAAAAAACCGAGAAATTCACCGCTATTGCCGTTCCCGAGAGAAAAAAAATCAGGTCCTTACTCAAAAAAAAGATACCCCTTTCCGCCACCAAAGGGCAATTGTCTGCGCGGATCCATCTTTGCCCCGGCTGCACCCGCCCGCTTGAAGCGGGAAAGAAAAAATGCGAAAAGTGCCAGTTGCAATTTAAAACCAGGCCTGTCGCTGCGATTCTTGCATTGCTCATTCCGGGTGGCGGCTATTTTTATATCCGGCAGTATTTGCTCGGGTTTCTCGACGCCCTGCTGGAAATTGTGGCACTTGGTTTCATTGCCTATCTGCTTCATGCGTTGGCCCATCAGATGCCGGTGGAACCGCTGCATCTGGTGCTGATTCCCGTATTTTTATACCTGAAAATTGCCGCCGTCATTCACTCCAACCATTTTGTTAACGAATATATTCCCAAGGATAAAAACGTCAAACCGCAGTAGGTGACTGGACAGACGCTGAAGGTTTTGAAAGGTTTCCAGAGTTTCGCGCACAACCATTTAGTCCGCCCCTATCTTATCAAATAGTCTAAATTTATTGTTTGACACGACCCGGCCGGGTTATTCTTGACAATATGTCTTTTGCAACATAGTTTTCATCGTTACGCTGATTTTTGGGATTATTTCGTAATTACGCCGCCCGATAAATCACGCCAAAAGGTTTGGCAAAGCACGTTGTTCGTTAAGAACGGATGAAAATGCTTTGATGTTGATTCGGGCGGATTAATTATCTTTGGTCTGAAATGGGTAAGTTTCTGGCAGGGAGCTCGCTATGCCGCAGATTATTTGCATTGTCGGCCGATCACAATCCGGCAAAACCACATTAATTGAAAAACTGATTCCAGCGTTGAAAAATAAAGGCTACCGGATCGGTACTATCAAGCACTCACACCATGTTTTTGATTTTGATAAATCCGGCAAGGATAGCTGGCGCCATAAGGATGCCGGGGCCGAAACGGTTATCATTGCATCTCCGGGTAAAATTGCGATGGTCAAAAATGATCATCAGGGAACCCTGGACAGTCTGCAAGACTATTTTAATGATCTGGATCTGGTGATTACCGAAGGGTATAAAGGCGCACGCAAACCAAAAATTGAGGTGGTTCGGTCCGCCCGGCACGATGATGTCCTTCTCAGGCAAGACGGCTATCTGGTTGCTGTTGTCACGGATGCCGATCTTGAAATCGATCTGCCCGTATTCGGCCTGGAGGATATCAACAATCTGGCAGATTTTATCGAAGAAAAATATCTGAAGTTGTCGTAATAGGTTCAAGGGTTCAAAGGTTCAGGGTTCAGCGTTGACGCTGGCAGACTTGGAGTGGCGCGTTAAAATGAAAAAGAGAATTCGCATCAGCAACGTCTCAAACAAGTGAATTAATTGATTGCGCAACGATGAGTAAAAAGAAAAATATCGACCGGACAGGGGTGCTGGAATGGCCGCAACTTGTGCGGGGTATTCTGATCCAGCGCTACAAACGGTTTTTGGCTGATGTCAAATTGGATAACGGTAACCTTGTCACGGCCCATTGCCCGAACACCGGCAGCATGACGGGTTGCTCTGAACCGGGTCGCCCGGTATATTTATCCTTGCACGACAACGCCAAACGCAAGCTGAAATACACCTGGGAACTCATCGAAATGCCGGCTTCGCTGGTCGGGGTAAACACCCTGGTGCCGAATCGATTGGTTTTCCAAGCGGCGCAGGCGGGCTCGATATGCGAGCTGGCTGGATATGAAACCATTGAACGCGAGGTTCGAATCGGCAACCACTCGCGCATCGATTTAAGGTTGAGCAACGGTCAAAAAAATCGTTGCTATGTTGAGATAAAAAATTGCACGCTGGTCGAAAACGGTGTTGCCCGGTTTCCCGACGCCGTCACAGCCAGAGGGCTCAAACATCTCAATGAGCTGGAAAGCCTCGTCAAAGCCGGCTGCCGGTGTGTTATGTTTTATTTTATTCAAAGAATGGATGCCGGGGTCTTCAAACCGGCTGATCAGATTGATCCCGACTATGGCAAAGGGTTGCGGCGGGTCGTCCAGCGGGGGGTTGAAATTTTGGCCTATGATGTTGCCATTGACTTGGCCGGGATTCAATTGAATCGGAAAATACCCTGTGCGCTAAGGTAGATCATCTATGTCCGAATTCTCACTTGAAAATTTAATGTGCCATCGCGATAACCTGGAGCATGTCCTGGACAGTCTCAAAGAAGGGATTATTGCCCATGACATGCGCCGACGCATTTTTTTCTTCAATCAGGAGGCCGAACGCATTTCCGGATACAATCGCGAAGATGTGCTGGGCAAAGACTGCCATGAGGCCTTTGGGCATCCTTTTTGCGGAGGACGCTGTAAGTTTTGTGATCAAGTGCCGGATATGACGGAAAATCCCGAATTTACCCTTTCGATCACAACCAAAAGCGGCGAATCGCGCCGGGTGGAAATGAGCATTACCAGCATGAAGGGAGACGACGGTGAATTCGTCGGGGTTCTGACGTCCTTCCGGGACATCACCGATCTTTTCGGTCTCCAGCTGCAAGCCGGCAAACTGACCAGCTTCGGCAACATTATCGGTCAGGATCACAAGATGTACAAGATTTTCAAGCATATCCGGGATGTTTCGGCTTATGATTACCCGGTTCATGTTTCCGGCGAAACGGGAACCGGCAAAGAACTGGTCGCCTTTGCGATTCACAATGAAAGTTCGCGCAGCGGCGGCGCTTTTGTACCCATCAACTGTGGCGCGCTACCGGAGGGGCTCATCGAAAGCGAGCTTTTCGGGCACGTCAAAGGGGCTTTTTCAGGTGCAATTCGGGACAAGAAAGGTCGCTTTGAGCTGGCCGATGGCGGAACGGTGTTTCTCGATGAGGTGGCCGAGCTGTCCAATAACATGCAGGCTAAGATTTTGCGGTTTCTGCAGGAAAACGAATTTGAACGGGTCGGTGGCGAAAAAACCCTTTCGGTCGACGTCAGAGTCATCAGCGCAACGAATGTCAATCTCAAGGAAGCCGTCAGAAAGGGACAATTTCGCGAAGATCTCTTTTACCGGCTCAATGTTATCCCAATTCATATGCCGCCTCTGCGCGAACGTAAAATAGATATTCCCCTGTTAATCGATCGCTTTCTGCAGGAGGCCGCCGAGCGCTATGGCCGGGAACCCCTCAGGGTTTCTGCCGGGGCAATGGCTTTATTGCTGGACTACCAGTGGCCGGGCAATGTCCGTGAGCTGCAAAACGCCGTCCAGTTTGCTTTTGTCAGATGCCATGGCAACACTATTGAAACGGATGATTTGCCGATTGAGCTGCGGGAGGTCGAAGACGCCTGCATTCGCAGAGGGCCGGCTAAAAAGCTGAATTCAGAAGCCGTGCGTTCGGCTTTGATTAAAACCGGCGGCAACAAAGCCAAAGCCGCCAAATTGCTCGGTGTCGGCCGGGCGACGCTGTATCGGTTTTTGGGAGATCACCCGGAACTCAGTGAGACGGTTTGACAGCAGAAGTTAAAATCATTACCTTGTCGGTGATTTTTAGTTCCGTTGCAATTAAAGGAGGTCTAAATGCTGTCTTTAGAAGAACTGAAAAAAGATACCGACCTTATCAATGAGATCAGCTGGGACATGGGTCCCGAGGAGGCGGTCAAGCTCTATCTGGAATGGGGCAATACGGACTGGGGCAGCGGGAAGTACACCATCCGGTCCAAAAATGATTTTTCGACTTATTTCGTGGTCAATTGCTGGCGTAAACCATACTATATTTATTTGATCCGCCGCAACTCGGAGGAAGCCGTTGAACTGGCGCAATTTGAATTGCCGCCACAGTATGAAAAGGATGTCTGCGAGCTGAAAGGGGTTTATGCTCTCGAGGATGATGTGAAAGCCTGGTTGAAAGGCGAGCTGGGCGTAGAAAGATGAATTTTAAAGGTTCAGGGGTTCAGATTTCAACGGTTCAGGGTTAACTTTGATTCTGCGCTTTGGATTCTTGCGCTATCACCTGGCCACCAAATCAAAAGGGGCTCCGATCGGGAGCCCCTTTTCTATTTGGGTTTGATATAACCGTAGCGGTATGATTTAGGCCGCGTCCATTTCACGACGGTCGGACATATCCATCAGAACGCGTTCTCTGGCCCGGTCGATGCCAAGGGCTTTGCGTTTTTTGTCGATGTGGCCGATCATCAAACGGGCAATTTCATGGGGATCTTGGGCAAAGCCCCATTTTCCCATACCACGGGTTTCAAGCTCTTCAAACAGGTGTTTGTGGAATTTGGTGCCTTCGACGATGGGAAAGGTCACACCAAATACGGTATAGACACCCGAGGCCACAAAGTACTGCCCGATGGCGATCGCTTTCTCGCTCATGAATTCCGGTGCACATCCGGCCACCGGCAGATCAGCGATGCTGTCTCCCAATCCACCGGTTTTGACCATTTCGGCAAGGGCAATCAATATGCGGCTGTTATCCACACAGGCACCTACGCCGAGTACCGGCGGCATACCGACGGTTTCGCAGACTTCTTTTAAGCCCGGGCCGGCCAGGTGCGCCGCTTCCGGGGTCGTCAATCCGGCTTTGGCCAAAGCGATCTGGGAACATCCGGTTTGGACCACCAGCACGTCATTTTTGATCAGCTCTTTGACCAGTTCCACATGAACCCAATCCTGCTTTATTCTGGGATTCGTGCATCCAACCACCCCGGCGACACCGCGAATGCGGCCGTTGATGATGTTGTCATTGAGCGGTGTGTATGAGGCCCGGAAAGTTCCGCCCAGCATATAGTTGATGTACTCGTGGGAAAACCCGTGAACACCGGTGTTGACGATTTGCGGAATTTCAATCGGCATATTGCGATTTTTAAAGCGTCCGATGGCTTGAATGACGATCTCATCGGTACAGCTCTTGGGATCGTGTTCATGAAACTCGATATGCAGGGCGCCTTCAATATGGGCCCGCCGATTGGTGGTGATCAGCGGTGTGCCGTAGCAGTCGGCCACTTTAACCAGCCCCTGTTTAATGCACTGGACATCAACGCCCATGGCATCTACCGCCCCGGTGACCAGTACAGCCTCGGTGGACATAAAGTTGCCGGCGTGCGGAACACCGTGGCGGACAAACATTTCCAGGCCCGAGCAGCACATGCCGACCAGATTGATGCCTTTGGCGCCGGCGTCCTTGGCGGCCTGCACCAGGGTCGGTTCGTTGACCGATTCGACAATGGACTCAAACAGATTGGGTTCATGGCCGTGAATGATGATGTTGACCTGATCTTCCTTTAAGACGCCCATGTTGACTTCGACCGCTACCGGCGATGGCGTGCCGAACAGGATGTCGGATATCTCGGTGGCGACCATGGAACCGCCCCAGCCGTCGGCCAGTGCTGTGCGGCTGCACTGCTTGGTGATATTTTCATAGTGCTGGTCCACGCCCATGGCCGAGCGGTGCATCATTTCCATAATTTCGCGCATGGCACCGCGCGGAACAATACCTTCTTTGCGCCAGGTTTCCAGGGTTTTGGCCGGGACCCGCTTGGCGAATGGAATTTCTCCGTCAATTTGGGCATAGGTGCGTTCGAGCTCATGATAGAGATCCATGGCGATGTCCTGGATCTCCCGGCCTTCAGTCTCAATATCAATGGATTTGGCCACCTCAACCAGCTTGAGCGGGTTTTTGATGCTGTAATCTTTGATTTTGCCATTTAATACATCGCGAAAAAGATCGAGCATACCCATACCGTGATCCGTGTGGGCCGCTGTGCCGGCTGCTACCATGCGCGCAAAATTACGAGCCATGATGGTGTCGATGGTGGCGCCGCAAACACCAACCTTAGAGTAGGGATCCCTGGGATTCATACGGCACGGTCCCATACAACAGTGTTTGCAGCAGGCCGATTCGGACCCGATGGGGCAGGCCTTCATATTCGCCGCGCGATCAAAGGCGGTTTCGACACCGTCTCGGCGAGCTTTACGTAGCATCTGGGCGGTAGCATCACAGATGGTTACAGAATTGATATCAATCTCCGTTTTGGCGGGGCTCACTTTTTTTTCAGCCATGTATTGCCTCCCTTGTTAGATTAATTCTAATGGATTAAACCAGCTGAATTTTCATAAAAAACAAAATTATAAAAATTCAGTTTGGATAGTGAAATCAGGATCGTTATGTGGTAATGACAGTCGATTTGATTGAAACGAAAACCGTGACAAGGATTCAATCAGCCGGCAAATTCGCGAAAATTTAAACATACCCTGCTATACTAACAATTTTCGTGCCATTTTTATAAATATACTAATTTAATCGGGATTAGGCGCAATTTTAATATAACTATCTGAAAATATGTACAAATGATCACCATCAAACAACAGATTTTCGTTAAACAAAAAGCGCATACAACGAAAAATAAAGACAAATTGTCTTATGATACATCTATGTATCAATTAATTCTTGATACGATTTGACCGTCTTCGATATGAAAACGCGACATCCTTTTGAATTGATTTCGTTAATTCATAAAATATAAAAATATACAATTAAAATAGGAATTTATTTAAGTTTTCTTTCCCTGCATTCAATAAACTAAATGTTGAAATATACGATTTATAAGCCGGGTTCGGATAATTTTTTTGATTTTCGAATCACCAGTCACATAATTGAAAAAAAAGTGTCTCATCCGTCTCATAAGGGAGAGACAGACCGATCTGTGAAATTGAAATTAAATTAACACACTAAAATGTTAAGGTTTTTTTGTTTGATAAAATTTATCAAATAATTTGGTACAAATTTTGATTGCGCTAGATTGAATTCGATGAACCGGCTTAATTCCGGCGAGGTGAATATTTATTATATAAATACGATCTATTTTTTGCTATGGTAGCAGATTATCTAAAATTGTATAATTTTAATCGCTTGTCATCGTTTCCCGGCTCATTTCTCCGCCCTGAAAAATAAGAGAACCGGTGGCGATAAACCCTGTTTGACCCGAAAAAGGTTTTCAACCTTGATTACGCTATTTTTAAGGACGGATTAATTAATGAAAGGATGAGCTGATGACTGACCCGGACGTTAAGATTTTTTCGCTGAGCACTTGCAGCCATTGCAAGGCAACTAAGAAATATCTGAGTGAGTGCACCATTAAATACGAATTTATCGACGTAGATCTGCTAAAGGGCGATGAAAGAAAAGCGATCATTGCGGATGTCAAAAAATTTAATCCGCGTTGCTCCTTTCCGACGATCATTATCGGCGATAAGGTCATTGTTGGATTCAAAGAAAAGGAAATCAAGGAGGCATTGGGAATGTGATGGATGCTCAAGCACTTTATGAAAGAATGAAAAAGATTCAGGAACCCAAGGGCTATTTTTTCAACAAGGACAAGGAAAGAACATTTGAACTTTTAGAGGCGCTGCTCGTAAATAAGGAGCGCTACGGGTATATGGGCTGCCCGTGTCGTCTGGTCGGGGGTGACAGAGACGCCGACCGGGACATTATTTGCCCCTGCGTGTACAGTGTTCCTGATATTCAGGAATACGGCAGTTGCTACTGCAACCTTTACGTTTCGAAAGAATGGAACGACGGCGAGGTCCCACACGACTACGTTCCGGAGCGCCGGCCGCCGGAAAAGATGAAATTTTAGTACCTGAAATTTTGAGCCTCAATCACCGCGCCCAGTCCGTTGCGGTAACTTGATTTCAAACTTCACGGATGATTTTTGCGTGCTAAATTCAGGTAATAGATTTATCTCTTGACATTATTTCATAAAGAAATCATTTTTATATTATTGATTATTTTTATACCGTCATTGACGAAATCCAGACCAATTTGCCCAGACTTTAAAAACTCTTGAGAGGTGGAAGATGGAAGAATGCAAACCCGTATTAAATACCGGTCTGCGAGGTGTTGTCATCGCCGATACTCGCATTTGCGATGTTGATGGTCCGAACGGGCGTTTAATTTACAGAGGCTATCTGATCCAGGATCTGGCAAAGCGCGCAACCTTTGAAGAGGTCACGTATCTGCTGCTTTACGAAAAACTGCCGGGCAAAGCTGAGCTGGAAGCCTTCAGGGGTCGCCTGCGTGCGCAGCAGGGCTTGCCGCCTGAGGTGATTGCCGCCCTGAAAACCATGCCCCACGATGCGATGCCCATGGATGTTTTACAGGCAGCGGTACCCCTGCTGGCACAGCATGATGAAGATGTTATAAAAAGAGATCAATCCTTGGACGCTTCGCTGCGCATCGCCACAAGCCTGATACCCAAATTTTCCGCGATCGTTGCCACTTGGCATCGGATCCGCAATGGCAAAGAACCGGTACAGCCGTTGCCTGAGCTGGATCATGCGGCTAACTTTTTATACATGCTGACCGGCGAGGTTCCCGACAAAGAAGTGGCCCGCTTTCTTGACGTTGCGCTGGTGTGCCACGCTGAGCACTCCTTCAATGCTTCAACCTTTGCCGCGCGGGAGGTCGCCTCTACCCGGGCCCATATGTATGCGGCGGTGGCAGCCGCCGTTGGCTCTTTGTCCGGGGATTTACATGGCGGTGCCAATACCCGGGTCATGGAAATGCTGTTTAAAATTGGATCACCGGACAAGGTGCATGATTATGTAAACCAGGAATTTGATGCCGGCCGGGTGATTTTTGGACTGGGGCATGCCGTTTACGATACCGATGACCCCCGCGCACCCATCCTGGTGAAGATGATAAAAAGGATGAGCGAAATAACCGGCGAAACCCGGTGGTACGATATTTCTACCTTGCTTGAAAAAACGGGCAAAGAAGAATTCAGGAAGCGCAAAAACAGAGATATATACGTTAATGTCGATTTCTTCAGCGGATCGCTGTATTATTCCATGGGCATCCCGGTTGATCTTTTTACGCCGGTGTTTGCCGTCGCCCGAATTTCAGGATGGTGCGCCCATATCATCGAGGAACAATTTGCGGGTGCCGCACCCAAACCGATGCTGTATCGACCCGAGTCCGATTATGTCGGGGATTACTGCGGTCCCGATGTTTGCGAATATACACCGCTTGAAGATAGATGAAGTGCATGCTGCACCTTGGTATTTTCTGGACACAGGGAAGGGCGTAAAGGGGCAATACAATCCGTTAATCATATGTCAGGAGGTTGCCGGTTTGATAAATCAATCAAACCTCCGGATGACACGGCAACGTCGGGTCATCCTGGAAGAACTTCGTAAAGTCAATACGCATCCCAGCGCTGATGAGATATACGAAATGGTTCGCAAACAGCTTCCTCGCATCAGCCTTGGAACCGTATATCGCAACCTTGAGATACTTTCCGAAAGCGGAGAAATTCAAAAGATTCAGTTTGGCTGCAGCCAGAAAAGATTCGACGGGGTGGCCGAAGATCATTACCATATCCGTTGTCTTGACTGTGGCCGGTTGATGGATGCCCCGCCGGGTTCCGATGTCCGTATATCATATAAGCTTAACGAGAATACCGATTTTAAAATCATGGGGTATAAGCTGGAATTCATCGGTATATGCCCCGCCTGCCTCAATCATCATCAATCCTGCTGAATATGTCCCTCACTTGTTGACAAATCCGCATACGCTGCATACGATGTGTCGTTGATTAAATTGGGCCCGTGTAAGACGCACCGGGTGCGAGGAGATATCCCATGAAAATTATCATTACGGGCGGTTCGGGTTTTGTCGGCACCCATCTTGCGGATTACTTGCTGAGTGGCGGACACCGGGTAACTGCACTGGGTCGCTCTGCCGATTCTCATCGTATCCGCCACAACCGCTACAATTATGTTTCAGCCGACACCACCCGGCCCGGTGATTGGCAAAAAGAATTTGAAGACGCGGATGCTGTTGTGAACCTGGCCGGAACAACCATATTCAAACGCTGGAACGCAAACTATAAAAAGCAAATATACGAAAGTCGTATTTTAACCACGCGCAATGTGGTCGCATCTTTGCCGCGGGGTAAAAACATCACCCTTTGCAGCGCATCCGGCGCCGGATACTACGGCAGTCGCGGAGATGATTTTCTCAAAGAGGATCAGGAACCCGGTGATGATTTTTTGGCCGGGGTGTCGGTGGATTGGGAAAAAGAGGCCTGGCAGGCAGCTGATCAGTATATTCGGGTTGTCATGATGCGATTTGGTGTCATCCTCGGCAAAGACGGCGGTGCCATGGCTAAAATGATCCCGGCTTTTAAATTTTTTGTCGGCGGTTCCATGGGAAGCGGGAAGCAGTGGTTTCCCTGGATGCACCTGGTTGACTTGATGGCCGCCGTACAATTTATCTTTGAAAACGATCAGATCGATGGACCGGTTAATTTCTGTGCACCCAATCCGATTCAATATCGTGATCTGGCTAAAACTCTGGCAGAGGCTTTAAAGCGTCCGGCGATCATGCCGGCGCCGGCTTTTTTAATTCGTCTGGCAATGGGTGAATGCGGCGATGTTTTTTTGGCCAGCCAACGCACCATCCCGGATAAACTTTTAAACCACGGCTTTTCGTTTCAGTATCCGGACATCCAGGATGCAATTCGGGCAGTTGTGGAAGGTTAACCGGCTGCCAGTGGCCAGAAGCCAGAACCCAGGAGCCGGCAACCATAAAGAAGGGACAAACTGAAACTATGGCCAACAGCGAGCCGGGTGAAACCGGACGGCAGTTTTTGATCCAGGTGTTTGAGCAAACCCGTGGTGATCCCTCGGTGCAGGTCTCCATGTATGATATCGGCGGCCGGTTGGGTCTGGAACGGGATGCCGCCTCCAGGGTGGCCGAAGAATTGATGGGTTTGCAGCTGGTTGAAATTAGAACGCTTTCGGGTGGAATTGGGATCAGCGCTGCCGGATCCGAGATGGTACAGGACTTAATCGGGCCGCTGGCTGCGGATGTTGGCGAGTCAACCAAACTGGGTGATGAAACGCTGCTAAATTCGCCCAGCCGGCAGGCAATTGAGCAAATTGTCGCCGAAATTAAAGACCAGGCCGGTAAACTGGGGCTGGATTTTGATACCCTGGCCGAATTGATGGCTGATTTGAAATCCATTGATGCACAGCTGGGATCTTCGCGACCCAAAACGGCAATTATCAGGGAGTGTCTATATTCAATTTCCGGTGTGTTGAAGGTTAAACCAAACAGCAGCCTGAATGACGGAATCAACGGTTTGTTGGGCAATTAGGTTAGCTGCTAAAGTTGAGAAAATGACCACGAAAAAGAAAAAAAAGAAAATTACGCTGATCTCCTGGAATGTAAACGGCCTGCGGGCGGTGATCAAAAAGGACTTTTTTAGCTCATTGCGGCAATTGGATGCGGATATAATTGCTTTGCAGGAAATCAAACTGCAGGAGCCTCAGCGTACCGACGAAATGAAGCGCATCGAGGGATATGAGTCCTACTGGTCTTATGCAACGGTAAAAAAGGGATACAGCGGTGTGGCCACCTTTAGCCGCCTGAAACCCAACCGCATCAAATACGGCATCGGCGATCCTGCATTCGATCAGGAAGGTCGCATACTGGAATTGGATTTCGACGATTTTATATTTTTTAATATATATTTTCCCAACGGACAGATGAGCGAGGAACGACTGCAGTATAAACTGGATTTTTACGAAGCCTTTTTTAATTATACCGATGAATATAAAAAACAGGGCCGCAGCCTGATCATCACCGGGGATTACAATACGGCCCACAACGAGATCGATCTGAAAAACCCCAAAGCCAACGAAAATACATCCGGCTTTTTAAGAATTGAACGGGACTGGCTTGACCGCATCATCGCCAACGGATATGTGGACACGTTTCGTCATTTTAATCCGGATTCCGTAAAATATTCGTGGTGGACCTATCGATTCAAGGCCAGAGATCGCAACATCGGATGGCGGATTGATTATTTTTTTGTTACGCGGGATATTGTCGACAACGGTTGGATTAAAGAAACCATCATCAATAATGATATTTACGGATCGGATCATTGTCCGATTGGATTGGCCATTGAGATTGGATGAAGCATATCAAGCAGGAAAGGAGTTTGCCGAAACGCTCAGTTATGAATTTAAATTTTGAACCGATCAGCCTGGAAAAACAATCAGACTATTTGAAGCTGCTGGAGCAATGCTCCGAAGTCGCTTCCGACTACAGTTTTTTAAATATTTGGGCCTGGGCGGAAGATTACGGTCTGCGCTGGGCCTGGGAAGAGGATTTAGTCTGGATCAAACAAACCCGTCCCGAGGTGCTCTACTGGGCGCCGGTGGGACCCTGGAATTTAATCGACTGGCGCAACAGATTTGATAGCCAGGCAAACCGTCGCATGGATTTTATTCGCGTGCCCCAAAAACTGGTCGAATTCTGGAGCGAGGCCATGGGCGATGAGGCAACGGTGGAGGAAGAAAGAGGCCACTGGGATTATCTGTATACTGTGGCAGACCTTATTGAACTCAGGGGTAACCGCTACCACAAAAAGAAGAATCTGCTGAATCAGTTTGTTAATAAATATGATTACACTTACCTGCCCTTCGGGCCCGAGTTAATCGAGCAGGCCATAGGCATGCAGGAGGACTGGTGCACCTGGCGGGATTGTGAATCGTCTGAAGTTCTTTCTGCTGAAAATAAAGCGATTGCCCGTATACTCAGGGATTGGCAGCATCTGAAAGGGATTCGGGGCGGCGCCGTTTTGGTGGATGGGGCGATGGTGGCTTACACGGTTGGCGAAGGGTTGACCGAGGACAGCATTGTTATCCATTTTGAAAAGGGCGACACCCAGTACAAGGGAGTTTACCAGGCCATCAACCAGATGTTTCTGGCGCATTCGGCCCCGCAATTTTCCGTGGTAAACCGGGAGCAGGACTTAAACGATCAGGGTCTGCGCAAGTCCAAGCTTTCCTATCATCCGGTGGCCTTTATCAGCAAATTTCGCGTGACGTTGCCCTGGGAATTATAATCTTTGAAAAACCGTTTTGCAGGCGAAACGTGAACTTCGGTTTCGCCTGCCGGTCTGGTGATGGTTGAATATTTTCGACTGAATCCGGATTACTGTCTTCTGACATGCCGGGAATATTCCAGCGGCTTGTCGGACTCCAGAGGTGCGCCGGATTCCAGCCGGCTTATTTTGGCCCTGATCGTCTCAATTTCAGAATTTATCATATCCCTGGCGGCGCGATGCTGGGCGATTTTTTTCTGCGCAATTGCATGCCGCGACTCCAGTGTTTTTAATTGATCCTTGTATTGCCTGATGGATTCTTCTTTTAACTGGGCATTCAAACGCTCCATCAGGTGAGCGTGTTTGCCTTCCGGGTCTGCCAGGAAATACCATGTCTTGGTTTTATAACTGTACCATGCTTCGCCGGAGACATGTTTGCCTTTTAAACGGACGCCGGCTTGCCAGATTTTGAAATCCCCTTCCTGTTTGGGAACCCCATGAATGCGGGCCTGCCTGCGGCGCCCGTCTTCACATTGGACCATCTGTTTTTCCATTGAAATTCTCCCATCGATTTAGTACCGGTATTTCGGGTGCAAATCTAGATACACTGTTCAAGGCGACTATCTTACGGCCGGCTACAGGCGTTGCCGTTTGAAAAAAAATAGCTGCCATAGAGTTAGTTTCAAATGTCATTTTGAGGTTGGCCGGACACAGATCGCATGGATGATCAGGCAATGGATTCTGATTCCTCGATAGATCTTGTGCCGCCGTTTTTCAACTCACCCATGGCCCTGGTCAATTCCATCAACACACCAAGTCCTTCTTTCGCCTGTTTACTGGACAAGGCACCCAACATGCCGAAAAGGCCGACCGGTTTGGCGTTGGACAGATCGATTTTTGAAGGAAGTTCAGCAAGCTTTTCTAAAAATTCGGTTGCCTTCGGGTCGCTGAGTTTTTTAGTCAGCCCCAGGGCCACCACGGCACCGTCGCCGATTTGATCGATGTCTTCCGGGCTGTAGGCCGCTGCGATTTTAGCACGCACATCCAGCATGGACGTGATAACCCGCAGTACGCCGCGTTGTTCGAGGTCATCCAGATAATTGATGACCTGGGGGACGGCGGATTTTAGCAAGGGCTCAATTGTTGTGATAAAGTCCACCATGTTATCCAGCTGTTCGAGGGTGAATATGATGTGCTTAACGCTGCGCAGCGATTGTTTCAGCAGGGTCATCAAATCTTCCAGTTGGAAACTGGATTCCACGTCTTCCAGTTCCCGGATTAGGAGGCGAAAGGCCTGACCGCTTAACGGTATGAGGTCTTCGCGAAGTTCTTTAATGCCGCTGGCAGTTTGGGTTATCGGAGCCAGCTGGGCTTCGATGCGATCGAGTCGCTCCAGAATTAATTCTTCGTTTGTCATGGCTGCCTCCTTATGCTGTTACCGGGCTGTGCCGCAACTTGCCGGCCAATGTCAACTGATCCTCCAAGGGCAATTCAACACCTTTGAGCATCATGTTCCAATAGACCCACTTAAACATCATCTTGCCCCAGTAATTCAAGTAACTATCCCCAAGCAGACTGAAGGGACCGATACCCGGGAAGGGGAATTTACCCGGCAGCGGCTCGTATTCGTAATTGAAGTCGATCAAAAACGCTTTTTCGTAACCCGAGCAGATGAAGCAGGTGGCATGTCCGTCAAATGTGCCTTTGGGTTCCCGGTCGTCAATCTCACGAATGATGTTCTCGACAACGGTTTCCGACTCGTAGTGGGCAACCGCCCCGGCTTTGGAAGCCGGTACATTGGTGGCATCCCCGACGACATAGATATTATCCGCGTTTTTGGCCTTCAAGGTGAAGTGGTCTGTTTCTACGAATCGCAGGGGATCTTCCAGGCCCGAGCCTTCAAGGAATTTGGCGCCGAAATTGGGAGGTATGGCCACCAGTAAATCATAATCTACTTTATCTCCCTTATGGGATTCGATGGTTTTCTCCTCGACATTGACCTTGGCAATATCAAAATTGGGGGTGACTCTGATATTTTTTCGAACCGCAATCTCACCCAGGATGCTGGATGCAATCGGCTTGGAAAATGCTCCGGCCATCGGCGTGACCAACTCGATTTCCACGTCCTGGCGAACGCCTTTAGCATCGAAAAACCAATCGGCCATAAAGATATACTCTAAAGGTGCAACCGGGCACTTATAGGGCAACTCGGCAATGTTGATCACCACGCGCCCTTTTTCAAAATATTTCATCTTCTCGCGCAATGCGACGGCGCCCTTCAGGGTGTAGAAATCGTGAATGTTCTTGTAGTAGTCATCCATCATGCCTTCGACCTCTTCGGGCACAATCGTACAACCGCTGGCGATGATCAGATAGTCATAATTATATTTGGCTTTTTTCCCCTCCACCGTGCGGTTTTCTTTATCCAGGCCGACGATCTCATCGAGAATGAAATTAACACCTTCGGGAATAAATTCGCGCTTGGGCTTCTGGCAATCCTCGGGTGAGTAAACGTCGAAGGGGATGAACAACCACCCGGGTTGATAATGATGAATTTCATCATTGTCGATGATGGCGACCTCCCATTGTTTGGGACTTAATTTTTTGCGTAAGTTGTTGGCCACCATCGTTCCGCCGGCACCCGAACCTAGTATGAGAATTTTTTTCATGGCATCCTCCTGCTCTTTATAAGTTTATATCGTTATTCCACGGAAAATCGGCTCATGTTCATCGGCTGTTGACCGTTTTCCTCTTTCAATTGCTTATGAAAGATCTGTTTGAGCACTGAATGGCACCTTTGTTCAGCGGATCACAGATTTTGGGCGGTTCGACCTAAAGATCATCGCAATTATTGGCCTGTATCAGATCTGCGATGGTGGTGGCGTCGAGCTTCTCGTAAAGGACCTTTGTGGCATCCTGCCAGGCCAATCTCACCTGGCAGTCGTCGGACATTGAGCATTTCTCGGGATGACTGATACATTCAACCAGGTCGGTTTGGCCTTCAAACAGCCGGACAATTTGGCCCAGGGTGATCTTATCCGGATTTTTTGTCAGCAGGTGTCCACCTTTGGGGCCTCTGACACTGGTTACCAGATCGGCCTGTTTAAGCGGCCGTATGAGTTGTTCCAGGTATTTTACCGAGATATCCTGTCGTTTGGAAATTTCACCGATCTGGACCGGTCCCTGACCATTGTGGCGGGCTAAATCCACCAGGATTCTTGTGCCGTAGCGGCTTCGAGTTGATAACTTCATTGAACCCCGTTTCGTTGGTTTCAGACCTAAATATTCTATATCAAACAGCTATGAAATATACTCAAATATAATCGCTGTCAAGAAAAAAATAGTTGTTGAAATAAATTTTTTTTAACATACGACAGCGTCGTAATTTACTTCAGAACTTACTGTCGTATTGACATGGCATTATTTCAGATTATGTTGGATCTATGTCTGGATGAAAAAGCCTAATCTACCACTACCCGACAAATACCCCTCCCCACGGGGAATTAATAACCGTCCTCAGGCAGGTTGACGGGTCTATTAAAGGAGTAAATTATGGATGCTAAAAATTATTGCCGGTCGATTGAGGTCGAACTTTACGGCTGGAAAGCCAAGATGTACGACATGGTTCGTAAAGTGGATAAGTTAAGAAGATCCGATAAAGAGAGAATTCTCGCCCGGGTTGAGGAACTTCATCAGAATATTGCCGATATGGAACGCCTTATTGAACAACTTCAGACCGAATGCCCGATTGAGTTCGGGTCCGAGAAAAAGCAAATCGAAGCAACCGGCGCCGAGATGAAGAAGAAATATGAGGATGCGATGTCCGCCGTGCTGCAATTCTAATTAATCCGCTATGGAAGTAATACGTTCAGGGTAGTAAACTGTTTTCCGAAAACTGATCTCAAGCTCCTCCAATCAAAATTTCACATGCTAAAACAGTGCTGATATCGGCTCTGTTTTATTGAATCCGCGAAAACTAAATTCTTCCGGCTCTGAATTTTGACAAGATTCGATTTGTGACTTAGTATTAGCCTGTATTGATTAACCGTGAATACGCCATTTATAATTTCGCCCGACCTTAGCCGCAAGGCCTAGAAGGAGATCATCATTATTATGGATGTAAAGGCCAAAGACGAAGAATCCTGCAAAATCGATTTGAACTCGCTGGCTCGGATCAGGAGCCAACTGCCCGAGATTGCCGAAGAAATCATCGCCAGTTGCAATGACAGGGAATGCTATACGCATGTCGATTACGAGCCGATACCTTCCAGAGAAAGCGTCATTGAAATTATCGACCGGTTAAAGGCAATCATATTTCCCGGATACTTTACCCGGGGCAAACTCGATCCGGTCAATTTGAGATACAGTCTGGGCGAGTCGACCGCCACTCTTTTTGATATGCTGTCCGATCAGATCGGGCGCAGCATTCGTCATGACTGCTTCAGGTATGGTCAATTATGCAGTGAATGCGATGAGCAGGGGCATCAAGTTGCGCTAAGCCTGTTGCAAGCCATACCATCGATTCGAAAGATCCTGGCCACCGATGTCCAGGCCGCCTATGAAGGAGATCCCGCCGCTAAAAGCTATGATGAAATTATATTCAGTTATCCGGGTATTTTTGCCATCACGGTTTATCGAGTCGCCCATAAACTCTTTGAGCAAAATATACCGTTGCTGCCCCGCATTATGACTGAATATGCCCATAGTGTCACCGGAATCGATATTCATCCCGGAGCTGAAATTGATGAAAGCTTTGTTATCGATCACGGAACCGGTGTGGTTATCGGAGAAACCACGAATATCGGCAAAAACGTTCGTCTCTACCAGGGCGTAACGCTAGGGGCGATATCCATACCGAAGGATTCGGCCGATCAATTTCGAGGCAAAAAACGTCATCCGACCATTGAGGACGATGTCATCATCTACTCCGGGGCCACCATTCTCGGGGGAGATACGATCATCGGCACCCGCTCGGTAATCGGGGGCAATGTTTGGTTGACCCAATCAATTCCACCTGACACGACCGTCATTCTGGAATCTCCGCGCTTGACTTACAAATCGAAAAATAAAGAATCGGCGCTGGCAATGTTCGACGCGGTTATTTAGCGCTCGCAGTCACCCCGCGGAAAAACGATAAAAGCCGACTTACTATTAGCCTGATTGAAAATTCTTCAATTGGGGTATTAATCAATATTGAGTAGCCTTCCTATTTTTCCTGAGAGGAGATTAGCCATGAAATACCATTCCATCATCAGCAGCACCATCGGATCGACTCCGCTGGTCCGGCTTAATCGAATGGCTGAAGATATCGATGCCAAGATATTTTGCAAGCTTGAGTATTTTAATCCCCTGGGCAGTGTCAAAGACCGGATTGCGGCTTCGATGATTGAAGCTGCTGAAGTTGAAGGACTGATTGATTCCGAGACATTGATCGTGGAACCCACCAGCGGAAATACGGGCATTGCGCTGGCCTTTATCTGCGCTGCTAAAAATTATCGTCTTTGCCTGACAATGCCCGATACCATGAGCCATGAAAGGCGAAGCCTGCTCAAGCATATGGGGTCAGAGCTTGTACTGACACCGGGTGCCGAGGGAATGGGAGGTGCCATTAGTAAAGCCAGGGAAATTCTTGAGTCAGAGAAAAACGCATGGATGCCGAATCAGTTTGCCAATCCCGCCAACCCGAGAGTTCATCGGGAAACAACGGCTGAGGAAATCTGGCGCGACACTGAAGGAACGGTCGACATCCTGATTTCCGGCGTGGGAACCGGCGGAACCATCACTGGAGTGGCCCAGGTTATCAAAGCCAGAAAACCGTCCTTTAAAGCCATTGCCGTGGAACCGTCCAATTCGCCGGTTCTATCCGGCGGCCAAAAAGGGCCGCATAAGATCCAGGGCATTGGCGCCGGATTCATCCCTGAAGTGCTGGAACAATCCCTGATCGATGATGTGGTAACGGTTACCAATGACGATGCTTTTGAGACGGCGCGCAACGCAGCCAAACTGGAGGGATTGCTATGCGGCATTTCATCCGGAGCTGCAATTTGGGCTGCACTGGAGGTCGGCAAGCGCCCGGAATCAGCCGGCAAAACCATCGTGACCATCATACCCAGTACCGGGGAGCGTTACATCAGTACGGATTTGTTTAAAACTGACTAAGTTATCCTCCTATGCAAAGCCGCATACCGCTCATTGTTTCTGAGTAGCTCCGCATGGCTTCCCTGGGCGACGACCCGGCCCTGATCCAGCATCAGGATGTCATCCATCCAATCCAGATCAATCAACCGATGCGTAATCAACAGCAGGGTTCGACCGGCTGTTTGCCGCTTCAAGGCCTGCATCAATTTTTTTTCGGTAATCGGATCCAGTCCTTCGGTCGGTTCATCCAGCACCCATAAGGGCGCGTTATGCAATATGGCCCGGGCTACGGATAGCCGCCGTGCCTGGCCACCTGATAAAAGTTGGCCGGCTTCACCGATCCAGGTGTCCAGGCCGTCGGGCAGACCTTTAACAAATTCAGACAACTGGGCGACTTTCAAAGCGGCCAGCAGTTCATCATCGTTTGCTCCGGGGCATGCCAGCAGTAAATTTTCTTTAACCGTGGCGTTAAACATGTGCGGCTGCTGCGATACGGCTGAAATAAGCCGGCGCAGATGCGGCTCACTAAAATTCTCAAGTCTGTCTTCACCCAAACGGATATGGCCGGAAGCAGGATTCCAGAAACGCACCAGCAAATGAATTAGCGTTGATTTACCCGATCCGGTTTCGCCGATCACCGCCAGGCGCCGACCCGATGGAATATGGAAATCTATTTCCCGCAGGGCCCAGGGAGCCTTTTCGTGATAGCGAAAACTCACGCTTTCAAATGTCAGATTGATTTGCCGGGCCAGGGGGATGGATTGGTCCGGGAAAATCACCGGGGGCTCAGTCGCCACGATTTCCAGCAACCGGCGGGCGGCCTCCCGGGTTTGCCCGAGATATTGATAGGCCAGCGGCAGGGGAAAAATCGCTTCAAACGATGCCATCACGGTCAATGTTACCAGTGCCAGGGTGGCGCCGTCCAGCGATTGACGATTTACCAGATCAACAGCCAGATAAAGCGTGGCAAGCACTGCGAGCCCCGAAAACATGGTAATTAAAGCAGCCGATAGTCCCCGGATATGACCCATCCGCATCTGGCATTTCAGCAGCGCCAGATTACTTTGCCTGACCGATTCCAGCTGTTGCTGATAGGCGCCGAAAACCAACAGTTCCGGCAATCCCTGCAGGGCATCCACAATGCGGATTCGCAAATCGGATATATGTTGACTTAATTCATGTCCGCTGGGCCCTGCCAGACGCAACGCCAGCGCCGGGACACCAAATCCGGCAATAATCAGAAACACTGCAACGGACAGTGCGATGAATGGATCAAATATCCAGAGAAATATCACCACCAAAATCGACATGATCAGCGCCACCACACTGGGTGAGAGCACTCGTAAATAGAGATTGTCCAGAGCGTCGATGTCGGTCACAATGCGATTCAAAACATCGGCGCTGCGATACATCATCAGGCGCGCCGGCGCCAGGGGTTCCAGATGAATATAAAACCAGCTGCGCAGGCTTTGTAAAATCCTGAACGTGACGTCATGGGTTACAATCCTTTCGGCATAGCGCGCCAGGGTGCGACCGATGGCGAACAACCGAACGCCGATAGCGGGATGAAAAAAATTAAACATCTGGGCGGTGGCCACGGTTAGCCCCGCATAGGCGGCGGCCGATATGAACCAGCCCGATAGTGCCAGAAGCCCGACCGCCGAGATCATTGCCAACAGCCCGCACCCGATGCCCAGGGCCATCCATTTAAAATGACGCCCAAATAGTTTAATAAAAAAGGTCAACGCCCGCCATGAATTAAGCAAGATTTTTCCCTCCCGGTTCGCATTGAAGATTGAAGAATGAAGGAATGCTTTCTTTTTCAATCTTCAATCTTCAATATTATTCCCTATTTACCAGTCGGCGAAATATTCCGTCGGCGGCCAATAATTCAGCATAATTTCCCTGTTCAATCACCCGGCCGTTTTCCAGCACCAATATGCGATCCGCGTGCTTGATGTTGGTCAGCCGATGGG
>Ga0210064_1000015_pt1 | contig 76842 bp, 71 predicted proteins | sample Muzzi_CordC_D2_FD_185531 | JGI IMG/M metagenome (GOLD analysis project Ga0210064, IMG submission 185531) | Wetland microbial communities from San Francisco Bay, California, USA, that impact long-term carbon sequestration - Muzzi_CordC_D2 (SPAdes) | ecosystem: Environmental > Aquatic > Marine >... | reverse complement strand
TGCGGGCATGTACATCCATACCCAAATATGCTATTTTATTCATCGGACGACCTCCTTTTGGTGTAAGTGGTTATTGTTAACGGCTTTACTATCTTACACCAGGTCGTCCGTTTTTCATATTACCAGAGGACGGATATTATAGAATCCTGCTGAGGCGGACAATAAGGTTTTCCATATTGGTTCGGGAAGGATGTTGCGGTTTAAAAGAAGGTTTCAGGTGTCAGGAGGGATACTGGTGTCGAAATCTCAATTCCCTTATTTAACAGTGTTAGGATTTTTTACCTTCCGAGGGAGTTACTTTACCGATCTTATTGGCAGTTTCGGGATCGACGCTCAAGCTGATCCGCCTCCGGCGCAAAACCTTATATGAAACTTCACCTGGTCGGAACAGTGAAAAGGTTGAACGTCGAACATCCAACTTCGAACGTCCAATATTGACAAAGCCGTAAAAAGTCAAATTTCCCCTCCCCTGGCGGGAGGGGATTAAGGGGAGGGGGATATAACAGGCTGAAATGTTTTCTTATTCACCCTCACCCCACCCCTCTCCCATCAAGGGAGAGGGAGATTTTTTACTTTTTACGAGACTGTCAAAGTTCGACGTTCATAAGTTTCTTTTCCGATCAAAATGGCCGCTTTTCAGGCCAGCGGTCCGCCGGAGGCGGAACACCTGAAACCTTGATTTCTGAAATAACAAGCTGTTATAGAAACGAACCTGCCGGTCTAATCTTCAAAATCCCCTTTAGGCCCCTTGTCGCTTTGAATGGTGGCGGCGCGTTCGATGATCAATTCTTTTGTCCAGCGGGCGGGATCCTCAATGCGCTCGGCTTTTGGACCGGCATCATAGGATCCGGCTTCAAGAATGGCCGCTACGGCCAGGGGGGCGGTATCCTCAGCGTTTAGAACATTGACCAACATGTTATATATGAAATCTTCCACTCTTTTGGCCATGCGGGATCTGATTTCACTAGTCTGGGCCAGTAATTTATTCTCGAACGGCAAATTCAGCTTTTTATAATCGCCGCCCTTCCATTTCTTCTCCTGCGCATAGACCACCATTTCAGACCACAGGGCTTCGGAAACGCCCTGATCTTTGACTTTTATAAAATTGCCTTGATCGTCCAGTTGGGCATTGCCGTAGTCGTTGACCTCAAGGCCCCATGAAATCATTTGAAGGGCGGTGGCAACATTGGCTTTAGTGGTTCTGGTCTTTGACGCTATATGCCGCAGGCGGTCCGAGCTGTTGCCGGATGTCCCATGCTGAGCCCCTGAGACGTTATACTTTTTCAGAGCGTCGTGAATCCGGGCGGTTAGGTCGACCTGGATACCTTGGTCGCTGGCTTCAATGCCATGCGTTGTGCCGTTGTTCAACGCGATCCAATCCGGCAAGATGTTGTGCGCATTTAATCCCTGGATAAGAAACAACGCCTCCTCGACAGTCGACAGGCCTTCTTTACCTTTGATTTCACCGATTTCGGTTTCAAGTCCGGCCCATTCGGGTATAAATGGGTTCAACTCCAGGTTTGCCAGCAGGTTTTTATCATCCGGCATGTGGGATGCATCAATGGCAATGGATGTTATACCGGCTGCAAACAAAGATGGTATTTCGATTTTCGCGGCCGCAACATCCTGGTCACTTTTCAACCCGTAATGATCGGCGTGAATCGCCACCGGAATGGTAATGTTCAATTCATTACAAACAGCGTCAACAATTCTGGCCATATTCCAATAGGTTACAGCGCAATATGCATTGCCGCCACCTTCCGACTTGGCGATTTCTATGATGAGGGCGGCGTTTGCCCGCTGGGCGGCCTGTAAGGCACCACGGATCACAAAACTGTTTCGACCGTTGGAAGCTATGGCGATGGCCCCCCCTTTTGCCAGCATGGCCCGATCAATGAATTTTCCGCTGACAATCAGGGCTCTGGAGTTTGGAAAGCATTTGACTACGTTCGGCGGCCGACCAATCTGCAAGGCCTTTTCAAAATCTGCGGAATTCCCGGGTTTTATTTCAACCATGGCACAACCTCCTTTTTGTGTTTTTAATCCGCCTGCGACGGACGAGTCCTCCTGCGACGGATAAAGGTTCAATTCTCCGCCCTTGGGGCGTTTAAAATTTTCCGATTGATGCCCCGTCGCTTGCGGCGGGGTGGTTCATTAACTGTTGTCATCACTATAATAATATTTTGATCGAACGTCTTCGATTATCTGGAGTATTTCCTGTCTGCGGGACTGTGAGGCGTACAATTTGCCCCACCCCTTTTGCATTTGAAACAAACCATCGTAGGCCGTGTCGTAATATGATTGCAGACGATGAAGAATCCCCCGTTGATCCAGAATTGAGCCGATCAGCTGCGCTTCGATGGCATTTTCCAAAACGGCGATTTTAACCAATTGCGATTCACAATTCTGTGGCATAGATAGCCGCACTCCTGACTTATGATTGATTGATTTTTTTTATTGAAGGCATTATGACGCCACAGGTCCTGCTATGAAGCGTCAATTTAAATCAGAAAGAAAAAGTTAAGCATAAATATCAATTAGTAAACCAACCTGATTTATTTTTGATGTTACCAGAAGGCGGCTGGAATTATAGGCAGATTCAAATGGATCAGGCTGATTTTTTTTCTCGGAATGAAATGGAGGGGGCCATTGGGAATATCGCCTTGAATCAGATTCCTTTGAAAGGGTCAGCATTCGCGATGATCCCGCTGTAAAAGGTATAATCTGATTTTGCCCGGGATAGTAGGGAACCAGCTGGTTGCCGGCAGGGATATCCATGAAGGAGGTTGATTGCCTTATTGCATTATTTTGTTCAAGGGACAATTGCCGGTTGCCTCACTCAATGTTGATATATTTCATATTCGGTGTTTTCGTTGAGCGCTGCATCAATCTGGTTCTGCAATTTCATTCGGGTGCGGCTGGTGGCCCACTGCTGCCAGTTATCCACCGATTGCCAGGTACTGATAACGATATACTCCTCCGAATTATCAACACTCTGGAGGGTTTCACCGGATATATAGCCGGGCTGACTCATCGCCAGGGCGCGCAATTGTTGAAGAATCGGAATTACTTGCGGAGCCTTATGCGCCGGAACCGATCTTTTGATAAGGATCTTGACAGCCAAGTCAACTCTCCCCGGCTGATGGCCGAGATTATTTCATTAAATATCTAATTTTTCATCCAGCAGTCAACCCGAATGGCCATCGCCCCGGATTTTCAGTTAACCGGATCAGGAGGCGCAACAAAATTCCGATCGGATATTTTTTTCGATTAGCAATCGATTTTTATGCGGTATGAGGGATTTTGAATGCAAGCATATGGAAGATTGGGGTATCCTGTCAAGGATAAATAGATGTTCGACTGAAAAAGTGCCGATAACCCTTAAGAAAACACTTTATATTTGACGTCTGCCTTCCCCGGATTTTTTGTTCACCGACTCAGGAACTTAGCAACTCGCCGGCGTCCTAATATCTATGGGCCGGAAGCGGTCCAAGGTTATTATAAAACGAAACCCGATCGAATACACGCTATTGCTTTTTTTGAGTGGCTTCCTTGTTTTTTTGGATGACGCGCTCATTGTAGGCTTCGACCTGCTCTTTGTATAGTTTGCCTTTCTTGATATATGCTTCAGCTCTTTTATTCAGTTGCTCCACTTTGGTGTTGTATTTGATAATATCTTCGCGGGTTTTCAAATTTTTGGATTCTTCGGCCAGTTTTTCCTTTTCTCTGACCACTTCGTCATATTCATTGTCGATTTCTTTTTTAAGGGCTTCCAGACCTTTGCGATCTGCCTCAAGTCCGTCTGGATCATTACCTGGCTGATTGACCGAGTCTCCATCTCCCTGCTGATTATTCGCCACCTCATCAGCGCCCTTATTTTCGCTGTCATCGCCGAAACTCTCCTGCAATTCCGGTGCATCTTTGTAGCTGCTCTCCAACTCAGGATCGGTTGCTTCCTGATTATCAATATTATAATCTGATTCTGCAACCCCCTCTGTTTCCGACCCGCTGCGTTGTTCTTCAGGCTGCTCCGTGTCAGCCTGATACTCGCCGCTGGCTTCGACCGATTCCCTTTGATCTTCGGGAACCTGGTTGATATCATCCGTGTAATAAATGTTTCCCTGTTCATCAACATATTTATAAATTTCAGCCGGGGCCTGAACTGCAAACAAAACAATTGCCAGTAATATTAAAAATTTTATCATTTTCAAGGGGTTATCCTCCTTAATGCAAAATTAAGTTTTTCCGTCCAGAGAGAAACTCGCGTTATGTGAGCGGAATTTAAAAACCATTTGTCAGAAAACCATAAACATTTTAATCCGCCGGAGGCGGATAGAGATTGAATTTCCCGCTCCTTTTGGCGATAATAATTTCCGCTTGATACTTCGTTGCATGCGGCGCGGTAATTCATTGGTTTTTAAAATCTATCATATGCGCTTTTGTAGGGCAAATTATGCTAAAATAAGCGCTGAACACCCTGCACTATCCTATATCGACCGATAAGCTGAAAAGTTGAGATTATTTTGACCGGGGGTGAAAAATTGGCCGGATCGCCAGCCCGATCATTACCGGAAAGGAAGCGGAAATGCTGAATGAAAAGGAAAAACTGGATGCCCTGGCGCGTTTGAGTGTCGACCTTAATCTAATTCAGGATCTGGATATTTTGATGGAACGGATCTTAACCGAAGCGCGCCGTTTTGTGAACGCCGATGCCGGTTCGATTTACATCCGGGATAAAGGCACGCTCCATTTTACATATACCCAAAATGACACCCTGCGAAACAGGCTGCGTGCGGGTGAGAAGCTTATTTATTCAACTTTTGCCGTTCCCATAAACGAAAACAGCATCGCCGGGTATGTGGCCAAATCCGGTCAACCGCTCAACCTGGCCGATGTATATAGACTTGATCCGGCCTGCCCGTATCATTTCGATAAAGAATTCGATGGTACCACCAAATACACCACGCGCTCTGTTTTAACCATACCAATGATGACCTCCAAGGGCGACTCATTGGGTATTCTGCAAATTATCAACGCCCAGGATGAGGCGCGGCGGGTAATCCCTTTTAGCGTGGCAGATGAAAAAATAATGATGCACTTTGCCAGCACCGCAGCGGTTGCAGTGGCCCGGGCCCAGTTGACCCGGGCCATATTGTTGCGGATGATGAAAATGGCCGAGATGCGAGATCCCAAGGAGACCGGTGCCCACGTTAACCGGGTGGCCGGATATGCAGTTGAAATCTATGAAAACTGGGCCAACCGTCACCATGTTGAGCAAAAAGAAATTGATAAAAACCGCGATGTCCTGCGTATGGCTGCCATGCTGCATGATGTCGGGAAAGTCGCCATCTCTGATATTATCTTAAAGAAACCCGGCAAATTGAATAAAGATGAGTTTGAATTGATGAAGCAGCACACCATCTTCGGCCTGCGGTTATTTCTGGACCCGCAATCCGATTTCGATGATACCGCTGCCCAGGTGGCTTTAAGCCACCATGAACGGTGGGACGGTCAAGGTTATCCCGGTCATGTTGATGTCGCTACCGGTAAACCGTTGCCGGGATACACCCGGCCTGACGGTTCAGCCCGTGGAAAACGTGGCGAGGAAATTCCGCTATTCGGTCGGATCGTTGCCATTGCCGATGTTTATGATGCCCTTTCAAATCGGCGGGTGTACAAGGAGGCATGGGATGAATCCGAGGTGCTGGCCAATATTCAAGCCGGGGCCGGTCAGCACTTTGACCCCGGGCTGGTTGAGATTTTCTTTGCGTGTCTCAATGTTTTGCGTTCAATTCAAAACAGATATCAAGACGAATGAATTGAAAATTGAAGGTTGTCGATTGACGATTTAATGCATCCTTTCGATTTTAAATTAAAGCAAAATGCCTAAAGTTATCGATATGTAATTGACAGGAAACACAATAAATATTCAAACAAATATCGTTTGACAAACTAAGAATGTGGTGTAAAAATTACTCCGCTGGACCTTCGATCTGGCAACATTCTAAATTTTTCAGAAAGCAATTGACAACTCTGAAGGTTCTATTACTCAGGTGGACGAATTAATCGGTTGGAACTCATGAAGCTTAAACATGTTATCTTACTTTTAAGTGTCACCGCCCTGATCTGGGCATGCGCAACGAAAACAGGTGTAACCCCTGAATCCGTCAGAGTTGGCAAGGGCGATGCGCTTTTTTCCCGGGCTGAAGAATTATTCGAAGCCGGCGCTTATAATGAAGCTCTGACCCTTTACGAGGAGTACATCCAGCAATATCCGGATGATTTGCAAGCGGATGTGGCCCTGATGAAAATCGGATATGTTTACGCTGTAAACGGCGATTACGAAAACGCACGGGCTGCCTATCGGCGTATCCAAACCGATTACCCATCCGGTTCTTTTGTCCAGGATGCGCTGGTGGAAGAACTGTTTACCTACTATCAACAAGGCCGCTATCAGGATGTGATTCAATTGGCGCCCGCAACTTTGCAGCGTCTCGATTCCAACCTGCACATCATCAAAACTTATGTGCTTATCGGCGATACCTATCTGGCGATGAATTCTCCCATCGACGCAATTGATAATTATGTGCGGGCCCGTGAGCTTGCGTCCGGTCCCGAGCAGCAAGCCATTCTCGATAAACTCAAAGAAGCCATAGCCCGGCTTGACACGGCAGATGTCGCTATTTTAGTCAATCACCCCGATGAAAGCCTGCCGATGGATTTTTTGCTGTATCAATTGGGCTTGAATTATGCACTGGAAGAAAAATACGATGATGCATTAAACATTTTAGCCGAATTCATCAAAAGATACCCGGACAATGAAAATCGAATTCTGGTCGAAAGTCTGGTAGATGAAATTAAGAAAAATGCGGTTTTCAAACACGATACCATCGGCGTTCTGCTGCCATTAAGCGGGCCTTATGAAACCTTCGGTTTTCGTGCGTTGAAGGGCATCGAATTGGCCCTGGATCAATTCAGCTCCCAGGGAGACAACCCGCCGATCAATATCAGTGTCAAAGATACCGGAGCCGATCCGAATAAAACAATTGTGGCGATTGAGGAATTGTATCAGGAGCAGGTCGCTGCCATTCTCGGACCCATCGTAACTTCGGAAGTTGCCGCCCGTGAAGCTCAAAAAATGGGAATTCCCATCATTACGCTTACCCAGAAAGATAACATCCCCGAAATCGGTGATAAGGTTTTCAGAAATTTTATCACCCCTAAAATGCAGGTTCAGGCCATTGCTTCCTTTACGATCGAGTCGTTGGGATTGTATCGCTTCGCGATTCTTTATCCGGATGAAACTTACGGCCTCACATTTATGAATCTATTCTGGGACGAGCTCATAAAATTGGGGGGGAAGGTTGTTGGCGTTGAAGCGTACCAACCCAAACAAACCGATTTTGCGGACCCGATCAAAAAACTCGTCGGACTTTACTATGAGGTGCCTGAAGATCTTAAAGCAGCTAATGAATTGGCCGAAAATAGGGATCAACAAAAAGCCTCGGTGAGTGCTGACGGCAAAACCCATGAAGATGGTTCCGGAAGGGGGCCTGCGGAAGAAGAACTGGAACCGATCGTTGATTTCGATGCCATTTTTATTCCCGATTCACCCGGCATCGCCGGATTGATAGTTCCCCAGCTGGCCTATTATGATGTTAAGGATGTTTATTTGCTTGGCACGAATCTCTGGCATTCCGATTCTCTAATCCGGATAGCCGATCAATACGTCCAGGGCGCCGTGATGCCGGATGGATTTTTTGCTGAAAGTTCCTCACCGGCGGTTCAAAAATTTGTGACAAGCTTTGAGGAGACTTATCAGGAAAAGCCTGACTTTATTGAAGCGGTAGTTTTTGATTCTGCTATGATACTATTCCATGCCGTCAGCCGCCCCCATATTCGATACCGCAATGAGATTAGAGATGAGCTGCTTAATCTGGACAACTTCCCGGGCATTACCGGCACTACACGTTTTGACGAAAATGGTGAGGTGCAAAAAAGACTGCATCTTTTAAGGATCAAAGGTAAGCGTTTTGTGGAGTTGGAGTAGACTCCGCCAGAGGCGGAGAATTGAATATTGAAGATTGTAAATTGAAGATTCGTGGATGTCGCTGCGCGCCGTCATTTTTATGATTGCATTTTTTAATTGATCCGCCGCCGGCGGCCCTTAATTCTTCAATCTTCAATCTTCAATCTTCAATCGAAAATCTTCAATAATTATTCTCCGTTTCTCAATGATCCCTGGCCCGTGGCTTCAAGGGCACTGCGCCACAGGCTGCCTTTGGGCTCCACGTTCTTTCGCTTTCCGGCGATCAATTTCATCGGCACATGAACAAACTGGTTATTCCAGTGGCCGATCAGCATGCTTGTTTTACCGGCCATGCCGGCATGTACGGCGTTGCGTCCTAAAAAATTACAAAATACACGATCATTCGCACTGGCCGGCAGACTTCTAATCATATAGCTGGGATCGATGTATTTAATTGAAATTTCGATGCCTTTGGCGGCAAAATGGGCACCGATGGCCGCTTTTAAATATACCCCGATATCCTTGAGCTTAATGTTTCCGGAAGCATCGCGTTCGTCATTATTTTCTTCGAAAAATTTTTGGCCCGCACCCTCAGCCACGACGACCACCGCATGCTTTCTTTCAACCAGGCGTTTTTCAAGCGCAGCAAACAAACCGCCCGGTCCATCCAGGTCGAAATCAACTTCGGGAATCAGCACGAAATTAACATCCTGCTGGGCCAGAACGGCTGTTGCGGCGATAAAGCCCGCGTGGCGTCCCATCAGCTTAATTAAACCAATACCATTGGGATAGCCTTCGGCTTCATTGCTGGCACTGATAATGGCCCTGGTGGCTACATCCACGGCGGTATCAAACCCGAATGATCGAGAAACCATGTAAATGTCATTGTCAATTGTTTTGGGCACACCGACAACACCAATTTTCAGGCCTCGGTCTAAAATCGTATCCGCTATCCGTCCGGCGGCCGTCAGCGTCCCATCGCCGCCAATCATAAAAAGCAAGCCGATATTCATGCGCTCCAGGCTGTCGATTATTTCGTTAATATCTTGGGGGCCTCTACTTGAGCCCAGCATGGTACCGCCTCTGTCATGTATATTGACGACAGTTTCGGGCGTCAGATCAATCAAATCATGCCCGTATCTGGCAATAAACCCCTGAAGGCCGTAGCGGATCCCAAATATGTTTCGCACGCCATAACCATAGTGCAATTCCAGCACTATTGAGCGAATAATATCATTTAAGCCCGGGCATAAACCGCCGCAAGATACCAGGGCGCACTTTAATTTGCTCGGATCAAAAAATATTTTCGACCTCGGACCTGCCAGTTCAAAGCAGGGTAGCCTTTGACCCTCATTGAGCATCCGGGTAATCTGATGGTCATCGATTTCGATCACAACTCGATTTTCGTCTGAAACAAAACTGATTCCATCAGCGCCGTCTGCTCTTTTTTGAACCGGGGTAGAGATTTTAGCCTCTCCAAGGGTTGAAATTTCAGTGATCATGGATTCTATGTTCATTTGGTCCTCACTAAAAATTGAAGATTGAAGAATGAAAATTGAATATTTAAGGTTCGCCTTCGCGGATCAATTAAAAAAAGACAAAAATTCAAAAGAGTGACATGTCTGGATCAAATTTTGATCTATTTGCGTTTGACGAGTTTTAAGAATTTGAACATCGGGATTTTAATATTGTTTCGGATCTCTAATCACCATAACTTTTGCTACCTCTGGAGGAATTATTCATCGCGCGCGGACCTGTCCGCCGCAGGCGGATTAAATTTAAACTCCCCTTTGCCCAATATATCGTGCAGATGTAAGATTCCTTTAACTTCTCCCTCGGAATTGACTATGGGCAGTACGGTGATCTGGTGCTGCTCCATTATATTTAGGGCATCATAGGTCGGAGCGTCTTGATCCAGGGTTCGTGGATTTTTAGTCATAACGTCTTCGACGACAAGTTCAGTGATCGTTCGTCCGGATACCACCATGCGTCGGATATCTCCGTCGGTGATGATGCCGCTAAGCTTATTGTGGCGGTTGAGAACCAGGGTTGCTCCCAGCCCCCCGCGGTCGACTGCAATGGCAGCTTCTTGCATTGGTGCACCCTCGGATACGAAAGGCGGCATTGGGCAGGAGATCATGAGGTCTCTGATTTTGGTGGTCAGGCGTTGACCAAGGGTTCCCCCGGGATGAAAGAGCTTAAAATCACTTGATTTGAATTGCTTTTTTTCCAGCAATACCACGGCTAGCGCGTCCCCCATGGCCAACAGGGCGGTGGTGCTGGCCGTCGGTGCCAGGCCCAACGGACAAGCTTCACAGTTTACTCCCACGTCGATGACAATGTCGCTGTGATGCGCCAGGTTAGAATTCTTATCACCGGTAAAGGCAATTATTTTGCAGCCGATCCGGCGGATGCTGGACAGCAATATGTTTAATTCATCGGTTTCTCCGCTTTTGGACAGGGCAATGAAGATGTCATCGGGGATTACCTGGCCCAGATCACCGTGCATGGCCTCCACCGGATGTAAAAACAGGGATCTCGTTCCGGTACTATTGAGGGTGGCGACGATCTTGCGACCGATAATCCCTGATTTTCCAATACCGCTAATAATGATTCGTCCGCTGGTGCTGCAAATTAACTCGACCATTTCCGCGAAATTGTCGTCAATTCGGTCGATCAGATTAATGATGCCCTCGGCTTCAATTTTTAAAACATCAACCGCTTTTTGAATGATCTTGTCCGAATCTGCATTCGATCTTCTATTGGCCATATGGCTGCTCATAGCATGTTCCATGATTAATCCGCTCTGAATAACAGCAATCGATTAATTTATTTACCGGTGGTTTGTCACTTATTGTCATTGATTGTGACAAAAAAATCAAGTGCGCTTTTGGTTGAGAAAATTTAAAAAATATTGTAAGATTCTTATTGACATTTAAAGTTGGCACCGTTATATTCCGCGGACTTTGAATTTTCGGTTTTGGCCGGGTTTAATTCTTTCCCGGCCTTTTTTTTACAAATTTACTCTGTTAAGGGGGTGATTCCAATGATTTGTACAACCATTAAAGAAGGTATGGAGTGCCCGTTTATGTCCGCTAACGGGTGTTCATACAACGGCGGGATTTGCCATCAGGTCATCGAGCAGTGTGACGGTTGCAACCGTGGATCCGAATTCTCATCCGGCTGGTATTGTACTGCATGTCCGGAGCCGGCAGTGAAATGGAAGAACGGTAACTGTAATCTGGCATCCCATGTCAGTTCAACAGAAGTCGCCAGCACGGCCAAGATCAATCCGCTCAAAGCTTCAAAAAGAGCTCGCCGATAAACCTGCTTGAAACTAATCGGTAAACCCCGCTCATAATTCGAGCGGGGTTCTTTTCTTCATTGAATATTGAAAATTTAATATTGAAGATTTACTGATGTCGCTGCGCTCCGTCTAATAGAAAAGTTTATGAGCGCCGAGAACTTATTATGCCGGTCATTTCATCTCCTGATTTTTTCTTTGCTCAGTCCTCACCACTCAGTCCTTTATTAGCTTATTTCCTTCGATAGTAATGTGTAGTCCACATCGGGCTTCTGTCCTCTTATTTCTAACATCTGCTTCTGACACCTGACACCCGACACCTGACACCTTCAGTTCATTAGCTTGTCAATACTGGCCAGCTGAATGCAGATACCCACCAGTTGCATGGCCGAACGCACATCCTCCAGCGGTGGAAAAGATGGTGCGATGCGCATATTTCGATCCCGGGGGTCCCGCATGTAAGGATAGGTGGAACCGGCCGGGGTCAATTTTACACCCGCCTCGGCCGCCATTTGAATCACCGCGGACGCACACCCCTCCATGGTGTCGATACTGACAAAATAGCCGCCGGCCGGTTGACTCCAATCGGCTATGTTTTTACCGGCCAACGCTTTTTCCAATTCTTCCTGGACGGCATCAAATTTCGGTTTTAAGATCGCTGTGTGCTGCTTCATATGATCCTCGATGCCGGCCATATTTTTAAAAAAGGAAACGTGACGCAGCTGGTTTAACTTATCCGGACCAATGGTTTGAAAGGCAATCTGTTTTTTGACCAGGGCCATATTTTTTGCGCTGCCGGCCATCATGGCCAGCCCGCTGCCGGCAAAAGCCACCTTGGAGGTTGAACCGAATATGAAAACCCGCTCTGGGTTGGCGGCCTTCTTGCAGGCGGTCAGGATGTTTTTCAAGCGGGCTGGTTTGTTGTTGAGATGGTGAACGGTATACGCATTATCCCAGAATATACGAAAGTCATCAGCTTTGGTATCCATCGATGCCAGGCGCTGGACGACTTCATCGGAATAGACGGCTCCGGTCGGATTGCTGTATTTCGGTACACACCAGATGCCTTTGATGCTTTGGTCCTCGGACACCAATTCTTCAACGACGGTCATGTCCGGACCGTTGTCATCCATCGCAACCGTTATCATTTCAAGGCCTAGATAATCACAGATAAAAAAATGTCGATCATAGCCGGGGCTGGGACAAAGGAATTTGATTTTAGATTGCTTTCCCCAGGGTGGGCTGTCTTCGCTGACGCCTTTGACAATGGCTCGCATGAAGGTGTCATGCATCAGATTGAGACTGGAATTGCCGCCGATTATGAGCTCTTCCGGCTGCACCTCCATATATTCTCCGAACAATTTTTTGGCTTCGGGAATCCCGTCTAATCCACCGTAATTTCGATAATCCGTACCTTCTTTGGTCAAATAATTTTCGCGGTTGACACAATCCAGCATGCCAAGGGCAAGATCCAGTTGCTCGGAACAGGGTTTGCCACGGGTAATGTCCAGATTGAGGCCGCGAGATTTAAATTCACGATACTGCGCCTGCAGATCTTCTCTGAGTCGCTTAAGTTCCTGGTTATTTAGCGCGGCGAATTCCATCATTTTATTTGTCCTTCTTCTTTTCTTCTGGTATTTATCAATTTCGTAATTATATTTTCCGAAGTGTTTGCCGATTTTTATATCACCGACAATCAACACCATCAAGATATAATTACTACATCGTGAGAAATAGCTATACCCGTTGCGTTTAAACAATTTATGCTATTGAAAGTTGATAAAAAATATTTTGAATCAAATCCAACAACAATTACATAAAATTTTGGGACAGGAGCTATCGGCCAGGGTTTCACGGGCCAGCATGTGGACGCTGTATTTTATCGGTATCGGCATTATCGCCGGTTTCGGAGCCATCATCTTTCAGTATTTATGCCAGATCGGGATCCATTTTTTTCTGGATATGATGGCCGGATATCGACCACCGGCTCCGGCCGGTGAACATCACCTGATCCCTCCCACCACACACGAATTGAATCGCTGGATTCTGTTGCTGCTGCCTGCCTTCGGCGGCATTTTGAGCGGATGGCTCGTCTATACCTTTGCCCCGGAAGCCGAAGGCCACGGTACGGATGCGGCCATAAATGCCTATCATAATACCGGAGGGTTAATACGCGGCCGGGTGCCGATTATTAAAACCCTGGCCTCCGCCCTTACGCTGACGACCGGGGGGTCGGGAGGAAGAGAGGGGCCGATTGCGCAGATCGGGGCCGGTTTCGGGTCCTTTCTGGCGACCAAATTAAACCTATCGCGCCGCGAACGCCGCATCATGATGGCGGCCGGCGTTGGTGCCGGCGTCGGCAGTATTTTCAGGGCGCCGCTGGCGGGCGCATTGTTTGCGGCCGAAGTGCTTTACCGGGATCCCGAATTTGAATCCGAGGTGATCATTCCAGCCGGGATTTCATCGGTGGTGGCCTACTGCTTGTTCTGCCTGGTATTCGGATGGGGATCTTTGTTTGAGTCGCCTGATTTCAAATTTCAAAATCCTTTGGAATTAGGGCCCTATGTCATATTGGCGTTAGTCCTTTCGGCCACCGGAGCGTTTTATGTGAAATCATTTTATGGGATTACCGGTTTTTTTCATTCATTAAAAATTCCCAATCACATTAAACCGGCCATCGGCGGGCTATGTACCGGTATCATCGGATTTTTCCTGCCGCAAACCCTGGCCTTTGGTTACGGTTTCGCTCAGAAGGCGATCCATAATGAATTGACCATACCCTTTCTATTGTTTCTGGCCCTCGGAAAAATTTTGACCACCTCATTTTCCATCGGCTCCGGCGGCAGTGGCGGCGTCTTCGGCCCGTCGATTGTCATCGGCGGCGCCATGGGCGGGGTTGTCGGCAAAATTTTCCAGCAAATCATGCCTGGCATTGTTACCGAGCCCGGCGCTTTTGTCGTGGTCGGGATGGCCGGTTTTTTTACCTCCGTTTCCAATACCCCGATTTCCACCATTATTTTTGTCAGTGAAATGACGAACTCGTATCACTTGCTGTTGCCCAGCCTGCTGGTATGCTCGGTGGCATACATGGTCTCCCGGCGGTGGACAATTTTTCACCGTCAGGTCAAAAGCCGCCTCGACTCGAATGCCCATGCCGGTGATTTTTTCGTCGACATACTGCAAACCATCAAGGTAAAAGATTTGATGGAACTCGTTAAGGATGTTACGCTCATCCCGCAGGACATGACGTTTTCAGATTTCAAGAGTTATTTCGCAGAAAGCCACCAGCACTATTTTCCGGTGATGGATCAGCACAAGAAATTGAGCAGTATTTTTTCCATTAATGACGTGCGCGGTGTGCTATTTGCACCCGAGATTGAACACCTGGTGGTCATGAAAGACATCGGGACCTCGGAAATTATCGTCACGACCCCTTCCGAAGATTTAAACCTCGTATTAAAAAAATTCACTACTAAAAATATCGACAGCCTGCCGGTGGTTAAGGATGACGATCATACCGAACTGATCGGGATGTTGAATCGACGTGAAGTGATTGCCTTTTACAATCATCAGATCCAGAATATGAAGACCGGCGCGGCGGTGCCTGCGATAAGGGCGGAAGAAGAGAACTGAATTCGGAAGTGGGAATTAATTGAAGTCGGAAGCGGGAATGCGGAAGGCGGAATGAAAGCGCAGAGGGCAGAGGGCAGAGGGCAGAGGGCATGGCGCATAGCTTCTAATAGAGATGACAGAGACCAGAGGACAGACGACAGAAGCCAGATGGCAGAGGTCAGAAGACCGATGGCAGAAATCAAGGGACAGAAAATAGCGACCAGTTGCCCGTAACCGCTATCCTGACACCTGAACGCTGACACCTGAAACCTTATATTTCCCGCCCCATTAACCTATCAACTCAAAAAATCCGATCAACCTAATCAACTCAATACTTAACTTCCATTAAAAACAAGCCGTGCGGTGGGGCGGTGGCACTGGCTTGGCTGCGATTTTTTGATTCCAGGATCTCCTTGAACTCGGCGGGGATGATTTTGCCGAGCCCGACATCCACCAGGGTTCCGACAATATTTCTGACCATGTATCGCAAAAAACCATCGGCCTCTATTTCAAAAACGATTGAACCCTCATTATTCTCGTTTAAGTCCGCTGCCATGACATTGCGAATGGTATGCGACCGGGGACTGCCCGTGCCCTCAAAGGCTTTGAAATCATGAATTCCGCATATGTGTGAAATAGCATACCGCATGGCGGCTGTATCCAGTCTTTTGCGAATGAACCAGGCGTATTGTCTGCCGATAGCCGGCGGTACCTTGCGGTTTACTATTCGATAATGATAAACTTTGCTTTTGACATCGTAGCGGGCATGAAATGATTCAGCCGCAAGCCGGCATTCTTTGATGACAATATCTTCAGGCAGCAAGCTGTTGAGGCCTTTTTTAAATACCTCCGGTGATAGATCGGTTTCACAAAGAAAATTGGCGGTTTGTCCGAAAGCATGCACGCCAGCGTCGGTTCTGCCCGAGCCGCACAGCGTGATCTGACCGGCTGTCATGGTCTCAAGCGCCTGTTCGATTTCCTGCTGTATCGTTCGGTCCGCCTTCTGTCGCTGCCAGCCGTGATATCCGGTACCGTCATATTCGACGATGATTTTGAAATTTTTTAGCATTGTTTTGAACCTCGAACCCGTGATCGGTTTCCACTAAAAGGAATTTCGAAAATCACAGCGCTATAGCAGTAAAGCGGCAGACAACGAAAAGAACGACAATATGGTGGACATGGCGATGGCTGCCGAGGCCAGTTCGGTGTCACTGTTGAGTTGGGAGGAAAGAATATACAGCGCCGGTGATGTGGGTAAGGCAAAATAGATCAATCCGACCCTAAGCGCTACCCCTGCGACCCCGAATTTGATCAACAACAGATAACCAACGGCCGGCAGCACCAATAATTTAAAGATCGACGCGACCAGAGCTAATTTAAAATGGTCTTTGATGCTGCCGATGGATAAAGCCGCGCCGACCGAAAGCATTGCCAGTGGTAAAGCTGCAAAAGAACACAGCTGCAACACGCCTTCGATATACGGCGGAAAACCTTCCGCCAGATTGGCGTATAGCATACCACTGATACAGGCCAGGATCAGCGGATTGGTAATTAAGCCTTTAATGATTTGCCCCATGCGTTTAATCGGCATCGCTTTTTCCCCGGAAAACCATATTAGTGTCGAGACGCACAACACATTGATGATCGGGATAATCATTCCGATTAGGATTCCGAAATGCTGGATACCTTCTTCGCCAAGATCACTTAATACGGTGGCGACACCAATATATGAGTTAAATCGGTAGCAACTCTGTGAAAAGGAGCCCACTTTGAAATCGGATATTTTGAAAAGAATAATAAAGGCAGTGCTCAGCACGTAAACAGCTAGCACGGCGCATATGACAGATTTGTATAACCCGGGGCTGCTGAAAAGCGCAGTTGAAGCGCTGCCGATTTTCCAGAAAAGCAATAGCGGGAAAAAAATATAATACGTCAGTTTGTCCGAAGTATGCAGGAAAATATCATTGGTCAGGCCGAAACGTTTTAATAAACTGCCGGATAGTATTAGAGCAAAAACCGGGAAAAGGCTGTTAAAGACCATCATAAATAATCCGTCTTAATACTTATAATAAGGCTATACATTTTCCAATTAATCAGAAGCAGCCGGTTGGATCAAAGCGCCGGCAGCTTAATTACTTAATGCTGCGCATATTGTCAAATAGAGTTGAAGGATAATTTGGAAATTATGCAGATTGACAATATGGGTTAATTCTGTCAAATGAATTTCACACCCATCGAGGGTAGCGCCGCAATTAAATCTAAACCTGTTTCATCAGAAAGATCTTAAGGCTTGGAATTTTCTTGGATGCTGGATTATATATCCACCCCATAGGATCAATCTGTGAATATTTGGAGGAAAACTGTCATGGAAAAAATGGGGTGTCCGGGCTTTCGGACTGCGGGCGTCGCCTGCGGGCTGAAAAAAAATAACCGCAAGGATCTCGGACTTATTTATTGCGAAGTACCGGCGAATGTGGCCGGCGTATTCACCCGCAACCTTGTGCAGGCGGCACCGGTGCTGCTCGATCGGCAGCGTATCACAGCCGGTGTGTGCCGGGCCCTGATTGTGAACAGCGGCAATGCCAATTGCTGTACCGGGGATCAGGGCATGCAGGCTGCGTTGCGGATGGCAAAGTCGGCGGCCCAGGGGCTAAACGTTTCCGAGGATCAGGTTCTGGTAGCCTCAACCGGAGTAATCGGCGAGTCGTTACCCGTCGAAAAAATTGAAATTGCAGTCCCCGGTCTGGTTGAAACCATGCACCAGGAAGGTGTATCCGATCTTGCTGAAGCGATTATGACCACGGACAAGGTCCCGAAAGTCATCAGCCGGCAGGGAAGAATTGACGGCAAGACGTTTACCGTAACCGGAGTGGCCAAGGGGGCCGGAATGATCCGGCCGGATATGGCTACCATGCTCTGTTTTGTCATGACCGATATCCAGGCTTCCCCCGCTATGCTCCAGCAAATGCTGGTTACATCCGTCAATCGCTCACTAAACCGCATTACCGTGGATGGTGATACGAGCACCAATGATACGGTGCTTTTGATGGCCAACGGTGTATCCGGTATCGAGACCGGCAGTCCGGCCCGGCAGGGTGAGTTTCAGGCTGTTCTTGACGATGTGCTGATCGCCCTGGCCAAATGGCTGATTAAAGATGCCGAGGGCGCCACGAAACTGGTTGAAATCGTCGTCCAAGGCGCTGCTTCCGACCGTGATGCGCACCGGATCGCCGATACAGTGGCCAATTCCAATTTAACCAAAACGGCCCTTTTTGGAGAAGATGCTAACTGGGGCCGGATTCTGGCCGCCGCCGGCAGGGCCGGGGTGCCGATCGACCCGGCGAAAATTGACATTCGATTCGGGCCGGTTATGATGGTACAAAACGGGATGGGATGCGGTAAGGCAACCGAGGCTGAGGCCACCAAAATTCTCAAACAACCTGAGTATGACATAACCATTGATTTAAAGATGGGCCGTGCGAGTGCCACGGTGTTTACCTGCGATTTTTCCATCGATTATGTGAAAATTAACGCGGATTACAGGACCTGACCCGGACAAGCCGGAGTATTGAAGATTGAAAATTGAAGATTGATCCGCCGGAGGCGGAGGGGGTGTCGCTTCGCTCCGTCCTTTTTAAAATGGCCAGAATTCCTTCAATATTCAATATTCAATCGAAAATATTCAATAATCTGTTACCATGCCCCTCATGCGTCTTCAAAAGTTTCTTTCCGCGGCCGGTGTCTGTTCGCGCCGCAAAGGAGAAGAATACATTCAATCCGGGCGGGTTGCCGTCAACAGTCAAGTTGTCGTTGAACTGGGCACGAAAATCGATCCCGAAAAGGATTGCGTGCAGGTGGACGGCAACGCGGTCCAAGCTTCCCAGCCATTGATCTATATCGCGCTGAACAAGCCCAAAGATTACGTTACCAGCTGCAGTCATCCGGGCGAAAAGGTTGTGCTGGACCTGGTGGATATACCCCCGCGGGTTTATCCGATCGGCCGCTTGGATAAGGATTCCACCGGTCTGCTGCTGTTAACCAATGATGGCCGGCTGCACCACACACTTAGTCATCCGTCTTTTGACCACGAGAAGGAATATGACGTCACGGTGGTCAAACCCATTGCCGACGGTGCGCTGCGAAAATTGGCCGAAGGCCTGCCGCTGATGAAAACCCGGACGCGTCCGGCCCGGGTGCGACGGATTTCCGCCCAGCGGTTTCGCATTGTGCTGCAGGAGGGTAAAAACCGCCAGGTGCGGCGGATGGTGCGTAAAGTCGGCAACCAGGTATCCGGACTCAAGCGAATCCGGGTTGCCAACGTCAAACTGGGCCGTCTTGCCCCGGGAGCGTGGCGGCACCTTACCCATGATGAGAAAACGGCGCTTCTAAAAATGCTTTAAAATTAGAATGATTGGTTCCAGGTTCAAAGGCTACCACTGATGGACACTGCTCACCATGACTCGAGTTCTTCGGTAGCCGAGGTTCTAACGGAGTATGGTGCTCCGGTTGTTGCCCACCATACGTCCGGCGCATGGAAGACTGCCTACAAATCACCCACCTATTGCTGCTGAATTTTGTAAGTTTTTGTGGTAGTATTTTTGTACTGCCAAAGCGATTTTTTGGTTGGACACGGCTTTGCAAAGAAATTTAATACCTGAACCTCGAACCCTGAACCGCTCAATTAGGGTGGCAGATTATTGATGCCGCTATAATCAATCTATGGAGAATAAATTTATGGTAACATTTGACTCATTGCTCGCCGGTGATAATAAGCTTGCCGTGGTCGGCCTGGGATACGTTGGCCTGCCCCTGGCGGTACACCTGGCGGCTCATTTTGACGTTATCGGGTTTGATCTGAAAATCGAAAGAATTCAGGAGCTTCAATCCGGAATTGACCGCACCCTGGAAGTGTCGGGCAGCCAACTCAATAAAACCACATTAAAATACACGGACAATCCGGTCGATCTTGCGCCATGCCGGCTGATAATTATCGCAGTCCCAACCCCGATTGATGAATACCGGATCCCTGACTTGAGCCCCCTGCGCGGGGCTTCGACCACCGTCGGAAGGCATCTGCAAAAGGGTGCGTGCGTCGTCTATGAATCAACCGTCTATCCGGGAGCCACGGAAACGGTCTGCATCCCGATCCTGGAGGCGGAATCCGGTTTGAAATTTGAGCGGGATTTTACCGTCGGGTATTCGCCGGAACGAATCAATCCGGGGGACAAGGTTCATACGCTGGATAAAATCATGAAAATTGTCTCCGGCTCGGATGCGGCAACCTGTGACCTGCTGGCCGACGTTTACGGTCAGGTCGTGGAGGCGGGTATCCACAAAGCATCATCAATCAAGGTCGCCGAGGCCGCCAAGGTCATCGAGAATACTCAGCGTGATTTGAATATTGCGCTGATGAACGAGTTGTCCAAGATTTTCGACAAAATCGGTATCGACACTCTGGAAGTCCTGGCGGCCGCCGGAACGAAATGGAATTTTTTGCCATTCAGGCCCGGCCTGGTGGGCGGCCATTGCATTGGTGTCGATCCCTATTATCTGACCTTCAAAGCCGAGGCTTTAGGTTACCACCCCGAAATGATTCTCGCCGGGCGGCGCATCAACGACGGTATGGGCAAACATATTGCCGAGCGAACGGTAAAAATGTTGATTGCAGCCGGCAAACAGGTGCGGGGAGCCAGTGTGGCGATACTCGGCATTACATTTAAAGAGGACGTGCCGGATCTGCGCAATACCAAGGTTGTCGACATCATCAATGAATTGAAAGATTACGGCGTGAATGTTCTGGTCAGTGATCCGCTCGCGGATTCGGACGAGGCGCAGTCCTATTACGGCGTCCAATTGCTGCCGTTGGAAAAGTTTAATAATCTGGATGCCGCTATACTGGCCGTGATGCACAAAGAATACCGCGAAATCGGTTTAGCTGGCATTGCCGGCATGTGTGCCGACAACAACAGGCTGGTGATCGATGTCAAAGGCTGTTTTGATCCGGCGGAGGCCAAAAAACTAGGGGTGACTTACTGGCGTCTTTGATTTTAAATTTAGAAGGCCTCGATCAAGTAAACTCAGCCCGGGAAGCTTGCCGAGTCTTTAAATCGCACTGGATCCGCCGTCCACCATCAAGGTCTGGCCGGTTATAAAGTCAGATGCTTCCGAACACAGGAACAAAACCGGCCAGGCCACATCCGCCGGCTCGGCAATTCTTCCCATGGGGATGGCTTTTACGATCTGCTCATAAAATTCGGCATTCGACCAGAAGGGTTGACTGAATTTGGTTCTCACCATGCAGGGTGCAACGGCATTGACCTGGACGTTGAATGGTGCCAGTTCCTGGGCCATAACTTTGGTCATCATCTCAACGCCGGCCTTGGCCACGCCGTAGATTCCCATGAAGGGTGCCGACCGCCTTGCGGCAATCGACGATATGCTGACAATCTTTCCTTTTTTCTGCTCGCGCATGATCTGGCCCGCTTTACGGGAGCACAGAAAGGTACCGTTTAAATTACTGTCGATGATTTTATTCCACAGCCCCGGATCGGCATCGACGACGCCGGTGACAATGTTCATGCCGACATTGTTGATGAGCCCGTCCAGGCGGCCGAATGCTTCGATTGTGGTTTCGAAAAGCCGGTCAACTTCTTGCCCTTTGGCAATGTGTGCCTGGATGCTTTTTAAACGCTCGCCGCCCTTCAGTTCCCGGCCGGCCTCATCCAGGCTCTCCTGCTTTCTGCCGCAAATAACGACTCTGGCCTTTTGATTCAGCAAGAGTCCGGCGATTTCCAGACCGATACCCCGGCTGCCGCCGGTCACCACAAACACTTTATCCTCTAAATTAAAAGACAAATTCGCCATGGATACCTCCAGGTTTAGTTGAGTGCTTGATTAGTTGAATGGTTAAATAGTGAAATGATCGTACTTTGAAATTAATTGACATGCAAGTGATTATCAACAATTCTGAAGTGGGTTGGATTTTTTTGCGGCGATGGTGGAAACTTATTTCGGCAGGGGTGGAGAGTAAAGCGGAGCAGGGAAAATTCAGCGGGCAATGACGAATGATAACTATTTCCGGCATCGCCAGCTTAATTTCAGGCACTCTTGAACTTGATCAATTGGATGACTTGCGTCTTTTGGTTTTTAACCTTTGAACGTGGAACCCTGAACCTGGAACTCATCCTTGGGTTATTCGATATACAGCTTCTGGCCCGGAAATATTTTGGTCCCGGGATAAAGCTGGTTTAAATAGAGCAGACGGTCCAGGGGCATATTGTGACGTATGGCGATGACAAACGGGCTGTCGCCGGGCCGGACCTCATAGGTCTCGAGACCGTCAATCTCAGGTGGTGTTTGGGTTTTGCCGGGGAATATTGTCAGCACCTGCCCCTTGTACAGCATCGTTGATTTTAAGCTGTTGAGTTCCTGGATTTTATTGGTTGTCGTGCCGTACTGTTTGGCGATGATATAGAGCGAATCGCCCTTTCTGACCTTATGCCTGACCGCCTGGCCATCGCTGGAATTTTGAATCGCCTGAGTCGTTGGCTGCGTATATCCGCGCTGCGGTATTCTCAGACGCTTGCCGGCAACAATGTAATTTGAGCGTCTCATATTATTGGCCCGCATAATACTTCCGACGCTGGTCCGGTATTTTCGTGCGATAACCGAAAGTGTTTCGCCATGCCGCACGCGATGATAAACATAAGCCCTTTGGGGTGGATGAGACACCGGTATGCGGTCAATCAGCGACAGCAGCATTTCACCGCTGCCCGGCGGGACCCTGAGGTTATAGTTATCGCCGGGTAAAATTTTATAACGGAGTTCGGCGTTGAGCTCTTTTAGCACATTTTCGTTGACCCCGATGGATTTTGCGACGTTACCCAGGCTGACCTGCTTGTTGACGATGACGGTTTCGAACTCCAGCGGTGGTTCAACGTCAATCTGCTCCATGCCATATTGCTCCAGATTGTTCAGCACGTGCAGGGTCGCCAGAAATCGCGGCACATAGCGGGCGGTTTCCCGGGGCAGGCGTTCATAGAGGTCCCAGAAATTGTCCAGGTAATTTATATTTTGACTTCTGATGACCTTTAAAACTCTTCCCTCACCGCAGTTATAGGCGGCCAGGACCGTCGACCAGTCGCCAAACATGCTGTGCAGTTCTTTGAGATATTCGATGGCCGCCCTGGTTGATTTGACCGGATCCATGCGCGCGTCGATAAACTTGTTGCGCTCCAGCCCGAACTTGTAGCCGGTTGAGGGGATAAACTGCCATAGTCCGAGTGCTCTTGAGCGAGACAGGGCATGGGTCTTAAAGCCGCTTTCAATTAACGGCAGCCAGGATAATTCTTCCGGCAGACCTGCCGCTTTCAGCTCCTTGACGATGAGATTACGGTAAAGGCCCGAGCGCCGGTATGATTCGATGAAAAAACGTCTTTCACCGCCTTTGGTAAAAAGATCGATTTCAGCCTGAACGTGCCGGTTAATGGCAATCGGAATCGCGTTGTGATTTCCGTTGACTACAATATGGCGGGATGCATATATTTCCAGAATGCGTTTGGAGATCATAAAACGCAAATCTTCTTTCTGCTGGATGAGTTTGGGCTGGTTGGAGTTATCCACACTCAAGATCAGGGCGTAGGCCCGGTCAAGGGCATCCAACGCATTTTCCAATTCGCCCTCTTGCCAGTAATTCTGCGATAACTCGCATAACTCGAGGGCCTCGTCAAGATCGGTCTGGATTTTTCGCGTGGCGGGGCTATCGGCCTCCAGTTCATTTTCGGCTTTATCGTCTCCCCCAATCGGGTCTGTGCCGGTAATGGAATCCGTTGATCCATCTTCTGCCAGCGAAGGCTCTATTGAAGCGGAAGGTTCATTTTCAAGGCTTGATCCAGACGACTTTGCTAAGTCAGGTGTGAGATGTGAGCATGCACTCAGAAAAAACAACAACAAAATCAGTGAGACGAGGTGGCGTAGGTTCATCAATTCAATTCCTTAGGACATTCAGATATTCAACCCAATTTCGGAAACCGGCGGTGATCGACGATCAATATTGTTTCCTATTACGGGATAAATCAAAAATAGGTAAAATTGTCAAGGGCTTATATTTAATTTTTTAAAAATAATAAACGGACGGGTTTTGCGTGCTAAATTCAGGTAATAAATAATAATGATTGCGATTTGATTAAACCGGCCAACTTAATATGCTAATTTTGTGCCAAAATTATTGTAAACCCTTTTCAAATTAAAAATAATGGTTATCTTGAGAGGCTGCACCAGCCTGGGATAAGGTTTGCAATAAAATTATCGATGCGTTAACGCACGCATAATAATATTACCCCGCAGAATTGACAGAGTTTAAAATCGAGTATCAGACATTTTTTTGACGGTTGTTTTTAATTATTGAATTATATATGAATTTATCATAAAGTGATACCGAATTGTTGCTGGATGATTTAAAGCCGATCCGAGTGGATCGATTAAAATTTTGGCAAAATTCTGGAAAAATTCTGGTAAAATCTCGGCAAATTTTTAGGTTCGGAACACGGCTATTTTTCTGATCGATTTTTAAATGTATTGTCATTACAAGTGATATTTAGAGTTATTCTCCGAAAATAATAGAAAATAGATAAAATAAAGAGATTAAATTAAATATTAAGTTATAAAACGATTTAATTCCTTTTTATTGCTAATTAAGAAGCTTGATATTTGTATAAGAGATCGTTAAATAAGTTTGTTTTAAGTAAAGGGGGGGCTTGCCTCTTATCATTTTAACGGAATTTTAAATTAATTTAGAATGTTAAGTTGTGAGGCCAGCGTAGCTCAGCTGGTAGAGCAACTGATTTGTAATCAGTGGGTCGGGGGTTCGAGTCCCTTCGCTGGCTCCAAAATTATTTTTGGCTGCCGACTTAAGCGGAATATTGGCAGAAAAGACGATATAAAAAAGTAACTCACAACCCTAATTTCCAGGTTATGGCCAGGAGACAGCGAATTACGGGCTTTTTTTTTGTCCGATTTGCAAACTCCGGACAACATTTGTCAATAACAAGACGGTGGGGTTCCCGAGCGGCCAAAGGGAACAGACTGTAAATCTGTCGGCGAAGCCTACGGAGGTTCGAATCCTCCCCCCACCACCAGCCTGAAGATATGGCGTATGTAGGAGATTTCGGCACTTACATCGGGATCGATAATTACTACATGGCTTCCTGCAGGAGTTCGTGCACCAGTGAGGGAATCCTTAATCTTATTATCTTCAGTGATGCTTCTGTGTCGGGGATAAAGCCTATAATCAAATGAGCGGGAGTAGCTCAGTTGGTAGAGCTTCAGCCTTCCAAGCTGGATGTCGCGAGTTCGAATCTCGTCTCCCGCTCCAAAAGTAATTTGTACAGATCGGCATAATTCATTGCGCACACATACACAGCGTTTTGCAGGTGTCACCCTGTCGATTGGTTTTCAGATAAAATGATTCTACGGGTGAATGCGCAACTTATTGTCACGCTGTGTATGGATTGAATATTATCCAGGACAGGGAAAAAACAGGGTCCCGTAACAGAACGCCCACGTAGCTCAGTAGGTAGAGCGCTTCCTTGGTAAGGAAGAGGTTCAACGGTTCGATTCCGTTCGTGGGCTCCATCTTTCATTGACGATTTCAGATTGAATATTGATTATTCAAGGTTCGCCTGCGGCGGATCTAATTTAAAAAGCCTTTAAATAAAAATCTATTTTAAAAACTCTTTAAATAAAATGTCGGAGCAAAGCGACTTCCACAAATCTTCAATCTTCAATCTTCATTAGCCTATTTAAAAAGGGAGGACGGGAAAATGTCAAAGGCAAAGTTTGAGCGGACCAAGCCACATGTGAACGTAGGAACGATCGGACATATCGATCACGGCAAGACGACGTTAACGGCGGCGATTACCAAGCATCTGGGATTGAAGGGCATGGCGGACTATGTTCCCTTTGATCAGATAGACAAGGCGCCGGAGGAAAAAGAGCGCGGGATCACCATCGCCACGGCGCATGTGGAGTATCAGACGGCCCAGCGACATTACGCCCATGTGGATTGTCCGGGGCATGCGGATTATATCAAGAACATGATCACGGGAGCTGCGCAGATGGATGGCGCGATACTGGTGGTGGGCGCCGATGATGGTCCGATGCCGCAGACCCGAGAGCACATATTGCTGGCGCGTCAGGTGGGTGTGCCGCAGATCGTGGTATTTTTAAACAAGTGTGACATGGTCGATGATGAGGAGTTGATTGAGCTGGTGGAGCTGGAGTTGCGCGAGTTATTGGACAAGTATGAGTTTCCGGGAGATGATACGCCGATCATACGCGGCAGTGCGTTAAAGGCGCTGGAGAGCGACAATCCGGATGGCGACGAGGTCAAGTGCATATTTGAGTTGATGGATGCGATTGATTCGTTTATTCCGGAGCCCAAGCGCGATGTGGACAAGCCGTTTTTGATGCCGATAGAAGACGTCTTCAGCATCTCGGGACGTGGCACGGTGGTGACGGGCCGGGTGGATCGCGGGATCGTGCACGTGGGAGACGCGTTGGAGATCGTGGGGATACGCCCGACGTTTAAGACGGTCTGCACGGGAGTTGAGATGTTTCGCAAGCTGCTGGATGAAGGCCGGGCGGGCGACAACATCGGGGTGTTGTTGCGGGGCACGAAGCGCGATGAGGTGGAGCGCGGTCAAGTGGTGGCGATACCGGGATCGATTACGCCGCACACCAAGTTTAAGGCGGAAGTATACATATTGAGCAAAGAGGAAGGCGGTCGGCACACGCCGTTTTTCAGTGGATATCGGCCGCAGTTTTATTTTCGCACAACGGATGTGACGGGGATATTGACGTTGCCCGAGGGCGTGGAGATGGTGATGCCCGGTGACAATGTGACGATCGAGGCGAATTTGATTACGCCGATAGCGATGGAAAAGGAGCTTCGCTTTGCAGTGCGCGAAGGTGGTCGTACGGTGGGCGCAGGCGTCGTCAGCGAAATTATCGAATAAATGCTAAGGAGTCTATCAGGTGAGAATTATCGTTACCCTTGCATGCACAGAATGCAAACGAAGAAATTATACGACAACCAAGAATAAACGCACCACGCCGGATAAACTTGAGTTTAATAAATATTGCCGGTTCTGTCGTAAACATACGCCGCACAAGGAAACCAAATAGATGGTTATTTCGGCTGCGTCAGAATGCGAAACGGATCATGCAGGCCAGTAGCTCTAACGGTAGAGCATCGGACTCCAAATCCGGGTGTTGGGGGTTCGAATCCCTCCTGGCCTGCCACACTTTTATTGTTGGTGAAGCTCAGAGTTTAAAGATCAAGGAATAAACTGATTTCCGTTGCTTGACTTGAATAAGCTCACCGCTTTCGCGATTTTAGGAGCACAATGGGACGGATACAACGTAAAAAGCCACCAGGATTAAAAAAGAAAAAGAAACAGGAATCTGATAGTCCGGCTGTCGTCGGGCTCGCGCAGGCCCAGGATCCCGGGTTAAAAAAAGCTTCCGCCGGTGATGTTGCTATCAAGAGCGAGAAGAAAAAGCAATCGGTGGCAGCCAGTCCGGTGGCAACCAAACCCAAAGATAATATTTTTACCAAAACCGCCCAGTTTTTAAGGGAGGTTAAGGTAGAGTTGAAAAAGGTTACCTGGCCGTCACGCAAACAAACTATCGGCTCTACCGCGGTTGTTATTGCCCTGGTGATGATCATTTCATTGTTTCTAGGGGTAGTCGATTTTGGCATATCCAGTCTGATCCGTATCGTTCTTCATTAACCTGAGGGGAGAAAAGAGTGGCGCTTAAATGGTACATAGTTCATGTATATTCGGGCTTCGAAAACAAGGTTAAAGCGGCCCTGGAAGAGCGAATTGCTTCTGGCCTTCATCAGGAAAAATTCGGAGAGGTACTGGTCCCGACAGAGGAGATAGTCGAACTGGTCAAAGGAAAGCGCAGAACGTCTTCCAGGAAATTTTACCCGGGTTACATCCTGGTAAGAATGCAACTTGATGACGAAACCTGGCACATCGTCAATGATACCGCCAAGGTGACCGGATTCTTAGGCGGGCGTGAAAAACCGACCCCCCTTTCCGATGACGAAGCCGATCAAATATTAAACCGTATGGCCGCCGGGAAGTTGAAACCTCAGCCGAAGTATTTTTTTGAATCCGGCGATGATATTCGAGTTATCGACGGACCGTTTACAAATTTCAACGGTACGGTGGAAGAAGTCAATCCTGAAAAGGGTAAGATTAAAGTGTTGGTGAGCATTTTCGGCCGATCAACGCCGGTGGAATTGGACTTCGTTCAGGTCCAGAAAATTTAGGATAGGAGATAATAGGTAAAAATGGCAAAAAAGGTAATGGCGCTAATTAAATTGCAGGTTCAAGCTGGAAAGGCCAATCCATCCCCGCCGATCGGTCCGGCGTTGGGCCAACACGGAGTTAATATTATGGACTTCTGCAAAGCTTTTAACTCCAGGACGGCACAAGAAGAGGGCATGATCATTCCAGTAGTGATAACCGTTTATCAGGATCGGTCATTTACCTTCATCACGAAAACCCCTCCTGCAGCTGTGTTGCTGAAAAAAGCGGCCAAAATTGCTAAGGGTGCAGGTGATCCCAAACGGGACCGGGTCGGCTCGGTCACCCGGTCGCAGCTCGAAGAGATTGCCAAGCAGAAAATGGTTGATCTCAATGCCAATGATCTGGATGCTGCCTGTAAAATTATCGCCGGAACGGCGAGAAGTATGGGGATTGAAGTTGGATAAAAATTAAAATGCATTGCGCGTCGCGCGTTGCGTGTTGCGTGTCACGGATTAAATCAAAGCGCATCGTACGCGCAACCCGCAACCCGCAACTCGTAATTCGTAACACGATTGAAGGAGATATTGAGAACGATGCCGAAACGGGGTAAAAAATATCAGGAATCCAAATCAAAGATAAGTGTCGGAGCAGCCGACGGTTTCGAAGAGGCTGTGAAGAAAACCCTTGAATCATCATATGCCAAATTCGATGAAACCATCGATGTCGCTGTCCGCCTGGGAGTGGACCCCCGACACGCCGATCAGATGGTGCGGGGAAGTGTGGTTTTGCCGAACGGAACCGGTAAAGAATTAAAAATACTCGTTTTTGCAAAGGGCGAGAAGGAAAAAGAGGCGCTTGATGCAGGTGCCGATTTTGTGGGCAATGACGATCTCGTTGAGAAAATCAAAGACGGATGGTTCGGTTTTGACAAGGCCGTTGCCACCCCGGATATGATGGGTACTGTCGGAAAAATCGGAAAACTGCTCGGCCCTCGCGGGCTGATGCCGAATGCCAAAACCGGAACCGTTACATTTGATGTCGCCAGGGCGGTGAATGAACTCAAGGCCGGAAAGATCGATTTCCGGGTTGAAAAAGCCGGTATTGTTCATGCACCCATGGGGAAGGTTTCTTTTGGAGTCGAAAAAATTGTCCAGAATATTACTACCTTTTTAGATATCATCATACGCCTCAAACCGGCTTCCAGCAAGGGAGCTTACTTGAAAGGTATCGCTCTTTCTACCACAATGGGTCCCGGAGTCAGGATCGATGCTGCTCTTGTCAAGGATTTGGTCAAATAGTCCATTGGAGTAATATGGCGTTTGATTCCGCCGGCCAAACAATATCTTAGGAGACCAATCATTTCACTGTAAAATAGCCGTTATGCCTTGTTGGGTGTAAAGGTTACAAATCAAAATCATTCTGTCGGAGACCGTAGGTTCACCATCAATATGGCTGACAAAGGTTGTGTTTAATCGGCATTGCCGGCCTACCGAGACGGATATGTGATTGTCCTTTGAAAGACCCGACTTCCCGGGTCACAATTACAAATCAGTTTTACCTAAATTTCCTCCGGTTTTTGATCAGATCAGGAAAGGAGGTGACATTAACAGTTGAAATTAGAAGAAAAGCAACAAATTACCAAAGATCTGCATGATAGATTTGCAAAATCCGCAATCATCGTCGTGACCGACTACCAAGGCCTGGATGTGGCCTCGATCAGCGATTTGCGTCGCAAGCTCAGAGAATCGAATGTTGAATACCAGGTTGTAAAAAACACGCTTCTTGTGCGCGCGGCGGAAGGCACCGAGGTCGCTTTGATCAAAGATCATTTCAAGGGTCCAAGTGCAGTTGCGATCAGCTACGATGACCCGGTTGCTCCGGCCAAGGTATTATCGCAGTTTGCCAAAGACAATAATAAGCTTGAAATTAAAGTCGGCATATTGAACGGTAAGGTTCTTGATGATCAAGCAATCAAGGCCCTGGCAACCCTGCCTTCCAGGGAAGTGCTGCTGGCACAGTTCCTGTCAGCACTGAATGCCGTTCCGACATCATTTGTAAGGGTCCTGGCTGAAATTCCCAGAGGCCTGGTAAATGTACTGACGGCGATTAAGGATCAAAAGGAAGCAGCCTGATTTTTGCGGTTTCAACCATCATTCGAATAAGATCAAACTATCAAATATAATTGAAGGAATAACTGGAGGAAAAAATGGCAGACATTAGCAAAGACGATGTTGTTGAATTCATTGCAAACATGTCAGTTCTGGAATTATCCGAACTGATCAAAGAAATGGAAGAAAAATTTGGTGTTTCGGCAGCTGCGCCGGTAGCCATGATGGCGGCCGGACCGGCGGTTGGCGCCGGTGGTGGGGAAGCAGCAGAGGAGCAGACAGAATTTGATGTCATCCTGACGGCTCACGGCGATAAGAAAATTCAGGTCATCAAGGAAGTCAGGGCGATTACCGGGCTCGGTCTCAAGGATGCCAAAGAACTCGTTGACGGGGCTCCCAAGCCTGTTAAGGAGGGTATCGCCAAAGACGAAGCTGAAAAAATCAAAGCTCAACTTGAAGCAGCCGGAGCCCAGGTAGAAGTAAAGTAACGGTGCTATAACCAATTAAAGGTATCCTGCATCAAGGGTGCTGATAAGTAAATAATAATAGGTTTCAGGTGTCAGGTGTCAGGTGTCCGGAGCATGTGCCCAAGCTGAACCAGAAGGCTCAAAGGCATATATTGCTAATAAATAAGGATTTTAATATTTCCGTTAAATAGATTGAAATCCGATTCCAGGACACCGCCGTATTAATTTTGCAGGACTTATTGTTGAGTGCCTGCTCTTTCTGACACCTGAAACCTGACGCCTGAAACCTTTTTTAACAAACATGTAATTATGGGAGATGCCATGTCTGAAAGACCTTTGGCAAATACGCGCATACGGAAAAATTTCGGCAAAATTAAAAAACTCGTCGACATCCCGGATCTTATCGGAATGCAGCGGGAGTCATTTCAACGGTTTTTGCAAATGGACATTGCGCCTGAAAAACGGAGAGATATCGGTTTGCAGGCTGTTTTTAAATCCGTGTTTCCAATTAAAGATTTTACCGGGAGCGCATCCCTTGAATTTGTTTCCTATCGATTTGGAGAAATCAAGCACGGTATCGAAGAGTGCATTCACCGAGGGATGACTTACGAGATCCCGGTTCGGATTACTGCCAGATTGGTGGTCTATGACGTTGATACTGAAACCGGTGTTTCCAACATCCGGGACATAAAAGAGCAGGAAATCTACTTCGGTACGATTCCGCTAATGACCGAGAAGGGGACCTTCATCATCAACGGAACAGAACGGGTGGTCGTCAGCCAGTTGCACCGTTCATCGGGAGTGTTTTTTGACCACGACAAGGGCAAATCCCATTCAAGCGGCAAAATTATATACAGTTCTCGAATTATCCCGGTACGCGGCTCCTGGATCGATATGGAGATCGATCCCAAAGACATTGTCTATATCCGGATCGACCGCCGTCGCAAGTTTCCGGTCACCATTCTTTTCAAATCTTTTGGCTACTCAGTTGAAGACCTTCTGTCCTATTTCTACCAAAAAGAGAAAATTATTGTCGAGGGCAAGAGATTTTATAAACAGTTTGATGAGAGATTCCTAAGAGGCCGTCGGGCCAGCAAAGATGTCAAAGATCCCGAAAGCGGCGATATACTGGTGAAAAAAGGCCGAATTTTCGCCCAGCGTGCCATCAAGCGTCTGAAAGCCGCCAACGCGGAATCGATTTCGATCCATGCCGACGAGGTTATTGACCGGGCCTTTGCCGAAAACATACTGGACCCGAAAACCGAAGAACCCATTGTTAGAGCAAATGAGTCCGTTGATGAAGAAAACCTGGCCAAGCTGGCTGAGGCCGGTATCAATGAGTTTGAACTGCTGTTTATCGATGGCTATACCGCCGGCGATTCGATTCATAAAACCTTGTTGATGGATAAGGTCGAAACCAAAGAAGAAGCCCTGATTGAAATCTATCGCCGACTCAGACCCGGCAACCCGGCCACGCCCGAAGTGGCGCAGGATTTCATCGACAACCTGTTTTTCAAATCAACCTACTACGATCTTTCAGGCGTGGGGCGTTTGAAAATTAATCAGCGTTTGGGAATCAGCAGTGAAATCAATCTCAACATTTTGCGTAAAGAAGATATTTTACTGACCGCCAAGGCCCTGATTGAGCTCAGAGATACACAGGGCGTTGTTGATGATATCGACCATCTCGGTAATCGCAGGGTGCGAGCGGTCGGAGAGCTTTTAGAAAATCAGTATCGCATCGGACTGGTTCGGATGGAACGCGCCATCAAAGAGCGCATGAGCTTACAGGAAGTGGACGCACTCATGCCCCACGATCTGGTGAATCCGAAACCGGTATCGGCAGTTGTCAAAGAGTTTTTTGGTACCAGCCAATTGTCGCAATTCATGGACCAGACCAACCCTCTCTCAGAGACCACCCATAAACGACGCCTGAGCGCCCTGGGCCCCGGTGGACTCACACGCGAGCGAGCCGGTTTTGAAGTGCGGGACGTGCATCCTTCCCATTATGGCAGAATCTGTCCCATCGAAACACCGGAAGGACCCAATATCGGTCTGATCGTATCTCTGAGTACCTATGCCCGGGTCAATGATTACGGCTTTATCGAAACCCCTTACCGGGTCGTTGAAAAGGCCAAAATTACTAAAAATGTCAGATTTATGGATGCCTTTGAAGAAAAGGAACAGCCGATCGCACAGGCCAATGCTCCGGTCAATGACAAGGGAGAATTCATTAATGCGCTGGTTACATCACGGGTAGCCGGTGAATTCACCATGGTCGAGCGCGAAGAAATCGAGTTGATGGATATTTCACCCAATCAGCTGGTTAGCGTATCGGCTTCTCTGATACCATTTTTGGAAAACGACGACGCCAACCGGGCGTTGATGGGCTCGAACATGCAACGTCAGGCGGTGCCGCTTTTGATGAATCAGGCACCATTGGTCGGAACGGGTATCGAGGCGGTTGTGGCCAGAGATTCGGGGGTGGCCATTGTCGCCAAACGCGAGGGCACCGTGGTCGATGTTGATGCTTCGCGCATCGTTCTTAAACATGATCCTTCCGATGATCCCAATGAGAAGGATGTGTCCATCCACAGCCTCTCAAAATTTATTCGGTCCAATCAAAATACCTGTTTCAACCATCGCCCGATCGTGACCAAGGGACAGCGGGTATATGCCAGGGATATCATTGCCGACGGTCCCGCCACCGAACAGGGGGAGCTGGCACTCGGCAAAAATGTTACCGTGGCCTTTATGCCGTGGGGCGGGTACAATTTTGAGGATTCCATTCTGGTCAGTGAAAGACTGGTCAGAGACGGTGTCTACACTTCGGTGCATATCGAAGAATTTGAAGTCGTCGCCCGGGATACCAAACTCGGTAAAGAGGAAATTACCAGAGACATTCCCAACGTCGGCGAAGAAGCATTAAAGGACCTGGATGATAGCGGGATTATCCGCCTGGGCGCCGAAGTCAACCCGGGGGATATTCTGGTCGGCAAGATCACGCCCAAAGGCGAAACCCAGCTTTCTCCGGAAGAAAAGCTGCTGCGAGCCATCTTTGGAGAAAAAGCCGGAGATGTCAAAGACACTTCATTGCGAGTGCCGCCCGGGGTGCAGGGTATTGTCATCGATGCCAAAGTCTTTTCCAGAAGAGGCATTGAAAAAGATGATCGAACACGTCTGATCGAAGATGAGGAAATCGCCTCGATGGAAAAAGATCGCGATGACGAATTGAAGGTCGTTGAAGATGTCGTCAGATCTCAGCTCGAGGAATTGCTGGTCGGCAAAAAGGCTTTTGCGCCCTTAAAAAAGGGCAAGAAAGTTCTCATCGCCAACGGTGCCAAAATCGATGCGAAATCCCTGGCCAAGATACCGGTCGTGCATCTTGAGGGGATCGTGTTGAAAGACCCCATGGTGACCCAGCAGGTAATCGAGATCCTTGAACGTTATCGGGATCAATGCGAACTTTGCCGCCTGGCGTTTGAACAGCAGGTGGGGCGCTATGAAAAAGGTGACGATCTGCCTCCCGGCGTGATTAAAATGGTCAAAGTCTATGTGAGCATGAAGCGTAAACTGTCGGTCGGCGACAAGATGGCCGGACGCCATGGCAACAAAGGCGTTGTATCGAGGATTCTGCCGATTGAAGATTTGCCTTACTTCGAGGATGGAACGCCGGTGGATATGGTACTGAACCCCCTGGGAGTGCCCTCGCGCATGAACGTGGGACAGATTCTGGAAATCCACCTGGGACGGGCTGCCAAAGTGTTGGGTGACCAGCTAAATCAAATGCTGGAAGAACAAAAGATAAAAGCCCTGAGAGAGAAAATAAAGAAAATCTTCTCCAAACCCGATCTCAAAAAACAGATTAGCCAGATGGATGATCATGATTTAGCTAAATTTGCCTCCTTTTACAGGGACGGTGTATTTATGGCGACGCCTGTTTTTGACGGTGCTAAAGAAAGTGAAATCAAGGATCTTTTACTGGAAGCAGGTCTCAACAGCTCCGGTCAGACAACCTTGTATGATGGGCGCAGCGGCGATCCGTTCGACAAACAAATTACCGTCGGCACCATGTATGTCATGAAACTGCATCATCTTGTCGACGATAAAATTCATGCCCGCTCCATTGGACCCTATTCACTGGTCACCCAGCAGCCGCTAGGCGGCAAGGCCCAATTCGGCGGGCAGCGACTGGGGGAGATGGAGGTATGGGCCATGGAAGCCTATGGCGCCGCCTATGCCCTGCAGGAATTTTTAACCGTAAAATCCGATGACATGGCCGGCAGGACCCGTATGTACGAAAAAATCGTCAAAGGTCAAAATGTGTTGGAACCCGGTATACCTGAATCCTTCAGGGTTATGACCAAGGAACTGCAGGCGCTGGGTCTGGACATCGCCCTGCTGGAAGAAACGGATTAAAACAGCACTTTATCTCTTACAGAGCGCGCGGAGAAATAAATATTTTACTCTGTGATCTCGGCGGGCTCTGCGAGAAAACTAAACCTAAATCTGGGATTTGCATTATAAATCCCTTGATCTTAACCCAAAATAGGAAAAATCCATGGAAACTCTTTATGATTTCTTTGCTAAACCGACGGATCCCAAACGGTACCGGGCCATTCGGCTCGCACTGGCATCACCGGAGCAAATTCGAAAATGGTCTCACGGAGAGATAAAAAAGCCGGAAACCATTAATTATCGGACCTTTAAACCGGAACGTGACGGTCTTTTCTGTGCAAAGATTTTTGGTCCCACCAAAGACTATGAGTGCAACTGTGGTAAGTACAAACGCATGAAACACAGGGGGGTTATCTGTGAGAAATGTGGTGTCGAAGTCATCCAATCCAAAGTGCGCCGGGAGCGCATGGCCCATATTGAATTGGCTACCCCGGTTTCACACATATGGTTTTTAAAGAGTCTGCCGAGCAAGATCGGCAATCTGTTGGACCTGACGCTCAAAAATATGGAAAAGGTGCTCTATTTTGACAGCTACATCGTGCTCGATCCCAAGGATACACCTCTGAGCCGGGGACAGTTGCTGTCCGACGACAAATATATGGAAGCACTGGAAACCTATGGTAATAAGTTCGAAGCCGGGATCGGTGCCGAAGCGGTCAAGGTTTTGCTGGAAAGCCTTAATCTGGATGAGCTGTACGATGAACTTCGCACTGATATTCGCGAGACCGGTTCTGTTGCAAAAAGACAAAAGCTGGCCAAAAGGCTGAAAATAGTTGACGCCTTTCGAAGATCAGGCGTCAATCCGGTCTGGATGATCATGGACGTGATTCCGGTTTTGCCGCCGGATCTCCGCCCCCTGGTGCCGCTTGAAGGCGGGCGGTTTGCCACATCCGATTTGAATGATCTGTACCGTCGGGTGATCAACCGCAATAACCGGCTAAAACGACTAATTGATCTGAAAGCGCCTGAAATCATCGTTCGCAATGAAAAAAGGATGTTGCAGGAATCCGTTGATGTTCTATTTGACAACGGGCGTCACGGTCGCGTGATTACCGGTACCAACAAACGCCCCTTGAAATCCCTCAGTGATACCTTAAAGGGCAAACAGGGAAGATTTCGTCAGAATTTGCTGGGCAAACGTGTCGACTACTCCGGGCGCACCGTCATTACCGTCGGACCCGATTTACGACTTCACCAGTGCGGCCTGCCGAAAAAAATGGCACTGGAGCTGTTCAAGCCTTTTGTCTACTACCGCCTTGAGCAAAAAGGCATGGTGTCAACGGTGAAAAGCGCCAAAAAAATGGTCGAGCGGGAAATCCCCGAAGTCTGGGATACCCTGGATGAGGTCGTCAAAGAGTATCCGGTTTTACTGAACCGGGCACCAACCTTGCACCGACTGGGAATTCAGGCCTTTGAACCGATCCTGATTGAGGGCAAGGCGCTGCAGTTGCACCCGCTGGTCTGTACCGCCTTTAACGCGGACTTTGACGGTGATCAGATGGCGGTGCATGTCCCGCTGTCCGTGGAGGCCCAGATTGAAGCCCGGGTGCTGATGCTGTCCAGCAATAACATCCTGTCGCCGGCCAACGGCAGCCCCATCATTGTGCCGAGTCAGGATATCGTTCTGGGGATTTACTACATAACGCGTCTCGTGGCCGACGCCGACGGCAGTCCGAAAATCTTCGCCAACGCTGAAGAGGTTCGATCCGCTTATGATGCCGGAGCTGTCGGTCTGCATGCCCCGATTACGTTGCGTATGTACGGCAAACGTTATAATACCACTGTCGGCAGGGTTCTGCTGTGGGAGATTATTCCTAAAGTGGACATTCTGGAACTGGGCCACATCCGGGTGTCGACCCAAGAAGAAGCCAAGCAGGTGCTGGATCGTCTCCAGGCCGGTGAGGAATTTGTCGATCTTGTCCGTGAATGCTCCCAGGACGCCGATAAAGAAAATGATGGTTTTATCGGCAAGATGACCTTCAATGAATTTAAAGGCGTATACGGCTGTGAAGATGCGGATGTGGAAGCCCTGTACTCTCTCAAGTCGGGTGACCACAGCAAAAGCGCGCTTTTCGCCGATGAAAGCTATCATCTATTCAAGGTGTTGGACAAAAAGCCGGCGATCCCATTTGACATCGTCAATTATGTCATGGACAAGAAAATGCTGCGCGATCTGGTGGATTACGTTTACCGAAATTTGGGACCCAAAGCCACGGTTATTCTATCCGACCGGCTAAAGGACCTGGGATATAAATATTCAACCCAGGGCGGGCTTTCGATTTCAATTGACGCAATGATCACGCCGGACAGCAAACAGTCCATTATAAAAAATGCCGAAAAACGGGTGGTCGAGATCAGCCGCCAGTACACGGAAGGGCTGATCACCCAGGGGGAAAAATACAACAAAGTTGTTGATATCTGGGCCAAAGCCACCGATGATGTTGCCAACGAGATGATGGAAGCCATGAAAGATGAAGCCGTGCTGGATGAGCATGGTCAACCCGTGCTCGATGACAAGGGCCAACCGGTCATTGAAGAAAGTTTTAATCCCATCTACATGATGGCTGATTCCGGTGCCAGGGGCAGTAAAGACCAGATGCGTCAGCTGGCCGGCATGCGCGGCCTGATGGCCAAACCTTCCGGTGAGATCATCGAGACACCCATTGTGGCCAATTTCCGTGAGGGACTTTCCGTGTTGCAGTATTTTATTTCAACCCACGGTGCCCGCAAGGGCCTGGCCGACACCGCCCTTAAGACCGCCAATTCCGGTTATCTGACACGTCGCCTGGCGGATGTCGCCCAGGATTGTGTGGTCCTGGAAGATGACTGCGGAACGATGATGGGCGTTGAGGTTGAACCGCTGATGGAAGGCGGTGAAGTTATCCAGCGTCTGGGCGAGCGGGTTCTGGGCCGGGTGGCTACTGAAGATATCCTCGATCCGTTTACCGAAGAAATTATCTGCCGCGGCGGACAGGAAATCGACGAACTGGTGGTGCAAAAAGTTGAAGAGGCCGGCCTGGGGTTGCTAAAAATCAGATCGGTTCTGACTTGCAGGGCCAAAAGTGGTGTTTGCTCAAAATGCTACGGCCGGGATCTGGCCCATGGTCGACCGGTGGAGGTCGGTCAGGCCGTCGGAATACTGGCAGCCCAGTCCATCGGTGAGCCCGGTACCCAGCTGACCATGAGAACCTTCCACATCGGTGGTACGGCCAGTCGTCGGGTTGAACAGGCGGATATCCGGGCCCGGGTAGACGGGGTTATCAAATTTGTTGATCTGAGTGTTTCCAAGAACTCTGAGAATCAATATGTGGTTATGAATCGACGCGGTGGTAAATTCACCATTTTAAACGACAGCGGACGAGAACTGGAAAGTTTCCCCGTTATCTACGGTGCCCATCTGCAGGTCAAAGACGGCAACAAGGTGAAAGCCGGTGATCTGCTGGCAACCTGGGACCCGTTTACGACACCCATTCTTTCGGAAGTGGACGGCACGATCAAGTTCGGTGATATTGTCATCGGACGCACCATGCAGGAAAAGGTAGATCCGGTTACCGGCAAGTCCAGCCATACGATTATCGAATCAAAGAACGCCGATGAACGACCCCGCATCTCCATTAAAGATAAGGACGGCAAGACCGCCAAACTGCCTGAATCCACCGGTGTCGCCAGATATATCCTTCCGATCAATGCAATTTTGCTGGTAGAAGAGGGCGATGACGTCAAAGCCGGCGATGTGGTGGCCAAGCTTCCCAGGGCGACCACCAAAACCAAGGACATCACCGGTGGTCTACCAAGAGTGGCCGAGCTATTTGAAGTGCGCAAGCCCAAGGAGATTGCGGTACTCAGTCAAATTGACGGGTATGTGTCCATTGCCAAAAGCACCAAAAAAGGCAAACAAAAAGTAACGGTAACACCGGTTGATGTCGGTGAAAAGAAAGAGTATTTGATTCCCCGAGGCAAACACATCAATGTTTACGAGGGTGATTACATTCGAGCCGGCGAGCCTCTGATTGGTGGTTCCGCGATCCCCCAGGATATCCTGAGTATTAAAGGCGAAGTCGCCCTGGCGCGGTATCTGGTCGATGAGGTTCAGGAAGTCTACCGGTTGCAGGGCGTGCGTATCAACGACAAGCACATTGAGGTCATCGTTCGGCAGATGATGAGACGGGTCAGGGTGACCAGCGTCGGTGATACGGATTTTATCACCGAAGAGCAGGTGGATAAGCTCAAGTTTGAAGATGCCAACCGGGCCGTGGTGGAAAAAGGCGGTAAACCGGCAGTCGCCGAACCCCTGATCCTCGGTATTACCAAGGCATCTTTGAGTACCGATAGTTTTATTTCCGCGGCATCCTTTCAGGAGACCACCAAAGTGCTGACCGATGCGAGCATCGCGGGAGCTGTCGATTCACTCAGGGGATTGAAGGAGAACGTTATTATGGGCCGACTCATTCCAGCCGGAACCGGAATGCTGAGGTACAATGATGTCGGCATCGAGGTGGCCCAATCCTGACATTAATTTGGGACCTTGGAAGTTGATTTCTTCTGATTTAACAAAAAACCATTAAAAACTGCAACAAAAGGCTTGACATAAACGGCTTTCATGTATACATATCGACATTTTGCTGCAACGTGACTTTTGAGGCAGAACCAACCAGGAAAATGAGGGAAAGATGCCGACCATTAATCAGCTAATTAGAAAAGGCCGGAAAAAAATCAAAAAGAAGACCAATACACCGGCACTAAAGGGGGCGCCCCAAAAAAGAGGGGTCTGCACCCGAGTTTATACGTCAACTCCCAAAAAGCCGAACTCCGCTCTGCGAAAAGTTGCCCGTGTGCGACTGACAACCGGTATTGAAGTTACGGCTTATATCCCCGGTATCGGGCACAATTTGCAGGAGCATTCGGTGGTTCTGGTTCGTGGAGGACGGGTCAAGGATTTACCGGGCGTTCGATATCATATTGTCCGTGGAACCCTGGATACTTTGGGGGTTGAAGACCGCAAACAGGGCCGCTCCAAATATGGGGCCAAGAGACCCAAATAAAACCAGTTAATTGTTATTCGGTATTTGTTATTTGATAGGGGGAAGTTCTCTTCTGCTGGAAAAAATAAGTCATTTCTGAAGTACAAATAACCGATAACCAGTAACTCATAACCTAATTCAAATAATGGTGTAAGTATGCCAAGACGAAGAGATGTGCCTGAACGACCGGTAATTTCTGATCCCAAATATGACAACAAACTGGTCACAAAATTTATAAACTGCGTGATGCGGGACGGCAAAAAAAGTACTGCCGAGTCGCTCCTTTACGATGCGTTTGACATCATGGGATCAAAGTCCAAAGAATCGCCACTCAAGCTTTTTGAAAAAGCGGTGGACAACGTGCGACCGTTAATCGAAGTGAAGTCCAGGCGGGTTGGCGGTTCAACTTACCAGGTTCCCACAGAAATTCGACCGTCACGGCGAACCGCACTTGGGATTCGATGGATCATCGGGTACGCGCGTCAACGACCGGAAAAAGGAATGGCCAGCCGGCTCGCATCAGAACTGCTGGATGCAGCCAACGGCCGCGGCGCTTCCGTTAAAAAAAGGGAAGACACCCATAAAATGGCGGAAGCCAACAAGGCTTTTGCCCATTTCCGCTGGTAAGGCATACAATTGAAAATTTAAGATTGAAGATTGAATATTTATGGAGGTCGCTGCGCCCCATCGTTTTCTAAAAATATTCTAAAAATTGATCCGCCGAAGGTGGACCTTAAATCTTCAATATTCATTAGACAATATTCATTAAAAAAACGCACCTATTATAGGGCATATCTTCTTTGACGATGCCCTATGTATTTCTTAAAGGGGAGGACGGGAAAATGTCAAAGGCAAAGTTTGAGCGGACCAAGCCACATGTGAACGTAGGAACGATCGGACATATCGATCACGGCAAGACGACGTTAACGGCGGCGATTACCAAGCATCTGGGATTGAAGGGCATGGCGGACTATGTTCCCTTTGATCAGATAGACAAGGCGCCGGAGGAAAAAGAGCGCGGGATCACCATCGCCACGGCGCATGTGGAGTATCAGACGGCCCAGCGACATTACGCCCATGTGGATTGTCCGGGGCATGCGGATTATATCAAGAACATGATCACGGGAGCTGCGCAGATGGATGGCGCGATACTGGTGGTGGGCGCCGATGATGGTCCGATGCCGCAGACCCGAGAGCACATATTGCTGGCGCGTCAGGTGGGTGTGCCGCAGATCGTGGTATTTTTAAACAAGTGTGACATGGTCGATGATGAGGAGTTGATTGAGCTGGTGGAGCTGGAGTTGCGCGAGTTATTGGACAAGTATGAGTTTCCGGGAGATGATACGCCGATCATACGCGGCAGTGCGTTAAAGGCGCTGGAGAGCGACAATCCGGATGGCGACGAGGTCAAGTGCATATTTGAGTTGATGGATGCGATTGATTCGTTTATTCCGGAGCCCAAGCGCGATGTGGACAAGCCGTTTTTGATGCCGATAGAAGACGTCTTCAGCATCTCGGGACGTGGCACGGTGGTGACGGGCCGGGTGGATCGCGGGATCGTGCACGTGGGAGACGCGTTGGAGATCGTGGGGATACGCCCGACGTTTAAGACGGTCTGCACGGGAGTTGAGATGTTTCGCAAGCTGCTGGATGAAGGCCGGGCGGGCGACAACATCGGGGTGTTGTTGCGGGGCACGAAGCGCGATGAGGTGGAGCGCGGTCAAGTGGTGGCGATACCGGGATCGATTACGCCGCACACCAAGTTTAAGGCGGAAGTATACATATTGAGCAAAGAGGAAGGCGGTCGGCACACGCCGTTTTTCAGTGGATATCGGCCGCAGTTTTATTTTCGCACAACGGATGTGACGGGGATATTGACGTTGCCCGAGGGCGTGGAGATGGTGATGCCCGGTGACAATGTGACGATCGAGGCGAATTTGATTACGCCGATAGCGATGGAAAAGGAGCTTCGCTTTGCAGTGCGCGAAGGTGGTCGTACGGTGGGCGCAGGCGTCGTCAGCGAAATTATCGAATAAAAGGAAAGACTTAAGGTAATGATAACAAATACCAAGATCAGGATCCGACTCAAGGCATACGATCATAAGTTGTTGGATCAATCTGCTGCGGACATTGTTGATACGGCGGCAAAGACCGGCGCCAAGGTTGTCGGGCCGATACCTTTGCCGACACGGATCAATAAATACTGTGTTTTGCGATCGCCCCACATCGACAAAAAGTCACGTGAGCAATTTGAAATGCGGACACACAAACGGCTGCTTGATATTCTTGAACCGACCCAACAAACGGTCGATGCGCTGATGAAACTGGATCTCTCCCCGGGTGTCGATGTTGAGATAAAGCTGTAATTTGCCATCCTCTAGTTACTCCGACCTGAATATTAATGAAAACGGGTGTGGCAAAGCATATTGATTCTTTAAAACCTGATGAAATTATTCTGGTGCTGACCTGCCGGAAGCGAATTAATTAGTCAATTAAGGAACCCCTGAATTCTTGGTTCCCGTCAAGATTAGAAAATCAAACCTGTTTGAAACAGAGGTGATTAATAAGATAACAGCTGTGCGCAAGGGATATGTTTGGCTATGAGTAGAGGAATTTTAGGAAAAAAATTGGGGATGACCGGAATATTCACCCCGGAAGGAAAATATGTTCCGGCAACCGTTATTGAGGCCGGGCCGTGTGTGGTCACTCAGATCAAGACTAAAGATACGGACGGATATGATGCGTTGCAGCTCGGTTTTGGCGGGAAGAAGGCAAGCCGGGTGAACAAGCCGTTGCAGGGTCATTTTAAGAAAAGCGGTGACCAATGCTTTCATTTTATGAAAGAATTTTCAGTTGAAAATCCCGCTGACTACAACATCGGCCAGGAGCTTACCGTAGAGTTATTCAAAGTGGGTGAGCGTGTCGATGTGGTTGGGACGACGAAGGGCCGCGGTTTCTCAGGTGTCATCAAACGCCACGGGTTCCATCGCGGACCCATGACCCATGGCAGTCGCAATATTCGTCGTCCGGGTTCGGTCGGATGCAGTGCCTGGCCTGCCAGAATTATCAAAGGTAAAAAAATGCCCGGTCAATACGGCAATGATCGCAAGACGGTTCGCAACCTTGAAATCATCGACATCCGTTCCGATGACAATCTGATTCTGGTGAAAGGGGCGGTTCCGGGAGCCGAATCCGGCCTGGTATCCGTAAACAAACTCAAATTTAAATGAGAATGAATGATCCGATAACGCGGATTATCGCTAATAGATGAGGAAAACTATGCCGGTCATCGATGTCCAAGATGTAAAAGGTAAACCAATCTCGCAGGTCGAACTTGCGGATGATGTTTTCAGCGTACCTGTCAAATCAAGTGTCTTGCATGAAGTCGTTACCATGCAGTTGGCCAACAGGCGTTCCGGTACGGCAGCTGTCAAGCACCGCAGTGATGTGAAGGGCAGCCGTAGAAAGCTTTTTCGCCAGAAAGGGACCGGCCGAGCCCGTCGTGGAGATATCAAATCTCCGTTATTGCGGGGCGGCGGGGTCGTTTTCGGTCCTGACGGCCGGAATTATACCCAAAAAGTTACTAAAAAGGTTCGAAAGCTGGCGCTCAAGATGGCATTGAGCAGCAAGCTGTTTGAAAATGAGCTGATGGTATTGGATCAGTTCGGGCTCGAGCAGATCAAAACCAAGGCGTTTGTCGACATCCTCAATACCCTGAAACTCAACAATGCCCTGATTGTTATTGAAAAACAGGACGAGCATTTAGAGCTTTCGTCAAGAAACGTACCGGATGTCAAGGTGCTCAGAAGTGACGGCCTGAACGTTTACGACATTCTCAAATACCGGACACTGGTGCTTTTGGAGCCTGCGGTAAAGAACATTGAGGGGAGGCTGCGCGCATGATTACCCATGAAATTATTAAAAGACCCGTAATCACGGAAAAGACCAGTATCCAAAAAGAACAGTTCAACCAGCTGACATTTGAAGTCGATCGTCGGGCCAACCGAATTGAAATTAAGAAGGCGATTGAGACCGTTTTCAAAGTCAGGGTCGCCGGTGTGAAAACCATGCAGGTTACGGGTAAAACCAAACAAAGAGGACGGATCACCGGCAAACGTCGTGATTGGAAGAAGGCGATCGTCACATTGATGCCCGGAGAAAGAATCGATTTCTTCGAAGGAGTGTAGATAAATGGCAATTAAAAAGGTAAAACCGACATCCCCGGGGCGACGCTTTCAAGCCTATTCCTCGTTTGAAGAGATCACCAAAACGAAGCCGGAAAGGCAGCTGCTGCGAGTTATTAAAAAAAGCGGCGGGCGCAATGTCAAAGGCCGCATTACCAGCAGACATCGTGGTGGCGGGCACAAGCGTCATTATCGGCTCATTGATTTTAAGCGTGATAAAATCGGCATTCCGGCTAAAGTGGCCTCGATTGAATATGACCCCAATCGGTCGACCAGAATCGCTCTGCTGCACTATGTCGACGGTGAAAAGCGCTATATTCTGGCCCCGCTGAATCTCAATGTCAATGATGTTGTGCAATCCGGTCCCGAAGCCGATATCAAACCGGGCAACACACTGCCGCTGAGCAATATACCTTTGGGCACCCAAATTCACAATATAGAGCTGCATCCCGGAAAGGGCGGCCAAATTGTAAGAAGTGCCGGAACCTATGCCCAACTGGTGGCCAAGGAGGATCGATACGCGCTGTTAAAACTGCCCTCCGGCGAGGTGCGCATGGTCTTGATGAATTGCAAAGCCACCGTCGGTCAACTGGGTAATGTGTCCCATGAGAATATTGATCTGGGCAAAGCCGGTCGTAAACGCTGGCTGGGAAAACGCCCGAAGGTCCGGGGTGTTGCCATGAATCCGGTTGACCATCCCATGGGAGGCGGTGAAGGACGGTCTTCCGGTGGTCGTCATCCCTGCAGTCCATGGGGCATGCCGACCAAAGGCTATAAAACACGGAAAAATAAGAGCAGCAATCGTTTGATCGTTAAGAGACGCTCGAAAAAGTAGTTATTCGTTATTTGTGATTCGTTATTCGAGAACAGCTTTCAAGCATATTGCATTACACGACCTATAGAAACAAATAACAAATAACAAATAACCAATAACAAATAACCAATATCTGAGGGTATCTATGCCACGATCGTTAAAAAAAGGTCCATATGTTGAGCAGAAACTAATGAGTAAGGTGCTGGTGTCCCAAGAGACGCGCAGCAGCAGGGTTATCAAAACGTGGTCGAGACGTTCGACAATTGTGCCGGAAATGGTTGGCATTACGTTGGCGGTTCACAACGGGCGTAAGTTTTTGCCGGTATTTGTATCTGAAAATATGGTGGGTCACAAATTAGGTGAGTTCTCACCGACTCGTACATTCTACGGGCATTCCGGTGATAAGAAGTCTAAGCTGAAAAGGTAATTCCAGAGCAGTTGGCTTTGGGATTTGTTTGACTTCAAGGTTTCGGGTATCAGGTTTCAGGTGTGAGCTCAGGCGAATTTCATTGCTGACACCTGAAACCCGACACCGGAGCACATAAAAATAAGGGATAGGAACCATGGAAGTTAGAGCCGTATCGAAATACGTTCGCATTTCGCCGATTAAGGTACAAAAGCTGGTCAGCGCAATTAAAGGCAAACCGGTGGAAAGCGGGCTGCAAATACTTAAATTTATGCCCCAGAAGGCAGCGGGCATTCTGGAGAAAATTATCCGTTCCGCTGTTGCCAATGCCGACCAAAATGCAGATGTTGATGTCGATTCGCTGGTCATCTGCAATATCACCGCCGATCAAGGTCCGACGCTGAAGCGCTGGAAGGCGAGAGCACGGGGCAGGGGGACGCGTATTTTGAAAAGAACGAGTCATATTACTGTCATCTTAGATGAAGACACTGCGCTATCATAAAGGAGGTCAAGGTTGGGCCAAAAAGTAAATCCGATAGGATTAAGATTGGGAATAGTTAAAACTTGGGAATCGCGATGGTTTGGCGGTAAGAATTATGCCCAATATATTCTGGAAGACCATGAATTACGCAAGTACATCAAGAAAAAACTCTTCCATGCCGGTGTTTCACGGATTGAAATCGAACGATCTTCCAAGCGTGTCCGACTGCGAATCTTTACTTCCAGACCGGGAATTGTAATCGGCAAAAAAGGCGCTGAAATATCGCAACTTAAAAAAGAACTCGAAAAAATGACCGCCCATGAGGTTATGATTGACATCCAGGAGGTCAGAAAGCCGGAAATAGAAGCCCAACTCGTCGCTGAGAATGTGGCTTTGCAGATTGAGAGAAGAGTTGCCTTCCGGCGTGCCATGAAACGGGGCGTTTCTTCAGCCATGCGTTTTGGCGCTCTGGGGGTCAAAATCATTTGTGCCGGTCGCCTGGGAGGTGCCGAGATGGCTCGCACCGAATGGTATCGGGAAGGACGGGTGCCATTGCATACCCTGAGGGCTGATATCGATTATGGTTTTATCGAGGCCCATACGACCTACGGGATCATCGGCGTTAAAGTTTTTATTTTCAAGGGAGAAATACTGAAAAAAGACCATTTGCAGATGGAATCAGCAAGTTAGTTATTAGTTATTGGTAAGGCATGATCCTGGATTTACGGTTCTTAAACCCTTGAACCTACTGATACCCGGCTGAGTCAATTGCCTGAAGACAATTAACATATAACTGATAACGAATAACAGATTCAATCGGAGATTTAGGAAATGCTTAGCCCCAAAAAAGTAAAATTCCGCAAGGTGCAAAAAGGCAAAATGCGGGGTCTCGCACAGCGCGGGAGCTCATTAAATTTTGGTGAATTCGGACTGCAGGCCATCGAATGCGGTAAAATAAGCGCCAAGCAAATTGAAGCTGCCCGTATTGCCATGACCCGCCACGTCAAGAGAGGGGGACGTATCTGGATTCGTATTTTTCCTGATAAACCCTTTACCAAAAAGCCTGCTGAAGTCAGGATGGGCAAGGGCAAGGGCGCCCCGGAAGGGTGGGAGGCCGTCATTCGACCCGGTAAAATCCTTTATGAAATGCAGGGGGTTTCCAAGGAAATGGCCCGGGAAGCGCTGCGGCTTGCCGCCCATAAGCTTGCGGTAAAAACGAAATTCGTCGAGAGGAGCGAGATCTTATGAAGGCCAGCGAGATCAGGGATATGAACCTGGATGAAATGCACGGCAAAGTCTCTGATTTAAGAGAGGAACTGTTCAATCTGCGATTTCAACACGAAATCGGTCAACTGGAAAATCCTCAGCGGATGAAACAGACTAAAAGAGATATTGCCAGGATTGAAACGATTATTAAAGAAGTCACCTTTAACCAAAAGGAAGATAACGAGTAGTGGCTGCCATGAAACAACGAGAAATGAAAAGACAATTGATCGGAACGGTCGTTAGCAATAAGGCGGATAAGACAGCGACAGTTTTGGTTGAACGATTGGTAAAACACCAAATGTATCTAAAATATGTCAGAAGGCGCGCCAAATTTGCAGCCCATGATGCTCGCAATGATTGTCAGATAGGTGACAAGGTGCTGATTTCGGAGTCCCGTCCGCTAAGCAAAACCAAAAGATGGCGGGTGGTCAAAATCGTTGAAAAGGCTGTTTGACGATAGAGGGAATTAAAGAAAATGATTCAAGCAGAAACACGATTAACCGTGGCCGACAATTCCGGTGCCAAGGTGCTCTATTGTATAAAAGTGCTGGGCGGCTCCCGCAGGCGGTATGCATCCATCGGAGACATTATCGTGGTATCCGTTAAGGAAGCCATACCGAATGCTAAAGTGAAAAAGGGAGATGTTTTAAAGGCCGTTATCGTACGAACCAAAAAAGAGATCAGAAGGCCCGATGGCTCTTACATTAGATTCGACGACAATTCGGCCGTTTTGATTAATGCTGCCAGAGAGCCCATCGGAACGCGAATTTTCGGTCCGGTGGCCCGTGAACTGCGGGCCAAACGGTTTATGAAGATCATATCGCTGGCACCGGAGGTGTTGTAAATGACGAATGAATAATGAATAATTATGGAGTTTTTTCATTCAATATCGATAGAATTCAATAATTAGCCATTAGTCATTTGAAAATAGTCATTTAATATCATTGTGGAGAGAAAACTTATGATGGCAGATAAGTGCTATATAAAAAAGGACGACAAAGTCAAAGTCATTGTCGGCAAGGATAAAGGCAAAATTGGAAAGGTATTGAAGGTCGAGCGCAAAAAAGGCGGCCTTCTTATCGAAAAGATCAACATCGTCAAGCGTCACAGCAAACCGACCCAGCAAAACAGACAGGGCGGGATTGTCGAAAAAGAAATGCCGGTCCAATGGTCCAATGTCATGGTGATGTGCGGCAAATGTGTTACTCCCGCCCGTGTCAAAATGCAGCGGCTGGAGGATGGAAAAAAGATTCGGGTCTGTGTGAAATGCGGCGAAGCACTTGATACATAAGACCATCTGCCGGAGGATCAGAATGTCACAGTTAAAAGAAATTTACGAGAAAGAAGCAGTTCCTCAGCTGGTTAAGGCCTTCAGCTACAAGAACATCATGGAAGTCCCCAAATTGCAAAAAGTGGTTCTGAACATGGGGCTGGGAGAGGCGATTCAAAATAACAAGCTGCTTGATGCTGCTGCCGAGGAACTCAAAATCATTGCCGGACAAAAACCGGTGATAACCCGTGCCAAAAAATCGATTGCCGCATTCAAGCTGAGAGAAGGAATGCCCATTGGATGCATGGTTACCTTACGGCGTAATCGTATGTATGACTTTTTCTATAAGCTGGTGAATGTTGCCCTGCCCCGGGTACGCGATTTCAGGGGGATTTCGGGTAAAGCCTTTGATGGCCGGGGAAACTATTCACTGGGAATTAAAGAGCATATTATATTTCCTGAGATTGATTACGACAAAATCGATCGAATTAAGGGACTTAACATTAGTGTTGTGACCAGCGCCAAATCCGACGAAGAGGGTAAAGAACTTCTGCGGCTTTTGGGCATGCCCTTTAGGAACTGAGGTTTGAAGGTTCAAAGGTTCAGGGTGGGGTGCACGGCCCGAAATTAAAAAAACCACGGAAGGACACGGATAGTCACGGAAAAAGAATTATAATTTTAAAGCAGTTTTTTGTTTTCCGCAGCAGCCGGTTTAATAATTCTGTGAAATTCTGTGAAAAATCCGTGGTTAAAAAATAAAAAAAACTGAATCCATTCCGATTAAAAGTATGCAGTTAGGAAGTATAGTGTTCTGGGTTCGGAGGTTCACATCAGGAGGACGATTTGGCAAAAAAAGCGCTTAGAAATAAAGCGGTACAAAAACCCAAGTTTAAAGTTAGATCCTATAATCGATGCCCGGTTTGCGGCCGGCCCCGGGGTTATCTGAGAAAATTCGGTGTCTGCCGGATCTGCTTTCGGGTGTTTGCATCGCATGGCAAGTTGCCTGGAGTGGTAAAATCAAGCTGGTAGGCTGGCAAGCTGGCTTCTGGATGCTGGCAGCTGGTTTCTGGTTGCTGGCCGCTCGACACTGCAGACCCTGAGCTCAACTGATTACTGCAGCTGATATTTGAGGGGAATAACTTAATTCTTGGAAATTAATTCAGAATTCCACAGCAGGCTAATTGTAAATGTTAAGAAGTTTGAAAAACAGGCGAAAGATTCATGGCAAAGAAATCTATGTCTAAAAGCCAGTGACAAGAAGCCAGAGACCAGAAACAAGAACAACAGGAGACAACAATGGCGATTAGTGATCCAATAGCTGACATGTTAACCCGCGTGCGCAATGCGGCTAAAGCAAAATTTAACAGCGTCGATGTTCCTGGATCGATGTTAAAAATCGAGCTGGCAAAAATATTAAAAAATGAAGGTTACATCCGAAACTTTAAATTCCTCAAAGACGGCAAGCAGGGGATTCTGCGGATTTACCTCAAATATGGCTCTGGGCAATCCAATGTGATTTACGGGATCAAGCGGATTAGTAAACCCAGCAGGCGAATGTATTTAAAATGCAAAGAGATTAAGCCGATCTATAATGGAATGGGCATCGCGATCTTATCGACCTCCAAGGGGGTGATGACGGATAAAAAAGCGCGCCAGGAAAAAATCGGTGGAGAGGTTCTCTGCCAGGTCTGGTAAATGTCAGCTGAATAGATGACTGGCTGATTGGTTGACAAGATTAATGGTTGATAGGGTTATCAACTAAATTCAGGAGAGCAACATATGTCTCGAGTAGGCAAAAAACCGATTCCGATACCGGATAAAGTAAAAATAACGTATGCTGACCGGTTCCTAACCGTTGAAGGTGGTAAAGGCAAACTGAGTCAAACCATCCATTCCGCGGTTGATTTAAATATCGAAGACGGCTTCATGAATGTCACATTGGCGGTGGAAAACCGATCCAGTCGGGCTTTGCAGGGACTGACGCGAAGCTTGGTCGCCAACATGATAACCGGTGTGGCTCAAGGATTTGAGCGAAATCTTGAAATTAACGGGATTGGCTATCGTGCCGAACTCAGCGGCGAGCAAATCATTCTTCACGTTGGATACTCCAACCCCGTTGTTTTTGATTTGCCGGATGGAATTTCGGCAATCGTCGAAAAAAACAACAACATTAAACTGATCGGAATCGACAAACAAAAGGTGGGCCTCACGGCGGCGGCGATTAGACGGATTCGACCGCCTGAGCCTTATAAAGGCAAAGGCATCAAGTATGCCGAGGAACATATCCGCAGAAAAGCCGGCAAAACCGGAACTAAATAGAATGAAGAATGAATATTGAATAATGAATAATTAATGTCCGCCTGCGGCGGATCAATCTAATAAAAAATAGCGGAGCAAAGCGACAACCTCAATTCGCAATTCGCAATTCGCAATTCGACATTCGTCATTCCCAAGGGGGGAAGCAAAATGGGGTCAATGAATATTCGGGAAAATGCTCGTTTAAAGAGAAAAAAAAGAATCCGGAAAAAAATTCACGGAACACCTGAGCGCCCGAGGCTCAGTGTGTTCAGGAGCGCAAGACACACATATGCTCAGATTATCGATGATTCCCAGGGGCGAACGCTGACGACCGCCTCAACCGTGGATCATCAGACAAAAGATGCTCCCAAATTCAAGAATAAGGTTGAAGCCGCTGAATTTGTCGGACAACTCATTGGCGAGCGGGCGCTTGATAAGGGAATTAAAGCAGTTGTTTTTGATCGTAACGGATTTTTGTATCACGGGCGCGTTAAATCCCTTTCGGAAGGTGCCCGTAAAGCAGGACTGGTTTTTTAACTGGGTGTTATTCGTTCTTTTTATTTTTTTCAGGCTGCGAAGGAGGCAGGCTTTTGTTAAAACAAGATCAAGACGATGTTCAATTAATTGACAAAGTGGTCCATATCAATCGGGTGGCAAAAGTCGTTAAAGGAGGTCGCCGATTTAGTTTCAGCGCTATCGTGGTTGTAGGTGACGGCGAAGGTTCGGTTGGGTTCGGTCTCGGCAAAGCCGGTGAAGTCCCGGAGGCCATACGAAAAGGTGTTGAAAAAGCTAAAAAAGGCATGGTTAGCGTACCTCTCATCGATGGTACCATTCCGTATGAGGTGATCGGAAGATTCGGTGCCGGCCGAGTAATGCTGAAGCCTGCCGCTCAGGGTACCGGGGTGATCGCCGGCGGTGCCGTACGGGCCGTGCTTGAAGCTGTTGGTGTTCAGAATATACTGACCAAATGCCTCGGGTCGCATAACCCGCATAATCTGGTAAAGGCAACCATTGAGGGCCTCCAGCAACTCGAGAGTCGCGATCAGGTGGCTTCCAGACGCGGAATTGGAGTTGAGAATTTGTAGGATTGGCTGCTGGGGGGCTGGAAGAATTTTCCGGACAATTATCTGAGAGCACTGAAACCAGATGCCAGGGTCAAGAGACTACAGTCTATAGAAAGGTATATAATTTAGATGGCTGGAATGCTAAAAATTACACTTGTCAAGAGTATGATCGGTCGGCCTGAAAAGCATCGCAAGGTCTTGAGGGGAATGGGATTGACCAAATTAAATAAAACCGTTGAACTTAAAGATACGCCTTCCACTCGGGGGATGATCGATGCCGTTTCTCATCTGGTAAAAGCTGAGGAGAAAAATTAATGAAGCTAAATGAATTATCACCGGCCAAAGGTTCCCGCAAAGCATCAAAACGCATTGGACGTGGTGTGGGCTCAGGTAGCGGAAAGACTGCCGGCCGTGGAACAAAGGGGTTCAACTCCCGCTCGGGCGGTGGTGTTCGACCCGGATATGAGGGCGGTCAAATGCCCATGCAGCGTCGCCTGCCCAAGCGCGGGTTTACCAATATATTCAAAAAGCGTATCGCCGTGATCAATATTCGTGACCTGGCGAAATTCGACAAAGGCACCGTGGTTGACACCGACGCACTCCTACAAGCCGGATTGATCAAGGCAAAAAGAGACGGAGTTAAACTTTTGGGGCATGGTGAAATTAAATATTCGCTGGATGTTCGAGTAAATCAAATCAGTAAAAGCGCCAGAGAAAAAATTGAAGCAGCTGGTGGAAAAGTAGAGGTATTATAATGATCGGTGGCGGGTTTCAAAACATATTTAAAATACCCGAGCTGAAAAAGAGAATATTATTTACCCTGGCGCTGTTAATTGTCTATCGCATCGGTGTCCATGTGCCCGTGCCCGGTATTGACAGCTTGGCGCTTGCTTCTTTTTTTAAACAAGCTGAAGGTACTATTTTCGGAATTTTTAATATGTTTTCCGGTGGCGCCTTCCAGAAGCTGTCCGTTTTTGCTCTTGGCATTATGCCCTACATCAGCGCTTCGATTATTCTGCAGCTTCTAACCGTTGTTGTGCCGCATCTCGAACAACTGAAAAAAGAAGGCGAGCAGGGACGCAAAAAAATTACGCAGTATACCCGCTACGGCACGGTAGTCTTGAGTATTATTCAGGGATTCGGCATCAGTGTCGGACTTGAAAGTATGAGCGCTCCCGGCGGCGCACCGGTCGTTCTGATACCGGGGTGGGCGTTTCGCTTAATGACCGTTATCACCCTGACAGCGGGCACCGCCTTTATCATGTGGCTGGGAGAGCAGATTACCGAGCGCGGCATCGGCAACGGCATCTCGTTGATTATTTTTGCCGGGATTGTCTGTCGGTTGCCGGCAGCCAGCGTCAACACCGTCCGTCTGCTTTCAACCGGCGAGATGGGAATATTTGCGGTTATTATTCTGGTCGTTTTAATGGTGGGTGTTGTCGGGTTTATCATTTTTGTCGAGCAGGGACAGCGTCGTATTCCCGTTCAGTATGCCAAGCGAGTCGTCGGACGCAGAATGTACGGCGGACAGAGCACCCATTTGCCTTTGAAGATTAATACTTCCGGTGTTATTCCACCGATTTTTGCATCATCAATTATTATGTTTCCGGCCACCATCGGCAGTTTTGTGAAAGTGGAATGGATCCAAAATTTCACGAAAGCTATGACGCCCGGTAATCTTTTATATGAACTGCTGTTTATCGGGTTTATATTTTTCTTCTGTTATTTCTATACGGCCGTCACGTTCAATCCGGTTGACGTGGCCGATAATATGAAAAAGGCAGGCGGTTATATTCCGGGTATCCGCCCGGGTAAGCGAACTGCAGATTATATCGACAAAGTACTGACTCGCATTACGCTGGGTGGTGCCATCTATGTTTCGGCTGTTTGCGTGCTGCCATCGGTACTGATCACGAGATTCAACGTACCGTTTTATTTTGGCGGTACCGCCCTTCTGATCGTGGTCGGTGTGGCAATCGATACGGTTTCTCAAATGGAGTCCCATATGTTGAGCCGGCATTATGAGGGTTTCTTGAAAAAAAGCGGTAGTAAGATGAAAGGGCGATATTAACTATGGCGAAAGAAGAGGCAATTAAAGTCGAAGGTGTTGTCCTCGAGACTTTACCCAATGCAATGTTTAAAGTTGAACTGGAAAACAAGCATCAGGTATTGGCGCACATATCCGGCAAGATGAGAATGCATTTTATTAAAATATTGCCCGGTGATACAGTGACGGTTGAGCTGTCGCCTTATGATCTTTCGCGTGGCCGAATCACCTACAGGTCGAAGTGAAAGGATTGAAGATTGAAGAATGAAGATTGAATATTTGAGGTATTCTTTCTTTAACATTCAATTACGGTTGGTTATAAATATTGAACAATTAACAAGTGATTGCCATTTTCGTCTATTCAAGGAATCAGCATCAGTTATAAATTAGATAGGATTCCATAAATCTTCAATCTTCAATTTTCAATATTAAATGGTAACGGGAGTTTAAAATGAAAGTCAGAGCATCGGCCAAGAAAATATGCCCCAAGTGTAAGATCGTTAAGCGAAAAGGGGTTGTGCGGGTTATTTGCGAAAATAAGCGACACAAACAGAGACAAGGATAGGAGGATACATTTTGGCAAGAATTGCGGGGGTTGACTTACCCAGAAAAAAACGGATTGAGATCGGCCTAACCTATATTTATGGGATCGGTAAAACCTCATCTCAACATATCCTGACCCAGCTTAAGATCGATCCGGATACCAAAACCGATGATTTGACAGAAGAGCAGATCAACAATATCCGCAAAGTCATCGATGACAGTTTTAAAGTCGAAGGTGAACTTCGGACTGAAATTTCAATGAACATCAAACGGCTGATGGACCTTGGAAGTTATCGTGGTCTTCGTCATCGAAAATCGTTGCCGGTCGCCGGCCAGCGAACAAAAACCAACGCCCGCACCCGTAAAGGACCGAAGCGGGCTGCCGTTAAGAAAAAAGGCGGAGCGGCGAAGAAGAAATAGAGATCTTGTTGACTTCGGCCTGCGACAAGTGCTGTCGTGTCGAATTCGGCCTCCGGCCCGCAGGGATTACGGATTGATTGGAAGGAAGAAAAACGGCTCTATAAATTGTCATTCTTAAAAATATTGGGGCAGCCCAAATTAGAGATTTACTGCAGGGAAATCATTCATGGCTAAAAAGGTTCGTATTAAAAAAAAGGTAAAAAAGAACGTCGCCAACGGCGTTGTTCACATCCAATCGACATTTAACAACACCATTGTCACCGTAACTGATTCGGTGGGAAATGTAGTGTCATGGTCCAGTGCGGGCGTTCAGGGATTTAAAGGGTCCCGTAAAAGCACTCCCTTTGCTGCTCAACTGGCAGCTCAGGATGCTGCCAAGAAGGCCATGGAGCATGGTATGCGAAGCGTGGAGGTCTATGTCAAAGGACCTGGACCCGGGCGGGAGTCTGCCCTGCGGGCCCTTCAGACATCCGGATTCAACGTGGTGATGATAAAAGATGTAACCCCCATTCCGCATAACGGTTGCCGGCCACCGAAACGCCGCAGAGTTTAACAGTTAATAGTTAATTGTTATTGGTTATTCGAATAACCAATAACTGATAACTTTAATAATCCAGGGAGGAAAAATTTGGCACGATATACAGATTCCGTTTGTCGGCATTGCCGACGGGAAAATCTAAAACTATTTCTCAAGGGAGATCGCTGTTATTCGGATAAGTGTGCCTTTGATCGACGGGGGTACCCACCAGGACAGCATGGCGAACGTCGCGGGAGAAAGTTATCGGACTACGGCATTCAGCTGCGTGAAAAGCAAAAAGTAAAGCGTATGTATGGCCTTTCTGAAAAACAATTCCATCTGTTTTTTACCCGGGCGGATCGTCAAAAAGGTATAACAGGCACGAATCTGCTCGTTTTGCTGGAGCGTCGGCTGGACAATGTCGTGTATCGATTGGGTTTTAGCAATTCACGTGCCCAGGCCCGGCAATTTGTGCGACACCGGCACTTTCTGGTTAACGGGAAGCGGGTCAATGTCCCGTCTTTTCTGGTAAAAATCGGTGACTCGATCGAGGTCCGTGAAAAAAGCAAAAAGATTCAATCACTTCAGGACTCCTTGGAGGCAGTGGTTCGCAGAGGTGTACCGCAGTGGCTCGATCTTGAAAAAGATGGTATGAAAGGGAATGTCAAGGGATATCCGTTGCGTGAAGATCTCACCATGCCAATGCAGGAACAGCTCATCGTTGAACTTTACTCGAAATAATTATTATTAAGGTTAAGGGGTTCGGGGTTTAAGGTTCAGAGGTTCAGGGATCGGGGCCAAATAAAATTTTTCAATACACGCGTCCTGAAGATTCAAACCTGTCATTGCGCAAGGGTCCGAGAATCTGAACACAGACTAATCATGAACATTTGAACCAACAAGTATTTGCATTAAAACCGGGCTGAGGGACCGCCGTTCGCGGTCGAAAAAATCAAAACCTGAAATCGTCAGGAGAAAAAAAATGCCGTCAGATGAACTTATGTACATGAACTGGCAGGAGTTGGTGATGCCAGAAAAAGTTCAGGTAACCAGTAATCCATCCTATGGGAAATTTGTTTGTGAACCTCTGGAAAGAGGCTTTGGGATCACAATCGGCAACAGCTTAAGAAGAATCATCCTTTCTTCGCTTTACGGTGCCGCAATAGTGTCGGTTAAATTCGACGCGGTGATGCATGAATTTAGTGTAATCCCTGGCATTCTTGAAGATGTTTCCGAAATTGTTTTGAACCTAAAAGAAGTGCGTTTTGGAACAGCCGATCCGGAACCGAGAATCGTGCGCATCGATGCTGCCGGGGAAGGAGAAGTCACTGCCGGAGATATTATCAGCGATGACGGAAAATGCGAGATACTCAATCCAAAGCAGCACATCGCGAGTCTTTCGGATAACGCGGTCCTCAAAATGGAGATGACAGTTAAAGCCGGCAAAGGCTATTCCTTAGCGGAGGCCAACAAGGATGAAGACGCACCAGCCGGGACCATACCCATTGATGCCGTGTTTTCGCCAATCAAGCGCGTCAATTACACCGTTGGAAATGCCCGTGTCGGTCAGCGTACCGACTATGATAAGCTGACCCTTGAAATCTGGACCGACGGCAGTATTCTTCCGGAAGATGCTATTGCCTACTCTGCCAAAATATTAAAGGAGCAGATGTCCATCTTTATTAATTTTGACGAGAAACTCGAGCCCAAGCAGGATAAGAAGACTGAAGACAATAATGTGCCTGATTTTAATGAAAATCTTTACCGCAGTGTTGAAGAACTTGAGCTTTCCGTACGCAGTGCGAATTGTCTGAAAAATGCAGATATTAACAAAATATATCAACTGGTCAGCAAAACTGAAGCAGAGATGCTGAAAACTAAAAATTTTGGCAGAAAATCATTAAATGAGATCAAAGAAGTGTTGGCTGAAATGGGCCTTTCTCTTGGAATGAAGCTTGAAGGATTTGCGCCGCCCGAGGACGATACCGAGGAAGGAGTGTAGGCAGTGCCATGAGACATCGTAAAGCCGGTCTAAAACTGAATCGAACCCCTAGTCACCGCAACGCCATGTTCAGAAATATGGTGACATCACTATTTAAATATGACCGTATCCAGACGACCGGGACCAAAGCAAAGGAACTCAGACGCTGGGCGGATCATTTAATTACCCTGGCCAAGCGTGGAGATTTGCATGCCAGACGGCAGGCTCTTGCGATTGTGAGAGAAAAGGACGTCGTGCATAAATTGTTCGAAAACGCTGCCGAGCGTTTTGGTGCTGTATCCGGCGGCTATACACGCGTCGTAAAACTGGGAACACGACCGGGAGATGCCGCACCCGTTGCGCTGGTTGAGCTGGTGATTTCGCAGGCCACCCCAAAGAAAAAGGCCAAGAAGAAAAAAACAAAGGCTGAGGCAGCAAGCCAGAAAGCCTCCGGTGAAAAGAAAGCATTAAAAAAAGAGGAAGATAAACCGAAGAAAGCCACCAAGGCCAAAGCGACTCCGGCGGATAAAAAAGAGGAGTCCGCCGTGAAGGCCCCAAAAACCACCGGGAAAAAGACCAAAGCTCCGGCCAAAAAAGAAGCAGAGACGGAAGCAAAGCCGGCGGCCAAGGCTGCCCCAAAAAAGAAAGCAGCTGCCAAAAAAGAAGATAAGGTAAAAGTAGCTAAAGAAACTGACGAGAAGAAAACCCCCGAGAAAGAGTAATAAAACCCGGCGCGGTTTTCATAAAACAGTTAATCAAATCAAAGCCCTGTCGCTGATGCGATGGGGCTTTTCTGTTATTATGATCAATATCCTTAATTTTAGTCAATTTAGCGCATTTTAGTCAATTTAGGCATTTTTTCTAGCGCCTCCCCGGCCGCCTCTTTGACTTCCTCACTGTAATCGCCGGCCAGCACCTCATCCAGCCATGATACCGTGCGACGGTCTCTGATCTCACCGAACAAATACAAAACATCGCCTTTTATCTGGTCAGGCAGCCCGGGAAATCGATCCCATAAAAAATCAACCGCCCCAGAGGCCATTGCGGGGTTTTGGTCGACGATTTCCTCCATCACGACCATCGCTCCCAGACGAATCGGCCACTTTGCGTGGATGAGCAAATCATAAAATGCCGGGAATAGATTTTCACCATCCAACATCATGGCCGCCAGATGGCTTGCCCGGCCCTCCTTTAAGAGGTTTTCAAGTGAAGCAACCCCCAGTGACGCCGGGTCACGCGTATTGATGGTGTTGATAATTTCTTCCAGTGGCACCGAGCCTGTCCAGCGAAACTGTTCATCTAAAAGCAAGGTCGGCACTGCCTTGATTTTGTGCCTTTCGGCCGTCTCGGGGAACAGGCTGCCATCGATAATTTTCAGCTGAATTTTGTCGTCCGCCAGAGCCAGTGGAATAAGCTGTCTAACAACGGTCGGGCAGAAAGTACACTGCGGGGCGATAAATAAGGTTAAGAACGCGGGCAGCCTCTCCTTTTTTAAATGGCTGTGCGCGGGTTCGGCTGTAAGCGAGGCGTCTGATTCGAGAGCTATCAACGCTTCAAGAAATGGCTGCAACTCATGACCGGCCGGCACTGTCTGATAACGCAAATGATTGCCGATGAGAATTTGCGGCGGCTTTTCCGGGGTATCTTGTTCATTTGTGATTTTAATTTTCGGTACCAATCGGCTTAACCCACCACAAAATTTCTTAAATGCCCGGTAGCTTGGGTGTTTCGAATCGACGAGACCGATTGTGATATCCCGGGATAATTGCTCATTAAGATTGAGAATTTGCTTTTTTTCAAGAGCGGTGAACATGGTTTATCCTCGTATGCGTTCATAAATGTTAAATGCGGACAGTGTTCCCCAATAGCGACCCGGGGTTGCCAATCCGGAACATTGGAGTGTTGGAGTAGTGGAGTATTGGCAAAATCCCCCAGCTATTTATCTATTCGCATCTTCAAGCTTACCTTACTTATAGGAAATCATATTTAACACAAGAACGATTTTATTTAAAAGTTAGAAAATTAAAAGATCTATAATATAAAACAAAAACAAATATAAAACAAAAACTATGAATTGGGATGTGGGAGCGGCTTTCAGCCGCGATCAACTTGGTTATGGCAATAGACTTTTACCGTGCCCGGCAGTGACGCCCACCAACCCCCAACCTGCAACGCGAAATCCACGACATGGTCATTGACTTAACGCTTTATCCGGTGATATGGTTCACATCCCATATCAGGAAAGGAGTGGAAGCCATGGATACATCGAAAATCCTGAAGGATAAGGTTGTTCTGGTTGTCGATGACGAGGTGGACGTTACCGACGCCGTGGAAGAAGTGCTGGATATGTGTCTGATCCGCAAGGCCAACGATTATGATACGGCGCGCCAGCTTTTGATGAGCTACACGTTTGATATCGTCATTCTGGATATCATGGGGGTCAACGGGTTTGGCCTTTTGAAACTGTCCGTCAAACGCGGCTTTCCCACAATCATGCTGACGGCTTACGCCCTGACACCCGAGGCTCTTGAAAAATCGATCAAGCTGGGTGCCGTTTCCTTTCTACCAAAAGAAAAAATGAGCGAACTTGATGATTTTATCGCCGATGTGGTCCTCAAAGAAGGTCTACCGGTGTATGGAAAGCTTTTCGATAAACTCGGCGATTTTTTTAATAAACACTTTGGACCGGACTGGAAACAGCGCAACGAATTTTTTGAAGAGTTTGAGAAATCCATCGTGGAAGGCAAACGGGAGAATTCGTAATTCAATTAAACTGAGTTGAGATCGATTAATATCAAAGGAGATCTGCGAAAGTTGCCTGATTCCAAGTTGCTCACCCTTTCCAAAGCCATCCAGCGCTTTATCCCGGATGGCAGCTCCGTAGCCATGGGGCTGTCTCTTGAATCACTGATACCATTTGCCGCCGCCCATGAGATTATCCGTCAAAGCAAACGCAACCTTACCTTAATCGGTCCGATTTCCGACATATTGTTTGATCAGGTTATTGGTGCCGGATGCGTCAACAAAATCCGGGCCGCCTGGGTGGGAAACGTGATCACGGGCTCCTGCTATAATTTCCGGCGGGAAATCGAATCCGGTCAACTGTTGATTGAAGATCATTCCAATCTGACGGTGGCCATGGCACTAAAAGCCGGTGCCATGGGAGTCCCTTTTATGCCCGTACGCACCGCCCTGGGCAGCGATCTTTATCAGACCAATGCCGGACTGAAACCCATAGACTGCCCCTTTACCGGGAGCCGTTTGACGGCCGTCGCAGCCATTACACCTGATGTGGCCATTGTTCATGTTCAAAGGTCGGATGAATTCGGCAATGCCCATGCCTGGGGCAACCTGGGAGTTACCCGCGATGCCTGCCTGGCGAGCCGGCATGTCATCCTTACGACGGAAGACATTGTATCACCGGATATAATCAGTCGTGACCCGAACCGCGTCATTACCCCCGGTTTCCGGGTCAGTGCTGTGGTGCATGCCCCCTGGGGCGGCCATCCTTCGCCGGTTCCGGGTTACTACAACCGGGATCATCAGGTGTTTATTGATTATCGAAATGAAAGTAAAACTCCGGAGCTGTTTGCCGGTTGGCAAAAACGCTGGGTGAACGCCGTCCACAGTTTTAAAGAATACCAGGATTTGCTGGGGCCAAAACGAATGGCCGGGCTGGGCATCAAAAATCATGATTGGTCGGAACCTGTTGATTATGGCTATTAGGAAGGTTTCAGGTGTCAGGTTTCAGGTGTCAGGGGCAGGGGGAAATAAGGTGAAAGCTGAGTTCATAATTGTGCGGTTGCTAGAGTCTTGGTCAGTGTTGATCTTTAATGATTTAGCAATTAGCGGGTAATAAATTGTCATGCGGGCCTGCTGCCCTGAAGCTCCCGTAAAATATTAAGAGTTGCTTCATACTAACTCATATGAAACTTCACAAAATTGATTGTTATTTAGGCCTAAATTAATGGTTGGTTGGAGTGGCTTCGACTCGACTGCCGTTCGACAAGCTCAGGCCCCGAGCACGTCGAGGGGAGCTCGTCGCAGGCCAGCCACGATTATCAGGGTAATCGCGGTTAAAAACCGCTCCCACAATCCAAAAACTACCGATGAATAATTACAAAGTTGCTTTCTTGATCAAACTGGCCGCTTTTCAGGCCAGAGGCGTCGCTCGTATGAAAATTCATTACCAAAGTATCTTTTTTTGATCAAACTGGCCGCTCTGCGGTCAGCGGTCCGCCTTTGGCGGAACACCTGAAACTTGACACCAGAAACCTGGCCAGACCTGACACCTGACACCTGAAACCTATCAAACGATTGTTGATCGAACATATAAGTAAATGCAATGAATGATAAAAACAACCCTATCAGTAATTACACCCTGTCCCAGCTAATGGTGACGGCCGCCGCCCGGGAGATTGCCGATGGCGAGGTGGTTTTTGTCGGTATGCGGCTGCCGCTGCTGGGTTTCCTGCTGGCCAAAAGCACCCATGCGCCCGGTGCCATCGGCGTGTATGAATTGGGGATTGTGCGAGACACTGTCGCACCGGAGCCGATTCTGACCATGGGAGATCTGCCGAATCTGAATCGGGCGCAGTGGCTGGCCGACACGGCCGATGCCATGGGGCTGCTCCAGCAGGGTGGGGTGGATGCCAGTTTTATCGGCGGCGCTCAAGTGGATCGCTACGGCAATTTAAACACCAGTTATATCGGCGGTGCGGCAGCGGTTGAAACCCGCCTGCCGGGCAGCGGCGGCGCATGCGATCTGGCCTGTCTGGGTAAGCGGCATATTATTGTCATGAACCACCAGAAACGACGCTTTGTGCCCCGGGTGGATTACATTACCTCCCCGGGCTTTGGCAACGGTTCTGGCTGGCGTGCCCGCATGGGTCTTCCGCGAGGAGGTCCATCGGCGGTCATCACCACGCTTGGCGTGCTGCGCTTTGGTTCGGAAACCGGAGAAATGATTCTGAGCTCAACTCACCCCGGCGTGACCGTCGAGCAAGTCTGTCAAAACACGGGGTGGCCTCTCAAAGTTGCCGATGATCTGAGCGTGACCCCGGCCCCGATCGCCAAGGAGCTGGAAATGATCCGAAAATTTGACCCGCAAGGGTACTGGTCAGGTGTTTGAAACAGGGAAATACCGGAGGGGTGGAATTTTGGAGCTGGAGTATTGGATCAGTGTTTCTATGTATCAGGTTCCATGTTCCATGTTCCAGGTTTCAGGTTTCAGGTGTCAGCCCAGCCGCCAGATGCCAAAGTTTTTTCCCCTGGAAGATACGCCGTTTAAAGGAGCATGAATCCTATAACTTATAACAAATAACGGATAACATTTGATTTTCTCTGTAATCTGTCATCTGTCATCTATCATCTGTCATCTGAACCTTCAAAATTGTATACAATTTTTTCTTGTAATAGAATTCCGTAATGTGTTATAGCCACCAATATTTAAACGCCCTTTGGAAACTGAATCGGTTTTAGGCAAACATGTTGATCTACTAAACAAGGAGGTTGTGATGAAAATGAAACGGTTGTCACTTTGCGTATCTCTCATGCTCGTTGTCTTCAGTCTGGTTGTCGGTCCGGCTTTAGCCGCCGGTCCCTCCCTTGATGCCTGGAAACCCGCTTTTGATCCGTCGGGGGCCAAATATAAATTAATCGTTTCCAATGTGTCCCACCCGGTGCTGAAGGGTGTTTATACCGGTTTTGCAATCCGGGATGAACTGTGGAAGCGGTCCAAGGGTCAAATGTATCTCGACTACAAGCCATTTTCCATGCTGGGTGGCGAGGTCGAAGTTCTTAACCAGCTGCAGATGGGCGCGATCCAGGGGATGGCCTGCAGCTCGGTGGCATCTACCAATCTGGGCCCCAGATTCGGCCTGGTAAATCTGCCCTTTTTAATCAATTCGTTTGAAAAACTGGACAAATTTGCCAAGAGTGGAAAGCTTTACGATCACTTCCTGAAGGGGATGGATCATCAGGGAATTATGGCCGTTGACATTGCCAGTTACGGTAATTACGGCTGGGCGACCACCGTCCCGGTCAAAACCATTGCCGATGCTAAAAAAGTGAAATTTCGCATTGCCGAGGCTGCGGTCAACAAATTGACCTACCAGGCCTGGGGATTTAATCCCGTGGTCATGCCCTGGCCGGATGTGCCGGTGGCCTTAAAGCAGGGCGTTATCACCGGACTGGACCATACCCTTACCGTGTGCAGCATTACTAAAAAGTTTGAGGTGGCCAAATACTTCACCGAACTGAATTATGCCCAGGGCCTTTTCATCTGGCTGTTTAACAAGGCATGGTATGATAAGCTGCCGGCCGATCTTCAGAAGATACTTGTTGAGACCGTGCGTGATATGTGCGCCGAGGCGCGTGTCGCCGCCAAGCAGCAGGAAATGGAGCAGCGCGCAGCCGCAGCGGAAAAGTATGGCGTCGAGTTTTTTCAACTGTCGGACGCGGATATGAAAACCCTGATCAAAGAAGCCGATGTAGTCCATCAGGATTTTGCCGCTGAAATCAATAAAAATTACAGCGGGGACAAATATAAGCCGGCTAACTTTCTGCAAGAGGTTCAGAATTACATGGGTTATAAGCCGTAATTTTAATGCGTGTTTATTCTTTGATCTCTAAAAAAAAGGGGGCTTGCGAGCCCCCTCTTATTCTATTGTGCTGCGTTGGTCTGCAGCCATGTCGATACCTGCAATGAGGGACGATTCGATGTTTGGTAAGATGCTGGACGCTTCAGACAAGATCCTGACCTTTTTTGAAGAGTGGACCCTGTTTATCAGTGTGATCGTGGCGTTGATCGCGCTTTTTATCAACGTTGTTTTACGTTACGGTTTCAACTATTCCCTGGCATGGTCCGAGGAGCTTGTCCGAGAAGTGATTATTTACACGACCTTTATCGGATGCAGTGCGGCTGTAAAAAACCGTTCGATGATTAAAATTGACGCCTCGGTGCAGCTGCTGCCCAGGTTAAAGATGCCGCTGACATATTTCAGTAATTTTGTCGTTATGATTTTTGCGGGTATGATGATTTATTACGGTTGGCTGATGGTGGTAATGCAGTACCGCACCCAGCAAAAAACGATTATCATGGAAATCCCCTACGTTATTCTGTATGCCATCCTGCCGTTGATGGGAGTGCTGATGTTGATTCGAGCCATCCAGATCGTTTATCAGGACATTGTCGAACAGAGAGCCGGGAAACAAGATAATGAACATTAAAAGACTGAGTTAAGAAACGGGGAGAGCCGGTATATGGAAACGAGCCATGTGGTGATCATGCTGATACTGTTAGGTTGCATGGCGACCTATGTTCCTGTTTTTATGTGTCTGTTTTTCACGGCGGTTCTGGGGTTCGTATTGTTCACGGACCTTCCTGTTTTGCTGCTGGCTCAGAGTCTGTTTCGCAGTATGGACAATTTTGCCCTGGTGGTGGTGCTTTTCTTTATCCTTTGCGGCAATATCATGACCGCCGGCGCGATTGTAGAAAAACTCATCAAAGTTGCCAATTCGGTTGTCAGCTGGCTTCCGGGAGGTCTTGGAATGGCCGGTGTCCTGGCATGCGGTCTGTTCGGCGCCATCTCCGGTTCCACCGTGGCTACCGTGGTGGCCCTGGGTGGTTTTATGATTCCGGCCCTGATCGAAAATGGATATCCGCAAAAATATACCCTGGGACTGATGACCACATCTCCCAATCTGGGAGTGATTATTCCGCCCAGTATTGGCATGATCCTTTACAGCATGATCAGCAACGTCTCCCTTGAAGGGCTCTTTCTGACCGGATTTTTACCCGGGGTCTTGATCATGTTCGGAGTTTGCCTGTATACCTATTTTATATTTCGCAAGAAGAAAGAGATTGTGCGCAAACCCATCCCCAGCACCCGGGAATTGCTGCTGGTTCTAAAAGACGGATTCTGGTCGTTGATGCTGCCGGTGATAATATTCGGGGGTATTTTTTCAGGTGCCTTTACCGCCAATGAAGCGGCCGTCGTAGCTTGCGTTTATGCCTTGATTGTCGAGCTTTTCATTCATAAGACGATTAAGTTCCGGGATGTTAAAAAAATAACGGTCAGCTCGGCGGTGACCTCTGCCACATTGCTGATTATCGTGGCCGGGGCGACCTGCTTCGGCCGCCTGCTGACCCTGGAAAGTATTCCGGGAAAAATTACCGAGGCTGTTCTGGCCACCATTGATTCCCCCGTCATGTTTCTTCTGGCGATGAATATTTTACTTTTAATTGTCGGCATGTTCATGGATATCATATCGGCCACGATGATATTGGGTCCCGTATTTCTGCCGATGCTCGACGCTTTCCATGTCCACTGGATGCACTTCGGCTTGATTCTCACCGTTAATTTAGCCATTGGATACTGCACGCCGCCCATGGGTGTCAGCTTATACATTACCGGTGCGATTTCGAATAAGGATCTGATCTATGTTTCCAAGGCGGTCATACCATTCCTTGTGATCCAGATTGCGGTGCTGTTTTTTATCACCTATTTTCCGGAAGCCGTACTTTGGCTGCCGGGTGTGATGGGATTTTTGGAATAACGAAGCTCACGAAGGCTTAAAAAATTGAGTAGGAGGCGCTTAAAAAAAATGTCTGAAAAGGAATCTTTTCTCAAGGGCAAGCATATCCTGGCCGTCGATGATGAAGCGGACATCCTGCAGACGATCGTGGACATACTGGATGAATCCGAGCTCGATACGGCCCGTGACTACCAGACCGCTTCGGCTAAAATTAAAAAACGGCGGTATGATCTGGCCATTCTGGATATTATGGGCGTCAATGGCCTGCAATTATTGGAGGAGGCCGTGGAACGGGAAATTCCAACCGTGATGCTGACGGCCCATGCCATCAGCCCCGAAACGCTGATGGAATCCATTCAAAAGGGTGCGATTTCTTACCTTCCCAAAGAAAGTCTGGTCGAACTGGACGACCTTTTAAATACGTTGCTTCAAGCCTATCATCGGGGCGAACCTCCCTGGAAACTGCTTTTCGAAAAACTAGGCGATTTTTTTGATACACGTTTCGGTCCTGAATGGCAAGAAAATGACCGCGATTTCTGGTCTGAGTTCAGCCGTTCCTACCAGGTTGGCAAAGGGATTCAGCAACGTCTCAAACACGATCGAAAAATTCTCGATAAAGGAATCTGAGATATGTTTCGGAGTCCCAATTTCGGAACGGGTCTTGATGGTTGTGTGGATTGAAAAATCATATAATGTAGCTGCAAAATAGCTACTTTCTTGCTTGACTTACCCTCGACCTTCTTCTATAGTCCATCTCTTATACTAAACTCCATGATTCCGGAGGGTAACCAGCCTTTTGCTGTAATAATATCATTTAAGTTGCATATAGTATTTCAAATAATGAAAATTGTTAGGAGGATTGAAAATGGATTTTAGCCTGCCGGAAGAACTTGAGATGCTCAGGGACATGGTGCGTGATTTTGCCGCCGAAAAGATCGCGCCGTTCGCTGATGAATGGGACGAAAAACACTATTTCCCGTATGAGGAGGTTGTCAAACCGATGGGAGAACTGGGATTGTTCGGAACGGTTATCCCGGAAGAATATGGCGGATCTGAAATGGGTTGGCTGGCGGCGATGATCGTCACCGAGGAGATCGCCCGGGCATCAAGCTCCCTGCGGGTCCAGATTAACATGCAAACCCTGGGTTGTGCTTACACCATATTTACCTACGGCAGTGATGAGCTCAAAAAGAAATATATTCCCAAGCTGGTCAGTGCCGAGTATATGGGGGCGTTTGCCATGACTGAACCGGATGCGGGCTCCGATGTCATGGCCATGAAATCCAAAGCCGAAGACAAGGGTGACCATTGGCTGCTCAACGGATCCAAGACCTGGATTTCGAATGCCGATGTGGCCGACGCCATTATTTACTATGCCTACACCGATCCATCCGCGGGTGCCAGAGGCCTGTCCGCCTTCGTGGTAGAGGTTAAGAATTTTAACGATATTCGGACAACGGCGCTGGACAAAATGGGTTCAAGGTCCTCACCGACCGGTGAGATTTACCTGACTGACACCAAACTGCCTAAAGAAAATATTTTGGGAAATCCGGGCGACGGGGCCAAGATCCTTTTTGGTTCCCTGAACCAGACCCGGCTTTCCGCAGCAGCCGGTGGAATCGGGGTCGCCCAGACTTGCCTGGATGAAGCCATTAAATATTGCAAGGAGCGCAAACAATTCGGCAAGCTCATCGGCGAATACCAGATGAACCAGGACCTGATCGCGCAGATGTCGGCCGAAATCGAGGCAGCCCGGCTGGTGGTTTACAAAGCAGCCTGGGCCAAAGATCAAGGCCGACTGAACAATGGATTGGACGTTGCCCAGGCCAAGTATTTAGCCGGCGAAGTGGCGACCAAATGCGCCAATTATGCCATGCGCATTCTGGGCGCTTACGGATATTCCACCGAATATCCGGTGGCCCGTTTTTACAGAGATGCACCGACCTATAGCATGGTGGAGGGTTCGGCCAATATCTGTAAATGGATTATTGCGTTGGATCAGTTGGGGATTCGCAAAGCGAATCGATAAAATCGGCAGAGGGCATAGAGCATGGCGCAAAGGGATCCTATTAGGCAATTTAGATATTTTAGGCACTTGTTGTGGTCATGTTAAGCATATGCCTCCAATTCTCTGCCTGATGCAGTCAAATTAAGAAAGGAGTAGGAAATGGAAATAGTTGTTCTAGTCAAACAGGTGCCGGACACCGAATCGCTGATTGAAATTGCCGGTGACGGGGTGTCCATTAAAAAGCAGGACATCAAATGGGTCATGAATCCCTATGATGAGATTGCAGTCGAAGAGGCTTTGCAAATCAGGGAGGCTCAGGGCGGTACGGTAACCATTATTACCATGGGCGGCCAGAAAGCAGTGGAAACCATTCGCACGGCCCTGGCGATGGGTGCCGATAAAGGGGTTCACATCAACGACCCGGCTGCTGAAGGCAGCGACGCCCTGGCAACGGCTAAAATACTGGCGGCGGCCGTAAAGGAAATTCCCTTTGAGTTGATCATTGCCGGACACCGCGCCGTGGATGAGGACAATTATCAGGTCGCCGCCGGCGTGGCTGAATTGTTAGATATTCCGCAGATCTCCATGGTGGTTAAAGCCGAGTTGCTCGATGGCAAAATCAAATGCCAGCGCACCATTGAAGGCGGAACCGTCACCGTCGAAGCCTCATTGCCGGCGCTGTTTACGACCCAGCGGGGATTGAACGAACCGCGTTATGCTTCATTGCCCGGTATCATGAAAGCCAAGAAAAAGCCGGTGGACGTTAAAACCACAGCTGATTTGGGAATTGATGCCGCATCAGTGGGCGCCGGCAATCGAAAAGTAAAGATTAAAACGCTGAATTTTCCGCCCCAGAGACAGGCTGTTAAAATGATCGAGGGTGAATCTGCCCAGGCAAAAGCAGCCGAGCTGGTCAGAGTTCTGCATGAAGAAGCAAAGATAATCTAAGGGTAGCAATTTTCAAACTAACTAAAGGTAAAATTCCCAATATCCCATCCGGGGCGTAAGACCCCTATCATAAGGAGAGTAAAATGGCTCAAGGTGTGTTTGTTATCACGGAACAAAGAGATGGTGCTTTTCGGAAAGTGTCTTTTGAAGCCGTCAGCGAAGGCAGACGCCTAGCTGATGGCCTGGGCGCCGATCTGACAGCCGTCGTGCTTGGATCCGGTGTCGAGGGCATGGCCGCCGAACTTGAAAAATATGGTCCCGATAAAATATTGGTGGCTGATGATCCCGCCCTGGCGGATTACACAACCAGTGCCTACACCAATATTATCGCTGATTTGGTTCAATCTACGGATCCGGCAGTCATCATTCTCGGTGCATCCGCCCAGGGCAAGGATTTGTCCGCCCGGCTGGCCGCCCGGCTGGATGCCGGCCTGGCCATGGATTGTACCGCCATCAAGCTGGACAGCGGCAATTTAACGTACACCCGTCCGATGTTCGGCGGCAAAATATTTGCGAATGTCGAAATCGACGGTGACTTACAAATTGTAGCGATTCGACCGAACGTGATGGACATCACTGAAACCGCCAAGCAGTGCGTTACCGAAAAACCGGCCGTCCAGGTGGGTGATGTCAAAACAACCGTTGTCGAAAAGAGCATGGACACCGGTGATAAGGTCGAGTTAACCGAAGCCGATATCGTTGTGTCCGGTGGCCGCGGGACCAGTGGAAATTTCGAGGCTGTAGAGCAGCTGGCAGCCGCCCTTGGTGGAGCTGTCGGTTCTTCACGTTCTGCCGTCGACGAAGGATGGCGGCCGCACAGTGATCAGGTGGGGCAGACCGGCAAAGTTGTTTCCCCGGGATTATATGTTGCCTGCGGTATTTCAGGTGCCATACAACATCTGGCCGGAATGTCGACTTCAAAATACATCGTGGCCATCAACAAGGATCCGGAAGCTCCAATTTTTTCCAAAGCGGATTTGGGCATTGTCGGTGACCTGTTTGAAGTAGTTCCGGCGGTAACCGAGGCGGTCAAGAAGATCCATAGCTGATTCTTGTATCGCATAAGCCGATTGGAGCACAATGGAAATCCCGGTTTAACCGCGGACCAGTAAAAGATAAATTCATCACGCAAACACGAAAGAACCCCGGTTAACCAGGAAAAAAGGTTTAACTGGGCAGGCGAAAACACGAAAAAGATTAAAAATAAATTTTGCGCTTTCTAAATTTCGTGGTTTCGTGATGAAAAATAATATCACAATCTAGGAGTCTTTGAATGAGCGAAACCAGAGAACAATTGGAGTTTGACGTGCTCTTTGTCGGTGGCGGGCCGGCGAATCTGGCCGGGGCCATCTATTTGATGAACATGGCCCAACAAGCGGGCAAGGAGATTGAAGTCTGCCTGATTGAGAAGGCGGAATCCATCGGCTCACATTCCCTGAGCGGGGCTATTCTGGACCCGGTGGCCCTTAAAGAACTCATGCCGGACTATCTCGATAAGGGGTGTCCGATAGAACAACCCGAATGCCGGGATGAGTTTTACTATCTGACTCCCACCGGAAAATTTAGTGTGCCGTATACACCGACCTATATGCACAATGTCGGATGCCACATCGTCAGTCTTTCCAAAATTTGTCTCTGGCTCGGGGAACAGGCGGAAGAACTGGGAGTGATGGTTTTTCCGGGTTTTGCCGGTACCGAGGTACTTTACGATGCGGAAGGCAAGCACATTATCGGCGTTAGAACCGGCGATAAAGGCATTGATAAAGACGGCAATCAACGGCCCAATTATGAGCCGGGGGTCGATCTAATGGCCAAAGTTACCGTTTTCGGTGAAGGATCCAAAGGCAGCCTGATTCGTGAAGCCGGGAAAAAATTGGGTATCTTTGAAGGTAAAATGCCCCAGGTATTTGAAACTGCGATTAAAGAAGTGATTGAACTCCCGGATTCAAATTCCTTTCTCGCATCGGACACGACGGTCCTGCACACCTTCGGGTATCCGTTGGGTCTGGATACCAAAGGCGGTGGGTTTATTTATAAAATGAAGGACAACCGTGTGGCGCTGGGATTTGTCCTGGGGCTGGATTATGAAGACCCTCTTTTAGAACCTTACCAGGCTTTTTTGAGTTTTAAGAAGCACCCGCTGATAGCCGATATCATCCAGGGCGGCAAGGTGCTGCAACAGGGTGCCAAGACGCTGCCGGCCGGTGGCTTCTATACCATGCCCCGGCTGGCTGCGGACGGGGCGGTTTTCGTCGGCGACAGTGCGTCGATGTTGAACATTCAGCGGTTAAAAGGGGTACACACTGCCATGAAATCCGGCATGCTGGCGGCCGAAACGATCATATCGGCTCTGGAGAAAGAAGATTTCTCCAGCGCAACATTAGGTCTATTCGAGCAAAAAGTTGCCGACAGCTGGATTAATAAGGAACTTTATGCCGCCCGAAATTTCAGCCAGGCGCTTTCTAAAAAGGGAATCGCAAAATTTATCACGATCGGTGCGCAATACTTGAGCGGTGGTCGGGGATTCCGCGATCCAATGCCGATTGAAGAGGACAGCGGCACGTTGAAAAAACTGGGAAGCCAGGACGCCCAGCCGCCGGAAGCACCGGAGACCCAAGACCTTGACGGCAAACTTTATCTGGACAAGTTAACCGGGCTCTACCTTTCCGGTACCTCCCATGAGGAAAACCAACCCTGTCATCTGATAATCCCGGATCAAAATCTATGTGTGACAGAGTGCTATGACAACTACCGCTGTCCCTGTACCCGATTCTGTCCGGCCCAGGTATATGACTTGGAAGAAGAAGCCGATGGATCCAAACGGATAAAACTAAATCCCTCCAACTGTCTGCATTGCAAGACATGTGAAATAAAAGATCCATATCATAACATCATCTGGACCTGTCCCGAGGGCGGAGGGGGACCCAAATACTCGATAGTATAGTGTTAAGACATTCAAGATTTAAGGTATTTTGTCTTTTAAATTTATTTTGTAACGTTAAGGATTATTCACCTGCCATCTTCCTAAAAAGTATATAATCGATAGGATTCCATTCCGCCGCAGGCGGATCAATCTTCAATCTTCATTTATACGGGGGACCACTTTGGGCCAGGATATTGTTGAGAAAACCAAAAAGACCGCCGCCCTGTATTTTAAGGATGTCACCGACGAAAAACCTTTCGAACTCTGGCGTTCATTTGACAAGGGACTTGCGCGGGATTTTTCCCTGTTTATTACCGGGCAAATGTATGCCCGGGAAAAAATACCCCATCCGATCCGGCAGCTGATTACCGTTGCCGCCCTGACGGTTTTATCCCGGCTTGATGAACTCCGTCTGCACATTCAAGCCGCCTTGAACGTCGGTTGTTCACCGCAGGAGATCGCCGAGGTCATATTTCAAACCGCAATTTACGGGGGCGTACCGGCCACCAACGCCGCGTTGAAAACCCTCAGATCGGTGCTGGAGGATAAAGGCCTCTGGCCGCTGGAAGACGACAGAAATTAGAATTCGGAAGTCGGAATGCGGAAGGGGGAATGTTAGTACATCGTGCAGCCTCCGGCATGCAGGGCCTACGCCCCGGAAGGAGGGTATAGCGCAAAGTGTAAAGAAAACACGCAACCCGCAATCAAGTTTTTCCGACTTCCGCATTCCCACTTCCGATTTCTTTCTTTCTTGACACATCCCATTTATTTCCTTTAGACTTCACAGGCGAAAATAGCCAGATTGAATGTTTAAGGAATTCTATCGATTCATTAAAAAGGCAGAGCGAAGCGGTACCACAAATCTTCAATCTTAAATCTTCAATTCCGGCTTGTCCGGATTATTGTGGAGGATTTCATGAAATTAAAGCAAATAGTCGTGTCCATTGAGAACGCCCCGGGCCGTTTATTGAATGTCACCAGTGCATTGGGGCAAGCAGGAATTAACCTGCGAGCGCTCAATCTGGTGGACACCGGTGCCTTCGGGCAACTCCGTCTCCTGGTCTCAGATGTCGCCAAAGCGAGACGGATTCTGATGCAAATGGCGATACCGGCCCATATAAATGAAGTTGTTGCCGTTGAAATCGAAGACAAACCCGGCAGCCTGGCAAGAGTCCTTAAACCGCTTTACGAGGCTGATGTTCAGGTCATCTTCACCTATGCGTTTATCGGTTTTTCCCAGAACAAAGCGGTGATGATCTTCAGATTCAGCGACAATGACAGAGCCATTGAAGTGCTGCAGGCCAACGGGGTCAATATACTCGACGCGGATGCTTTCGGCATTCTCGAGAATGAATCCTAATGTCTTCCGAAAAACCCAAATTTGACGATACAGGATCACCCGCTTCTTCTTCAAAAACAAGCGCAGAAAACACCGATTTGGAAAAGGTGAAAACGAGTATACGGGAGGACCGCTACCGGGTGCTCATCGAAGATGTGGCGGATGGTTTTTACGAGGTCGATCTGCATGGTAACTTCAAATTCTTCAACAATGCCTTGTGCCGGATTTTCGGATATCCAAAAGACGCCATTCAGGATCGAAATTTTACCGAATTTATGGATGAAAAAAATGCCCGCATCGCCTATGAGGCATTTAACCGGATATATCGCACCGGGGTCGGAATTGTTGATATTAAATGGGAAATCGCCCGCCAGGACGGCCAAAAGCGTTACCTGGAGATATCGGCCAACCTGATTGTCGATGCGGATGGACAACGCATTGGTTTCAGAGGTATCGCACGGGATATGACGGACCGCGTATTGGCTCAGCATGCATTAAAAGAGTCTGAAACATGTGCCCTGGAGCTGTCCCAGACCAGCCGTCAGGCGGAACGGCGCTATCGGGCTTTTCTGAATTTTTTGCCGGATCCGGTATTTGTCTTTGACATGGACCACACGGTTTCCTATTTGAACCCGGCTTTTGAGAAAGTTTTCGGGTGGACCCTGGAGGAGTTGGAGGGCAAAATCATACCCTCATTTGTTCCCGACGATATGAAAGAATCCACCCGTCGCGGAATCAAGCAATTGTTTGAAGAAAAGGTCCTGCACAGCTTTGAAACAAAAAGAATGACCAAAGACGGCCGCGTGCTGGATATAATCATTGACGGGGCGATTTTTTTTGATGATGACAATCAACCGGCCGGACAGGTGATCACCCTGCGGGATGTTACCCGCGAAAAACGCGAAACCAGCATCAATCGTGCTCTTTTCCGTATCGCCGGGGCATTGCATCAGTATCGAGGATTGGATGCGCGCCTTGGTTTTATTACGAAAGAGGTTCAGAATCTGATGGGCCTGGAAGGCGCATCCGTCATTTTGCTGGACGAGGAAAAAAAGGAATTCTTTTTCCGCGAATCCGCTTATGATGACGGTAAAACCGGTAAAAGAATGAAGGAGATCCGATTCCCGGTCAACAAAGGGGTGGCGGGTGAGGTATACCGGACGGGTAAACCGTTAATCGTGCCGGATACTTCCAAAGACCCCCATTTTTTCCGCCAGGTGGACGTAAAATCTCAATACCAAACCCGCAGTATGCTCGACGTACCGATTCAAATCCAGGACCGTTTAATCGGAGTGCTGTGTGCCGTAAATAAAAAAGAGGGCACCTTTGAGCCGTCCGATGTCGATCTGTTGGCAGCCGTTGCCAACTATGTCGCGCTTCCTATTGAAAACGCCAGCATCAATGAGGCGTTGAAACAATCTTATGAGGAGGTCCAGAGCCTTAACCGTGCCAAAGACCGGGTCATTCACCATCTGTCCCACGAGTTGAAAACGCCGTTATCCATTTTAAGTGCCTCTTTGAGTATTCTAAAAAAAAGGCTTACCGGGCTGGGAGATCAAAACTGGGATGCCATTTTAAATCGGGCTCAAAGGAACCTGGAACGCTTGCTGGACATGCAATATCAGATTGAAGACATTTTGAGAGAAAAAGACTATAAGATCCACTACATGCTGTCTTCTCTGTTGGATGCCTGCCGCGATGAACTGGAAGTGCTGGTGACAGAAAACCTAGAGGAAAAAGACATCATTGATCGGTTGCGACGGCACATCGAAAAACTTTTCGGCCCCCACGATACCCGGCCGGAAGTAATCCGGCTGGATCAATTTGTTGAGAGACAGATTCAAGCGTTGCGCCCGCGATTTGTCCATCGCAAATGCCGGGTAAATACCCACATTGTCGCCGTGCCGGCCATCTGGATACCGCGGGATGTCCTCGGCAAGATTGTTGAAGGCCTGGTTCGCAATGCCGTTGAAAACACGCCGGACAATGGTCATATCACCGTTTCAACAAGAACCGGGGAAATCGGTCCCGTATTAGAAGTCAAAGATACCGGCATTGGTATCAGTGCGGAGAATCAGCGATTGATGTTTGAAAATTATTTCACCGCCTATGAACCGATGCAGTATTCCTCGCGCAAGCCCTATGACTTTGGTGCCGGCGGGAAAGGCTTTGATCTGCTGCGGATGAGAATCTTTGCAGAACGATATCATTTCGAACTCAATATGAGTTCCAAACGCTGTGGGATCATTTTGGAGGATGCGGATACCTGTCCGGGCCACATGGAAGACTGCGTTCCCGCCGGGCAAGCCGGGGACTGCCTGGACTCGGGCGGCACCACGGTAACGGTGCAGTTTTATCCGGCGGAACGGTTTCAAAAACAGTAAACAGTTGTCAGGTGTTCAGCCGGATCAGGCCAGTCGCTGGTCTGAAAAGTTTACCCGCCTCTGGCGGCGGCGGTCTAATCGAATTAGAAACTTGATAGACTCATATTAGCTATTATTGATTGTGGGAGCGGTTTTCAACCGCGATTAACTCGGTCTGGCATATAAACATAAATTAAGTTTCATATGTGGTTTCAGCTCGGTCGTCCCGAAATTCTGACACCTGAAACCCATAAGGCGCAGGAAAAAAATAAACAAAATTCTGCCTGGTATTAAATTACACCATCTTATAGGAACCGCTTATCATGAGCCCATCCGATCAACCAAATCAAGTACTGCAGAAAACCCCGGTTACGCCGCAACAATTTTTTCGTGAAATTGAAATCCAGTTTCTGATTCACGAACTCAAAGACCCGGTGGCGATTATCGAAACCGGTCTGCGCACGCTGCTGGAGAAACAGGACAAATTCGGCCCCTTAACTTCCAAACAGCAAAATACGCTCATGCGCACTTTGCGCAATACCAAAAAGGCCCGGTCCATGCTGAATAATTTACTTGAGGTCGGACGCTCCGAATCCGGCTGTTTTATCTGCTCTCATTTCCAACCGGTGAACTGCGTTTACCAGGCTTTGAAAGACTCGCTGGAGATTATGATCGGCCCGCTGTCTGAAGAACTGGGTCGATATCAGGCCGAAAAGGATGCCGTTGAATTGCTGGCCCAAAACGGTATCACGCTTGATTTTTCGGCCGGGGTGCAAAACAGCGAGATTTTTCAGGACGAAATCAAATTTTACCAGATCGCCGGCAATCTTTTTAAAAATGCCCTGTATCACCGACACGCCCGGGTCAGGGTCATGATGGATGTCGTCGATCAAAACCTGATTATGGCGGTAACCGATGACGGACCCGGGGTTGATCCCGAACACCAGGAATTGATTTTTCGGCGCTACGCCCAGGGTAAGGAATGTTCTATCGTCGCGCGCAAGGGCCACGGTCTGGGTTTGGCGGGGGCCCTGATCCTGGCCCGGTGCCTGGGGGGCGATATCACCTTGGACAGCCGGCGAGGGCAGGGTGCCACATTCCGTCTGACGCTGCC
>Ga0210064_1000014_pt1 | contig 77663 bp, 60 predicted proteins | sample Muzzi_CordC_D2_FD_185531 | JGI IMG/M metagenome (GOLD analysis project Ga0210064, IMG submission 185531) | Wetland microbial communities from San Francisco Bay, California, USA, that impact long-term carbon sequestration - Muzzi_CordC_D2 (SPAdes) | ecosystem: Environmental > Aquatic > Marine >... | reverse complement strand
AACCATTGGTCCGTCGCTGTTTTCAAGTACAAACTTGGCCAGATTGATGGAACCCAGGTTGCATGCCTCCAGGGGCAGCAGGGGTTGCTCACCACAGGGATTGGTGCTCTCGATTTCACCGAGGGCGGGCGTGGGATTGTCGCGATTAATTCGATCCAAAAAGATGATTCCCGGATCGCCGTTTTTCCAGGCCTGTTTTACCAGCGTATCATAGACTTCCCGGGCATTTAGTTTGCCGACCGATGTTTGATACCGCGGGTCAACCAGTTCATAATCCGCGCCATCGACAGCCGCCTGCATGAATTTATCGGTGACACCCACCGATATATTGAAATTGTTCAATTCGCGGTTTTTTCGTTTGCTGTGAATAAACTCCATGATGTCCGGGTGATCCACCTTTAAAATGGCCATGTTGGCACCGCGGCGGGTGCCGCCCTGTTTAACCTGTTCGGTGGCGGTGTTAAAAATCTTCATAAACGAAACCGGACCCGATGCCACACCACCGGTGGTCCCGACCGTACTGTTTTTGGGTCGCAGCCGGGAGAAGGCAAAACCGGTTCCACCGCCGGATTTATGGATCAGTGCTGCGTTGCGCAGGGCGCCGAATATTCCCTCCATGCTGTCTTCGACCGGCAAAACAAAACAGGCGGCCAACTGACCCAGCCGGCGTCCGGCATTCATGAGGGTGGGGGAGTTCGGCAAAAATTTAAACTCAGTCATAATCTGGTAAAACAGCTCCTGCACTTCTTTGACGCGAGTATCATCGCCGCCGAAATTTTTTTCGGCCTTGGCGATATGGCGGGCAACCCGCCGGAACATGCGATCCGGCGTCTCGGTGACTTTGCCCTGACTGTCTTTTTTCAGATACCGTCTGCGGAGCACTCTTCTGGCATTGTCCGAAAGAACCAGGCGGTTTTTAAGAAATATTGACTGATCCAGCCGGATGGGAGACGGTTTGGTCAATCCATACTCCAGCAGCTTGGTTTCGATCATCTTTTCGATCATCGCCATGGTAATGGTTTGAAACTCCATGCGGGTGATTTCTTCCCGCAAAGAGCGGCTGATGCCCATAGCCTGATCCGTGTCAATGGGGTTGTCCCTTACCAGAATATCCGAAAACAGCTGATCATCCCACATGTAGGTACCCAAATCAAAACGGCCCTCTTTGGTAACTAAAAATTTTCCTTTTTGCCCCATTGACCTTCTCCTGTTCCAGAACGAATGTGTTAAAAAAAAATTGTGATCCGAATCGGGCGGACCCGTTTAAATAAAATAAAAACAGACCGGCATTTAGAAACATAGACCCTATTTTAGAATTTTCAACCTAGGAATATGACTTGGATGAAAAGGGCACCGCATTGATGCAAGTCGGCACCGCCTATTTGATGACCGATATTGAACGAGGTTACAAAATCGGTCAGCTTGCATTGATGAGATATCGGTGCTGTATGAATGTATCAGGCTTACGTAGCGGCCATCCGAATGCCGGATAGAAGCTGACGCAGAGCCTGATTTCTCCAAAACGGCCTAACATTACATACAACATATGGTATGTCAATAGAAAAAATACCCCAATATATGTGATGATAGCCCCGGCAATGACAACATAATTTTATTCAGAATCGAAAACTGGTCCTCCCTCCGGGCTGTAGGTCCTACGGACCGGAAGCAGGGCCAGGTCAGAGATAACCGGCTGTGCCATAGCTAAATTTGCAAATTGGTTTCAGGTTTCAGCACAAAAATTCAACTGGAATTCCTGAAATTCCTGGTAGTCCTGAGTACCGGTAGGCATTTGGGCCGGCTGCTGTGCGGCACCCGCCGTCTCGGCGGTTCTGGCGGTTTTTTCACCCGTCGCATCGGCGGTTTTGGCGTCCGAGTCTTTCTGGAGAACGCCGCCCTTCTGAGAATCGTAGATGGTGAGTTCCCCAGTTTTTCCGGTGAAAACTCCGGGGCCGGCCTTCATTTCACCCGCCGTCGGCTGATAATCAAAGGGCTTGGCATTGCAGCCGGCTAATGTAAAAAGTAGACAGCCGGCTGCAGAACCAGCACACGCTTTTTTATGATTTTTGGCATCCTTTTTATACTAAAGCAGATCGCTGCGATATGGCTAATTTTTCAAAAAGCGATTAGGATATTGTTAGTTCTGGATTAAAGCTCTGTATATCTTCAGCAGTAAAATATAATAGGGCAAACCCTGTATTTGCTGAAAAAAACACCTTATCCGACTTGGCCCCAGCGCGCTGATACGAAATTTAAGAGGAATGTTTTTGCGGCTGGTGACGGTCATAAAGGCTTTTTTCGTTATTATCAAGATCTGCAAGGATCGTATCAACTAGTGCCATCATGTCTTCGCCGGTCCAGTCATCCTTCGGTACCAGGTGTTCGACCCCCGATACTTTTGCTGCTGCGCGATATTCCGGTAAATCATAACTGGTTAAAATGACGATAATAATTTCAGGATGATCGATTTTTAACCGGCGGGCAAGGTCCAGGCCACTTTCCGCCGGCAGATGGATTTCCAGGAAAATTAAATTCGGTATAAAGCCTTGCACCATGCTTAACCCTTCGCGGCCGTCCGATGCTTCCCGGATGTCAACGCCCGGAAACCGATTTGCCAGAAGCTTTTTCAACGACCGGCGGAAGGGATCGTTTGGGTCGACGATCAAAATTTTAAACATTTGGGGGTACCCCGTGATCCGGCATTTGGTATGCATTCAAGAAGCTGGTCAAGGACAACGCGGCGGACTGAGTTTATATGAAAATGTACATACTGATAAAATAAGGCCAATTGAGCTTTTTGCGCTTAATCCGGGTATGGTTCGAAGGTTGATAACGTTGTTTACTAAAAAATAGGGGCGTGATAAATAAAGTGAACACTGTATATTTAGCGCAATTTGGCTGTATTTTCCCTTTTTGCGATCTGCACACCGCCGGCAGCAGAGGGAGGTCATGGAAAATAAACTGAGTATTGTGCTGGCAGACGACCATACGATCCTGCGCGAAGGGTTGCGGGCGCTCCTGACAGCCGATTCAAACTTTGAGATTGTCGGTGAAGCCCGGGACGGCCGGGAAGCCGTGCGTTGTGTTGAAAAGCTGGGGCCGGATCTCTTACTGATGGACCTTTCGATGCCCCGCATGAGTGGAATGGATGCGATCAGGGAGATCAAAAAGCGTTATCCTGAAACCAAAATCATTGCCCTGACCGTCCACAAAACCGAGGAATATCTGCTGACCACGCTTCAGGCCGGCGCCGACGGCTACGTTCTCAAAGACGCAACCCACGACGAGCTGATGCTGGCCATCAAAAATGTGATGGGAGGCAAATCCTATCTGAGTCCCGGGGTTTCGGAAAAGGTTATCGAGGGCTACCTGGAAGGCAAGGAGAACACCCGATCCCTCTCCTCATGGGAATCGCTTTCACAGCGTGAGCGGGAAGTGCTGAAATTGATTGCCGAAGGCTACAAGAACAAAGAGATTGCCGATGATTTGTGTATCAGCTTAAAAACCGTTGAAAAGCACCGTGCCAACCTGATGAAAAAGCTGGATCTTCACAACGCGGCGGCGTTGACGGTATATGCGATGGACAAAGGGCTGATCAATCGTTAGAAATGAATATTCAATATTCAATTGACATTCTTCATTTGATTACGTCTTCCACCTTACCTGAATCGCCGTCCCCTGCCCGACGGCTGAACTGATTTTGAATTCGGCCCCCGAGAGTTCGGCTCGTTCGCGCATGCTGGCCAGACCGAAACCCCGCCGGGAGGGCTTCAGGGAAATGGCTTCTGCCAAATCAAATCCCGTGCCGTTGTCGGTCACCGTTAACTCCACTCGATCATGTATTTTTTTTAACGATAGATGAACCAAATCGGCCTGACTGTGGTTGGCGATATTGTTTAAAGCTTCCTGCAAAATTCGATAAATTACCGTTTTCAGCGTGGAGGGCACGTCATTTTCAAGGATGTCAACTTCTCTTGCTATCTTAATGCTCGCATAGACCTTCTGAAATTCACGGCAAAACCAGGTGATGGTGGCCAAAATTCCCAGATCATCCAAAATGGCGGGACGCAAATCCTTGACGATTCGGCGGACTTCCTCGATTGTCTTTTGGGTCAACGGAATGACGGTTTCCAGCGATTTTAGTTCCGCATGATCCGGACTTTTGCGCAATTCTCTCAGGGAATTTTCCACACTGAATTTTATGGCGCTTAAGGCCTGCCCGATGCCGTCGTGCAGCTCCCGGGCAATTCGCTTCCGCTCTTTTTCTTCCGTCGACAGCAGCTGGTTGGACAAAATTCTAAGCTCTTTATCCGAATCCCGCAGGGCCTCCTCGGCCTGGCGCCGTTTGGTCATGTCCTGAACAATCCCCGCAATGGCGGGGCCATTCTGATAGTTTATCAATGAAAGGCTGCGCAGGACCCAGATTGTATCGCCGTTTTTTTTCAAGCCCCGGATTTCATATTCCGACGGAACTTTTTCACCCCTCAGCCGTTTCTCTCTCAATTCGTTCAGCCTAAGACGATCTTCGGGATGCACGAGCATGGCGGAATCCATGCCGATCAGCTCATCTTTTGAATACCCGTAGATTGCGGCGAATTTATCATTGGCAAATACAATTTTTCCGTCCTTGTTAATATAGACTCCGATCAGGGCATCCTCGACCAGGGTGCTGTATTTATTCTCCGATGCCCTTAGCGCCGTCTCAGCATATTCGCATTCGGAAATTTGAGCGCGCAATTGTTCGTTGATTTTTTCAAGGTCAGCGGTGCGTTCAAAAACCTTTTGCTCCAAATCATCGCGGGCCTTGCGCAGTGTTTCCTCCGCCAGTTTGCGATCGGTAATCTTATTTATCACGGTGCGAAATTGATCTAAATCGCCGTTGCCGTTTGGTACGGCGACACTTTCCAACTGGACCCAGTGGGAGTGCCCGTTGCCGTTTAAAAGTTTTACATCGCAGATCTGCTTTTGGCGGCTTTCAAACAGCCGCCGGCTGTGGGATTCGAAAATATGACGGGAATCCGGGGCGATAAAGGCCGTGAAGGATTGATGCAGCAAACGGTCCCGGTCTGATCCCAGCAGCAAAGCGCCGTTTGGATTAACATTTAAAATGACACCGGAGCAATCAAAAGTGAAGTAACCGACCGGAGCAAATTCAAAATAATCAGAATATCTTCTTTTAAAGCTTCTGGATTCCGGGCGATCGACACGATTGTCTGAATTCGGATGATCTTTTTTTGGCGGGAGTTTGCCTTCGGTCATAGAAACCTCCAAGGGATTGGGAAAATACCCAGCGTCATCCAAACAGTGCTTTATCGAAAACTTCCGTCTCTCAAGAAGAAAACGTAAATGATGTCGTTGTCCGTTTTAAAACCGGGAGAGCCCGCAAAAGCCTTGCTTATGAGCCGCCTCCCTCAATTGGCGGCCCCGATCATTTCCGAGCCGAAATCATAGGCGGTGAGGTTTATTTTCAGCTTGTCGGCGGACATGGCCTCTGAGATGACGGCTTCAAAATCATCTCTTGCCAGCGGCAGCACACCGATGCCGGCGGCAGCGCCGATCATCATTATATTTCCTAAAATCGGATTGCCCAGTTCCATTGCCTTATCGGTGGCCGCTAAAAACCAGCAGGATTCAGACAGTTCTGCGACCCAGGATTTAATATCATCGAGGGGCGGATATTTTTGGTCGCCTGCGATCACGCCGATAGCGTGCACCTCCCGGGTATTGCACAGGACTTTGACATTCGGGTTGCCGTAGTTTGACAGCACCCGCATGGTTTCGGTGGGTTCCAGGGAGATAATCAGATGGCACCGGCCCCGCGGGATTTGCGGGGACCAGGTCGACCCGCTTGATATGCGCAGGTGGCTCATGACCGAGCCGCCGCGCTGGGAGGCACCGAATGTTTCACCGATGGTGACCTGCAGACCCCGGCGGGACAGCATATTGCCTAATACCCGGGAGGCCATGACGTTGCCCTGTCCGCCGACACCGGTAATAATAACATTATAAGGATCATATGGCAGGTTGACTGTATTCATGGCCTAAGCGACCTCCTTTCGCCGGATTGCGCCGGCCGGACAGATCGACGCGCATACGCCGCAACCGACACAGATGACTTCATCGATGCCGGATACGTTTTGCTCGCTGTTCCATTTAAGCCCGGGGCATTTGAAAATCCGGGTGCACAATTGATTGCAGCCGCAATTTTGACCGAGGCAGATATTTTCATCCACCGATACCTCGAACATCTTCTTGCCCTTCTTCTGAGGGCTCAACGCGCACGGCTGCTGCAGGATCAGCACCTTTAATCCTTTAATCTCAAAGAGCGCCAACAGGGTTTGGCGGGTGTTGTCGATATCAAACGGATCGCTGATTCTAACCGTGGCGCCCATGGCCTCGCAAACTGCGGCGATATCGATCGGCGGAACTTCATTGCCGGCAGCGTCCTGGGAAGTTCCCGGATGGGGTTGAAAACCGGTCATGGCCGTGCCGCTGTTGTCCAAAACGACAACCGTGATATCCGATTGATGGTGCACGGCGTTGATCAGGGCCGGCAACACGGCATGGAAAAAGGTTGAATCCCCAACGGTGGCCAGAACCGGCTGATCCATGCCGAATTGACCCAGCTTGCCGAAACCGCTGGCCAGCCCGACACCGCTGCCCATGGCATGCAGGGTCTTTAAGGTACTGAATCCGGTCGGAAGCACGGCCAGGGAGTAGCAGCCGATGTCACCGCACGCAAATCCTTCCCGTCCGTCCATTTGCAGCACATTGTGAAGCGTCCAGAATGAGGCCCGATGGGGACAGCCGGCACAGAAGGTCATATCCCGGCCGGGCGCACCGGACACCGCCAATTCCTGTGAACGTCGGTCATATGCGGGCGGGACAGCTTCATAGGGTATTTGCATGATTTTCGCCAGGGCCGCAATTACCAAGTCCGGATTCATTTCATTGGTGGAAGGTATAACGCCTTCGCGTTTACCGAAAAAGAATTTCGAACCGATTTTCGATCCCAGCTCGGCCGCAATAATTTTCACGTTTTCTTCCAGAAACGGAATCACCTCTTCGACGATAAGAATCCTGTCCGTCTTGCTGAGATATGTCTGCATCAATTCAGGCGGCAACGGCCAGGTCGTTCCCAGCTTCAGCAATCCGACCCGCTGCTCGAGTCCCAGCAAATTAAGAGCTTCTTTGCAGTACAGATAGCAGGCACTGCTGGTGATCAGTAACAGCTCGGGTGCCTGCGGGCCATGGTATGCGTTAAACCCGGATACTTCAAATTCGGCAATGACCTTTGCCAGCTTTTCCTGCTGCTGCCCGTGACGGTAAGGTGCCGGCAGGCTGGACATTGGTCCTTCCAAGGGATCCAGCAGAAATCCGTCATGTCGGAAGAATGCCTTTTTGTCTTCCGCAGGCAGCTCCCCGAAAGTCACATTGCCGCTGGCATGCGACAGGCGGGTGACACTGCGAACCATAATGACATTATGGATTTTTTCGGAAAGCTCAAACGCCCATTTGACCATGTCTTTGGCTTCCTGAAAATCGCCGGGTTCCAGCAGCGGTATTTCCAGCATCCTGGCAAAGTGGCGCGATTCACCTTCGTTGGCACTGGAAAGTGCGCCCGGATCGTCACAGTGCACCAGCACCATACCACCCCTGGTTCCGGTCAGAGCCAAATGGAGCAAGAAATCCGAACCGACGTTGACGCCGTTTTGTTTCATAACCGCCATGGCGCGCAGGCCGGCAAAGGACCCCGCCGCGGCGACTTCCATGGCCACTTTTTCATTGACCGACCACTCGACATACAGGTTCTGTTGGGATGACACGCTGGCCAGGCTTTCGATAATTTCGGATGAAGGCGTTCCCGGGTAGCCGGCCACCACACTGACGCCAGCTTCCAGCGCTCCGCGGGCAATGGCCTCATTGCCCATCAGCAGGTGCCGGGATCCGGGAGCACCCTCCAGTAGTTTAGTCATAAAGCCTCCGTTTGTCTGGACAAGATAGAATGATTGAGATTTTTAAACTTATTGGTTTTGGGGTTCAAGGTTTACCCGCCTTCGGCGGCGCCCAAGGCGACCAGGGTTCAAAGGTTGCAATCGATGGGCACTAATCACCTTGTTTTTAAACCTGAACGCGGAACCCTGAACCCACCTGAGGCGGGCAAGCCTCCTAACCTATTTGAGGATTTTATCAACGATTTCCTGCGGTATCCTGATAGCCGCACGTTGGCCATTTTCATTGTTGATCAGCTCGCGCCGGAGCAGCGTTCGCAGGGAACGATCTTTTTTGTCAGCTGCCGCCTTAGATAGATGTTTAAGATTTGCAGCCGGAAAATCAGCGGTTTCGATGCAGCCTTCTTTACGTGCCTGTTCAACGATCTGAGCGCCGGTGTCCGAGCGAATGATCAGGGTGTTCCAACCCGGCCTTCCTTCGAACATGCCCACCGCAAGATCGGCCAATTCGGAAGTCATATCCAGGCAGATAAAGCACGTGTGTGGAATCAGGGGCTTGATATCGGACAGGGCAACCTCAATGGCCCCGTTGTCGGTTTCCAGGACCATGGTGCTGGCCGGCGGCGGTGGAATATCCATTTTGCGGATACCGGCTGGATCCAACTTTTCCGACAACAGACCGATCAGCTGACGGGTGTCAATGGACCAATTGCAAAACAGGCCAATCGTTAGTTTAACCGGGACATGGTGCTCCGTTTTGCCGAACGGATTGCGGCACATCTGGGCCACAGCCGTCATCTGGCAGGGTGTTCCGACAACGCCGATGCGCTGGTAACCTTCCCTGACGGCCATATTCAGGGCGGAAACGGTCGGGGCGGCCATAAACTTGGAAGTGGCGCAGCCAGCGATATCCTTCCAATCCGTCACCAGACGGGCAACCGGTGTCAACGCCTGCCGGTCGGTGAGGGCGGCGGCATCGATCAAACCATTTTGCATGGCAAAGGTCATCAGGGCCGTCACGGTCCCACCGCCCTGAACGTCTGCCGGAGCCATTTTTGCTCCGGCCCGGGCCGCCACAACGGAACGGTAACTGCCCAGGGGACTGCCGTCGTAATTCACACCCCGGGTCTTGCGCGTCAGCTCATTGATATCGATCTCGGCTTTAGGGCAATACGCATAACAGCGCCCCTGTTCCAAGGTGCAGGGAAACAACTGAGAGGTTTTGCCTTTATAATTTTTGAAATAGGGGCAAAGATCCACACAGGCGCCACAACCGATACACAAATTCCGATTGTGGACATCCTCTATCAATTCGTTGGATCCGAATAGTTGCATGGCGAGCGACTCCTTTTCTACCAATATAAAATCTTAAATCTCTGACACCTAAGGTAATGCAAAAGTAAATTGAACAACTCATGCAGCCTACAGTTATATAAAACAAAAAAATCCCAAATCTCAAGCACCAAATTACAAATAAATTTCAAATTCTTGCTAAATTGTCGCAGCCTGGCATCTATTCATCACTTAAGGTAGCTCTTTTAATGGCATCCTTGCCGAATCTCCGAGTGATGGTCTCAAGGGTTTGATCGATTTTTGTCCAGCTGCTGTCGCTTGCCCCGCGGCTGTCAAAAAGATCAAGCTGGACGGGCAGCCCGCCGGATTTAAACCCCGATGTGCCGACGCCGACCAGCCGAATTTTTTGGTCTAGGCGGTATTCCTCCAGGAGTTGGGCCGCATGGCGGTAAATGGTTTTTGACGACTGGGTCGGGACCACGACGGTTTTGCTGCGCGAGACCGTCTTGAAATCGGCATGCTTTAATTTCAGGGTGATGGTTTTAGCCTTAAAATTTGCTTTTCTGAGTTGACGGGCGACTTCTTCGGCCTGTTTCAGAAGGTAGGTGTTCAGCAGTTTTTTATCCCGGGTATCTTCGGCGAGGGTGCGTTCGCTGCTGACCGATTTATTGGGCGCATCGGGCGTCACCCCGGAATGATCCATACCCGATGACAGTGCAATTAGACGGGTGCCGAATTTGCCCAGCCGATCCAGGAGCAATGTCTGCGGAAACTTTTTAATATCTCCTAAGGTTTTGATACCCATTGACTCGAGGTGTTGAAAGGTTTTTTGGCCGACACCGGGCACTTTTTGAACGGGCAAGGTTGTGATAAACCGCTGGACGTCATCGGGCAGGATGATGGTCAGGCCGTCCGGTTTGTCCAGATCTGAAGCCACTTTGGCTAGAAATTTACCGGGAGCCACGCCCACTGAACAGGTCAGATTCAGAGTTGCCTTAATTTTGTTTTTAATTGCCAGCGCCACCTTGGCGGGATCGCCATGCAACCGTTGCGATCCGGAAATATCCATGAATGCTTCATCGATGGAGACTACCTGCACTGCGGGTGTAAATTCTCTTAAAATCGCCATTATCTGTTTTGATACGTCTTTGTAGCGTTTCATGCGGGGCGGTATGAAAATACCCTGCGGGCACATTGCCCTGGCTTTAAATACCGGTGTGGCCGAGCGCACACCGAATTGGCGGGCTTCATAACTTGCCGCCATCACAACCCCGCGTTTGGAAGATCCACCGACAAGCACGCACTTACCCCGCAGCCACGGGTTGTCAAGCTGCTCCACCGAAGCATAGAAGGCATCCATGTCGATGTGAAGAATCATAAAATCCCGCTGCGGGTTTTCTGAAATCGGAATTGGGAATGCGGAATGTTGAATTTTAAAAGGTGTAATGTCAAATTTTATCTTTGATCTTGAGTCCAACCGTCTATGTCCTGGTTACTCCAGAGCGTGATAATGGATGGCAGTATGTAACTTGTAAAACTGAATCTTAAACCATACTCCCAATACCTTTTTCTATTTTGTGCTTTCCGCATTCCAATTTCCGAATTTTTGAAGCATTACACCGTATATAATTCAATTCCAGCATCCAGCGTCTATCAACCAGATGCAATTTATTTCTTTGCTTTAATTTAAAACTCTGCTATTTTACAAAATTGTATTTTTATTATGAGATCTCGACAGATTCGTAATTTAATTTTTTATACATAAAATTTTGGAACAAAATTTTATCATGAAACCGATTGAAGAAGTTACCATGCTCTACGGCATCACCAAGGCGCTCAATGAGCACCTGGATTTAAAGAAATCCCTTTACAAAGTCATGGACATTTTATCCAGCTCCATGAACATGGTGCGGGGAACTATAACAATTTTGAATCCCATGCGCAACGAGATAAACATTGAGGTGGCCCACGGTCTGCCGCAAAATGCCATGCATCGGGTAAAATACAAGCTGGGTGAAGGTATTACCGGCCGGGTGATCGAAACCGGCAAGGCCGTGGCGATACCCAAGATCAGCGAGGAGCCTCTTTTTTTGGACCGCACCGGTTCCCGCAAAAAGAAAACCGATCAGGATAACTCCTTCATCTGTGTACCGGTGATAAAAGGCAAGCAGGTTATCGGTGCGTTGAGTGTCGATCGGCCCTATGACCCCTCCTATTCTTTAAAAAGCGGCCAAAACCTGCTTACGGTAGTTGCCACCATGCTGGCCAGTCATGTGATCAAGCTTGAAACGATCCGCATGGAAAAAGAACGGTTAAAGGAGGAAAACCGGCGCCTGCAAAACGTGCTGAAAGACAAATACAGCATCGTAAACATCATCGGCAACAGCAACAAAATGCGCGAGGTCTTTCAAATGGTCTCGCAGGTTTCCAAAAGCAATGCCACGGTTTTGATCCGGGGGGAAAGCGGCACGGGCAAAGAGCTCGTGGCCAATTCCATCCATTACAACAGCCACCGCGAGAAGAACCCGTTTATCAAAGTCAATTGCGCGGCTTTGCCGGCGACGCTCATCGAAAGCGAACTTTTCGGGCATGAGAAAGGCTCATTTACGGGTGCGATAAAGCAAAAAATCGGCAAATTCGAACTGGCCCACAAAGGAACGATTTTCCTGGATGAAATCGGATCCATCGATTTGGAGGTTCAGGCCAATCTGCTGCGCATCCTGCAGGAAAAAGAATTCGAACGGGTGGGGGGGCACCGCACCATCAAAACGGATGTGAGGATTATTGCCGCTACCAATAAGAACCTGGAGCGTTCTGTGGAGGAGGAGACTTTCCGGGGTGATCTGTATTATCGGTTGAATGTATTTCCGATTTATTTGCCGCCCTTAAGGGAGCGTAAAACCGATATCCTGCTGCTGGCAGATTTTTTCCTGGAGAAATATGCTGCGGAAAACAACAAGGACATCAAACGTTTTTCCACCCCGGCCATTGACATGCTGATGGAATACCACTGGCCCGGCAATGTGCGGGAACTCGAAAACTGCATTGAGCGAGCCGTATTGCTGTGCGAGGAGGGAGTTGTTCACAGTTATCATCTGCCGCCGACCCTGCAGACCGGCAAGGAATCCGACACGGTGCCGTCCCGGTCGCTGGAAGATGCCGTTGCCAATCTGGAGCGGGAAATGATCATCGATGCCCTGAAAAACACCCGGGGTAATATCTCGATCGCGGCCAAGATACTGCAAACCACGGTCAGGAAATTCGGCTATAAGGCTCAGAAGTACGGGGTGGATTACCGCAGCTACCGCTGAAACCAATTTAAGAGGTCTACCAATAAATATCGTACTCGGTCCTTCGGGCATTTTTTGGGCAACATGTTGCAAGAAACTGAAGGTTTCAGGTTTCGGGTGTCAGTAAAAATCGATCCTGAATCCTGAACACTGATTGGGTTGCAACTGAAGGCCAAAATCGGTGAAAGAAAGACCATATCATGAGCGAATCCGAACCAGCGGATCGACTTCGCTTGCTGACACCTGAAAACTGCTGATAAATGTAATCACCCATGTCGCCCCTCTCTCCGAGCTGTAGGCTCTACGAGCCGGAAGCCGGGGTAGATCAAAGCCGGGCCTTCTGGACCCGGATCTTTACTTTTTGGCAACCCGCGGCGGGCTGACTATCGCTTCACCATCCACGACCGTTTTATTATCCTGGTTGATGCAATACGTTTTCAAACGGACCTTTTTTTTGTCGGCCATGATTTCCGCCACCTCGACGATGGCGGTAACCGTGTCACCGATTTTCACCGGTGCCAGAAAACTGACTTCCTGGCGCATATAGACTGTTCCGGGGCCCGGCAGCATCGTGCCGATGACGGCAGATATGAAGCTGGCCGACAGCATGCCGTGAGCAATCCGGGTCTTAAAAAAAGTGTTTTTGGCATAGTCTTCGTTGACATGGGCCGGGTTAAGATCACCGGTGATTCCGGCAAACAGGTAGATATCGGACTCGGATATGGTTTTGGAAAACTTTGCCGTGTCCCCCACCTTCAGTTCATCAATGGTCTTTCCAATCATGGGTTATATCCCTTCCTGGATTTGTGGAATTGATACATGTAGAAACTGACCGTACATATCGGCCTCTATAATTGCAATATTTAATTTTAACTGCATTCCTTTAACTTGGCCATTCCGCATAACCGTGCTATGGAATTGAGCTTGACATTATAAAGCGCATTACTTTATTGCATCATTTTATGAGGATTACCAATGCGGGCGGCCATAAAAAATATTATATTTCTAACAAGATGTAAAATTTCAGAGATGTTAACTTAATGGGAGGTGAATATGGTAGATCCGACGAAAGCTCACACAGACTTGTTTGATCTGAACGGCAGGAAAGCCGTGGTTAGCGGTGCCGGACGCGGCATCGGCAGGGCGATTGCCCTGGGACTTGCCCGTGCCGGTGCCGACATCGGGTTGGTGGCGCGCACCGAATCCGAACTTAATGCCGTGGCCGGCGAGGTTAAAGAAATTGGCCGCCGTGCTGTGGTGCGGGCTTCAGACTTGACCGTGACGGCCGACATCCCTGAGCTTATAAGGGGGCTGGCCGGGGACCTGGGAGGGATCGATATCCTGGTTAACAACGCGGGAACCAACATTCCCCAGGATTCGGTTGACGTCACCGAGGCGGCCTGGGATACGGTCATGGCCATCAATCTCAAATCCTGTTTTTTTATGGCCCAGGCCGTTGGCAAAGTGATGATTGAGCAGGGCCGGGGAGGCCGGATCATCAATATTTCGTCCCAGACCGGATCGGTTGCCTTGATCAAGCGGGCCGCTTATTGTGCGTCCAAGGCCGGCCTCAACCTGGTGACGAAGGTCCTGGCCATGGAATGGGGTCCCCATGAAATTCTGGTCAATGCCGTCGCGCCCACATTTGTCGAGACCGAGATGACCAAGCCCATGCTGGCCGATCCCCAATTCAGGGAATACGCGCTGGCCAAAAACGTCCTGAAACGGTTTGGAACCACCGACGATGTGGCCGGAGCGGTAATCTACCTGGCCTCACCGGCCGCAAATCTGGTCACCGGGCACATCCTGCTGGTGGATGCGGGATGGACGGCGCACTAGACCTTAGGGTACAATACAACAGCCCGCATGAACCATGCGGGCTGTTGTATTAAGGCCGGATATTAAATATCGTAGTAGAGATAAAACTCATGCGGATGGGGCCGCAGTTTGACGTCGTTGATCTCGTTTTCGGTCTTGTAGTCAACCCACATATCGATGGCATCCTGGGTGAAGACATCTCCTTTTAGCAGAAACTCCTGATCGGCCTTTAAGGCCGTGAGAGCCTCATCCAGCGAGCCCGGTGCGGATGGTATTTCCGCCAGCTCTTCCGGGGGCAGATTATAGATGTTTTTGTCCAGCGGATCTCCCGGATCGGTCTTATTCTGGATGCCGTCGATGACCGCCATCAGTATGGCGGAAAAGGCCAGGTAGCCGTTGCAGGACGGATCCGGGGTTCTGAACTCAATGCGTTTGGCCTTGGGTGAGGTAGAGTACATCGGCAGTCGAACAGCAGCGCTGCGATTGCGGCTCGAATAGGCCAGGTTGACCGGTGCCTCAAACCCCGGAACCAGCCGTTTGTAGGAGTTGGTGGTGGGGTTGGTGAAGGCACACAGCGCCTTGCAGTGGTTCAGGATACCGCCGATGGCATACAATGCCTCCTGGGAAACCCCGGCATATTTGTCGCCGGCAAACAGCGGCTGATCGCCTTTCCAGATACTGATGTGGGTGTGCATGCCGCTGCCGTTATCCTCAAAAAGCGGCTTGGGCATGAACGTGACGGTATGATTGTTGCGGTAGGCAATATTTTTAAGAACATACTTAAACCACATGAGCTGATCGGCCATCTGCAGCAAGGGTTTAAAGCGCATATCGATTTCCGCCTGTCCGGCCGTAGCAACTTCATGGTGCTGGGCTTCGATGTCAATGCCCAGTGCTTCCAGGGTCAGGACCATTTCGGAACGTAAATCCTGAAATTTATCCATGGGTGGGACCGGAAAATATCCTTCTTTGGGGCGCGGCTTATAGCCTAGGTTGGGCCCTTCATCGCGGCCGGTGTTCCAGCTGCCTTCAACGGAGTCGATCTCATAGAATGAACCAAAGCGTGATGATTCAAAACGGATATCATCAAAGATAAAAAATTCTGCTTCCGGGCCGATATAAGCAACATCGCCAATTCCGGTGCTTTTCAAATAGGCCTCTGCTTTGCGGGCAATATTTCTGGGATCGCGGGTATAAGGCTCCCGGGTGACCGGATCGGCGATATCGCAAATTAATGTCAGGGTGGGTGCCGCATAAAAGGGATCCATCCTGGCGGTAGCGGGGTCCGGGATAACCAGCATGTCGCTGGCGTGAATCGGCTGCCAGCCGCGAATACTCGATCCGTCGAAACCAAAGCCGTCTTCAAAACTTGATTCCTCCAGTTCCCCGACCGGCACGCTAAAGTGCTGCCAGAGGCCCGGAAAATCCATAAAGCGTAAGTCGACCAATTTTGCGCCATTTTCCTTTGCCATGTCCAATACTTCTTTGGGGGTCATTTTTCTTTCTCCTTTGAATTTAGTTAAATAGTAAAATAGTGAATTAGTTGATTGGTTAAGATTGTCGCGTTCGTTAAGATCGTTGAGCCGTTAAAATCGTTTTATTGCTTACAACTACCGACTGCCGTATGCGCTAGATGGCATCACTGCCCGTCTCACCGGTTCTGACCCGGACTGCTTCTTCAACCGGAAGCACAAAGATTTTGCCGTCGCCGATTTTATTAGTGTTGGCGGCGGCGCGGATTTTTTGCACGACCTGCTCGGCGCGATCGGCTTCGACAACAATTTCAATTTTTATTTTGGGAATAAAGTCCACCACATATTCAGCGCCGCGGTAGATTTCCTTGTGTCCCTTCTGCCGACCGTAGCCTTTGACCTCTGAAATCGTCATTCCCTGGATGCCGATTTCATTTAATGCTTCTTTGACGTCGTCCAGCTTGAAGGGTTTTATGACCGCTTCAATTTTTTTCATAATATTTCCCCCTTAAATGAATAATGTAGATTGAATAATGAATAATTAAGGTATGCTCTCGATTAAAATCAATAAATAATTAATAAAGTAGAGCGCAGCGAATTCCATAAATAGTCGTTCACCATTCGTCAACAGTCAAATATCATTATGATGCTTGAATCTCGAATGCCCTTTCGCCGTGCAGGGAATTGTCCAGGCCGATGATTTCACTTTCTTCTTCCACTCTTAAGCCACCGGTTAAAAATTTGGTTATGTAAGTGACAATCAGCGTGCCGACGGCGGTGAATGATGCGGTGGCAACGATCGATATGATCTGGATCCAGAGTTGTTTCGGATTGCCGTAAAACAGTCCACGTCCCGCCGCATTGATAGCCGGACTGGCAAATAGCCCGGTGGCCAGCGCACCCCAAATTCCGCACATGCCATGCACGCCAAACGCATCCAGCGAGTCGTCATAACCGATTTTTTGCTTGATTTTGGCGACACTGTAAAAGCCAAGCAGGCCGGCACCCAGACCGATGACAAGAGAGGCCGGCATATTGACAAATCCGGCTGCCGGGGTGATCGCAACCAACCCGGCCACGATGCCCGAAGCCAATCCCAACACCGTCGGCTTTTTGTCGACGGTCCACTCGGCAAACATCCAGGCCAGGGCGCCCACCGCAGCCGAGGTGTTGGTTACCAGAAAGGCCGAACCGGCGACACCGTCCGCCGCCAACTGGCTGCCGGCATTAAAGCCAAACCAGCCGAACCACAACAACGCCGCTCCCAAGGCACAAAGTGCGATGCTGGAAGGAAACATGGCTTCTTTGCCATACCCGATTCTTTTGCCCAGCACCAGGGACAGAACCAGACCGGCCACTCCGGCATTAATATGGACGACGGTGCCGCCTGCAAAATCGAGAGCCCCCATGCTGCCCATCCAGCCGCCGCCCCAGGCCCAGTGGGCAATCGGGCAATAAATAAAGGTGACCCACAGAATCGTAAACACGATCCAGGAGGAAAACTTCATCCGATCGACAATCGAGCCCAGAACCAGTGCGACGGTGATGCAGGCAAAAGTCATCTGAAACAGGGCGAAAACAAAGGTTGGGATGCTGCCTGAAAGGCTGTCCACCCCAATGCCTGCCATGAATGCGTTTGACAGACCGCCGATGATACCGGCTTTATCCGGGCCGAAAGACAATGTATACCCCCACATCATCCAGATTACACTTGTCAGGCAATACGCCACAATGGTCATGGCAAATGTATTCAGCAGATTTTTATACCTCGACAGGCCTCCGTAAAACAGCGCTAAACCGGCCGGGGTCATCATCATTACCAGGGCAGTTGATACAATTATCCAGGCGGTGTCGCCGGAATTCAAACCATCCGATGCCAGCGCAGATGAAACCGGTAATACAACCAGGATTACAGCTGTCAGAATTCCTTTAAATTTCAAATGATCTCCTCCTTTTTGGAATGACGAATGTCGAATGACGGGTTAATGGTTATGATCTGAACTATTCTCCATTACGATGAGTTGATTCGAATAATAAAATGATAGAATTCCTGAATTCGACATTCGTCATTTGTCGCTCGTCATTGGCGGAAGTCTATCCAATAGCGTCGTTTTTATTTTTTCTACCTGATCTTCGGAATCCACTTTTTGGCCGTTAAGATCCCAGACATAAAAAACGTCCACCACCTGGTCGGCTTTGGTCGCGATTTTGGCGACCCAGATATTTAATTCGCAGGCAAACAGCGCATCCGTGATGTTGAAGAGCAGACCGGAATAATCATAGGTAACCACCTCAATAATGGTAAAAAAACTGGAACTGGTGTTGTCCACCGTGATGCGGTGGGGAATTTGCTGCATCCGGTGATAGGTCTGGCGAGGCGTAGCCGTTTTTTTGCGAAGGGCCTGGGTCAGGTCCAGCTCACCGGCTATGGCTGCGCTCAGATCTGCTGCGGCCACCTGCCATTTTTCACCTTCCATTATTTGATCCGGCGGCGGTTTAACTTCAAAAATATCCAGGGCAATGTTGTTGCGCCAGGTAAATACCTGGACATCAAGAATATTGATGTTGTTAAGGGTAAATACACCGGCGATTTTGGAAATAAGGCCGGGACGGTCCTTGGCACAGATGGTAACCGTGCGGGTGCTGGCATCGGCCGAGCGTTTGATATCCCATATGAACCCGGCATCGGCCAGCCGGTCGAAAAGTTTGATGTGCTCCAGGATGGAGTCAGTGGGCATGTAAAGGCGATAGCGCGGCGACATATTCTCAATCAGCGTGCCGATGTCCTGTTCGGCTTTCCAGCTACGGGCCGATCTGATGATGTCATTTCTCTTTTGCTCGATGATCTTGACGGCCGCTTCCGTGGCCAACTCGCCTTTTTCCAGCACGTTGAGAACTTTCAGGAAAAAATCCCTCAACAGGGCTGCAATCCAGTCATTCCAGGCCATCGGACCGGTTGAAGAAGAATCGGCCACGGTCAACAGGTACAGCATTTTCAACCGTTCGACATCCCCTATTTTTCGGGCGCTGAATATGGCGGTTTCCTCATCGTGGATATCCCTTCGGGTGGCTGTTTTGATGAGAAACAGGTGGTTTTGAACCAGAAATGCGGCACTGTCGACGTCGGCGGCGTCCATTCCTTTTTTCGCAAGGATTGCTTTAATCATGTCGGCACCTTTAGCGGCATGATCATTATTTGCATCGCCTTTGCCGATATCGTGCAGCAGTGCGGCCCAAAGTAAAAGCTTTCTGTTTTTAAGCTCCCGATAAATCTGTCCGCATAACGGTTCCAGACTGTTGTCTTCTTTCGTTCCAAAATTTTTTATCGTGTGAACCGTTCGCAACAAATGTTTATCCACCGGGTAAAGATGATATTCATCATATTGGATGCGATTAATGATGCTGCGAAACTCCGGTATCAGCCGGACCAGAATGCCGGTATTCAGCATTTCATTTAAAATATTAAAGGTCGGTGCCGGGGCCACCAGAATTCGTTCAAAAGATTGGACGACCGCTTCAGCGCTGCGAAATTCTGCATTCACCAGATAGGAGAAGTCTTTGACCAGCCTTTTGGCTTCCGCACTTAACGGAATTTTCAAACGCGCACTTTCTTCAAATATTTTAATGAGAAGGATCGGCGATTGCACAATTTGCTCGGATGCAGAAAAATTAAGCATTCCCCCCTCAATAACTTCGAGGCCATCAACACTGCTTTGCTTCTGTGATTTTCTTCGCCGTTGACGCTTTTTCTCGAGCCCCAGTTCATACAGGAACATCAGGTGCTGCTGCTTCACGGATTCCATGCGTCCATGGAGTTCTCCCAGAAACCTTTCGACCGGCTGCTGTCCGTTGCTTTTCTTGTATTTCATCACTTCGGCCAGTTTGATCTGGTTTTCAAAGTGCAGTTGATCGCATTTTCTGCCGCAAAGGTAATGTAAGCGGTTGCGAACGTTCCAGATAAAGGTCAGGGAGCGTCTCAAGGTGCGAAACTCCTCGTGCGAGAGCAGTCCGAAGTATTCCAGATCCCGGGACTGCTTGATGTTAAACAAAATCTGTCCGATCCACAGCATGGTGTGATAGTCCCGCAAACCGCCCTGGCCCTCTTTGAGGTTGGGTTCGAGCAGATACGCCGAATCCCCGAAATGCAGGTGACGCATCTCATTGTTTTCGACCAGCCAGTTGATGATGGTGCGGGATTTTTTGCGAATAACCTTTTCCCGCAACTGGTGCATGAGATCAGAGTAAATATGTGACCATCCGCAGATGAACCGCGCATCCAGCAGCGGGGTCAAAATTTCGAAATCCTTGCCGGAAAGTGCAATGCACTCCTTCAGCGAACGGGTGGCATAACCGACATCAAGACCAATATCCCATAACGGGTAGACCATCTCCCGGATTAGATTTTCTGCCTGATCCGGCACCTTTTTTTTAAACAACAACAGCAGATCGACATCGGAATTGATGCACTGCTCCTCGCGGCCATAACCGCCCAGAGCGATGATGGCATACGGATTTTTGCTGATGTTCATCCGGGGGCCGACCTGGCTGGTCTCAAAAGCTGCCCTGAAATAAGCATCCAGCATACGGGCATGCTGTCTTAAAAAATCCCGCACTTTTCCCTGGAAAAGGCGGTCAACCAATGCCCGGGTTTTCTGTTGCAGCTCGGTGGATGCATCTATGTAAATGGTGTCCATTGAAATTATGCTGGTTCGATCTGAATTTGAATTAATCATCTCCATATCAGCAACATGTATGCCATTGAGCGTGATATTTTTAAATCCATATAATTTCAGTAAATTATAAGATTTATAGAGTGGGTATTTAAAAATCCAACATTACAAAATTGGCAGAAATCGGCCAATAAAATTACAAATTTGTAATGTCTAATTTTTATTGTATTTTGTTTGGGCGATGTTTGCGGGCAGGCTTTGGAATTTCGAATGGTCCGCCGGCGGATCGAATGACGAATGTTGAAAGGATTTCAGGCTTATTTAATTATTCTCCTGAATTTTTTCAGGAAAGCTATAAAAATAAAATCGGTAGAATACCCCGATTCTTCATTCTTCACTCTTCATTCTTCATTCGTCATTCGAAAATACTCTGACAGATTTCTATAACCCTTTTTTGCAAGTGGTCAAATTTTTCCCGGGCGACATGGGCCGGTTTTTCCTGGAGGCTGAGTTGATGGGCGACGGCACGGTAAATTAAATAGGCGTGCTTGAGCTGATGGGCGGTAACCTCATCCATTATCCCGGTTTCAATCAGGGTTTGAAGCAGGCGGACGTTGTCGGTCCATCGCAGCAGGCTGGGGTGTTTGTGGGAATTCAGCAGCACCAGATACTGCACCAGAAATTCGATGTCTACCATGGCGCCGGTGTCCTGTTTGAGGTCAAAAAAACCGGCCGTCGGTTTCAGCAACTCCTGGCGCATTCTTTCGCGCATCCGAACGACTTCTTCTTTTAGTTCGGTTTCCGACCGCTGCCGGGCGAGCACTCGGGAGCGGATCTTTTTAAAGCGACCAGCAATAAGGTCATCGCCGCATATCGGTCTGGCTTTAATCAAAGCCTGATGTTCCCAGGTCCAGGCTTCCTCGGACTGATATTCGCTAAAAGCATCAATGTGGCTGACCAGAATGCCCGAACTGCCGCTGGGTCTCAAACGCATGTCAATTTCGTACGCCTTACCCGCCCGGGTATGAGCGGTCAGAATGTGGATGACCCGCTGACCGAGGCGGTTAAAGAATTGGGCGCTGTCGATGGCTTTTTCTCCGCCGCCGGTTGGCTCATTGGTTCCGGCGTGCAGAAATACCAGATCAAGATCCGAACCGTATCCGAGCTCCAACCCGCCCAGTTTGCCGTAGGCGACAACGGCAAATCCCCGCTGGCAGATTTTGTTGCCCAGCCGGCAGGCGGGGGCGCCATGTTTTGACACCAGATGATTGAAGGCCAGATCAACAACCTCGCTTAGAATGGTTTCGGCGATCTCAGAGAGGTAATCGCTTACCCGCATCAACGGTAGGGTGCCGGCGACGTCGGCTGTCGCCACCCGCAGGACATTGATTTGCTTGAAAATGCACAGCTGTTCAATCTGGTACTCAAGATCATCCGGCGGTATCAAGGCCAGGCGGTGCTGCAAACCCTTTTTCATCTCTTTTTTTTGCGGCGGTTGATAGAGGGTTCGCGGGTCGAGCAGTTCATCCAGCAGTACCGGATGGCGTGCCAGAAACGAGGCTATCCAGGAGCTGGCATTGGAAAGTTTCACCAGGTGGGAGAGGGCGGTCGGGTTTTCCAGCAACAGGGCCAGGTAGCTGGTGCGTCTTTCAATGGCTTTAATCAGATCGATGATCCGGCGCAACGTGATCAGCGGATTATCGCAGGTACCGATTTCTTTTAACAAGCGGGGCATCAATTTATCGAGACGCTGGCGGCCTTTTGGGCTCAAGGCCCGAGTTTCCGGATCGCTTCTCAAATACTCGAGCAGCGGCAACACCTCCTGCGGTTGATCGTAACCCAGCGCGGCAAGTGTTTGGCCGGCCTGACGACGCTCCATTACGTTCTGCCAGACGCTATCAAGGGGATCATCCTTTTTTTGAGAGCGGTCCCCGGCCTCACCGGATTCCAGCAGTATCTGAAAATGGCCGTGGACCCTGTCCCGGTATTTTGCCAGGGTGGCGTTAAATGATCCGACATCATCAAAGCCCATGGATGCTGCCAGGCGCCATTGACCGCTATCATCGGGCGGCAGCTGGTGAGTTTGCTGGTCGGAATACTCCTGCAGCCGGTTTTCGGCATTGCGTAAAAACACGTAGCTATCGGTCAGCTCACGGCAGACTTCCTGGGGAATATGGTCCGCATCAGCCAGTGCTTTCAGTACATTTAATATGCCGGTTTCCTGCAGGGCCGGTGTCACTCCGCCGCGAATCAGCTGGAAAATTTGACCGAAAAATTCGATCTCACGGATTCCGCCCGGTCCGAGTTTGATATCGTTTGCCATGCCTTTGCGCTTGATTTCCAGGGCGATCATCTGCTTCATTTTTCTTAAGGATTCAAAGGCGCTATAATCCAGATAGCGGCGGTAGATAAACGGATGAAGCTGTTCAAGCAAAAAACCCCCGGCCGCTTTGTCTCCGGCCACGGCCCGGGCCTTGATCAGTGCGTAACGCTCCCATTCCCGGCCCTGCTCCTGATAATATTGCTCCATGCCGTTAAAATCCATGGCTAACGGGCCGCTTTCCCCGAAGGGGCGCAGTCGCAGATCCACCCGGAACACCAGGCCGTCTGCTGTTGGTTGACCGATGACTTTTATCAGACGGCGGCACAGGCGGGAGAAAAACTCATCATTGCTCAGCCTGCTCCCAGCGCCACGGGTCCGGCCGCCTTGGGGGTAGGTGAAGATCAAATCAACGTCGGAGGAAAAGTTGAGTTCCCGGGCACCCAGTTTGCCCAGTCCCAGAATCACCAGACGCTGTTGTGAACCATCTTCTGCCGTCGGTATGCCGAATTTGTCACACTGCCATTGATAAAGTAGTTTTAGGGTTTGTTCCAGGCAGGCATCCGCAAAAGCCGACAGGGCGTTCATGGTTTCGGCCAGATCCGCCCAGCCGGCTAAATCTCTCCAGGCGATGCGGACCATCTCGCGCCGACGACAGCGGCGCAACAGGCCTAGCAGCGTTTCTTCATCATTGACATTTGCCAGCAGCACTTCAAAGCTGGGCCGATAGTCGCCCGGCTCCGCAGGCCGGTTCAGATCACCGCTGTCGATGAGATTGCCCAAAAGGGCCGGGTCGCGTATACAATTGCCGGCCACGAAATCACTGAAGGCAAATACCTGCGGGATGCTATTGAGAACCTCTGGATTGGCGACAGGCGGCATGCCGGCGGCTTTGGCTGCGGCCTGAAAGGCTTGCCACCGTTTTTCGAAATCTTCAATGAGTGGTTTTGGGAGGTCGTTAGGCAAGGTAAGTTGACCGTTGTTACGGGACCATCTTGTAAGTTTCAATTAATCGATTTCCCAGAGTTGCCGCCAGGTGCTTCAAAAAAATTATGCCGTTGGCCGGATCATTTTCCAGTATTTGGCCAAGTTTTTTACGATCGGTTATCAGCAGCTTGGTTGGTTCAACACATTCCGCAGAGGCCGAATATACCTCGCGCCCGATTAAGCTGGACCAGCCAAATGCTTCACCGTTTTTCCCGACATCGTAAACGCCCCGACCGCCTTCGCCGACACTTAGCTTTACCCGTCCATTAAGCAGGATATAAAAATAGCGGGCCGCATCATTTTCACGAAACAGTATATCGCCCTGTGCATGGGATATCATCCGAGATATATCCATGATTTTCTTAACGAAATCCATGCTCGTTCCCAAAAGGAGGTCTGATTGCCTGATAAACATAGCTGCTCCTTCATACCCAGCGTCATAAATGATTATATGTTTTCGATTGAAAATTGAATACTTAAGGTTCGCCTCCGGCGAATCATTGATATAAGGCAAATATAAAGTAAAGCGTCAGGCATGTCAAAATAAAAGGTTGGAGTAAGAAGGTTCAGAGGTTCAAGGTTTAGAGGTTTGGGTTATGGCTCAGCTGCCGGCTTACCATGCGGCCAGTTTTATTGAAAAAAAGACATCAGCCCTGCAAAGCATTACATGAGTTTAAGAAAAGCGAAATCTCCAGGCGGACATGTATCGAATAATGAATATAGGTAGGTGGAAGGAATGTATTCTGTCCGTCGAGAGCCTCAGGATCTAACGACAGGGTCAAATGACAGGGTCTACAGATCTATATTATATAAAAAGCTGAGCAAAGCGAAACTACTGAACTTTTGAACCTTTGAACCACGGAACCCAGAACGGTTAGCACCGCCTTATTACATTTTTGTAACATAATTGCCGGTTAAACCACATTAATGTAATTTAGAACTGATTTCACGAATCAATAATTTTAGGTTCGGCGATTGCTTGGGGTCCGGAATAAAACAGATATAAAGTTCGGTCTGCCGCAGCGGCATAAAAAATCAGAAGCGCAGGCGCGGGGTGTTGGTGCTGCTCGCGGCTGTTTGGCGCTGTGCATCAATACCCGACTATGACCCGCGGCGCTATGTTGACAAGGGTCTCGCGGTGATCCCACAGGGGGCAGAAATGTGATGGCATATCTATTGCTATTTAGTAACTGGATTTTACACGTTTTTTTATTAACCATAATTTTAATATTTTCCTAATCTGAAAAAAGTGATATACATGCAGGTCTGAAAAATCGATTTATATTATTGGGCGTCAAAGTAGTTTCTTGGGATTAATCATAAACCATGCCCATGCGGGCACTACAAAAAAGTGTTGGACGGCATTTTAAAATATTAACGTTTAGCCCCCGTCTTTTTAGCCGGGGACCCAGCCTGTCAAATGCCCCCGTCTTTTAAATGCATGCCCGGAGATTTTTGAGTTTAGTCTTTCCATTCGGTTTAAAATTCTAACCGTCCTGCGGACGTAGGCAAATAATTCCCGGGGATCGCCGGCACAAAATTATGTCCGGCCTCCGGGTGCTAAAAGGAGAAATCAGCAATGTGTCGTCTATTTTCCATAACCAGCAAAGATCCGTTGTCGCCCATGGTTGCCGTGGAGGCGCTCGACGTGATGCGGGAAGGTCACGACTGTTCCGGCGTCGGGATTTTTTTGCGTGATCTGGCCGGACCGTTCGAAGAGATCAAGGATGCACCCATATTGTCCGGCATTTTCAGCGATGCCGGGATCCGGCGGCTGGATTCTTTTATGATGGATATCGGATTTATGACCAAATACAAGATTTCCATTAAATTGCCCAAGGTACCGCCGTCGGGTGTTCCCAAGCGCGATGTCTATTTAGTCCGCGCATATGAATATCCGGAGGAATGGGAAAATCTTAGCCAGGATGAATTGTATGAAAGGCTTTTGATAACCCGGCTGCAGCTGCGAGCCATGGGTCAGGAAAAAAACGACATGATCGTTTACTCCTTTTGGCCGGATGTAATTATGATCAAGGAAATCGGGGATCCCTTGCTGGTGGCGGAGCATTTAAATCTTGATCGCAAGGAGCTGCATGCCCGGGTGATCATGGCCCAGGGCCGACAGAACACCAACTATGCCATCACGCTGTATGCCTGCCACCCTTTCTTTATTCAAGGCTACTCAACCATGACCAACGGCGAAAATACGGCGTTTGTTCCGATCCGGGCCTACCTCGAATCCCGGGGATTTTCCGGATACACCGGTTATCAATCGGATTCGGAGGTCTTCACCCATATCCTGCATTACACCATCAAAAAGCTCGGTCTGGGGGTGGAAGCCTATAAGCATATTATTACCCCGTTGCAGGATAACGATCTCCAGGATCATCCAAACGCTTATTTTTTAAAGAATCTGAAGCAAACCTGCCGGCAGTTGATCATCGACGGACCCAATTGTGTCATCGGTTGCCTGCCGGATCACAGCGTTTTTATGGTGCAGGATCGTAAGAAACTCCGGCCGGGGGTGGTCGGCGGAAGACCGGGAATGTATGCGTTTGCTTCGGAAATTTGCGGGCTGGATTCTGCGATTCCCAATCGCGATAAACACAGCGACTTTCAGCCGATGCATTTAGATACGGTCGTTGTCGGTCCGGATCGACAGGAGGTGTCAATATGCTCACAGACAGACCCATTACCCCTTCCACATTAAGTGTCAAAGATCTTCCGTGGCAGATTATATGGGATAAAGATAAATGTACCCTTTGCGGCAAATGCACAGCCGTGTGTCCGGTTAATGCAATTGAGTTCGGGGTGTTTCGCAAGCGCGAGCTTGATCCGCCGGTGGGATTCATGGAGCCGCCCCGCGGGGTCTACAAATCGTACTACGGTATTCGCCAGAAAACCGATCCGGCCTATAAATGCGTGGGCTGTGCAATGTGCAACATGGTCTGCCCCAATGATGCCATCGCGCCTGCCCGCGCGGATGAGACCGATAAACTTCGTTTTCATGTCGACCGGGGCGGGCAGGCCCGCCGCCGGGGCGGGCGGCGCAATGCCCCGGGCGGGGTATTGGACCGGCTAAAATTTATCCGAATTTCCATGTTGACCGACCCCGCGCTGGATGCGGGGCGACACGAATTTGAAATGCGCACACTGCTGGGCCGGGTGCTGTCCCCCGAGGACAATCTGAAGTTTATGCAAACCAACGGCTGGATTCCGCCGGTTCGGGAAATCTACCCCCTGATCATCGGCAGCATGTCCTTTGGCGCCCTGTCGCCCACCATGTGGGAAGGTCTTCAAATGGGGGTCGCCTATCTCAATGAAGAATTGGGCATGCCGGTGCGTATCTGCACCGGTGAAGGCGGATGCCCGCCGCGCCTGTTGCGCTCCAGGTTTTTAAAATACGTTATTCTGCAGATCGCCAGCGGATATTTCGGCTGGGACGAAATAATCCATGCCATACCCGAGATGAAGGAAGATCCCTGTGCCATCGAAATCAAATACGGGCAGGGCGCCAAACCCGGAGACGGTGGGCTGCTGATGTGGTACAAGGTCAACAAGCTGATTGCTGCCATTCGAGGCGTGCCGACCGGTGTTAATCTGCCCAGTCCGCCCACCCATCAAACCCAGTATTCGATCGAGGAATCCGTGGCCAAAATGATCCAATCCATGTATATGGCCTGGGGCTTCAGGGTACCGGTCTATCCGAAAATTTCGGGCACTTCAACCGCACTGGCCGTTTTAAATAACCTGACGCGTAATCCTTTCGCCGCAGGACTCGCGATTGACGGAGAGGACGGCGGTACGGGCGCCGCCTATAATGTGTCCATGAACCACATGGGACATCCCATCGCCAGCAACATTCGCGATTGCTACCTGAACCTGGTTAAACTGGGTATGCAGAACCAGGTTCCGCTGTTTGCCGGTGGCGGCATCGGTAAAACCGGAAATCTGGCAGCCAATGCCGCAGCGCTCATTATGCTGGGAGCCAGCGGTGTTCAGATCGGCAAATATATCATGCAGGCGGCGGCCGGCTGCCTGGGGTCGGAGTCGGATCGCTGCAATATCTGCAATATCGGACTTTGTCCGAAAGGAATTACCTCCCAGGATCCCCGTCTTTATCGGCGCCTGAATGCCGAAGATGTGGCCCAGCGAGTGGTGGATGTATATTTAAGTTTTGATACCGAACTGAAGAAAATAGTCGCTCCCTTGGGGCGCTCCACCTCTCTGCCCATCGGGATGTCGGATGCGCTGGGAATCGATGACCCTGCTGCTGCCGACAGGCTGCAGATAAAATATGTGGTCTAGGTTCAGCGGTTCAAGGGTTCTGGGTTCCAGAAGTCAGAAGATAGAATTCGGAAGTGGGAATGCGGCAGTCGGAAATTTATAGCATAGCGCAAAGGGCATGGCGTATAGCGCATCGCCGAAGATCAGGTGACAGAAAAATTTTTACCATGGAAAGGCATGGAGTATCACCGCGAAATAATCCGTGAAACTCCGTGAAATTCCGTGGTTAAAATCAGCAAAGGCGGAGTCGCAGACTTTGAATTGTTGGAGATAACTCATGTCTAACCAGGAAATAAAAGGCAATTCAACCCCTCACAAAATTTCCGGCAAAGTTGCCGGAGAACGGGTTGATTCGAGGATTATAGAAGAACAGATTCAAGCAGCCGTGGCGCAGGGACACCGGAACCTGAAAATCGAAGCCTACGGCCAGCATGGCATCGGTGGGCGATTGTGGCGGGCCGGCAACGAAGCGGTTCACATTGAAATCGTCGGCCAGCCCGGACAGCGTGTCGGATCCATGGGATTTGCCAATACTTCGATTGAGATCCACGGGCCGGCGTCCGATGATGTGGGCTGGTTGAACGCCGGAGCTGAGATTGTGGTGCATGGCAATGTCGGCAACGGCTGTGCCAATGCCATGGCCCAGGGCAAAATATTTGTGGCCGGCAACATCGGTGCCCGGGGCATGACCATGACCAAACAAAATCCGCGTTTTGATTCGCCGGAGCTCTGGATCCTGGGCTCGGCCGGTGATTACTTTGGCGAATTTATGGCCGGCGGCGTTGCCGTGATCTGTGGTTATGAAGCGCAAAACAATCAAAATATTCTCGGCCATCGGCCGTTTGTGGGAATGGTCGGCGGGAAAGTATTTTTTCGCGGTCCGCACGGCGGCTACAGTGAATCTGATGCCAAGTTGATCACCCTCGGCGATGAAGATTGGAACTGGCTGCTTGAAAACACCCGGAATTTTCTCGACCGCATCGGCCGTTCCGAATTGATTGCCCCATTTTCGGATCGCAGCCAGTGGCAGTTGCTGGTCGCCCGCACGCCCCAGGAAAAAATCTCGCGCCCGATGCGATCAATGGGCGGATTTAATTCGCAAGTCTGGCAAAAAGAACTCGGCCGGGGCGGGCTTATCGGAGATCTCACCGACCTGGATCGCAGCCCGATTGCGCTGATAACCTCAGGGCATTTAAGGCGCTTTGTCCCGGTGTGGGAAAACCGGACATATGCCGCACCCTGCGAGGCATCCTGCCCCAGCGGGATTCCGGTGCAGGAACGCTGGCGCTTGATCCGGGAAGGCCGGGTGGATGAGGCGGTCGACCTGGCGCTGGCCTACACGCCATTTCCGGCAGCCGTGTGCGGATACCTGTGCCCTAATTTGTGCATGCAGTCATGTTCACGGCAGATTTCTGCCATGGCGCCGGTGGACACCACCCAGCTGGGTCAGGCCAGCATCAACGCCACCTTGCCGGATCTGCCGCCGGAATCGGATAAGAAAATTGCAGTTATCGGAGGCGGACCGGCCGGGATATCCGTCGGCTGGCAGTTGCGGCGAAAAGGACACCAGGTTGTTATTTATGAAATGGCGCAGGACATCGGCGGTAAATTCACCCGCATTATTCCCGAAAGCCGGATTCCCAGAGAGGTTATTACCACCGAACTTAATCGGGTTAAAAAGGTTTTGGCGCATGTTCATCATCAGCAACCGTTAACTGCGCAAGACGTCAAACAATTGCGTGAAGATTTTGATTTTGTGGTGATTGCCACCGGCGCGCAAAAGCCCAGAACACTGCCGATTCCGGGCAGTGAGCGAGCGCTGACGGCGCTTGATTTTCTGGCAAAAGCCAAAGACGATACAGCCCAGGTCGGCCGGCATGTCGTTATCATCGGCGCCGGCAATGTGGGCTGCGACGCTGCCACCGAAGCTCATCGTCTCGGTGCCCGACACATTACCCTGCTGGATGTGCAGGAGCCGGCATCCTTCGGTAAAGAAAGACAAGCAGCTGAAAAGATCGGTGCTGTTTTTAAATGGCCGGTGTTCACCAAAGAGATTACCGATGACGCCGTCATATTGACAAACGGTGAGCAATTACCGGCCGCGACGGTGATCATTTCCATCGGTGATGTACCGGATCTTGATTTTTTGCCGGATGACGTGGCAGCCCAAAACGGTTTCGTAAAGGTCAACGAGTATTTTTTAACTACAGACCCCAAAATATTTGCCATTGGCGATGTCGTCAAACCCGGACTATTAACCGATGCCATCGGCGCCGGACGGATCGTTGCCGAGACGATATGTGATATTTTAGAAGACAAGCCCCTGGAGGTCAAAAGACGCGAAATGATCGATCGCAACCGCATCACCCTGGAATATTTTGATCCCCGGGTAACGGAGTACACTGATCTGGACCACTGCGGGTCCCAGTGTTCCTCCTGCGGTGCCTGCCGGGACTGCGGGATATGCGTCGCCATCTGTCCGCAGCATGCTATCAGTAAAAAAGAGCTGGAAGGCGCTGATTATGAATATGTGGTGGATGAAAACCTGTGCATCGGCTGCGGGTTTTGCGCCGGCGCCTGCCCATGCGGGGTATGGGATCTGGTGGAGAATTCGCCGATTGGGTAAAACTCAGGGGTAAGAGTAAAACAAGGTTTCAGGTTTCGGGTGTCAGGCAAGGAATAAACTTTAAATTCAAATATCAAAATTGTAATTTGTTTGAGATTTGTTATCTGATATTTGTGATTTTGCTTGGTGCCAGATCTGAGAGCTGTTCCATCTACCAGGAAGTTTGGAAACTTTGGATTAAAGGAGTTGTTAAAATATGACCGACTTTGACAAACCCCGCGAAGCCTGCGGTATCTTTGGCATTTGCGGACATCCAGAAGCTGCACCCATAACCTATTTTGGATTGTATGCCTTGCAGCATCGGGGGCAGGAAAGTGCCGGTATCGCGGTTTGCCGGGACGAGACAATTTTTGAACACAAGGGCATGGGGCTGGTCTCCGATGTGTTTACGATGGACCAGTTGCATGAGCTGGCAGGCGAATGCGCCATCGGACACGCGCGCTATTCCACTACCGGCAGTTCGGTATTGACCAATGCTCAGCCGTTTCTGGTCCGTCACAGTAACAAATCCTATGCCGTGGCCCATAACGGAAATATCGTCAATGCCCGCACCTTGAAAAATGAGCTCGAAGAGGCCGGTTCCATCTTCCAAACCACCATGGACAGCGAAATATTTCTGCACCTTTTTGTAAAAAACCTGATCAGCGGTTTCGAAGAGGCGCTGGTGGAGACGGTATCCCGTCTGAAGGGAGCATTTTCGTTTGTCATGTTGACCAGCCGGGGAGAAGTTATCGGAATAAAAGATCCATACGGTTTCAGGCCGCTGGCCCTTGGCAAATTAAACGGTAATTATGTGCTGTCATCCGAAACGTGTGCCTTTGACCTGGTCGAGGCGGAGTTTATCCGCGAACTGGATCCCGGAGAAATTGTTATTATCGACAAGGATGGAATTAAAAGCATAAAAACCCCGGCTGCCGCCCATCGGGCATTCTGCATTTTTGAATTTATATATTTTGCCAGACCCGACAGTACCATTTACGGTCGGAATGTCTATCTCGCCCGCAAAGACCTTGGCAGGCGACTGGCCCAGGAGGCACCTGTGGAAGCTGATTTTGTGATGCCGTTTCCCGATTCAGGAACTTATGCAGCTATCGGTTATTCCGAAGAATCGGGCATTCCTTTTGAGATGGGAATGATCCGCAATCACTATGTGGGCCGTACATTTATCCAACCCACCCAGAGTATGCGGGACTTTGGCGTCCGCATCAAATTAAATCCCGTAAAAGAGCTTCTCAAGGGCAAAGATATCGTTATTATCGAAGATTCGATTATCCGGGGCACCACCATAAAAACCAGGGTAAAAGCCTTGCGGCAGTTGGGGGTGGGGAAAGTGCATATGCGCGTCAGCGGACCGCCTCACCGGTTTCCGTGTCATTACGGGATCGATTTTTCGACCCGGGGCGAGCTGATCGCCGCCCGCATGAATGTTGATGAACTGACACAGCATTTAGGACTGGACTCCCTGTACTATCTCAGCATCGAGGGCCTGCTGGAGGCCAGCGGCATTGAGAACCCCCTGGATAATTTTTGTAAGGCCTGTTTTGACGGCTGCTATCCGGTAAATTTTGATGAGAATTTATCCAAAGATTGCCTTGAGAACGCTTAATCCATGATTCGGCATTCGACACCCGATATAGATGTCCTTTGCGCCGGGTTAACATTCAGCCAAATATCAGATATATGACTAAATTTTATACCAATATTGACGATGCGATCGAATTACTGCTTGCCCTTTTATAAAATGGGGTATAAAATTAATTTTTGGATAAATGGCGATAGATAACGGCCGGAGGAAGACATGCTCGAATCGAGATATCTGAAGGATAATATTGAAAATATACAGAAACTTTTAGCCATTCCCGCCCTCAAAAATTTTGAAACCAAAAGTCTGCAGAAACTACTCAGATTAAGTAAAATCCGGGAATATGAAGATACTGAAATGATTATCAAGGAAGGGGACCTGGATCCATGGCTGTATTTTTTGCTCTCCGGGAAAATACGGATCAGCAAAGAAGGCATGGAAATCAATACCATTGATAAGAAGGGCGAAATTTTTGGGGAAATGCGAATTATCGACAGTATGAAACGATCGGCATCGGTTTATGCAGTCGGTAAAACGATCTGCCTGGCCGTTGATACATCTGCCAAAAACAGGATATCCGAGCAAGACCCGATGGATGAAAAATTGGATTTTCTTCTGTTATTATACCGAATATTTGCTGAATACATGTCCATTCGCCTGCGCATAACCAATGATGAGCTGATAACCGCTAAAAAGAAAATCAAACGACTGCTCACTAAAATATGACCCGAATCCAGACCGTAGCTTTTTCGAAACATTCCACCAACCTATTCTTTCACATCCTGACAAAATGCAATTTAAAGTGCCGGCATTGTTATATCAACCCGGCCCAGCATGGTAAAAATACCCTGCCCCTGGCGACCATTAAGGCTTGGCTGGATGTGTTTTCAGGCCACAGCGATTCGAAGAATCTCATTTTTTTAGGCGGCGAACCCACCCTGCACCCGGACCTGGCGGCGGCCGTCAAACATGCGCGCAGTCTGGGATTCGGCTCTATAACAATCGATTCCAACGGATACCTGTTTGGCGATATTCTTTCCAGGGTCACCCCGGCAGAAGTCGACTATTTCAGTTTCAGCCTGGATGGGGCCACCCGTGAAACCAACGATCTGATTCGGGGGCAAGGTTCATATGATGCCTGTCTTGACGGTATTCGCAGGGCCATTGACCGGGGCTTTACAGCAAGCCTGATCTACACTGTCAGCAGCACCAATCTTCATGAACTTGAGATGATGGCGCCGTTGCTGGACAGGCTGGGGATCGATCGGTTCTTTATACAGGTAATCGGCTTGCGGGGAAAATCTGCCATCGGCCAGGATGTGCCTGAATCCCAAAGATCCCCCCAGGTTTTGCGGTCACAATGGCTGGCTACCGTGCCCGGTATCGCCAATATGATCGCGGAACGCGGCATTACCGTCACCTATCCGAAAGTGTTTTTAAATTCTGAAGAAAAATTTGAATGTGCCGGCAGGGTGGCCGATAATTATTTTGTGTTTCCCAACGGCAGAGTCTATCGATGCCCCCTGTGTGAGGACTTTCCGATACACAGCCTGTGTATTCGGGAAAATCAATTGATGTCGACCGCCAAACTCAACGAGCAGGATTTTTTTCAGCTCGATATTCCCGAAGGCTGCGTCATGAATAAATTGATTCAGCCCCATAATATCACCTACAATGAGCAAGGGGTGCCGGAGTATCAGATCGCATGCTGTTTGCTCAAGGAGGAAGTCCAAGGAGGATAAATCCTTTATTATTTAAGAATTCGCCCATATCGACATATTAAATTCCAATTTTCAATTTCCAAATAACAAATAAATCTCAAATTCCAATACTCAATGACCCAAATTTGGTTCTTTAAGGGTTTGTAATTTTGAATTTGGTTTTTGGGATTTGTTTGATATTTGATATTTGTGATTTGGAATTTATAGCACTCCGCTGCCATAATCTGCGGATTTAGACTATGCCAACAATACGCCAGCAAATTATCGAGCTATTAACGGAAGGGGAAATGGATGCCCGGCAGTTATCCGGGGAGGTGGGAATCAAGGAAAAGGAAGTCTATGAGCACCTGGCTCACATCGCCCGCTCGCTGGCCGCCAGGGGCAACAAACTGACTGTCAGACCCAGTGAATGTCTCGCCTGCGGGTATGTGTTTAAAGACCGCCGGCGCTTTACGCGTCCCGGCCGCTGTCCGCGCTGCCGGGAATCACACATCATAAATCCATCTTTTAAAATAATGTGACCGGGTGGAATTTTTACGCTGGCCAATATTTATCGGATGAGTCCTGTATTGCTGTTTGATGGATTTATTTTTGGTACCACTTGCCGGCGGCGTCCTGCAGCCAATCACCGGTTTCGGCTTTGTTGGCGATTTGAACTGCCCGATGCTTGCCGACCAATTCGACCGTGGTTGACTGCTGTTTGGCAATGGCTTCATAAACCTGCTTACGGTCATTGTTTTCAGCCTGGACCACATCCGCCTTCTCTTTTTTTTTGCCGATAAATTCCAGATACCCCTGATTATTCTCTCCGACAATACCTTGGTCTTTGAGCGATTTGATTACCGGCAGACGGTCAATCATCCGCTGCTTAATATCCCTGGAAGACGCATGACCATCGGTGATCATAAAACCCAGGATAAGAACAGGCAATATCGCAATGATTGTTATACGCTTCATAGTAAAATCTCCTTGATGATCAAATCAGCGTGATCACGCTTTATTCGGTCGTTGATGGTTTGGGTTCAATTTTTTCTTCCGCCTGATCAACATCACTGAAAAAGTCATCCAGCGCCCTGTCAACCTTTACATTGACGTCAATGGTAATATGGATCGGCTTGATTTCCACGGGTGCCACCTCAACTTTGTGCTGGGTGCAGCCATGGGCAGCCAGAAAAAAAATTGCCGCCAGCAGCCAAAACGCTTTTCTTATCATGGGCATTTGCTCCTTAGTTCGATTTTTTCATCAAATTAATGAGATTTTTGTACTGCAGCAACTTGTTGAGAGGCAGCCGAAAGTTGACATCCAGGCGGATGCCTTGAAACGTGGACCCCTTGGCATCGGCTTCGACTTTTAAAAAACCTCCGACATCTTTGCGGTAGACGAATGGAAGCGTTTTTGCGGGTTTGCCGTCCACCTGCATTTGCAGCAGCAACTCTTCTCCCTGCGAGGTTATATTCAGTTTGGCCCAGGTATAATCATAGTCTTTTAGGGCTTCACTGGCAAGTTCCATCTGAACAAACTGGGGCGTATCCGGCGGAACCCCGGCGGTCAGGATATCTGTTCCGGTGAGACGAATTTTGCCGCCGTCCCCCGGTGTCGAGAATAAGAATCCATCGTCAAAGCTGATTTTGCCGTTCGCATAATGCAACGGTATGCGGCCGTTGACCGTCCCCCGGCCTTCGGCTGACGCTGCGCCGAATTGTTCTAAGACCTTTGCCAGGTTCAGACGATCGCAATAAAATGTTATACGGTAATCTTCAATGGCGGGGGACAACCGCATCGCCTGGGTCTCCACATTGCCGTCGCACCATAAAAAGCGCATCTTTTCAATCAGAAAAGAGCGGGTGGATTCGATTTGGAAATCAACGCTGCCCTTTTCGGCGACCAAATCGCCCAGAGAGAATTTGCTGAAATGGAACTCCTGTCCGGGCGCACTGCGAATTTGAGGTAAATCCGGAAAGTTCAGAGACATGTGAATCCCCTCGAGGGCCAGTTTGTTTTGGGTCGACGATAATCGGCCGTCATTGAAATCCGTCTGCAATTTGCCGCTGAACCCACGGCCGTCCATCGCAAAATCACCATCAATGTCAACTTTTCCGTTGATGCGAAATTCTTTTGCTTCGGGAAAGAACTTGCCCAGTTCAATCTCCGGTGCATCGGCCGGGCGGGTGAGTTGGACACGAACTCTGGCCCCGGCCGGTGCGCCTGTGAATAACCTGGATTCACCGCTGAAATTCAGTTTCAGCCCCGGGAGCAGGACATTTTGATGGCGACCTTCAAATGCAAAACCGGCCGCTGTCTGGCGAATCTGACTGCTGATACTGCCGAGTTCCATCCCGTTGTATTTCAGGCTGCCAACCGAAATACTGCCGGTGGCGGGTTTTGCTTCCACCGGCCATTTGAATGGTATCTTGCCCCGGGCGCTGCCGACCTGGGCCCCGAAACGAGAAAATCGACCACCGGCGCCGGCAAATTGCAATACACCGTCTAATGTCATCTGACGGATATCATCCCGGTTTAGTTTACCGGAAACCGCAACATCGGAAATTTTAATTTCACCATCTTTTATTTTTATGCCGGTACCGGGTGCGCGAAGGTCAAACCGGACCTCCGTGGAACTGTTCGCCGCATTATCTTTCCGTGCAGTACCTTTTAGTTGCAAATTTGGCAGGTTAATGGATTCGGAAGCGGAAGTGATCCGGACCCCCGGGGCCGCCAGCATATAGACGGCGTCAATATTTTCGGACTTTGCTGTGGCTGAAAGTTTAAATTCGGGGATGGGCAATGTAATGGTATAGGGGTCAACATGTAATCGAACAGTATTGGCGGCTGTATCTTGCGGTTTAATGTTTGAGACCTCACATTGCCATCTTCCGGCTTGCTGATAACGTGCTGAAAACCGACCCTGCAGCGGCAACGGGCTCTGGATTTTTAACGGCAACAGATTGGGCATAGATGGCGTTGATGAGTGCAACACCACGCTAAATTTGCCGGAGCTTTCGAGCGCAGCTGCATTCCTGATAATCGTGCCGTCGAATCCGGTCAGCGACATATGCGCGGGGACCATCAGCGATATCCCGCCGCCGCGGATCTGCCACTCATTGGTATTTTTTGAGGATAGTTCCAGCCGGAAAGGTGCCAGCCCGTTATCACCGATTCCGGCAGTTTTCAATTGAAAGCCGTCCCCCGCTATATTGCCGACCCGCAGCATCAGCGACGCCGTGACCGATGCTATCTGCCAGGGTGCCCATCGCACTTCCGCCCTGGCATGCATGGCCAATTCACCGGACAGCATCAGGTCTGCAACCCGGACGCTAATATCTGTAAAACGGTTCAGCTGCAGGGTTGCGGAATCAACCCGCAACGCCGCCCGGCGTTGCGGCCGATTCAGCTTGGCCGCGAAGGTAATCTCTTCGCCCCGGGGATATAAACGGGCCGTAATATCCAATACCTCATATGCAGGATCTTCCGGATCCAAATCGAATTCAACAGGTATCCGGTAAATTTGATCCTGATATCCGATACTTACCAGTGAATTGCGTATTTCCAGCCGTTCAACAATAATCGGAGACGATTGGTCATTTACGGTCTGAGCGGTTTTTTGCCGTCGTTGCGCATCCGCCAAAATCTTTTCAATATCAACACCGCGCAACTTAAATCGGCCGTTTGCCAATTCGCCATGAAGTTCGATTCCGCTTAATGTTATTTTATCAATTTTTTGCTGATAAAGGCTGTGGGGAGAATAATCAACCTGGACGGAACGGATGACAAAGGCGGGATTTTCACGCGGCCCGATACGCAGGGTTCCCAGATCGGCACTATAGAACCCGATGTTGCGAACGTTGACTGCAAAATCTGTAAGGCCGGCATCACTTGCAAGCTGTGGGATAATTCTGGTTTCTAAATAATACGGCAGGAAAAAATAAGCTGCGGTCAACAAACAGACCAGCAGCAGGCCGAGCAAAAAGAAAAGACCCCCGGTAATGGCTATTTTACGTTTTAGCGACATACTTGCTGGGACATCGGTTGAGTGGTTTGGAACTGCGCCTTTCGGGCTTCGACCCCACACGCAGGGTTCAACGATCAGGATTAAAATATCCCCAAACCGCATTGATCATTTAGGTTCAAACTCGCTGCAGAAATGAGCTGCGTGTCATGCCGGCACCCACGGAATCATTTAAAATGAGCTGTGCCTCTTTTAGCCGGTCCAGATTTCTGTTTATCTTAAAGCCCTGGAGCGAGTCGGGCTGAAGTGCTCCGCGCTTTAGATCATAAGGCAGTCGCTGCATACAGACCACCGAACAATTACCGCGTTCATGGACATTGGTGACCATTTTGTTTGCGATCAAGTCTGCCACCATCTCTTTTGTTTGCTGCGGATCGAGATCGGAGAGCTGGGCCAGGGTTAATGGGATCATGGCAAAATTGGCCTGATGCTCGATCAGAAGTTCGATGTCGTCTAAATTGATGCCATTGGTGGAAAACAGTTCATTTAAGTGGGCTTTGGCCCCGCGTGTGGCGTATAAGAAAACTCCTTTGCCATCCATATCTCCGAAGATTTCATCGTCTTCGGCGACGGCCTGGATGAAATGGCCGAAGCACCCATGGGTCCGGGTGAGCGTGTCGATAATCCCGGTTTGCGGTCGTTCAAACATGTAGTTTGCGCCTTCATGAACGGTGATACTTCCGCTGGAATCAGGTGCCAGATAAACGGAAACAATTTTCTTGTATTTACCGGATTCCACGTAGGCTCTGGCGATTGTTTCAACCCGTTGCGGGTCGGCATCAAGCGACATGATATCAAAGGCAAAGGATTTTATATTTTGATCATAGAATTCAAGGGCTTCCTTGAACCGGCCGAATATACCGGCCGCGGCTTGCTGCGGGTACATCAATTCCGCCAACGCCTGTTGAACCCTGGCCGCAGTGGCCGGGACGCGGTAAATGAGACTGCCAAGGTGGTTGTCAACAATAATGCCGTCAATTTTTTTGCCGCCGCTTAACCGAAAAATTTCCTTGGCAATTTCATGGGCAGGATCTTTTTTAATTTTAAATGTTCTTTGCTGTTGATGGGTATACAATCCCTCAGGCTGGGCGGCCTGATTGGTTCGAAGGGCAGTTGCCAGGGCGTCATCTCCAAATATGATGTTGGCCGTATCATCGGGTGGAAAGGCCTTGGCGCGGTGTATATTCTCTGCACCGACGATAATCGAAATATCTCCGGCCTGCAGGGAGCCGTTCAGGGATAGCATGAAAGCGAGCTCAACCGCTACATTAAAGCCGGGGCATCCGGCATACAGATCGAAAACATGTGCATCAGGACAATGCTTGCGAATCGCTTCATATGGATATTTGATCAGGGGACCGGGGTCATATTTGTCGTCCCCCACATTGGTAGCACCAATAACCAGCTTGACCCGGGAAAGATCAATGTCGTTTTTTTCGAGCAAATCCTGCAGGGCTGTCATACCGATTCGTTCATCTGTGCCGGCGACTTTGCGCGTTCGAACCCCGATTCTTTCTTCAATGGTTTTATTGTTAACCGGAATGCCGCCTTTAAACTGCAGTTGCCTTTGTTCATATATTGAGTTGTCAACCACCGTTCCGCCGTTCCAAGCGCCGTAGGCAAAGATTTCCAGCACCGATTCATTCGACATGCATCCCTCCCTTCCTCATTGGTATGGGTATGATATAAGGATATCGGCAACTATTGTCAACCGGATTGAGATGCGGGGTGCGGGTTGCGAGGCTTTCGAATTCGGAATTGGAAATGCGGAATGTGACATTTGAAATGGTTTAATGTCTACTTATCGCCCTAATTGTGTTTTTTTCAGGGCAGATAAATTAGACATTAAACCGGAAATTTATCAGGTCACCATCTTTTACTTCATAGGTTTTGCCTTCCAGTCTGACGGTCCCTTTTTTTCTGGCGGCGGCATAGGTTGCGGCCTCCATCAGATCATCATAGGCCAGGACCTCCGCCCGGATAAAGCCTTTTTGCATATCCGAATGGATAACCCCTGCGGCATCGGCTGCCGGAGTTCCTTTTTTTATGGTCCAGGCCCGGACTTCATCGTTTCCGACCGTAAAAAAGGATATCAGTCCCAGAATTTCATAGGAGCTTCGAATGACCCGGTCCGTGGCGGATTCGCTGATATTGAACTCATTTAAAAATTCAGCGGCGTCTTCGGCGGACATCTGGGACAGTTCCTGTTCAAGTTTGCCTCTGATCACCAGGCAGTTTTCCGACCCGGCGAGGTCGCCGACCTCCGGCAACCGGTCGTCATCGTCGTCGTTGTTGAAAAGGACCAGCAACGGCTTGGCGGACAGGAAGGCAAAACCTCTTAATTTGTGAGCGGCAGCCAGATCTTCGATTTTTCGCAGAGGGATTTCATTTTCAAGGTTTTTGTGGCAATCGATTAACAGGGCGTGTTCTTCCGGATCCATTTTTTTCCCGCGTTTGTGATCATGTTCAACGCGTTCAAGGCGTTTTTCCACCGCCACCAGATCCGCCAGAATCAATTCCTGTTCCATATGCCTGAAATCCCTCCGGGGGGATTTTTCTGCCGAACCGGCTGCCGTATGATTTCTGATAACCTGGATCAGGGCATCGCAGTCCCTGGCCGCCGTCCAGATACTTTGATCAGCGCTTTGATCTTTTTGGGCACGGGCGGTAGCCGGCAAAAAATATTCAACCTGGGCGTATATGGTCTTCTGCGGTTGATACATCTCGCTCAGGAGATCTATCCGGCTGTCCGGCACCCGGATGGTGCCGATCCGATCCTCTGCCTTGTGAGCGGTATCGGAAATATTTTTGGTCAACGCTTCAAAGACTGTGGATTTGCCGGACTGCGGCAGACCGATAATGCCAAGTTTCATCGATTAATCCTGATATCAGTTAAATTTTGACTAACTCCATTTCAACTGTCCCCTGCTTTCGATTCGTCAAGCGTTACCTGGCCTTCGGACTCAAAGGGCAATGTGGTGGACATCATATTATCACCGGCGACCCGCAGCCTGCCTTTCAAGCGGTATTTCAACTGCTCGGCCTTTTGCAGTCCGTGAATGCCTTTCACAATGTCGATGACTGATGAATAGACGGTTAACGCAACCAGCTCGGTGCCGAAAGACGGTATTTTGACCGCCGCCTGAGATACGCCCGTCGCAAACGGCTTGCCGTTGATTTCCATATCCGCCTCGATGCCTTTAATTGTCAAATCAATATCGTTGGTATTAAACACCCGCAGCTTGATCTGGAAAACTGCTTCAAATCCGGTGAACTCCTGCACTTCAATGTGGGCCAGCGATATGCGGGGCGGCTCAAGCCGCTTGCCGACCCCGGCACAGCCGGCCAGGGACAGAGAGGCGACAAATATTGCGATAACTGTTATTTTTGAAATGGATCTGCTCATTTAAGAGGTCACAATTTATGGTTATTAGTTATTGGTTATTCGAATGGATTGTTTCCTTTAAAACTACTAACTACTAACCAATAACGAATTACTTTTTTCGGGCTAGTTTCCCAGCAAACCTTTCAGTGCCCCCTTGGCGCTTTTTTCAAGGGGTTTGAGTTCTTTTTTTTCAAGGAGTTTCTGGGCCTCTTTGGATTCAAATATCTGTTTTTCGATATTTTGCTTGGCGGCTGAGCTCAGATCCGGACGAAACTTGGGTGATGCGAAACTGCCGGTTACCAGTACGGGTACCATCAGGCCCGAGCGTTGCGATTCATCTCCCTGACCCTTGATACTGGCCACGGCCTTGGGTTCTACCCGCAAGTCAAGTGTTTCTTCCACCAGATCAGCAGTTCCGGTAGCAATAATCCTGATAAACGGGGATTTGAGGATGCTGCCGGGGGTCTGGGTAACTCCATTGGCGATCGTAAACGGAATCGACAGTTCGGTGAAATCGGTCCGCGGGCGCTCGCCGCCCGGTTTGCCCATCCCGAAAGCAGATTGGACATTGCGGGCCATGGATGCCAGGTCGATACCGACAAGGGCACCATCATTGAACCGCAGATCACCCTGACCGTTTAAGGTTTTTTTGATTTGTTCCGGCGTATCGCCAACCAGGGACAATTTGATATCGGCATTGGTACTCCCCTCCAGAAAATCTTTTTCCAATACGTCCTTCATCAATGGATTCACCTGAATGCCATTGACGCGCAGGTTGAGATCACTTCTGGGGGTATCCTTGGTTACATCCAGCACGGCCGCACCGGTCGCATTGCCCTGGTACATTTTTAAGTTCAGGGGGTCCAGTTTAATGATGCCGTCTTTGGCTTTGATCTGAAGCTGCACATCCTGAATCCTGGCTTTGCTCACCGTAAGCTGGCCGATTTTTGCCGTACCGTCCAGAATCATGCGACGCAAAGGGGTGTAGTTGGTTTTCTGCCCGCCGGATTTGGCTTGGCCGGCGGTTTTATCCACCGGAGATTGATCGCCAGGCGGCGGCATATATCGATCCAGGTTGATTTGATCCAGGTCCAGGTCAAACTTCAAATTCGGTCGTGAAAATTGCGAAGCCGTCGCAGAGAAATTCAATTTGGATTGATCCAGATTGATGACGCCCTTGGTTAAAGACACCTTAGCGCTATCGGCCTTAACATGAGTTTTGACGGCGATGCTGTTCAGGGCCTTTGGATCGGATGTCTTTACCGGAAATTGCTGACCCAGCGCTGCCACCAGCTCACGCGGAGAGAATTCAGCGATTTCAATGTCCATATTGACACCGGGATTGGTGAGCGGATTTTCGAGCGAACCTTTCATTCGCAGGGCCAGCTGCTTCAGGGCCTTCAAAGATAAATCCACCGGAATGGTTGCGGCCTGAAAACCCCGGCCCAGGGGGCCGACAGAGCCATCGATGGATATTGGTTTTTGATCTACCAGGGCAGAGAAGGTCAGCGTGAAGGGACGCTCCAGGGAAACGTCCTTCAGTGCCAGATTTATCTGCGAGATTTCTTTGCGGGTGCCGGTCGTGCGGTCCTCCCAGAGCGCCGACCCGTTGTTAATCGCAAGATTGCCGACGGTCAGGGCACTGATGGGAAGTTCAAATTTGCCCGTATCCGGCACAGGGGATTTTTTTCCTTTTCCAGTCGGGGTGTCTTTGCCCGGCTGCTGCGGCTGTTCCCAGTTGGCCCGGCCTTTTTCATTTTTTACCAGAACAATGCTTGGTTCGTTTAATACAAAGCGTTTGATTTGAATATCTTTGCTGATCAGGGGTAAGAGTTTTATCCGAACCTCGAAGGACTTAACCGTAACGAAGTTTTTTTCAGCGAATCCAGCGGGATTGCCCAGGCGCAGATCCGAAAAAGAAACGCCGGCCCACGGGAACAGCGAGAGACGAAGATCGTCTCCCACCGAAAACGGCCGCCCGGTTGCTTCAGTCACCCTGCTTTCAAGCATGGGCTTGTACTTCTGTACGTCGACGAACATGGGAATCAGCAACAATGCGGCAATGATGACCACCGCGAGACCTCCGATAATAATCGCACCCCATTTCAAAAAACTTTTCATGGTTGCCCCCCTTTCAAGGTGTCCCCCCGTAAGACTGCCGGCTGTAAATTTGGTTTCTCTAAACTAGGTACCATGGATGTAGGTGTCAAGCAGGGAGAAGTAATTACCCGGGCCACATCATCTTTGCGTGTGAATTTTGATGGCGTCTATTACATAGGGCGTGATGTGGTCGACAATGATCTGATAGCCTTCGGCGGTGGGGTGAATTCCATCGGCTTGATTCAACTCCCGGTGTGCGGCCACTCCGGCCAGAAAAAACGGAATAAAAATGACATCTTCCGACCGGGCGACTTCCGGGTAGATTTCGGCAAAGGCCTTTGTGTAGTCTTGGCCCAGGTTTTGGACAATTTGCATCCCGGCCAACACGACGGTTACCTTATTTTCTTTGAGCGACTTGATGGTCTCGCGGATGTTGGACTTGACCAACCCCGGGTCGATGCCGCGGAAACCGTCGTTGGCCCCGGTAACCAGGATGACGATATCCGGTTTGAGGGTTAACACCCATTTGATTCTTGAAAGCGTTCCGCTGGAAGTTTCACCACTGATTCCGGCATTGATGACCCGGTATGGATATCCCTCCCGGCGCAGTCTTTCTTCCAAGACCGCCGGATATGCTAATTCCTCCGCCACGCCCAGTCCTTCAGTCAGGCTGTCACCCACCGCCACAATGGTGCCCTCTATATTTTTTGCTGGTTTTTTTTCGGGTCGCAACTCATTGCCGGTGGGCGATTCCTCGCCGCAGCCATTCAGCACCAGCAGGATCAGAAGCATGACGGAAAAAAAGTAAGTTTTTTTTTTCACTTTGGCTAATCCCATTTATTCAACGTTCAAAGTTGATGAATCCGTAAAAAGTCAAATTTCCCCTCCCCTGGCGGCCTCCGGCTCGTAGAGCCTACGGCTCGGAAAGGAGGGGATTAAGGCGAGGGGGATATAACAGGCTGAAATGTCTTCTTATTCACCCTCACCCCAGCCCTCTCCCATCAAGGGAGAGGGAGCTTTTTTACTTTTTAAGAGACTGTCAAAGTTCGAGGTTCATCGGTTTGTTTTTTCAACTGACTTCTCCTTACGCCACGCGCTATGCCCTTTGCCCGAGGCCTTAAAATTCCGACTTCCGCATGCTTGCCGCGACATAGCCTCGGCGACGGCGGGTCCGACTTCCGAATTCCCTCTATTCCTGGGTCTGCTCCCGTAAAAACACAACCGGTTTTTTACGCAGAATGGAAATCGAAGGCAACAAACCAATCGTAACCACCAGCAATACGGTTGCGATGACCAGTAAGATGCTTTCAACTATAAACGGCCGGTAAGAAATATTTAAAACCTTCAAACATATCAGCCAACTGCCGGCCTGGGAAAGAATAAGCGCCAGGGCGGCGCTCACCAGTCCCAAAATCAGATTTTCGAGGGCAAAAACTTTTATCACGAAATTGCTGCGGGCTCCCAGAATTTTGTAGTAAACGGCCTCCTGAATTCTGGCGTAACGGGTAGCCAAAATCGAGCTTAGAATAATTAACATGCCGGCCACCGTGCTGAAGGCAGCAAAAAATCGGATGATCAGAGACAGTTTCTTGACGATTGCTGAAAAAACCGTCAGCAATGCCGTCGTATCAACAACGCTCACATTGGGAAACTTTTCCACAATTTTTGTTTGCAGGGCGGATATTTGCTGCCCGGCAACCCTGACGGCCGTAAATATGGTTTGAGGGGCATCGCGCAAGGCATCTTCAGGAAATACAAAATAGAAAAACGGTCGAATCGACTCCCGCGTGCGGGACCGGATACTAGATATTCTGGCCTGCAGCGGAACGCCCTGGATTTTGAACGTGATGCGATCTCCTATTTTCATCTGTCTGATTTCAGCGACGGTATCCATAACCGAAACCTGAAGATCCTTCCAGTCTTTACGGAAAAGACGGTTGCCCTTGATAACGACTTCATCTTCCAGCAGGTAATTCCGATAAGTGAGGTTAAAGGTGCGTCCCAGGTTGTCGCCGCGTCGCCGGCTTTCCTGCCGGCGATCAATTTTTTCACCGTTGATGGACAGAATTTTAGCCCTGATAATCGGGTAGTATTCGGTCGGTATCGCCAGGGTTTTTGAAAATGCTTCCAGCTGTGCCGGTTGAATATCTATAAAAAAAACATTCGGTGCATCCTCAGGGTATGACTGGATAAAGTTTGCATCCAGGTTTTGTTGAATTAAATAGATGGCGAAAATCACGGCCAGAGAGGCCGTTAGCGTAATCAGGACGGACCGGGTGGCATTTTTGGGCCGGAACAGTCCTTTGACCGCCTGGCGCATCAGCAAAGAGCTTACCTTTGTGCGTTTAAGGATAAACAAAACCGTGCTGGCCAACAGGGCGGTAATCACAATCAGAGAAATGACTCCCAGCACAAAATACAGCGCAGTTTTGAGCTCTTTGATCTGCCAGAATACCAGCAGCATAAAGAAGGCAACAATTAATAAAGCACTTAGATAAATGGCCGGACCCGCTTTGGAGGGATTGTGCTCTTTGCGGAAAATGATGACCGGCCTTATTTCCTTTAAACGATGCAGCGGTATAAATGAGAACAGACCGACGACCATAACCCCCAGGCAAAGTCCCTCTAAAACCGTTGTCCAGGAGATAATCAGGGTGACATTTTCCGGCAGAAGGCCTTTGAAAAGAACATCCAGCACATTTTGGAGAACCAGGCCGGCCAGCAGCCCCAAAATCGTGCCGGCCAAACCGAGAATAGAAAGGATAAAAATATAGTGGCGGGTTACGAACTTACTTCTGGCCCCGACCGTTTTCATGACGGCGATGGTTGTTTCTTTCTCCTTTAAAAAGGCTGCCAAAGCACTCTGGATTCCGATGCCGGCTAAAAGCAGCGTAAAAATGCTGATGAGACTCAGGAAAAAAAAGAGATTGTCAAAAAACCGTTTGATCCTTGATCGCGCGGTTCGGTAAGTATCAACCCGTTCCTGCTCCGGGTCGGCAACAGACCTTAGGCGGTCGGCAATCACCTGCAGATTGTCCCCATCACGGACTTTAATTAAGCAGTTGTATTGAACCCGGCTTCCTGTTTTTACCAGATCCAGGGCTGCAAGATCTTCGGCAGCGATAAATATGCGGGGACCCAGCAAGAATAAATTTACCGGCTGATCCGGCTCCTGCACGACGATATCTTTAATCTTCAATGTTGCACTGCCGATATGCAATTCATCGCCGACCTTTAAATTGAGGCGGTCGAGCAGCGCCTGGGCCACAATTATGCTGCCCGCGGTCAGAACCCTGCCAAATTCACGCCCGGATTTCAGGACGACTTTGCCGTAAAACGGATATCCCGGCTGCACCAGTTTAAGCTTGGCCAGCAACGAATCCTTGCGCTTTTGGCTGCGGACGACGGAATAAAATTCCCAGACGCGAGCGCTGACAATCTCATGGCGAGCTTCGAATTGCTCAACGGAATTCATCAGGGCCGGTGATAGATCAAAATAGGAGTGGATGACGATATCGGCGGCCTGCAGAGTTTGGGCGTCATTGAGCATTGACTGATTAACACTGGCGGAAAATCCGTTCAAAGAGATGAGGGTCACAATGGACAGGACCACACACATTACAAAGACAATCGCCTGGCGGCGCGAACGAGCGATTTGACGGATGATGAAACGGATGTTTAGGATGCTGCGGGTCATGTCAGGCAATCCGTCCGTCCCTGAGAACAATCACGCGGTCGGCCATCTCCGCGATATTGAGACTGTGAGTTACCAGAACCAGTGTGGTTCGGCGTTCCCTGTGGAATTCCAGCAGTAAATCAAGTACAGCCTGTCCGTTTTCCGAATCCAGGTTGCCGGTCGGCTCGTCGGCAAAGATAATTTTGGGATTGTTAATGACCGCCCGGCACATGGCCACGCGCTGCATTTCCCCGCCGGAGAGCTGATGTGGAAAATTAGCGCTGCGTTTCTGCATACCAACCCGTTGCAACAGTGCCTCTGCTTTGGCATGGGCCCGGGGATCATGGTTAAGCTCGGCCGGAAACATCACATTTTCGATTGCCGTTAACGAAGGGACCAGATGAAAGGACTGGAAGACAAAGCCGATAACTTCATTGCGCAATGGCGCCAGGTCGTCCTCGGAGGTGTCGGTAATGTCTCTTTCTGCCAGAAGCACTCGGCCGGCGGATGGTTTATCAAGCCCCGACAACAGACTCAGCAACGTGGTTTTGCCGCTGCCGCTGCTGCCTGCGACCACCACAAATTCACCATCTGAAACAGAAAGCGACACATCTTCCAGGACGCGAATCTCGCGGTCACCGATAGTATAGGTTTTGGTAATATCCCGGGCCTCGACGAGCGCCATGGCATCATTCCTGAAAAAAAGGGCAGAGTGGAACAGACCCTGCCCGGTGAAAAGTCGTGAACGAATACCTGAATTTCGCACCCAAAAGCCATCCGTAGCGTTTGGGACCGATTTGCCGCAATTGACTGGGCGCGGTGACTGGTGCTCAAAAATTCAGGTACTATAATCTAAGCATATAAATTCGGCTAAGCAACCCCTTAATTATCTGTCTCTTTTTGCGATATGGCCCGCTGCAGCTTTTCGCCCAGAGACCCCATGGCGGAGCCGGTGTCGTCGGCGAATTTCTGCCAGTTTTGCTCATCTTCCGTGTTGCCCGGGATCAGAGTTATTTTTCTTTCGCCGCTGTTAATGGCTTCAATAATCACCGGGATCGGATCGCCTTCTTTCAGTTTTTCAAGTTCTGAAGATTTGCCGGATTTGCCGAGCTTTGACTTAGGCAGCAGACCGGTGATGCCGGGCTCCAGATTGATAAAAAAACCGAATTTTTCTTTCTTTTCGAGCACACCCTCCAGCAGTTGACCGATGGTGTATTTTTGGGCAACTTCGACCCAGGGATCGCCTTCCGCATCCCTGATGCTCAGCGACATGCGCCGTTTTTCCATGTCCACTTCCTTGATCAAGACCGATACGGTCTCGCCGGCGCTGACAACATCCTCGGGCTTTAAAATCCGTTTCGTATAACTCATTTCGCTGATGTGGACCAATCCCTCAATGCCGGGGGCAACTTCCACAAAAGCACCGAAATTGGCACAGCGGGTGACGGTGCCGAGGATTTTATCGCCTTCGTGAAAATGCTGATCGGCACTGCTCCAGGGATCTTCGGTGAGCTGCTTCATCGACAGGCTGATTTTAAGCATGCCGGGCCTTTTATCCGGTTCGATGCCGATGACCTTGACCCGGACGGTTTCACCAACTGCGGCCGCTGCTTCAGGCTGGGCGACCTTCGACCAGCCGAGTTCGGAAATATGAACCATACCTTCCACGCCGTCAGACAGGTGCACGAAAATGCCATAGGGCATGGATCGGGTAACCTGGCCATCCAGCACACTGCCCACACTCAGCGTTTCATAAAAGACTTTGCGTGATTTTTCCTGTTCCTTTGCCAGCAGGGCACGTCTGGAAACAACAATATTTTTGCCGTTTTCTTCAAAAGTCGTAATCAAAAAATTTAGTGTTTTCCCGACAAACTCCGCGGGTTCTTCAACATAATTGATATCCACCTGGCTAATCGGACAAAATGCTTTTCGCTGCAGGACGTCCACGCGAAAACCACCTTTGCAGGTTTCGGAGATCTTGCCTTCCACCGGCACGGCCTTCGCATAGGCTTCCTTTAACATCTGAATTCCGCCGATTCCGGACACTGCCTTTGACAGTCGGATTTCATCATCAGTCAACGCCACGACATACAGTTCCAGCATGTCACCTTCTTCAACTTCCAGTTGCCGATCCTTATCCATCAGTTCGGCTTTGTCCACCACGCCGTCGACCTTGGTGCCGGTATCGACAAAAACCGAATCCTTTCCGATAGAAATAATCCTGCCGCGGATTTTATCGCCGATATTAATGTCAGTCTCCATGCCGGGACTATAGGCGTCCAGCAGCGCGGCAAAACTTTCTTCTTTGTCATCACCGTTGTCATCATCATCATTATCTTCATCATCGTCATCTATATGGTCCGTCATTGCTTATTCTCCTATTTAGGCTGGTATAAGGTACCCGCTAAAATTAGCAGGCACTTCAATTAATTTCAAGAATATTATACCTAAATCGAGTGCTTTGCGATAAATTCCTCTATCCGGAGCCTAAATGGATGCCGGGCGGCTTTAAAATTTCCGTCTTTTTTGCATATATAAGATTGACAAAGGAATGGGGCTATTATAAATTTCATTATAATTCGAACAGTTATCATTCAGATTAGGGTTGTCAAAGTGAATTCGGGAGTAAGCATGAAACACGATCGCGGTTACCTGATGGAAAGTGACGAAGAGGCCTTGCGGCTGGATATCAAGACGGATGCGGCGCTGGTTGAAAAGCAGGCGCTGTGGGCCGGCATCAAGCCGGGAATGCGGGTGGCAGATCTGGGCTGCGGGGCGGGCAAGACCACTTTTCATTTAAACCGGCTGGTTCAGCCCAACGGACAAACTGTCGGTGTCGACATCGCCGATCAACGGGTGGATTATGCCCGGAAGCATTACTGCAGTGAGGGCATCGATTATGTGGCTGCCGACATCCGCCAACCGCTGGATCAACTGGGCCGCTTTGATTTGATCTGGGTTCGATTTGTCCTCGAATATTATCGTAAAGAAAGTATTGATATTGTCAAAAACATTACTCAATACCTGAAACCCGGCGGGACTCTGTGTTTAATAGATTTGGATTGTAACTGTCTGCGAAATTTCGGGTTCTCGCAACGGTTGGAAAACGCCATGGTTCAGCTTATGAACATTATGGAAACCCAGTTTAATTTTGATCCCTATGTCGGTATTAAACTTTACTCCTTCCTTTTCGATCTGGGCTTCGAGGATATTGATGTCAACGTCACGCCGCATAACCTCATTTTTGGAGATTTGTCAGAAAAAGACGCCTTCAATTGGACCAAAAAAGTTGAAATTGTCGGCAAGAATTCAGGATTTTCATTTGATGAATTTGAAGGAGGCTATCAGGAGTTTTTTAGCGAGTATACCGAATATTTTGCCAGCCGGCGACGCTTCACCTATACCCCGATGATCTGGTGCCGCGGGCGCAAATCCGCCACCTGATTTCAACTGCACGTTATCGTCAACCCGCCGGACTTTACCGGGGAGACCCGTTGCGTTTCAGATGCCTGATGTGGCATTAAAACCAGTTCTAAACAAATCGCAGCAGGCGCCCTAAATATCGGAAGTACTCATCTGAATACTGCAGGCTGCAGACCCAGAGGTTGTAGATTTTTTCGTAGTCGATTCCCTGCTCATCTGCGAATGATGCCGGATAAAGCAGAGTCGGGAAGTCGTCTTTTTCAGTGATCTGCGCAACCGTTGAAACTGCCGTCCGCAAAATGTCGGCATCTAATTGGTCCGAATCCGTTACGAAGACTTTTACACAATTGGTAATATCAGACAGATTTAAGCCGACATTGGATGTGTTAACCAAAAAGATGGCTTTCAGGTTGCCGTCTTTTTTCAGTGAGAAAAGCTGGCGCTGTCTGATTAATCCCGCATTTTTGTACTCTTTGCTCAAATCGTCGCAATCCAGTTTTTCCGGCGTCAAATCGATTGCATCCAGCATCAGGCCGCCGGATGTATGTTCATAAAAATCTGCCAGGTCCTGCAGATCTTCAGATCGGGTTTCACTGATCTGCCAGTCGGCAGGTAAGTGCGGCTGAGACCGGACGAGGGGTTTGTAGTGTAAATATGCGAAACCATCCAGGGAACAGCCCCTGGGGTCATTGATGCTTTTGGCGGCGCCGCCGAATACCCGGCTGGGAAATTTGTTGTCCGGCCGGTAATAGCAGATCATATAATCCATGTGCAGAGAATAAAGCCGGTGAGAGTCATTGATCATGCGTCCGATTTGATCCAGAACAATCAGACCCGCTTTGTTTAGCGTTGATTTTCTGGCCGCATGGTGATGAATCATCCAGGCGCTTTCATAAAACCGCAACATGGCCATGTGGCCGAATATGGTACCTTTGTCCTGATAGATGAAATGGCGGGCAATATGAGGATTGCGGGTATAAATTTTGGCGTAGGTTTCTTTGATCAGCTTTTTATTTTTTTGAATCGCGGCATATTTGTCGGGGTAGATAAATCCGGTCTCGAAAAAGAAATCCCACAGTTCGTCAAGGTCGACGTCATTGCAGATATACGAATTCCTGTCTTTGGTCTGATGCAGTAACGCGATCAGTTTGAGGTGATCGCGAATATCCATATCCAGCAGGGCCAGGCCGCATTTGATCCACTTTTGGCCGTCGGCGGCAATCATGGTTTTGCGAAAAACCACCTGGCCGCTGCATTTGATCTTGTAGCTGTCTGCAAAATTTAACTCCAGGTCCGGTAAAATCATGCCCGGCAGCAAGGCTGTGTTGCAATTATTTTCCTCTACTGAAAAACCGGAGCCGGAAAGATCCACGACTTTGAGATCGACTCTCATTTTGGTGAATGGATGTTGAAATACGATATTGGGTGAAGGTGTCAACTCATAGCGTTCGCTGCGGAATTCCTTTTGTTTGAAGCGCTGGATTTCCTTTTTGAGCGGCTCCAGAATATAGTTGCGCGAATTATGGCCGCGGGTGTGTCTGATGATTTTACACTCGCCCGAGTAATAGGTAAAGGCCTGGTCCGACAGAACGATATTGACCGGTTGCTCAGGATTCATCCAGTCAAATGTCTGGGGTGGAACGGCAGTCAGCTTAACCCTGAATGAGAAACCGTTAAAATCCATAAGGTCGCCGGAAAAAACGGTGCTGTTTTGCATCAGCTGCACCGTGATGCCTTCACAGCTATGGCGCCTGACTCTGCGGGAACTGATTTCGTAACACGCTTCGGGTAGCAGCAGACTGATACCCTCTTCGTCAATTCTCACCAATTCCGCTTCCACCTTCAACAATTTTTGGCCGTTGGCGAGCAAGAGATTGCTGAATTCGTAGGATTTGATTATCTGGTGGGCATTGTCGGCATCCAACCACAGGCAGTCGACAAGATCCCCCATGCAGGGCAGGGGAGTGGCCTTGAGGGTAACTGTTTTATCATATTTTAAGTGGCTGAAATTTAGAAGAACGGTGCCGTCCTGGAAGTTGATGTAATTGAGTTTGTTGATGAGCTGAGTTTTGCTGACCTTTTTGCCGGTTTCCTGCTGCTCAATCAAGGGCTGATTGGAAACAACGCCGGCGGCATTTTCTATCGCAGCGTCACGGGTTCTGCGCTCGGCAAGCGCTACCGTATTTGGGTTTGCATCTTCCTGGCAGCTAACATCGGCCTCTAAATCGATAAGTTGAAGATTTTTTTTGGCGCTCTCCATGTCTCAGCCTCTTTCGCTAAGGGTTAATTTTAACGGATGGCCTTTTTCAGATTGCGATTGTTAGCACTTTCGATCAGAATTAAATGCTTGCAAGCACCGGCAAATTGTTAGATCCGGGTCACATTTTATGCCATTTCCAATGTCTATGTTGATTTAGAGCGTGATGGTAGGCGTGTAAAATATAATGACTAGGTTGTCAATAAAAAACTGCTAAAAAGTTGAAATTATTTGCTAAATTGCGTTTAGTAACTGATTGTGAACGGTTGAAAAATAAAATTTATTTAACGAATTACGTTTATCCAATGAATTGAATATTTGATTGCCGCCGGCGTTGCAGCTAACCTATACTGTGCTTTAATTGACTTAAATTCAGTCTCTGAAAGGTAACGCGGTTAACTTAGCTGACCGTAAACCAGGCCAATGACCGGAATTTTGCACCCCCATTTGCCCTTGGTGAAAGTCGGGGTCAAGTTGTTACCAATGACCCGGAGCGATGACTGGTGCCCTAAAATTCAGGTTTTCACTGCCAATGGTACCAATCTGTTGCCTTTTTGAGGTTTTGATTTATATTTCAACTAATACAAATGAAAGGGATGCATCCATGGGAAATCAGATTCGGACGACAATTTTACTGGCGGTCATGACGGCGCTTATACTTTGGGTTGGTCAATTTTTGGGTGGCCGGCAGGGAATGATTATTGCCCTGATTTTTGCGGCCGGAATGAATTTTTTCAGCTACTGGTATTCCGATAAACTGGTGTTAAAAATGTATCGGGCCAGTGAAGTGACGCCCAATCAAGCACCCGAGCTCTACGATATGGTTCAGCGCCTGACTCAACAGGCAGGGCTTCCCATGCCGAAACTATTTGTTATCCCCCAGCAAGCCCCGAATGCTTTTGCCACCGGTAGGAATCCGGAGCACGCCGCTGTTGCGGTCACGGAAGGTTTACTGAAAATCATGGCTCGCGACGAAGTCATGGGCGTTTTAGCCCACGAACTGGCCCATGTGAAAAACCGGGATATCCTGATCGGAAGCATTGCGGCGACCATGGCCGGAGCGATTATGATGCTGGCCACGATGGCGCGATTTTCAGCGATTTTCGGTGGCGGCAGCCGGCGTGAAGAAGGCGGTGGTGCCGGCTTTATCGGGTTGATCGCGATGTCCATCATCGCCCCGATGGCGGCGATGATTATTCAGATGGCCATATCCCGATCCCGGGAGTACCTGGCGGATGCTACCGGTGCCCGATTTGCCGGACATCCGGAGGGTCTTGCCAATGCGCTTGAAAAATTGGGGGCATATTCCAAACGGTTGCCCATGGACGCCAATCCATCAACGGCCCACATGTTTATTGTCAATCCCCTATCCGGCAGGAGCATGATGAGCCTGTTTTCAACCCACCCGCCGCTGGAAGAAAGAATTGCGCGATTGAGGGGCGTTCGACCACCGACCCGCGGCAATAAAAGCGAGCCCCGGGAGGATACCGGGCAGGCGAGAGCCAGGGCCGCCTGGGATCGGCTTTCAGATGACAGATAATAGAATTCGGAAGTGGGAATGCGGAAGTCGGAATTTTGAGGCATCCGGCGAAGAGTGTATAGACAGAGGACTGAAAACAGAGGACAGAGAACTGAAAGTAAGTGATTAAAACTTGTTTCAGAGGCTTAGATTTTGTTTGAGGGCAAGGCGCAAACCGTTTCAAAAGCGCAGCGTACACGATAGTACGTGAGCATTTTGAAGCGGTTTGCAACCGCCGCCATCGGACAAAAGATGAGTTTTTGAAACAAGTTTTAGCAGCAATCTATGCCGCTGCAGGCTGCCGCCTCCTTGCCCTTAATCCAGGTCTGGATGATATAAGACGCGCAGCCGACGCCAGGGGTTACGCGGATGGCGGCGGTGGGGCAATTTAAGGCGCAGGCCCCACATTCCATGCACCCGTCCAGATCACGGATGGCTGCTTTTTTGCCTTCCAGCTGAAAAACTCCGTGGGGGCAGACGTTCTCACACATGCCGCAGCCCACACACGCTGCGGTTTCAAATTGCAGCGTTGTTACGCCTGGCAAATATCTGAATGTCTCCATATTGCGTTTATCTCTCTTTTGTTAAGTGACTTAATGCCGGGCCATATTTCAGCTATCCGGTGAATGCGGCCCCGACCCAGGCCGCCACCGCCATCAGAGCCACTGCAGCCTGCAGCGGGATGGCACGGCGCATTTCTTTTTCCACTCCGGAGGGTGAGGTGAATGGTGTCGAACCGGTAAAATTCATTGCCAGATAAGAGCTGATCGAAGTGGTGAATAATAGCAGCGCTGCTGCTTCAACCCGGGTCAGGCTGTTGCTGAAGGTTATCACCACTGACAGACCGGCAATAATTCCGGTCAGCATGCCTTTCAGGGCAAATGCGCGTCCCGGAATCCATGGCAGCAGAATGGGCGCCGCCACCGCACCACCCAGGATAGCGGCGGCATAAGCGGTCAGCGCCATCAAACCCCGGCTCCAGGCCGCACTAAATGAAAAAAAGCCGGTTCCGATGCCCGAGAGCAAAAAAACGGCCAGCAGCACCCAGAGCGTCGGTTTCAGCAGATGGGAAAGCTCAACCGGCACCAGCACAACGCGCTCCGGCATGCTAAAAGTTACCCGCCGCATCGATTGCTCAGCTTTACAGCCGTCGGCGACAAACTGTTGAATGTCTCTGGCCTGGATGGGGCCCCAGAGCACCTCAAATCCGCATTCCTTTTTCACCGAAACGGCCGAGACCCCGGTGGCAGCCAGCTGGGGTAAAATAATTTTATTATGTCGCACAACCGTATTTAGCCGGCTTTGCTTTACCCGATGCACCACTTCTCCGGTGGAGAAAAACTGTTTGCCCGCCGCACACCAAACATTAATGCCGCGGGTGTCAAGTACCAGGATCCAGGTGCCTACAGACGTCAATTCCCGGCGCAGCGTGTCAAAGGTGAGCTTGTAGTTGGCGGTAATCAATACCGGGGAGTCCGGCCCGGGTTCTCCGACGCAGTAAAGCCCGGGGGCTATTTTATACTGATTTCTGTTTACCGCCAGACGCGCGCCGATGGTGCCCCAGACATCCGATCGTGCGAGGCTGGTTTTAACCCGGGGAACCGGGCCGATAGATGTGTCGATAAAAGACTCCACGAAACCCAGCAGTTCGTAACCGGGTTTCTCATCGGGGCTGCTCTGGGGACCCGGCGGCGATCCACAGCACGCCGCTTCGGTGGACGGCGCCATGGGAAATGGTTGCAATGGGCTCTGTTTGTCCGGCACACCACAGCTTTTATCGCCGGCGCAGCATTCATTTTTGGGTTTGACTAAATCGTCCATGAATTCTCAATTCTGCAGGGAGGATTAACTCTACTTTGTCACATTTTCAGGGTAAAATATTAATTCGAATTTCAGGTGGTTGTAATTAAAATTGAGAAATTGAGCTAAAATTTAAAATGAGCTAAAATTATGGTATTCTGTCAATTTTCTAAAAAAAGACAGAGCGTAGCGTCTCCTTAATTTTAGTCATTTTAGGCAATTTAGTTCATTTTAGGCATTCGTTTATTACACTATATCAGACTGTTATGATAAAAGGCTGAAGTAAAATTTAATATGATAAAGCAAAGTTAATTGATGCTATCTTATATCAAGTCGCGGTCTTATTCAATGGGAGTTGTTTTTTTATGAACCAAATGAATTTTATTGCGGCAGTTTCGTTGGCTGAGGCATACCCGGCAACGGTCGTCGCTGCAACACTGGCAGGAAAAACATTCCGGACAGGGATGCTTTTTGGAACACCCACTCGCTGCCTGCGGCACGTACACTTTTCCCTTCAATCCGGGAATTGTTGCAAATGGCATGATTGCACTCCTGCTGTATACTTAGTGTCCAATGGCTGCACCAGCCTGGTTTCTTAACAGGCAATTACGGCTGTCATAACGCTTGTACATAACCATCTGCGGATCAATATTCAGACGGCCCTGTTTTTTGGAATAGGGCGCTTTATCCCTCAACGGTCCGACGGCGTCGCCGAAAAATATTTTGATGGTAGCCGTCAGCTGGCTGCGCAGAACCGAATAAGAGTAATGGCGGGCGGCAATCTGATAGTTATTGTTTACCATCTTTTTTCTGCGCCGGGATGACTCCAGCAGTTCGACAACATTTTGAACGGTTTTCTTCGACAGATAGCCATCCATGACCGCCAGGTCGAACCCCAATGGCTCTATGTCCCGCACAAACGTGGCATACCGGTTGATCAAAATCGGCTTTTTAAAATAAACACCCTCCAAAAACGCATTGCCGAAGCCTTCGTAAAGACTGGGAAACGTGATGAAATCCGCATGCGGGTAAACATCCCAGAGAGAATAATTTGGATTGCCGTTATCATTATTTTTATTTAACGGATCGGCTATCCGAAACGAGACCAGTCGCAGATCGACGCCATAGGCGCAGGCATGTTCTTTTAACCATTCGGCATATTCCATCCCTTCATCTCCGGCCTCATGGGAGATGACCAGTTTGTTGCGCTGATCGCCAAGCTCTTTGACGAGTTCGATGGCAAACTCGATTCCTTTGCGCTGAACGATCCGGGTCGGTTGCAAGATCATTCTGTCGCTTGGGTCCAACCCGATGGAATCGCGAAAGATTCGGGTCCGTTTCGGGCTAATCCGCGGCGGGTTCTCATAGTCCAAAACATTGGGAATAATAGTTGAGGAAATGCCGGTCCTGAGTGCCAGCTGCTCCTGGGCTTCGGAGTTTATCACCACATGCCGGATATTGGACAAATTCGGCGGAAACGCCATGCGAATATAATCACCGACCGCATTTATCGAGAAACGAACCCTTTCCCAGTAGAAATCATGATGGTGCGCAATTGTGGGCAACTGGGTTTCGGCGATGGTTTCCGTTAAAGCCAGCCCAAGGGGCACATGCAACGGAATGGTCAGGGTGTTTTCGGCAATGATCAGATCAATATCGAATTGGTTGACAAAATCGTGGAGTCTGGATTTCAACAACGAGCGCAGGTCGTGAATGCTGCGGGTGACGGTCTGCGTACGCCCTTTATTACCGTACACCCGGGTGTTGATCCACCGTACCTGCTCATGTTGAAAATGTGCCTCGGGCACCATGACTGTATTTCCAGGTTTGCGGTTCACTTCACCGGCAAACCAGAAACAGCGGTGTCCGTTTTGTTCAAAAACATCCGCCCACTTGCTGGATTCCAATGACACGCCATCCGTACCGGCAAATCGAGTCGAAACAAATCCTATGTTTAATGTCATGGCGCTGCTGCGTGTGTAAAAAGTGCGGATTACTGTACCACATGGTGATAATATCTAGAGTCACTCATATTGAATCTGGGTCTGTCTGTCAAGGGAGTTTTTTGTTCAAGGGTTCAAGGTTTTAGGTTCAGAGGTTCAAGGGTTCGGCCCCGAACCATTCTTTAACAGCGTTCCCAGCATATCGCCGATCACGGCGCACTCCAGTCCAAAGGGAAGATAGCCGGCGTAACCCAGCAACGGCATCTCAAAAATTTGAAAGCGATGCACCAGGGGAATACTGTATTCCCATTTTGCCAGGCTAAAATAGTTCCACGTTTCCCAGAATCCGCCGCAGATGATTGCGGCCAGTGCCGCTGCCACCGCAGCGCGCCAGTCTCCAGTGGCCATCTGGGAGAAAATATGGCGCTCTTTCATCAAGGTTTGCAGGCAGATGATTATTGCAAGGGGGGCGATCCAGAGAAAAGGGAATAAATAGTTCGGCCATACCCCGATGCCGGCCAGTCCGGCTGCTGACAGCAGCAGGCAACCTGCCGCGGTCGGCATGGGGTGGGGCAGCTTAATCGGCCCGGTTTGGGCATAGCATCGGTTGATCCAGCCGGCGGACAGCAAATTTTGGCGCGTACTCAACACCGCCGGCAAGACCGTGGCAAAAGGCAGGGTGGCGTACCAGAAATAGGCTTGGGGACTAAACGGCACGCCCACGTAGTACCAGTTCTGTACGAAGCGGTTCAGGTATTCAAAAAACCACCAGAACAAGGCGCTGGCCGGAAACAGCAACAGGAAGAACCCGGGACGATCGGTCATCAGGCTGCGTCCGGTGCGGCGCCGGCAAAGTGCGTTGACCACCAGTATGTATGAAAACCACAAGGGACTGAAGGTGTGGGCTTGAAAATTAGCGAACCAGGCAAACCGGGACCAGGCCAGAAGCCAGGCGACCATGCCGCTGGTCACACCTATCCAGCCCCACCAGGGAAATGGATATGAATCCGGCTTTCCGGCCGGCGGGGGAGATTTTCGATAAGATTGTATTCCTCTGATGGCCGGCCACAGGATACCGGCTAAAATTAGAATGGCAAAAATAAAGCAGGCCGGCCACGAAAATGCGGCATGTTGAACATAGCGGGTCAAAGGGGGAAATTCAAGGTAGCGATCCGCCGGAAATCCGGCCACCACTACCCCGATCAGCGGCAAAGCCAGCAACATGGCTGCCAGGATCATAAACTTTATCACAAACCGTTGAGGGAGGGACATAAAAAATTGTCGAATGTCAAATGAGGAATGAAGAGTTAAGGCAATATATCATCCTAATTCTATTCAAGTAATTTATACGGAGATTTAACGCAAGCACCGCAAGCTTGGTTTTACTCTTTTCATCGGAAATATTGATGTGGGTTTTAAATAACAGAATTCCTTATTTCGCCCTTCGCCATTTATTATGACGCCACATCCTGCATTTCTTGCGGCAATTCACAGGATTCGGAAGCTTTGCGGGTTTCGACGTAGTGGGCTGCCGCCAGCGCGGAGGTGCAACCGTCGGCTGCGGACAGAACGATCTGCCGGGCATATTTTTCCCGCAAATCACCAATAATGAAAATGCCGGGGCTGTTGGTTTCGCACTTTTCGTCGGTCACCACATAACCATCGGCATTCATCCTGGTTCCGGCTGGAACCAGCTGGTTATTGGGATTAAAACCGATGAATATGAAAACCCCGTCGGTGGCCAGCCCGCGTTTTTCGCCCGTCAGGGTGTCTTTCAGATCGACGGAGTCAACACCGCTGTCATCGGAGTTGATGGCGGTCACCACCGTATTCCAGAGTATTTCAATTTTACATTCGGCTTTTAGGCGCTGCTGTAACAGGGCGCCCGCCCGGAGGGCGTCGCGCCGATGGACGAGATAAACCTGCCGGGCCAGTTTTGCCAGATAGAGAGACTCTTCGGCAGCCGTGTCGCCACCACCGATCACCACGACCGTTTTATCGCGAAAGAAGAAGCCGTCGCAAACTGCGCAGTAGGAAACGCCTTTGCCGTATAACTCATCTTCGCCCGGAATATTCATTTTGCGCGGGTTGCCGCCGGTTGCCAGAATAACCGCATGAGAATACAGGGTGCTGCCGTCGGCCAGCTTAACCGAGTGAAAATCCAGACCCGGTTCCAACGCGATGACTTCGTCCGAACGCACTTCCAGTCCGTAGGACTGGGCATGCAGCGAAAATTTCATGGCCAGTTCAGCACCGCCGATGTGCTCATCGCCGGGCCAGTTTTCAACAGAATCGGAGTTATTGACCTGGCCGCCGGGTGCCGCCATTTCAATCAGAACCGTTTTTAAAGCTGCGCGCATCGAATAAATGCCGGCCGTCAGCCCACCCGGCCCTCCGCCAATAATGATTACGTCATAAAAGTCGGATTCGGACATACTTTTCCTCCCTTTCGTCTGACCTGCGTTGTAAATGTTATAAATATAATGACCGAAATTAAATGATACAAGACTAAAATTTAAATTTAAAACGAAAATTGAATATCGAATCATGGATATTGCGCGGTTCGCTGCTCCTCCAGGTGCAGATTCACTCAGGGGTTCAATCATCTTGCGTTGAATTTGCTCATTGAAATTAGGTTGTCTTTTTAGTATCCAGAATTCAAGGCGGCGGGCTGCTGATGCGCCACTGCGGATCGGCGTGCATCGCGATAATATCTTGACTTATTGCCGGCAAGCGGATCAAATTAGCGCATTGGTTTGGATTTTAGATTGCCTGGCGCCGGGGGGGCTTTTTATCACCGGGTGCCACGAAGTGCTGCCGTATGAAATCGCAGAACTGGCAGCGATGGTAGAATGTCCGTTCGTGTACCGGAAAAAATAGATGCGAGTTGCGTGTTGCGTGTTACGAGGGTCGTGTTACAGGCTACTGGGTCCTGGATATTTGATGATCGATGGATTGTAATTGAAATCATTATTTTTGGCTGCACCGGGTGTATTATGTTTTCTCTTGAGGCATTTTATAAGGAGTATGAAACCACCACTAATGAGCTGGTGATCAACGGGCGCAAATTTCAGGTGCTGCTGCCCAAAGATTTGACCCGATTTATCAATGCGCAGGATGTTTTTCATGAATTCCCGCTATGGGCCAAAATATGGCCGGCCTCCTGGGTGCTGGCAGCCTATCTGGCCGAGATGCCGGTGGCGTCCGCCAAAAGATTTGTCGAAATCGGTGCCGGAACCGGCCTGGTCAGCATCGTTGCCGCCGCTTACGGGCACAGCATTACACTGACCGAATCCAACCCGGATGCCCTCCAGTTTGCGCACGCCAATGCCTGTATTAACGGTTGCCCACAATTACCTATTGTGGAGCTGGATTGGAACCGTCCGCAGCTGAAGGATAGTGTTGATTATATTGTAGCTTCGGAGGTAACTTACAAAAAAGAAGATTTGCCGCCTCTGGTAAGCCTGTTCAAAAACTGTTTGAACCCCGGCGGTGAGGTAATTCTGGCCGGCGAGATGAGACGGGTCAGCAAGGATTTCTATCAACAGCTGGAAACTGATTTTAATGTCAGGGCCCAGAAGAAAATATTGCGTTCCAGCGGCGAAGAAACCGCAATTTTTCTGCTTCGGATGACGCTTAAAATGTAATCCAGCCGACATCTGCAACCATTGCGCTTATACCGGTCGCAGGGAATAAACTGCGGGTGGATTATAATCCCCAAAGAACAGCTGATGCACCCTAGCGGGTGTCCCGCCAAAAAGCAAAAAAATCAAAAGTTTTCCGAAAAATTGTCGATAACAACCTTATAAAATTATGTCTCATCCCCAAACTATAAGGTTGTGAATCTATGGATCAAACAATTTCAGAGCCAAGAGAATGCCCGCTGCCGGAAGATGCGGGTGGAAATAGTCAAATCGTTGAGCTTCTTTTGCAGGAAAAAATATTAACCGACAAGCAGGTTGATTATGCGACGCGGGTGCTTTCCAAAATTGAAACGCCGCGGCCCATGCTGGAGGTTCTCAAAGAGCTCAATTTTGTCGACGACAATCAGATAAAAGAAACGGTGCGGGACAGTCGCGTGCCCATGTGTATCGGCAGCCTGCTCGTTGAGCTGGGATACATTGCATCGGAAGACGTTCAGCGCGCCTTGCGGATTAAGAGCGTTGATTCAAACCCCAAAAAACTGGGAGAAATCCTGCTGGAACACCGCCTGATCGATGAACATGCCTTAATTGAAGTGCTGTCGCTGCAGCTGGGTTTTCCGCACCTAGAACCCGAGTTCAGAGAAATCGACCCGGTGCTTTTCAGCAGAGTTAATTCCAAGTGGTATGAAAAGCACAATGTCATCCCGATCAGCAAGGAGCAGGGCGGCATTGTGATTGCCTTCGCCGACCCGCTGGACCGCAATGATCTCGAGGCCGTCAAGCAGGTATTCGGGGATAAATTCATTCCGGGGATTGCGCGCAAAACATCCATCAAACGGGCGGTCAGGAGATGCCTGACCGGCGCTTCCAGACAAAAGATTTCGCCGTCGGATGAAAACTCCATCATCAAACTGGTTGATGACATTCTGCTGGCTGCTATTGAACGAGACGCCAGTGACATTCACATCGAGCCCCTGAAAGAAAGTATGCGCGTGCGGTTTCGCCAGGATGGGGTGCTGATTCAATTCCAGGATTTTCAAATCGACATTCTGCCGGCGCTTACCAATCGGATCAAAATCCTTTGCGACGTGGATATCACCGAGAAGCGGCGTCACCAGGGGGGGCGCTTTTATTTTGATTATCCCGGAGGGCAGGTTGATCTGCGTGTTTCTTTTTACGTGACCGTGCATGGCGAAAAGATCGTATTGCGGCTGCTCAACCGCAAAGGGGTTCTGATTAATATTGAAGACGTCGGATTATCCCAGCGGATGGAGGCGCGCTTCAAAGAAGATGCGCTTTATATGCCCAGCGGCGTCATTCTTATCACCGGACCCACCGGATCGGGGAAAACCACCACCGTTTACAGCTGTATCAACCATATCAATAAACCCGAAACCAGCATCATTACGGCCGAAGAACCGGTCGAGTATATTATTGACGGGATTGCGCAATGCTCGATCAACCCCCTCATTAACCTGACCTTCGAAGAAACCCTGCGCCATATCGTGCGCCAGGACCCGGATGTGATCGTGATCGGTGAAATCCGCGATAATTTTTCGGCCGAAATTGCCGTTCAGGCGGCTCTGACGGGGCACAAGGTGCTGACCACCTTCCACACCGAGGACAGCATCGGCGGACTGGTTCGACTGCTGAATATGAACATCGAAGCATTTTTGATATCCTCAACCGTGGTCAGTGTCATGGCCCAGCGGCTCCTGAGAAAGATTTGCCCCACCTGTGCCGCCGCCTACAAACCGAGCCCGGCTGACCTGCAGCGTATCGGGTACACTCCCGGGGACATCCCGGGGGCGATGTTTCAAAAAGGACACGGTTGCGGCCAGTGCCAGTACACCGGTTACAGCGGACGGATCGCCATATTCGAACTGCTCATTCTGGACGAGCAGGTTCGCAATGCCATTATCGATCAGAAAACAAGCCAGCAAATTCGAAGCATCAGCATTGAATCCACCGGCCTTGTGACGCTGCTTGAGGATGGCATCGTCAAGGCCGCTGCCGGTTTGACAACCATTGAGGAATTACTGCGCAGTCTGCCGCGTTTGCAGAAGCCCAGACCTTTGCCGGAACTACGGCGCTTATTGGAAGGATAATTATGGCTCAACAGGGTTCCTTTATCGAAATCATCGACCAACAGCTAACATCCAGCACCGCCCGGCTTCCGGTGTTTAATGCCACGGCCTTGAAAATCCAGCAGGAAATTGCCAAAGAAGAACCGGACATTCGCCTGATTGAAAGGCTGATAGTCAGCGATCAGTCGCTGACGGCAAAGGTGCTGAGTGTTTCCAACTCATCATTTTACAAAGGCCTGAATCAGGTTGCCACCGTCCGCAATGCGATTGTGCGTCTTGGCATCAATGAGGTTTCCAATATTGTTATGCTGGTTACACATGAGAATAATTTCCGCTCCAAGGATCCTTTTGTGCATGGTATCATGCGCACCCTCTGGCGGCATTCGGTTGGCTGCGCCATGGGATCAAACTGGCTGGCCAAAAAATGCGGTCTGCACGGTCTGGCGCATGAGGGGTTTTTTGCCGGACTGCTGCACGATGTCGGTAAGTTATTCATTTTAACCGTAATTGATGATCTCAAACATTCGGCTGATCTTGACATTCAGCCTTCCGATGCCCTGCTGATCGATGCCATGAACAGTCTGCATGCCAACCATGGGTACTCGCTCATGGTGCATTGGAATCTGCCGGAGAAGTATTGCAAGGTTGTGCGGGATCACCACAATGAGGAACTCAATTCCAAGGATATGCTGCAAATTCTGGTGAGACTGGCAGACAAAGCCTGCCTGAAGATGGGAATCGGGATGGTCGAAGACCCGGCGCTGGTGCTGGTGGCGACAGCGGAGGCCGAGTTATTGCATATATCCGAGGTGGATCTGGCGCAGCTGGAGATCATGCTGGAAGACTCGCAGGTCATTTCAAATGGCGGATGAAAAACAAATACATGTTATTTGTTTTTTGAGTTTTGGGATTTGTGATTTCCGGTGCACCCGGGTGAATTTCATAGTTGGCATACTTATACCTGATAGGCGATCATCACCGGAGATATGCTCATTCCCTGACTCCCGATTCCATCAATATCTTAAAAAGGGCCAGGTCGCGGTTCTTCAGGGCATAGTCCAGGGCCGTCATTCCCATATTGTCTTTGGCATTGATATCGGCGCCATTTTCAATTAACAATCGGGCGATTTCGCTGCGGTCATCAGGGGTCATGGCAGCATAGATCAGGGCTGTCTGACCGTCTTTTGTTTTTAGATTCACCTTTGCGCCATTGGCGATCAACAATGCCGCAATTTCCGCTTCACCTTTCATAGCGGTCACGATCAACGGCGTTTCACCTACCGAAAAGCCGCTCAAATCTCTGGCATTCACATCGGCGCCCCTGGATATCAGAAGTTTAACAATGCTTGCATGTCCTTCGATCACCGCCTCTATCAAAGCCGTATGACCGGAATTGTTGATCATTTTGAAATCAGCACCCGCATCCAGAAGTATTTTGGCCGAATCATAATGGCCGTTCATGCAGGCCTCATGCAAGGCGGTAGTTTTCCACTGCGAGACCGCATTGACTTCGGCCCGGTTGGCCAATAACAGTTGAACAATTGACAAATGACCGCCTTGGGCTGCATTCATCAGGGCGGTTCGCAGGGCCAGGTCTTTTGCATTGACGTCCGCCTTACGGCCCAGCAAAAGTTTGGCAATTTCAAGATGTCCCTGCTCGGCGGCCAGCATCAAACCGGTTTCACCGAATTCGTTTCTGGCATCAACATCCATCCCGATTGCCAAAAACCATCCAACGACTTCCATGTTGCCCTTCTCGACATGATCCAACATCGCTGCGGCCGTGTAAGGGATATTATCCTGGGCCAGTTCCTTGCGGGCGGCCTCCGGTGTGATGGCATAGCCCGGGTGAATCATCAGGGCCACAAGCGGGCCAATCAGCCATAACCATAGTTTCATTGCAGAACCTCGCTGTTTACTCATAAGTGGTTTAAGACGGCCTCCGGTGGCGAGGGACATCGACCGTGGCCCCGGGGGCTAGAGCGTGCTGAAAACGAACCCGCAGATCACTTTGGGCCAAAAATAGGTGGATTTTTGAGGCAGGGTGCAGCCGCTGCCGCAAACGGTTTTCACATCGGCGATCGACACCCCATTGGTAATCAACGCCAATTGAAAGACTCCCTGGATCACTTTTGTCAGACAGGCCGTAAAACTTCTTTCAAACTCGATACAGTCCGAATCGATCTGATCCCTGCCACGTATTCCTAAAATTTCCTGAATCACAAAATAATGCAAAACCGTGAGGTCCAGGTTTCTAATTTTTTGCGGGAAATTCCATTTCATTTTACAATGGGAATCCGGTTTCAAACTAACCTGATAGGCACTATCCTGAAAAATAAGCCCGAATGTCCATTGTTTACCCGCGATGATTTCGTCCAAATGGTCGGGGTTTGGCACCGGCTTGACGGTGAAATGACGCTCAAACTTTTGCAAGATGGCAGTTTCATCAAAATTTAGTAAATCTTTGATGAGGCGATGGGTCGGCAGAATTCTCAAATCTTCAGCTTCCGTGTTGGTCAGCCACATTAAATGATAGTTATACCGCTCCCGGCCGGTATGTGCCGGATTGGCCGCCATCCGGCGTTTCATGTAAGCCAGCGATCCGGCATAACGATGGTGGCCGTCAGCCAGGATCACCTGTTTTTGGGCCATCAGGCTGACAAAGCGTTCGATGATGTGCGGCTCACGGATGACACTTAATACATCGCGCGTACCCTGGTAATCTTCGGTTTCGCAGATGGGCCGTTGCATGCTGCGATCCATGTATGTTTCAAGTTCAAAGTTCTCGTCCGTATATAAGCCATGGGTGGGGCTTACGTTCAGTCGGGTTGCAGCCAGCAGTTCAACCTGCTCATTGACCGATCGGGGCATGGTATTTTCATGCCGCAAGATGACATTTTGATCCCAATCATAAACCCTGATTTTACAGATAAAACCTTTGCGGCAATACTGTTTGGGGTCTCCCCGTAATCGAAAATATTGATAATAAACATAGACCCCGGGGGCGGGATCGCGCCGGATGCGGCCCTCATCCCGCCATTGTTGCAAAATTCTGGAGGCATTCTCGGAAGGACACTCTCCGGCGGGAATCGAAAGATGGATGCTGTTGTAAGGATTGCCGTAAAGGGCCGCCTTTTGTTTTTCGGAAGCCACATCAAAAAGCGGCGAGGTCAAATCGCTGATGTTTTTCGTCAGTGTTGCGTTATATCGCCAGGCTTTGAAGGGACTGATTTCTGCCATTTTACCGGTTTGAAAAAATTTGCTGTGTTCAATGGTGGTTTCAGTTAATCATTGTCAAGCGCACGATGGCTGTCGGAGCCAATCATGTTTAGCGCCGATTAATGATTTTACCTTTGATTAGCATAGGTTGAGATCGTTTTTCAAATTAAATTATTCACCCGGTTTCATTATCCCATATCGAAAACCATGTCTTTTCTTTTCTCCGAGCTCTATTTCTGCGAACCGGACGCCTGCTGCCAGGCCCGACGGGGCGGAAGCCGGGCCGGGTTATCGATAATCCGGAGGCGGACCGGCAACCGCCGGCCGGGATCTTTTCTTTAGCACCACCAGCTTCTTTTATTAAGAATATTTCAAAAATACCGATATAGAATATACCGCTCAACCTGCCGCACGTGGGACTGCTCGGTTGCGCCGGTTCGCGGCGGTGGACCCTTTGACCCGACACTGATGCGTTGAAGCAGCATCAAATTAGATCGTCAACCTGACATAAAGGATTAGCGGCTTTGCCAACCACCCCTGACTGTAATTTAGTTTATAATAAAAATAATATATGGATTATTTCCGAAGATCGTTTTTCAGATATTGACCTGAGCGAGGTGATTGATGAGAAGATGGATGGTCCATACCGGGAATATATAATTTCCGACATTGGTCGCTATCTGCTCAATCCGCATTCAATTGAGGTCAAAAAAAAATTAATCGGAGGAGAGATTCATTATGTGCAGGGAGCCTTAAACCAAATCCGGAAGTCTATTCTTAAAATCCTGCCGGCCTCTTTTAGAGCACGAAAAAAAAAGCCGTCCCTGTCACCGGAGGTGATCGTTTCACGCTATAAATTGCGGCGTCTGCCCATGAAAGATCCCGAATTTGAGGCGCATTTAAACAAAATTTATGATCAGCTCAAATCATATGATTCCGTCTCGCGCAAACTGGCCCTGTTGGACCCGCATATTATTACTCAAATTGTTGGTATCTGTGAGGATGTCGGCGGCAATTACTCTTATTTGAAGTTGCAGGGCAGCATTGAGGAAAAAATTAAATACCTGGGTAACTCGATCGCCAAAGACGTCGGCGTGATTCTCAACAAAGCTTATGTCGCCGAGGGTTTGTATGAGTTGCGCGGCTATGATTTCAAGTCTTTTAATCCCGCAAAATCCTATCGTCTTGTCTCATATAAAAACGGTGGCGATCAAAAAGTGTGTGTGCTGACGGGCCAAAATAAAGTCGAATTTTACATACCCGATTTTCAATTATTAAAGCACATGCTCCTGCTCGAGCATTCACTGCAAGCAAACCCCAGTTTGAACAAAGCCTTTGAACTGTGTACCGGCGGGCAGGCCAACCCGGTCAAGCTATTTTTTAATAAAAAACTTGAGATTGACTATTCCAAGTCACCGCTTCCTGGAATTTACCAGGATGTGCTCAAAGCAAACAAGATGGGACCCAATCGCCGGAATTTGATCAAGCCGATCCTGAACTACCTGCAGATTGGAATATCGCTTAATTATATGCTCGTCACCGACGAGCGCGACGATCGAATGTTCACCCACATTTCGGTTTTGCATGATTTTAGAGCGCTGGAACCGCTGCGCAAGAATTTGCCCGACGTATATGCCGCGGTTACGAAACACGGGTTTGTCACAGATTCCGGACGATATTACTTACTGGATTCCATCAACGGTTATAACAATGCCTAGCGATTACAAAGAAAATGACTATCTGTGGATTAAGGAGTTGCTGGATTATCCCGCCAATCTGGAAAGCAATCTTGGCAGTTTTGATGATACCTCGCAAATAAAACTCCCCCAAGACCCGATTGACCGTGTCATTTTTCAGGAACGTGCCAAAAGGGCCATTCGAAAAATAGCCCAGAACAAAGGGCACATTCTGATGGTGGGACGGCCGGGCACCGGCAAATCCATGCTGGCCAACATGTTCAAGGAGGTGCTGGCAAAATCCATCGGCGATTATCTGAGACCCAAGGAAATCATCGTGGCATATCCGGGCAAGGACCGCAATCACATCCGCTTTGCCTATGAAAATCCTGCCCGGATGGATAGGGTTCTGTCGGATATCAGATCGGCGATCGAGGTTGCCAGAAACAACCTGGATGAATTCAACCTGACCGATCAGATTCAGTCGGTCAGAAAGGTCAAAATCGGGTTGATCGGTGCGACCTTTCTGGCAGCGGCGGCCGGATTCTTCTTTCCGGCTGCGTTTATAGCCGCCGGGCTGACCGGTATGGGAGCCATTTTCATGTATATGCAGGAAAACAATCACCGGGCCCAGGAGAAAATCCAGCGTGAATCCAATGGTGCGGCTCAAAATGATGTCAAACACCTGCAGGACATGGTCCCGGAGGTATTGTACGATCCGCGCCAGGACAAGGATTTGATGTCCAGAGTGTCCGAGCCCAGTGCCAGGAATATGAAAGGCGGCTTCCGGCATGATCCCTATCAATCGGGAAATCTTCAAACACCCTGCCACAAGCGGGCCTATCTGGGGGCCCATGCAAAATCTCCCATCATCTACATCGATGAGCTCAAAACATTGATCAAAGTCGGATATATGGCGGATTTGCTGGAAATCATGCAAAACAAGGAGTACATCCTTGAAGGCGGCCGGAGCACCGGCAGCGGAGCGGCGGATCGATCGGAGAACCATTTAAAGGCCGACAATATCATGGTGGCCTGCTGCAACCATGATACCCTGCAATATTTGCAAGAAGAGGGCGACGGCGCTTTTCTCAGCCGGATCGAAGATAAAGGTGAAATCATCCAGATGGAAAGTGCCGTGTCCGAGTCCAGCGAAAATGTCAAGCAGATCGCCCAGTACGTCAAACAGGAAGTCAACAATCTTGCCAAGGAATTCCAGGAAGCCTGGGGCGAGGTCATTGAGAAGGAAGGGTACGAAAGCGTCAGGAAACGCAGCGAGCATATATACGGCCGGCGTCTGCCGCAGGATTATAAGCTGACCGTGCGTGATTTTTCGAAAGCCGCTATTCTGGAAATCGCCAAAGAGCTGCGTTGTCGCGCTTCGGACGGGAAATTAAGCTCTATATTGCGGCCGATCAACGGGATTATAAAATCAGCCGAGTTCGAGGCGGTTTTGGACTCTGCACCGCTGGTTGAACCGCTGCATGTGCGCCAGGCACTGCAGGAGCACCTGAGTCTGGAGGGGGGATTTTCGAAGGAGATCGGCGAACATAAGCGCTACCTTAAAAAATACATCGGCTCGATGACCGACTCCATCGGATATGTGGTTGGTCTGGCCGTCATCCATTCAAAATCCAGCGGACAAATGTACGGCCAACCACTGCCGATTCACTGCCAGATCAATGTCGGCAACGCCGATACTGTGGTGGCGCCCGGCAAGATCGGTGACATTGCCAAGGCCGCCGCCCAAAATGTCAGGGCTTCCATCAAAAAAGTGCTGACCAATATCGGAGCGCCATATGTCGGGTATGAGATGTATGTGGAATACATACAGGCCCACGGTGGGGTGGAAGGCGACAGCGCTTCGGTGGCCATGGACATCGCCCTGGTATCGGATTACATCAAACAGCCGGTGAATCAACGATACGGGATTACCGGCTCATTGACCGGTGATATTATTCTGGCCGTGGGCGGCGTGACCGAAAAGATTCGATCCATAATGGATCCGGTTCTGGGTATGGAGGGGGCCTGCATCCCCTGGCTGAACAAATATGATGTCGAACCCCTGCTGATCAACGCCGAAAACGAGTATATTCAAAAAGACGAAATTCCCGGAATCCGAATTTTCAGGGAAACCGGGAAGAAACGACCGTTTGATATTTATTTTTGCAAAACCAAATACAATGCCTACAAGATCCTGATGGGGCTTGCTAAAGAAGACGTGGAAACCCGTATGGCCGACCGAAGCAAACAGGATCTGGCTTTCATGCAGAATTTAAAACCCTGATCAATCCGCCAGAACATCAAACAACACCTCATAGTGATCGAAAGGCGGCATCAGGCAGGCTCCGGCAAAACGCCTGCGTGCAATTGCCAGCATCTCGGCGGCATTGGCCACGCCTGCGGCAACCGGATCGGCGGCACGCTGCATACGATTGCGAACCTGCTCCGGCACGGCGATACCGGCGACCCTACGATGCAAAAACTCGGCATGGCGCAGCGTGCGCAGCGGCAGTATGCCCAGGATGATCGGAATATCAATGTGGCGTGTGGCCTCGATTAGCCGGTCGGCACCCGCCTCGTCATACACCGGCTGGGTCACTGCAAACTGGGCCCCGGCTTCAACCTTGCCTGCCAAACGTCGGACAGCCTCCGCCATGCCGTTTGTTTCAGGGTGGGTGTCGAACACAACGCCCGTGCGCAGCTTTGCCGCGCGTGCCATACGCACCAGATCGAACACATCCAGGTCGCGCACGCTCGTCGTGTGATCTCGATCGCCCGGGCCGACGAAATCGCCCGTGGCCGCCAGCACGGTCTGGATCCCCAGGGCTCGCGCTCCCCACAACATCCCCTGAAGGCTTAGACGATTGTGGTCGCGGGTCGTACAGTGCAGAATTGTCGGTTTGCCGGTTTTTTGCTGCAGCAGCGTGCACAGCGCCATGGCACTCATACGGGGCCTGGCAACGGGATTGGTGGCGACGCTGAATGCATCGAAGGCGAGTTCGACCAGCGGTTCCAGTGCTGCCAGCAGGGGGGCCGCATCGGGACCGGCCGGCGGCACGACTTCGATGGTGACCATGAATTTATCCGCGGTCATGTTTTTATCCCCGGGTCTTTGCTGTTTCCGGTCTTATGGTCTCCGTCTCGTCCAACAGAGCTTGATTTTTGAATATTTTTTTAACGATCACACTCAAGCGGCCCCGGGCTGTTTTCGAATTAATTTTTAGATTTCGCACCAGGGTCAGCAGACTGAACAGGCCGGCGTGCTGCGGTACAATATCACTGACCGCTTTTATGATCAATGCCGGTACCTGATACTTTGCAGCTGTCCGGGCGATGGCAAAGGACTCCATGTCGACTGCCAGCGTATCTCCGAACACACCGGCTCTGGATAAAACCGGCCAATTAAATGTCTGCAGCTTACCGACCCGGTATTCAGATCCTGCGAAAAGGTCGATGAGTTTTTCAATGGGTGAATTATTGAGCTGAATTTCCCGTCCACGATAAGCCAGGCGATTGGCAATGATAAGATCCCCGACTTGCAACTCATTTATTACCGCACCGCAAAAGCCCGCATTAATCAGCAAATCGGGATGATACCCCGGGGATCCGGCGCACATCTGCTGCGCAGCGCGGCAGGCCCTTTTCGGCCCGATTCCGGAGACAGCGATCCGGATGGTATTATTCCCAATTTGATAAATGCCGCCGGCGTCTTTTAACCCATACGGCATTTCAGTCCGCATGGCGACGATGAGGACTATGTTGGGCATTATTTCCTTTTAATCCGACATCTTAATATTCCTGGAGTTCATCATACTGGTAATCCAGTTCCACGCCGGCCGTTTTAAACATGTTTTCTGATTCCTGCCCGGCGTGATACTTGCGTTCACAGACCACTCTTTTGATCCCGCAGTTTATAATCAGCATGGCGCAGGTTCGACAGGGCGTCATCCGGGTATAGATGGTTGCGCCGTTGATTGAAATACCGAGCTTTGAGGCCTGGCAAATTGCGTTCTGTTCGGCGTGGATCGTCCGCATGCAGTGGTCGGTAATGGTGCCATCCTCATGGGTGATTTTTTTCATCTGGTGGCCGACCTCATCGCAATGGGGAAAACCCATTGGTGAACCGACATACCCGGAAACCAGCAGTTGCCGGTCACGTACGATGACGCAGCCGCTTTTACCCCGGTCGCAGGTCGCTCTTTTCGAAACCGTATCGGCCATTTCCATAAAGTATTCATCCCAGGTCGGCCGCCTTTCATTTACATCCTTTTTTTTGCTAAAAGCCATATTAAATTCCCTTATTTTTAATTGAGCCAATAAAGCCAGCTATCCCCCGGCAGCGTTATGAAAGGCCAGCAAAGCCCTATCACCCCCGGATGATCCTATTTCTGAGGCCGATTGCCCATCGTCAAAGTTATTGCAAAGACCGGGCAGCTTTACGGCGGACAACCTAAACTCAACCAACGATACGCATGGCCAGGTACGGAACCAGGTTGAACAGGAATATTGCCAGTTTAAAAAAAGCCATTCCGGCATAATGAATGGCATCGAATTTTTCTTCAGATAATTTGAACCATTTGCAGTGGTAACGATACGTCCAATCATGAGCCAGGACGAAAAATACAAACCACCACAGCAGAAATCCCATGTTTATCAGGGTGCTCCAAGCCAAGACGGCACGGATTGTTTCGAAAGTCATTGCTCCTCCTTATTTCCCATAAATTCTTTTAATATCCGGCAGCTCCGTAGCGTAATAGTGGGCCCAGATATACAGATGATTAAACAATGCCGCCCACAGGGCTGCAATTGAGGCATACCACAATCCCGGAAACCATAGCAGGAAAAACCCGAAGGTATACATACCGTTGCTTGTGAAGCGGAAGATTCCCTTTTTTACAAACGGCATGCTGCGATACGATGGATCAAAATGGTCGATTCCGAAGGCACGTCGGAAACCAAAATAGCGTTTAACTGAATAGAACAGATATACTGCAGGAAATGCCACGGCTACCGCTAAAATTTTCAAGACAGTCGTATCCATCGGCAAGGTGTTGCGGTTGGCTATGGCCAGGATAAAGACAACCACGACCCGGGCGATGCCTATAATGGAAAATAAAACCGCATAGACGCTGAACCCTTTTTCACCCAGGATTCGGGTCAGTAGGGACAGGTGCAGCTGGGTTCGCCAGCAGAACCAGACAAACACTTGATGTGCGATTGCCATTGCAACCGCCAGCCAAAACCAGATTTTTGTACCCACACCATAGAAATTTCCGGTATTCATCCTTCCTGATTCGTTGAGTATAACCATGCCGGTTACTAAACCGGCCAGAAACAAAATATGGAGCCACTGTTTTTCAAGGATGAGGCCAGTCTGAGACAAGTCAAGCTCCCTTTTATATAACAACTTTCCTCTGTATTCACACAAAAGCTTACAAACTTGCAATATGCTGTTTTTCAGGGCGGATTAATTAGTTTCCATCCTGAAATGGCCCTTTTTCCGGTGAGCGGCGTTCTCCGCGGGTTTACTTCCTCGACGTACGAAAAGTACGCCTCGTCGTAAACCCTTGTGCGGCCTTGCTCATCGAAATCCGCCTCAGGCGGACCAAATTGGAAACTAATTTGTGCCCATTGTAATTTCCGGATGGGCCCTAATTAGCGGGCCGCTTCGCTATGGCCTGCAACAGGGCCATGCGATTCTCGTTGAAGTTGCGAAGCTGATTGCGGGCCATCTGTGGGAAATCCTCCCCCAGCAGAATGTGATATCCCAGGATCGGCTTTCCCAGTTTTTTGATTTGCGCTGATTTGGCTTTGAACCAGGCCAGGCCGTCAGCAGTTGTGTCGCGCCACGACAAAATTTTAAATCCTGCCGTTTCAAGAAAATGACGCAGTTCGTCATCCGTGGCGAGAAAACTGATGGAGGGATCGCGAGCCCAGGGCAGCGGAAAATATACCCGGCCTCCCGGACCGGCGATAATGTCATAAATCGCAAGGTGACCGCCCGGTTTCAGTACACGATACATCTCGGTGTAGAGTTGAGCCTTGGCGCCGATATTCATGGCAGTGTGCTGTGTCCAGAGCACGTCGAAGCTCATGTCCTCAAAGGGCATGTCGAGGGCGTTTCCGGTTCGGTACGACACGAGATGATCAAGGCCCAGGCGGACGCTTAATGCCTCGGCGACGCGGCAATAGGTTTCGGTGAGGTCCAGTCCCTTCACGCAACACCCATAGTTCGACGCCAGACGTCGTGACGGTCCACCGAGCCCGGATCCGACATCCAGGACCTGCATTCCCCCGGCAAGGCCGATCTCTTCGGCCATCTCCCGGGTGGCTTCAGGCCCGCGGATATGAAACTCGTCGATCGGTGCGAGATCATCCAGGGAGAGTTGCTCGATGTCTTTGCCTTCCCTTTCCAGGGCTGTAAGAATGGTTTGCTCTAAATCACCGTGATTGTAATGTCGTTCAACATTATGCATTTGGCCGTACCCTGCGTTTTCTCACTATCGTGTTAAACCAGCCTCACTGACCACAGCATTTTTTATATTTCTTCCCGCTGCCGCACGGGCAGGGCTCATTGCGGCCGACTTTCTTTTCGCTGACTATGGTTTGGGGCGGGTTCAATAATAATTCCAGATCGGTAATATCTTCCGGTTTATCCGGCTCCAAGCCGATTGTATATTTCCAGCTATTTTTTTCAAAGACCGCAGCCACCTCTTTCATTCTCTTTTTTGTCTGCACCCGGACAACAGCGGGATTCTTCTCGGTGCCGAGTTTGCCGGACTTTTTGCCATCAAATATTTTTTCCATTTTTTCACCATTGAATGCGTATTAAAGAAATTAAATCCATACATCTCCCTCAGCCGTCAAAGCACCACCCGCATCGCCGGTGTTGAAAGTGCCGGCGGGCTCCACGAGCATGACCTTACACTCCTGTTCGGCAAAGGGTTTATGCTCCGTGCCCTTTGGAACGACGAACAGTTCACCTGATTTCAAATCAACTTTGTCGTCCCTGAATTCGATAGACATTTCCCCTTCGAGCACGATGAAGACCTCATCCGTGTCCTCGTGGCGATGCCATACAAAGTCACCCTGAAATTTCACCAGCTTGAAATAATAGTCATTCATTTGAGCGATGATCTTGGGTGACCAATGATCAGAAAGCCGGGCTAATTTGTCCTGGAGGTTGATCGAATTGTAATTCATTCGGTCCTTTTATTGTACTAAATTAAGATCGGCGTCAAGCTCATAATTTTTTAGGCACCCGGCTAACTCTCAAGCTGTCATGTGTACATTGATTGCATATTCTCAATCTTGGTATTATGCCAAGCTTTTTTGATAGCACCAGTGCCAGGGCTCATAGTCAAAACCAAACAGATTTGACGGCGGGTAGGAAAGCTCAAAACCAAACTGCATCGCGTTGCTTTGCAGCCACGAGAATGCGGCCGTTTTGTCAAACGATTGATCCAGAGGTATACAGTTCGGAGTGCCGATGTCCACTGCGCAACCCGTATGATGCTCGCTGCATCCAGGCGGAGCATTTACCGAGAACACGACCTCGGGCGACATGCCTTTTTCTATTTTTGATTTAACAATTTCGAATTGTTGCTGAAAACTTCTGTATGCCGACACTATTTCTATAACCACTCCATCACCATTGGCCGCATCACGAAGCGCATTCCATGCATTGCCGGCCTGCGGGATCAGATAATGCGGACGCCCCCTTTGATTATATTCAATGACCACAAGTTCGGAAGCATCTTGGAATATTGGCAGTTTCCGTTCCTCATATAGCAAGGATGGTATCCCGAGGGATTTTAGACTCGATTCAATTTTCGCCCGTAGTACTTTTTGATCGGAATTCATATTATCGATGTTTTCTCTGTTGCCAGTCTTCATGCCCTTGTTAGCAGTTTGTAATTCAGGAAACATGATACCAGTAGAAATAAGTATCATGTCTCCTGAATAGAAAGATTCATGGATTTTCTTTTCCATATCCGCTGAACAGCCTCATTATATAAAAACACGATCAAATTACTGGCTACATATGTTGATACTATTAATATTGCATACTTTGCTAATGAAGGAATGGCTGCATTAAGCAAAATGACTGCTATGCCACCCATTACTATAAAATGAATGATATAAACCCCATAAGAATAGGAATAACCCTCGATAAAAAGTAATAAAGTAGGTCAAATAAAAACAAAACCGGTAGGAACCACAGCCATCCTTGATTGATCAAGATTGTGCCATTAAAGTGAAAGTAAGAAGCCAGGTTTTCCTGGGGAAAATGTCGCGAGTACAAAAATATGACTTTATAGAGCGGAATCAGTGTTAATACGGCCAATACCCACGGAACCATCAGCCGTTTAAATCTGGATTTTAAAAAGGTCCATCCTTTTTTGGATTTGAGAGATAAAGGGGTAAAATACCCCGAAATGAAGAACATGGTTGGCATCATAAACATATCTGTAATCACGTTTAGAATACCCGCTAAATCGTTTTTTGAAGGGTCATCTACAATCCAAACCGAAGATAACATGCCGCTTCTTTCATAAACCCATCCGGCATGATAAATGACCACTAAAAAAATAATGAAAGTCCTAAGATTGTCTAAAAAAAACAGCCTGTTTTCTTTGCCGGCGCTTACTTCATGAGCCATTTTGATACCTTCTGGGTATAAATAACCCCAACGTTGCAAAAGTCGGAGGGCTTCAGAGTCAAGAGGAGCACCAAAGAAAAATTAAAAATAAAAGCTTCATCCCGCAAAGCGGGGGCGTCTGAGGGTGAAGTCGTAGTTCTTTACTTCGAACCCTCAGCAACGCAGAATCTGAAGGCCTCCGGCTTTCCCGCAGGGCAAACAACATGGCAAAATCGACCCCATCCTTCGAATTCACCAATGGAGG
>Ga0210064_1000013_pt1 | contig 79718 bp, 67 predicted proteins | sample Muzzi_CordC_D2_FD_185531 | JGI IMG/M metagenome (GOLD analysis project Ga0210064, IMG submission 185531) | Wetland microbial communities from San Francisco Bay, California, USA, that impact long-term carbon sequestration - Muzzi_CordC_D2 (SPAdes) | ecosystem: Environmental > Aquatic > Marine >... | reverse complement strand
TCGGCGGGGCAGTCCAACAAGGGCAGGGCGCTAAAATATATGGTGACGTCGTTGAGTTAAATATTCCCGGGGTTTCGGCAATAATACCCTTCTTTTTTGAAGACACATCTTCAAGCTGGTTCTGGACCTTTAAACTTGTGTCACTGCTCGGTTTCCTGGCACTTGCGGCTTTACTGGTTGCTGTTTTGCCAAAGCCGTTTAATCTGATTTCTGACAATGTGCAGCAAAATTTGGGAAAGATAATTCTGTGGGGTGTTTTAGGACTGGTGGTACTCATTCCCCTGGCAATATTCTTGGCGATATCGATCATTGGCATACCACTGATCGCGCTGGAAGTATTTTTAGCAGGAATCGCATTTCTGGTGGGCTACATCGCCATCGCTCAGCTTATTGGTGATAAAATAGCGGTGCTTTTGAAAAGGCCGGCACTTAACGCGCTTTGGGTCACTCTTTTGGGGCTTTTAACATTATGGCTGGTCGGATGGGTTCCGGTTATAGGTTCGCTGGTTAAGGCTGCCGCAATTTTTCTCGGTTTTGGCGGTGTGCTTGCAACCATCTTTACCTCAAGAACCAGAGTGCACGTCGAGAATGCTTTGTGATTCCAAGCCGGTACAATCGACCTGCCTCACTATTTAGGGCTCGAAAACGGGTTGGATCCCAAAAAAATATTACGATAGCTTCAAAGTTTGAAAACTATGAAAAGATCCCTAATTGAGCTGTCTTTTCGATATTCAGCCCAACAGGCGGGAATAAATCCCGCCGCTACAAACGAAGTTTCACCATACAGGTAGGGGCCTGGACAGGCGATTTATTCCCAACCGAGATTTGGCTGCACGCGCGATAGATGCCACCGAAAAATCGCTCGGACTAAAAAGGAGGTTGAAATGAAAAAGATCATCTGTGTTTTACTGGTACTGACCTTTTTAACAACAATGGTATCATGCATTGCCGTGGGCTCGGGGAGCAAAAAGGTTGACAATCAACCCACCCTTGGGCAGCAGCTGATCGACTTGAAAAAAGCCCGGGACGAAGGCGCTGTTTCAGCGCAGGAATTTGCGGAATTAAGGGAAAAGTTGAAGAAGTCTTACGACTAATGGGGGTCCAGTGTTCCGGAATTATATTTTAGAAGCCTAAGGGGAGAAATTAATATTGCGCCTTTAAATTAAGAAAATTCCAAGCACCAATGATCCACACAGGTATTGACGTGCCATTGGTTTTTGCATCAGTTTGAACTCGGATAGAAGGACGGTTGATCGCTGGAAGATGAATTGAATAGATTCACTGGAATTTCAGGTTTTGAATTTGAGATTTGTTTTTTGAGATTTATTTGTAATTTGGGATTTGAGATTTGGAATTTATGCGATGTAAATGTACGTATAATTAATATAGTCCAGGCTTTTCTAAATTACATCTATGCATTTTCCTTAGGAGGTCGCATACGATGTCTATAATCCAGGTTGATAATTTGAAAAAGAGCTTTATCACCAAAAAGGGTTCTTTGTTTCGTCGAAAAAAAGAACTGGCTACGGCCGTGAACGGTATCTCCTTTGCGATTGAAAAAGGCCAGATTTTCAGTCTACTCGGCCCCAATGGCGCCGGGAAGACCACCACAATCAAAATCCTGGCAACCCTTCTGATTCCAACTTACGGCACTGCCCGTGTAAAGGGTTTTGATGTTGTCAAGGATGATTTTTCAGTTCGCAAGGTCATGACTGCGGTCCTGCCTGGAGAGCGAACCTTATTCTGTAAGCTGACAGTTAAAGAAAATCTTTATTATTTTGGTTCCCTTTACGGGCTCACCCGCAAGTATGTGAAAGGAAAAATCGATGGGCTCCTGCAATTTTTCGGCATTGAAGATAAGCGGGATAGCCTAGTGGAAAAGCTGTCCACCGGCGAGCGCCAGAAAGTAGTGCTGTCCAGAGCACTTCTGCCAAACCCCGAAGTCATTCTGTTGGATGAACCCACCCTGGGACTTGATCCGGTAGCTGCGATTGCGCTGCGCAAATTGATCAAACAAATTGCCGACCGGGGCACAACCATCCTGCTGACAACTCACTACATGTATGAAGCCGACGATTGGTGTCCTGCCTCCAATTGCTCATATATGATGCCGTCCGGTAAGACCGAACATGAAATCATCTTGAAGATATATCCGGGAGTCTACCACGACTTTGACTGGAGGGGCGTAAACAAAATTGTAAAAGGCCATCGGGTGCTATACGACGGCAAGGCCGAGGCTGACGCGATAGCACGGGTAGAAAACTTTTTAGCAAAACACCTGAACTAAAGTTTCCGGTATCTGCTTAGCAGGAGGCAAACATGATTAAATTCATCAATGAAAACTTAAAAGGTTTAGTCTATCTTTGCATTATATTTTTTTTCCTCACAGCCTGCGCCCGGGTACCAAGAGTCAATCGTTATGGTTTACCGCAACGTGAATATGTTTACCAGGAACCTGAGGCTACCGATGATGGTTGGGAGATTTCTTCATTGAGGGGGGAGGGCGTTGAGGAGCAAAAACTTCATGAGATGATGCATGAGATTTTGTCTGGAAATTCGAGATATGTTCACAGCATATTACTGATTAAAAATGGAAAACTTATCTTTGAAGAATACTTTTTTGGATATGGACGGGATACAGATCATTTCCTGGCATCGGTCAGTAAAAGTGTCACCTCGCTGATCATCGGCGTCGCAATAAATAAAGGTTACGTTCCAGATGTTGACACCCTTGCCTATGAAATATTCTCAGATTATTACTGGGATCAATTTCCGGATGGTACCATTCAAACCGACGGTGGCCTATATTTAAGGCCCCGTGATATGGCCAAAATCGGCTACATGGTGTTACAAAAAGGCCAATGGCGGGGAAGGCAGATTGTTTCTCAAGAATGGATCGCCGAGTCGACCCAAACATACATAAATGGTTTAGGGGTGGGGTACGGCTATCAGTGGCGAATCGGTAAGGCCTTAATTAATGGTCAAACAATTGAGGTACTGTATGCATCCGGTCATGGGGGACAAAAAATTTTTATAATTCCGCAATTGGATGTGGTAGCGGTATTTACCAGCAAAGTGTTCAATCCGACAGGACATACAGGCCCGGAAAAAATGCTGGTGAAATATATTTTACCGGCATTCATCCCGACTGGAGAGTCACCTGAAATAGTAAAATTGGATTCAGGGCTTCTGGATAAGCTAACGGGAAAATACAAAATCAAAAATATTGATGCGGTCATTCCAGTAGTCAGGGAAGGAGATACCCTGTATGCTAAAACCGGATTCTGGGAAAAGTTTGAATTGTTGCCGGAAAATGAAAATCGCTTTCATGGTTCCTCCAAAAAGTTTGGTGATTTTCAGGTCGATGTGATTAACGATGAATATGGCAATGTCAGGCAATTGATTGCTCATTTTGAATTGAGGAGCATATATTTAGATAAGGTCGAATAGCATGAAAAAAATATCTCTGACTCTATTTTTAGTCTTAGTCACGGCCCTTTCGTGCAGTGCAAAATACCGCAACATGCAAAGTTTCGAAATTGTCTGGCAGACGGTTAATGAGAAGCATTATGATTCCACCTTTGGCGGTGTGGATTGGAAGGCGCTCCATGATCGCTATAAGCCCAGGATCGCCACGGCAAATGATGATTTGGAATTTTACAAGCTTACCAACCAGATGCTTTTCGAATTGAATTTATCGCATCTTCTTGTAGCTCCGCGAAGCGATTTTAAAAGGTACATGCCGGAATTGTTTGCCGAAGGCACGATTGGCGTTGATGTCAGATGGATGGATGGAGACGCCGTTATTACTAATGTAAAACCCGGTTCAACGGCAGATGCCGCCGGGTTGCGACCCGGCTACACAATCGAACAAATAAACGGAATAGCAATTCAGCAAATTGTCTCAAGTGACGATTTTTTTTTGATGCCGCCGTTTAACAGCCGAAACCAACGTAATAACGTATCCAACTGCATACTGGGTCGCATTTACGGCTCGCCGGAGACGGTTGTGAAAATTACTTATCGCGATGAATTCGAGAATATTCACGAAAGTGCCATAAAGCGCGAATCCCGTGGACGCGGCAGAGTTATTTCACCGGCGATGCCTCCGGCTATCATAGAATTTGAATCCCGACGTTTAATGAACAATCTGGGTTATATCAAATTTAACCATTTTGCCGAGCCGGTGGATACCAAATTTATCGCAGCCCTAAATTCTATGCGTGATACGCGCGGGATTATTATCGACCTGCGTGGAAATTCCGGCGGGTATTTCAATGTCCTGGATACCATCGCCAAACACCTGCTATTGGAGAAAGTTTTGCTTTACAGGTATAGATTTAGAAACAGGGCCGTTGACAAAATCTTAACTCCGGTTGCCGAGCCTTTTAATAATCCGGTCGTCGTGCTGATCGATGAGAAGAGTATGTCTTGCAGTGAATTGTTTGCCGCCAGCATGCAAGCCGTAAAGCGGGTGGTCATCGTGGGCGACCGAAGCCCCGGCTATCTTTTAGGGGCCAACTGGCTAAAACTGCCCAATGGCGGCTCATTCATGCACACAATTCTGCAGCCGCTGCCTTCCGACGGAAAGATAATCGAGGATCACGGTGTCATGCCGGATATCGAAGTGAGCCTTGACCGGGATGAGCTATTAGATGGAAGAGATACGCAGTTGGAGGCGGCGGAAGATTATATTAAAAAAACGAACCTATAATCCAAAGAAGGGCATCATTGACGTTGGGTTTCGGCCGTACACCGGCAGACGCTTTATAGCAGCAATTTGGGAGAGAAAGCGTAATTACGCGGCCTTTGTAGATAAGCAGGTAAAGTTATTCCAATGTATACCGATAGAAATTATTGCCTTGATAAAATTTTCACGCCGTTGCGGGTTCAGGGAAGAAAATATGGGAATCACCGAAACAAAAAAATCAATTGATCGCAACCTGGCAAGGGAAGCTTTGCAGGAATGTGAAAAGAAATTTCGCATTTTGCTGGATACGATTAAAGACGGTGTCACCATACACGACCGGTTTAAAATCATTGATGCCAATCAGGGGTATGCCGCGATGTTTGGCTGTAAACCCGATGAAATAATCTGTCTTCCGCCTTAAAAGTCCTTAAAATCATCCTCATCAAACGGGATTACCTGCTCGGGGATAACTTGATGATGGGTTGAAGCCATTTTGGCTGATGCGGTTTGCGGCCGCCTTAATTTTGGGACATTCATGTAATTCGGTTTGACCGCTGTCCGGGCAACATGATTGTTTCTCTTCCGGTTGCCGGAGCCCTCAACCACCATCGCAAGCGTTTCAACCATGCGTTTCATTTCTTCAGCCTGGGCGTTCATCTCTTCCGAGGCGCTGGCAGATTCTTCTGCATTAGCTGCATTTTGCTGGGTCACCTTGTCCATATCGGTAATTGCGACATTGACCTGTTCAATTCCCTGGGCCTGCTCGTTGGAAGCAGCGGCAATTTCTGCTACCAGTTCACCGACTTTGGACGAGCTGGCGGTCACCTCGGTGAATGCCTCATTCGTCCTGGTGACCAGCTCGGAGCCTTCACTGATTTTTTTGACAGTGCCTTCAATCAGGTTCGAGGTATTTTTAGCAGCCTCGGCAGCACGCATGGCAAGGTTTCGAACTTCATCAGCGACCACTGCAAACCCGGCGCCGGCTTCTCCAGCCCTGGCGGCTTCAACAGCGGCATTAAGGGCCAGAAGGTTGGTTTGGAATGCAATTTCGTCAATGGTTTTGACTATTTTCTGGGTCTCCTCGCTGGCTTTGGAAATTTCATCCATGGAAATCGTAACTTCGTTCATGGAACAATTGGCTTTTTCAATGACCGCATTGGACGCTTTCATGAGCGTGTCAGCCTGACTGGCGTGACCGGCATTTTGTTTGGTCATGGAAGACATTTCTTCCAGGGAAGCCGATGTCTCTTCAATCGATGCGGCCTGCTCAGAAGATCCTTCCGCCAGAGACTGGCTGGCTGCGGATACCTGCCTGGAAGCGGATGCCACCTGCTCAGCCCCGTCATTGATCCCTTGAATCGTGTTTCGAATTGGTTTCACAATCGAGCGGCCAATCAGATAGAGGACCCCTAAACCTATTCCTGCTGCAAGTATAAATGTCAGAAGACCAAGAAATGAGGAACGAGATAACATCCGGTCCAGATTTTCATTCGCCTCTTCCTGCTCTTTTTTCACCGAAGATGCAACATCGGCTAAATCCTTTCCCATTTGATTTCCATTGTCATCTATAGCGTTATCGAGGCCGGCAAACGCTTCATCAGCGGCCGCGCTTTCAATAAGATTCACAAGGTCGATCTGGATGGCTTTTGCCAGCTTCTGGAAATTGGTCTGAATCCGTTGGGTTGCCCTTCTTTCACTATCAGTATCAGCCAGCTGCTCCAATTCTTTCAGTTTATTATTGATATTCTTGACATTTGCATTTATTGATTGCATACGTTCGGGAGAAATTTTTCCGTCACCTTTATCGACGATTGAGTCCATGGCATCCAACAGCAGGGCCAGTTGATGGCGTTGAATAGACGCAACATCCTCAATTTGCCGGTCGCGCAACATGGCATGTGCGGTGGCTTTTTTGACTCGGTTGTTGGTTAAGTAAGAGTTGGCGCCGAGGGTACAGAGTGCCGTGGCAAAGACCGCACCAATGATAAGCATTTTTTTCCCGATTGACAGTGTTTGCTTCATTTCAAACTCCTCATGGATTTGAATAGATAATAGTAAGATTTATTATCGGTCTGGAGGGAATTTACTTAAGAATTATTACTAATATGGACCCGTTGAAATGGATAAAGGGCGAGAATGCCTGGAGAAAAGATGAGGTTTACTCGCCAGGATGTTGGACGTATCGGGATTAATTTACAACAAACCGGATTGCCATGACAAAAGTTGTTGACCTTCAAACATATCGTACGAAAGCCGTCGAACAAAGAGGATTCGGGCCCTGGCAAAAACGCTTTCAAGAGACCTTTGACTCGACGACACGCCTGGAAAATCTTTCAGATACGACCCTTTATTTTCTAGCGCAGCCTGGTGAGTTAAGCTCTGTGGCGTATTACGAAGTCATCATGGGTGTTCTGCATTTCGGTGATGCCTCAGAATTTTATAATCTTGATAACAGCGCTCAGATGCTGGTGGTCGACCTTCATCTATTTTTAGCAGACCAGGTGCGATTTGAAATGATGCGGCGCCTGAAATGGATCACCGTCTTTGAAGGGGTAAAATACAGTATTTTGCAGATGATTCAGGAGTTTGACCGCATAAAAGAAAACTGCAGGGCCAATCCGCCGAATCTGTCGGCGTCGAATTCCGAATATAGCGAATATAACCAACTGACCACAGGCGATAAGGAAGTGTTCATCCGGCGTAGGCTGCAGCAAGCGCTGGATGCTTTTGAAAAAAGACTGTGAGGCTGGAGCCTTTCAGAGATCGAGAATGAGGGTTGTCTGCCAAAAGAAGAAGGGATTATCAGGAGCGGGTGCTCAAACCTCGCCGGAAATCCGCCCCTGGATAAATACCGAATACGTCCAAACAGGTCTATCCCCTGAAATTTATCCCGGTGGAACTCAAAGACCCTTCCACCGGGATAAAATTTATTTCATGGGAACGCTGCCTGCGCTTTTTATCCATCCCCATTGCGAGGGCTGCCATGCATATGAGGTTTAACTCCTCAGGGCATTATTCACAATCCTCATTAATCCGTTTGCGAGCGGAAGGATTCATGAATTAGGTCGCCAGTCGGATTCAGCGGTTTATGCAACCTGCCACTTTGGGGACGAATATGCCTGCCAATCACAGATCGAATCGGAAAGAAATCCGTTCAGCTAAAAGATTAGCGCTGCTTTCCAATCACCGCGATTATTCAGCCGGGATGTAGGGGATTTCCTCGCCCCACCATCCTTGTGTCTCAGATTTTTGTAAATCTTCTTGCGTGGTATTTTTGTATCCGCCCCAGCTATAGAACATGTGGCTATTAGTCTTATAAATGGTATCGTGCTCGTACCATTCGGCAGAACAACCAGCTAGAAAAACCAAGACAATGAGTGAAAATAGAATTTTTTTCATTATCAAACCTCCTTTCAGAAGTTAAACAGAATGGAATCTGACCCTCCGACTGTTTTAACCTGCCGCATATTATAAACACCTTAAAAAAAAAGTCCATAAAAAAAAATAAATGAACCAAATTTTCTGCATAACTACTCACCTGCTGCTGCAAGTCCATTGCCTAATTACGTAACTATCTGAATATCAAACAAATTTTTCCACGACGACCAAAAGATTAAAGTCCTGCCCCAAAAATCCCGATAACAAGTACGTTGCCCTTTATGAAACCATCCCAAACCCGGTTGGCAGCGTGCTTAACTAATAAAAATTATTATAAATATCGATAAGACGCAGGAATGTCATGGTGCATCCACCGCCTTTAGATCAATAATTATTTTCCAACTATTCAAGGATAAAAGGATGAAATATTTTATAATCATTATCGCAATTTGTGCCCTGGCATCCGGCTGTATCGCGCCGCATGCCGTGTCGGTAAATGATGCGCTCAAATCAGCTGAAGACGAAAAGCTGCTCTGGCGCCAGGTTCAAAAAGAACAGGAAGCCTTAAATAACAGTGGGTTTTTGTACCATGAGCCGGAGCTTGAAAACTATCTCCAACGTATCGCCGCAAAACTCCAGGTCCATAGCATTGAACCTGATTTCAAGATCCAAATTAAAGTTCTCAAAGACCCCAATTTAAATGCATTTGCCTATCCCAACGGCGTTATTTACATTCACACGGGAATTCTGGCCCGTATGGATAATGAAGCCCAGCTGGCCGCTTTATTATCCCATGAGATGACCCATTGCACCCACCGCCACTCCTTAAGGGTCATCCGGAGCATCAAAGGCCGCCCGGCCTATATTGCAGCAGTCCAGAATGCAATGGCAAGAATATCAGTGGTTCAGGAAGTCGCCCGGCTGCTGGGTGCAACCGGTTCGATGGCCGCGGTGAGCGGCTTCACCCGCGAGCTTGAGGACGAAGCCGATCAAGTCGGACTTGACCTGATGGTCAAAGCAAACTATGATGCGACAGAAGCATTGAATCTTTTCGAACACCTGAAGCAGGAAATTGAAGCCGAAAAAATTGAGGAGCCCTTTTTTTTCGGCACCCATCCGCACGTCCAGCAACGAATTGAAAACGTCAGAAACTGGCTCACCATCAATAATATTGAAAACCACGGCGTTGTAAAAAACTCGGCCGAATTTGAAGCCCGGTTGCAACGGGTGGTCCTGGCCAATGCCCGGCTGGACCTTCGACTGGGACGATTTGAGGTTGCCCAAAAAACTGTGGCAAAGTACCTGAAAAGCCGACCGGATAGCGCCCGGGCCTATTACCTGTTCGGTGAGATATTACGTCAACGCGATCATCAAAACGATACCCGAACCGCAGTCAGCTATTATGAGCGTGCGATTTCACTGGATCCGTCTTATCCTGAGCCCCACAAAGCGATGGGATTGATTCACTACAAAGAAGGCGCAAAGCAGCTCGCCAAAAAGTATTTTGAAACATGCCTGTTGCTTTCACCGAATGCTTCTGACAAGGCATATATTCAGGGATATCTGAAAAATTGTAAGCTCAGCGGAGAAGAATCATGAAAAAGTTAATTTCTCTTTTAATTTGCCTTCTTTTTATTATCGGCTGTGCATCCGCAGCTAAAGAGCGCAGCTTGAAGAAATTGCCGGATGCCGGTTTCTCCGTAGATATTCCGGACGGATGGTGGAAGCCGGGATACACCAACAAATTCCTCATTACCAGGGACGGTCCCTATATTCAGTATGTACTCATTCAACAGCGTCCGTTGGATAAGACCTTCCGCAATACCCAGAAAAAAATAAGAAGCCGGATGCTGCCCCAGGAAGCAGCCGGCATCATTATTGACGAGCTGGCGTCTGACCGTTATCTAATGAATTTTAGCGTCATTGAAAATGCACCGGCAACCGTCGACGGGCATTCCGGCTTCAAGCTTTTATTCACCTATAAAGACAAAAAGGGATCTGAGTTCAAAACGCTATATTACGGATTTATCAGCGAAGATTCCTTTTATAATCTGCGCTACTGCGCCGCGGTGGGGCCTTACTTTGAAAAGGACATCGCCGGCTTTGAACAAATTGTCAACAGCTTCAAGCTGGTCAACGATAAAGCAATCTCGGATCAGTAAATTTCTAGATACTCAATTTTCCCGCCCCCGAATTCAACCGTCGCATCGGCCGCAATGGTTAAGCCTTCTTTTAGATACGACCGATCAATGCCGGGAACGGCATAGGCGTAAAAGAGGACATTTTCGGTGTCCTGACTGACCCGGGTTCTTTCATCGGCTCCCTGGCAGAGCACGCAAACAATTTCTTTTTCATCGCGCAGGACGATTTCACTTTTTTGGGTGACAAACTCGCGCCCGCCCATCCCCGCGCAGATTTCATTCTCATCTGCCACATCCAATGTCAGATTTCCCTCAAATTTCTTAAAGTCGGTAACCGCCACCAGGATTCCGGCACACATTTCGGCCATAAAATGGGCATCCACAAAAAGAGAATAGCGCGGAAATCCGCTGTTGATGGTTCGTTTGAGATGCTTGGTCAGGGGGCAATCGAATCCGAATTGTTGAAAAAAGCCGGCGTACGTAACAATGCGATCGGAAATTTGCGCCAGCGTCTCCCGTTTTCGCATCGCGCGCAATAACTTCCTTTTATATTGGTCGAAGCCCGCCGGGTTCTCAGCGTCCCGACACCCGGAAATCAGGGTGAGGCCGAAACCCACATCCGGATAAGTCGCCAGGTAATTCTGTGTTATGGAAAAGGTGTGATTCAAAGCAATCCTCCCCCGTATTGGTTGACTAGTTGAGCGGATTAATTAACTAATGGCATTATTGACTCTGGATGTCAATTCCGTGACTTTTAGCCAGGGACTCTGACCATCCGGCTCACCAAATCCATCGCATGATCTTCTAACTACCCGGTATTTAGGATTAAATACTTAAACCAAATTTAGCCGGTAATTTGGTATGTTTCTTGCTGTATCTTTAGCAGAAACTCGCAAATCACTAAATACTGTATGCAGAAGGAGATTGAGTCATGTTCAAAAAAACTTTTCTTTTAGTCGCGTTGGGATTCTTTTTCGTCAGTTGTGCTACGATGCCGACAAATAGCACACCGCCGCCACCGCAGGAAGTCGTTGTTACACTTCAGGCCGCGGATCCGACAGCTGTAACGGTTAAAGAAGAGGCCAAAGAGGATCGGGTGAACAGATCCATGGAAGTCGCCAATCCTGAAGGTCGCCTGTCACAGCTGTCTTTTATTTCAAAGGATAAAGCATTTGTCAAAATTTTCTCGGGACTGTCGGTGGCGGATGTCACCCGCTTGTGGAACGATCTGGTTGTTCTGGAGAACAATACCGAGATCCGCGATGTAAATCTTTTCATTAACTCGCCCGGCGGCGATGCGTTTTCAGGCCTTGCCCTGGCGGATCAGATCGAGCGCGCCAGAAGGAAAGGTTTTAAGATCACGGCGCATGCCTCCGGCATTATCGCCAGTGCCGCCGTGCCGGTTTTTGCAGTTTGCGATGTCCGCCTGGCTGCTCCGGGGACCATTTTCATGGTGCACGAAGCTGCGTTGTGGAAATGGCCGGGACGTGAAACCGCCTCTGATATCAGATCCCAGAATGAATTGATGCATCTTTTGCGTGATCGCTATATCGGCAAGCTGGCCATGAATTCAAAATTAAATAAAACCAAATGGGAAACACTGGAAAACAAGACCACCTGGTTTAGTGCCGAAAAAGCCAAGGACTGGGGACTGGTGGATAGCATTGAGTAATATACGAAAGCAGCCGGTAACCCGGTAGCATATGTCAAACTTCGTGCCGAACCGACTCAAGTCCTTCTCCTGATAATAATCTGATCTGAATCCCGGCGCAGCGGAGTGAAATTTATCGAAATGGCCGTTAAAGTTCAATGAACCTTAACGGCCTTAATATTTTATGGAAATATTTTCCCGGGATTTAAAATTCCGTTGGGATCAAACAGTGATTTAACCTGCAGCATCCAATTCAGGCTGGAACCATGCTCGGCAACCATAAATTTTCTTTTCCCCAGCCCGATACCATGTTCGCCGGTAGCCGTGCCCCCCAGTTCCAGTGTTCTGGCAACCAGGCGATCTACAATCTCCTCAATCAGATCCCATTGTTTGCGGTCACCTTTTTTGCAAAGAAGATTCAAATGCACATTCCCATTGCCGGCGTGACTGATATAGTAGGTCGCCAGATTGGTACCGGCAATTTCTTCATTGATGGCGCCGATCAACTCTGAATAGGCGGTTATGGGCACCGCCACGTCCATTGTCTTCATCCGGCTGTCCGTGTGATTGCGAATGATCATCTCACCCAGATCATGGCGGGCCTGGAAAATTCGGTCCCTTTCTGATCGGCCCAGTCCCGGTTTGAAATTGCCGCATCCCTGCTCAGCGCAGATCTCTTCGGCCATCGCCAGTACTTCCGCCAGCTGGCGGGTGGTAGCACCGTGAAATTCGAGAAAAATTGTCGGCGAAACATCCAATGCTAGATTCGCTTCCCGGTTCATCAATTCGACACATTCCGGTCCCAGCAGCTCCAGGGCAGCCGGATTCAATCCCGCGCGCATAATCTCAAAGACCGCCCGGCCGGCCTTTTCGATGGAAGGAAAGTTGGCAATGGCCGCCGAAAACTCAGCCGGTAAACCGGCCAGGCGCACGGTCGCGCCAACCACAATCCCCAGGGTTCCTTCTGAGCCGACAAACAATCGAATCAGATCATAACCCGAAGACGTTTTACTGGCCCGGGTACCCATCTGGATGATCTCGCCATTGGCCAGTGCAACGGATAATTTCAGCACATAATCTTTAGTGGATCCGTAATAGATGGTGCGGGTCCCGCTGGCATTATTGCCAATCATGCCCCCCAGCGTGGCCCGCGCACCGGGATCCGGCGGGAAAAACAGTCCGGTATGCTTAAGCTTGTCATTTAAATCCTGATACACCAGCCCCGGTTCCACGTCGGCCTGAAAATCCTCGGCTCTGATTTCCAGAATGCGATTCATCCGGGCAAAATCCAGCACCAGGCCCCCTTTTAACGGAATCGGATTGCCTTCCAGGCTCGATCCGGAGCCCCAGCCGGTAACCGGAATCAGGTTCGCATTGGCATACTTGAGAATTTCGGCCACCTCGGATGGGGATATCGGCCAGAGGACAGCCTCCGGCCGGTGGGGTGGATGGCTGGACTGATCCCTGGCGTGTAGATCCAGCACCGACTCCCCGGCCGAAAACCGATCCGAAGCCACCATAGCCCGCAGATGTTTAACATGCGTTTCATTGAGCGAATTGAATTTCAAATTGACCTCCTTGGCGGAATCACCCGAATTGAGCTAAAATTGCGAAATATATCCTTACACCAGAATTTCTTACCGGAAAAGGTTTTTTCGGATTGAAATCCAAATTTAATCTGCCGTAACGACAAATACGGTGAATCAGATTATTTCTTGACTTCATCCGGAAGACTATATAGGAAATGTCATTCAGACAAAAATATGAATCCGCTTCAGCGATACCTCGGTGTGAATCGTTCCGGGGTTCTCGCAAGAGCTGAGACTATTTGAAACGTGGCGGAGTTATCGCGGTCATTCCGACTGATAAAAAAACGTCTGGCAATAATCAAAAAGGGAGGATCAAATTATGGCTAAAATAACCAACAACGGCATGGATCGTCGAACGTTTATTAAAACATCAGGAATAATAGGCATGAGTGTCGCGGCTTCATCCTTTGGCGTCCCCACCCTGCTGCGGGCGGCAGCCCCCACGATCAAGATCGGGTCCGTGCAGCCGGCTACCGGACCCCTTGCGGTAATTGGCGTCGGACAACGGCGGGGCAATCAACTGGCAGTTGACTATATAAACTCCCTGGGCGGCATTAAATCCATGGACGGCGCCAAGCTGGAACTGCTGCTGGGAGACAGTGAGAGCAAACCCGAAATTGGACGGTCGGAAGCCGACCGGCTGATTAGGGGGGGCGCCGCGGTAATGACCGGGCCGTTTCAAAGCGGTGTGGCCATGGCAATCTCCACCCTCTGCGAACAAAGGCAGGTGCCCTTTATTATGGACGTGGCCGCCCTGGATAAGATTACCGACAAAGGTAAAAAATATACTTTCCGGGTATTTATTACCGTCACCGGTTTGCTCAACGGCGGCATAAAATACCTGAAGATGGTCACCGATATGAAGGGGGTGATGCCCAAGCGTGCGGTGGTAACCAACACGGCTGATGCCTTCGGCAAGGGAATGTCGGGCGGATTTGTCAAATTTATGGAAAAATCGGGATTGCCCATTGAAATTGTCGACCGCGTTGAGTATCCTCTGGGAATCCATGACCTGTCGGCCGAAGTGGCCCGCATCAAAGCCGCCAAGCCGGACATCCTGTTTCCGGTCTCACGTCCCGGGGATGGCATCATCCTGACCCGGGAGCTGTACAAACAACGGGTCGAACTGATGGGCATTTACGGCCCCGGCTCACCCGGCTGGTATGAACCGGATGTCATTAAAGATCTGGATAAATTGATTTATTACGTCATGGTCAACGTTCCCTGGATTAACCCGTCCAGCCCGGTTTACCAACAGGCCAATGCCGCCTTCGAAAAAGCCCATAACCGCTATTTGGACACCAACAGCGCCTACGCCTACACCGGGGTGCTGGTCATTGCCGACATTCTGGAGCGGGCTGCTTCCACCGACCCTGAAAAAATTCTGGCGGCAACACGCCAGACCAATTTCACCAAGCACCCGGTGGTGGGCGGTGCCATCCAGTTTGACGAAAAAGGCGACAACACCGGTGCGCTGACTGCGCTGATCCAGATCCAGCCGGACGAGGATCTGCTGAAGCGGGTAAAAATTGTCGCGCCTAAAGAATTTGCCCAGTCTGATAAGATAATTTTTCCGGCACCCCAGCTGTGGGAACGATCATAGGAATGGATGCGAACCTAGCGATTCAGCTAAGCATCCAGGGTATACTATTGGGAGGGATCTATGGCTTGATTGCCATCGGTCTCTCCCTGATTTTTGGCGTGATGGGGGTCATTAATTTTGCCCACGGCCAGATCATGGTCATGGCCATGTATGTATCCTATTGGATTTTTGTCCTGCTTGGCATGGACCCGTATCTTTCCCTGGTGATTGTGGCGGCAGTAATTTTCGCGCTCGGATATCTGATTCAATTCTCGGTGGTCAACCGGATTCTCGATTACCCGGAAGCCATGCAGGTGCTTCCGCTGGTATCCGTGGGATTGATTCTGGAAAATCTGGCCCTTTTGCTCTGGGGCCCGGATCACCGCAGCCCGCAAACCGCCCTAAGCCTCAAAACCCTGTGGATCGGTCCGATCATGATCGATGTCTCACGCCTGATCGCCTTCGGGCTGGCAATTTTAATTACCATCCTGATTTTTATCTATTTGAAAAAAACCACCACCGGCAAACGTATCCGGGCCGCCTCCGACAATCGCACCGGTGCAATCCTTGTCGGAATCAATGTCGATCGTATCCACAATGCCGCCTTCGGTCTGGGAGCCGCCACAACCGCTGCCGCCGGGGTGCTGCTGCTGCCCCTGATGCCGATTTCACCCCATATGGGACATGATTTCACCTTGACGGCCTTTATCGTTGTCATCCTGGGCGGCATGGGCAATCTGATAGGGGCGCTGGTAGGCGGCCTGATCCTGGGGTTCGCCGAATCCGTTTCGACATTGTGGCTGCCGGCGACGCTAAAACAGGCGGTCAGTTTCAGCATTCTGATCATCATCATGCTGTTTCGTCCTCAGGGTCTTTTCGGGGGAAAGAAATGAAGCGACTGTATCTGCTGCTGGCCGGCGTTTTCGCGGTCCTGATGCTGCTGCCCCTGTTGCTGGACAACTACGCCCTGGGTATTTTCGTGATGATCTTCTACTGGGCTTACGTCGGGCAGTCCTGGAATGTGTTGACCGGTTACACCGGCCACATATCCCTGGGCCATGCCCTGTACATCGGCATCGGGGCATATACCACCACCTATCTGGCCCAGACATTCGGCCTGACCCCCTGGATCGGCATGCTGATCGGTGGATTGATTGCCGTCGGCATCGCCCTTTTTCTCGGGTTTTTAGGATTCCGCTTCGGCCTCAGGGGCGTGTATTTTGTGATTATGACGATCGCCTTTGCCGAAATTACGCGCCTGGCGGTATCCCATATTGAAGCCCTCGGATCTTTTACAGGCATTTTCCTGGATTTTAACCCGTCTTTGCATAATTTTCAGTTCCGGGGCAATGTCCCTTACTACTACATCGCCCTGGGCTTTATGGTGGCATCGTTGGTTGCGGTGCGCCTGATCGAAACTTCCAAACTGGGTCGCTTCATCGTCGCCATCCGGGAAGATGAAGAAGCCGCTCAGTCTCTGGGGGTCAATACTTTCCGGTACAACATGATGGCCATCGCCATCAGCGCATTTATGACCTCGCTGGCCGGTGCATTTTATGCCAACTACATTTTTTATCTGCACCCGAACACCATGTTCGGCATGTCGACCAGCATCGAGCTCATCCTGCGGCCCATTGTCGGCGGGTTGGGAACGCTGTTCGGACCGGTGGTCGGCTCTTTTTTTCTAACCCCCTTGTCGGAAATTTCCCGGGCCTATTTTGCCAGAGGCGGTCTGGAGGGATTGCACCTGATCCTGTACGGAATTCTGGCGATTCTGGTTGTCCTGTTTATGCCCAAGGGGATTATAGTTTATGTGCAGCGGCTTTTCAGGCCATTTCTGCAACCGGCGGGAAAAAATAAGCAAGGGTAATGTACACAATTGGTTGGAGTAATGGAGTGCTGGAGCAATGGAGTAATGGGAAATTAAAAAGAACAATACTATGAAATATTGAGTTGTTTGAGTACAATAGTTACCCAAGTGAGTATTCTGATCAATACTCCAATACTCCCTTACTCCATCAATCCAGTCTTTTCGGGGTTATACTGTGAGCATATTATCGGCCCGTAAAATAACAAAAAACTTCGGCGGCCTCGTGGCCGTGGGCGACCTGTCCTTCGAATTGCACAAGGATGAAGTCCTGGCGTTGATCGGCCCGAACGGGGCGGGCAAGACCACGGTCTTTAACTGCTTGAGCGGATTTCTGCCGCCGGATGAAGGCGACATTTATTTTGACGAAAAGTTGCTGCGCGGGATGCAGCCCTTTCAGATCTGTCAGCTGGGCATGGCCCGCACCTTTCAGATCGTCAAACCGTTTCTGACCATTTCCGTGCTGGATAATGTGATGGTCGGTGCGCTGGCCAGGGCAAAATCAACCGCCATCGCCCAAAAAGCCGCGCTTAAAGTCATCGATTTTATGGGTCTTTCAAACTGGACATACCAGGAGGCCCAGGGACTGCCGCTACCGCTGCGCAAACGGCTCGAACTGGCCAGGGCCCTGGCCACCCAACCCAAAGTTTTGCTGCTGGATGAAGTCATGGCGGGCTTAAACCCCACTGAAGTCGATGCGTTGATTACCTTGTTAAAAGAGATCAACCGGCAGGGGATCAGTATTTTATTGATCGAACACGTGATGCGCGGCGTTATGGCCCTTTCCCAACGGGTGATTGTGATCAGTTACGGTGTCAAAATCGCAGAAGGAAAGCCTGAAGAAATCGTCCAAAACAAAGAAGTCATCGAAGCCTATCTGGGTAAGGAGTTTTTGAGTGCTCAAGGTCAATGAAATCGATGTGTATTATGGAGACTTGCAGGCCTTAAGAGGTGTCAGCATCGATGTGACGCAGGGGGAAGTCGTATCGGTTATCGGGTCCAATGGCGCCGGCAAATCATCCCTGCTAAAAACCATATCGGGCATGTTAAGACCCCGCCGGGGAATGATTTCACTAAATGGCGATGACATTTCTCAGGCGCCAACGTCGCGCATCGTCGAACAGGGCATCAGCCATGTTCCGGAAGGCCGACAGATATTTCCCACCATGACGGTGCTGGAAAACCTGCAAATGGGTGCCCAGTTTCCCCGCACCCAAAAGGTACAACATGATACCATGGATCAGGTGTTTTCCTATTTTCCCAGATTAAAAGAGCGCCTCGAGCAGAAGGCGGGTACCTTGAGCGGCGGCGAACAGCAGATGCTGGCCATGGGACGCGGCCTGATGTCGCTGCCCGCCCTCATGATGCTGGATGAGCCGTCCCTGGGCCTGGCTCCGGTTCTGGTCAGCACTATTTTTGAAATCATTGAAAAAATCAACCGCCAGGGAACCTCGATCCTGCTGATCGAACAGAATGTCTTCCACTCGCTTAAAATCTCCACCCGCGGCTACGTGCTCGAAAACGGCCGGGTCGCGCTGAGTGGATCCGGCCCGGAGCTGCTGGAGAATCCGCATATCCGTAAAACCTATCTGGGGCTTTAAGTCGCGCAGACGCATTTCAGGGCTGGGGTGACGAGCTACGTGTAGCGCATTTTTTGATTGCAGAGCCGGGAATCGGAATTGAATGGACAGAATCAATGAGCTGATTTGGTCAATTGAGGCTCGATCCTAAAATCATCAGGTGCTTGGCTGCTTGCCTCAGGAGCTAGCCTTGCGAAACCGGAAATACAGCTCGGCACTTAGTGGAACAACTCCGGATAAAGCGCTTCCCTGCAAGCCGGGCAGATCCCGTGGCTGAATTCGTGCTCCGTGTAGTTCATCAGGTAGCGCTCGATCGACATCCATGACCCTTGGCCGGTGCGGATCTTTTTACAGTTGCAGCAGATGGGAAGGAAGCCGCCGGTGGAGTCGACCACAATTCTTTCAAGGGCCATAAAGCGTCGATAAAGCATCCGCATCAACTCGATGGCAAGTGCCGGGTATTTTTCGATCTCTTCACGCAGGTTCCACTGGTCAAGACACAGCGTTTTAACTTGGCCCCGGGCCACCACGGTTGCCGATCGAATCATCTCATCGATGAGGGCCATTTCTCCAAAATAACATGGCGCGGCGAGGGTCCGCAGACGTTTGGCCTTTTGGGTACGGAAGCTCTTGATGATGTCAACCTTCCCGTTGATCAGGATGTAAAGGCACCCGTCGCGATCGCCTTCCCTGATGATCACATCACCCATTTCATAAGAACAATAGCGACTCTTTTTAGCCAGGCGCTGCAGATCTTCCCGCTTAAATTCCGCAAATATAGATATCCCCGCCAGGTAATCCGCCTCGTTCATCATCATCCCCTCCCCAAGGTATGTCGAGTACTCGAATGGCTCAGACCGGACCGGCTCAGCAAAGCTCACCCATTTCATGCACGAACTTTGCCTGTTTGCTATAACACATTTGCAGGTGATAAATCAAGAGTCGGACGGATTAACCGAGTTGACATTCAAACCGGCTTTCGCTAGTTGGATTCCAGTCGCTCGTATAAGGGAGCGTTGAATTTTCTGATTCCAATAAAAAGGCCACTAAACAATTTGCCAATATAAATTATGCCGGCCGGTGAGAAGAAGTTCGCTCCCTGAACCGGTAGCTCATTTCTCAATTTTATATCGCTTAATTTTATTGAGCAGCCCCTGCCGGGTTATTCCCAGCAGATTGGCAGCGTGGGATCGATTGCCCCGGGCTTTTTCGAGGGCTTCATTCACCATTTGTATTTCAATTCGCTCGGTCACCTCCTGCATCGTCCCGCTCCGATGAAACAGGGTGCAGCCATGATTCGCTGGATCAAATAGTTTCGTTGAAAGGTGCTCCTCAGAAATCTCTTTTTTGCTGCCGGCCAGGGTCAGGGCCCGTTCGATTTCATTCTGAAGCTCTCGCACGTTGCCGGGCCATTTATAGTCGGATATCAGCTCCAGGGCGGTGGCCGTCAGCCGCGGTACGGGCCGGTTGAACTTTTGGGCAAATTGTTTCAAAAAGTGCACCGCCAGAAGTGGAATATCTTCTTTTCTCTCTCGCAACGGCGGAATGGTGATCGGAAAGACATTCACCCGATAAAATAGATCTGCGCGAAAATTACCGCTGGCCATTTCTTCTTCAAGATTGCGATTGGTGCAGGCTATGATTCTCACTTTCACTTTAATGTAATGCGAACCACCGACGGGCCTGAACTGACCTTCCTGCAGCACTCTTAAAAATTTTACCTGCATGGCCGGCGGCATTTCTCCGATCTCATCTAACAGAACCGTCCCGCCGTCGGCCATCTCAAAAAGTCCTTTTTTATCCGATACTGCTCCGGTAAAAGCGCCTTTGACATGGCCGAACAATTCGCTCTCCAGCAGGTTTTCGGATAGCGCACCGCAATTTTCGGCCACAAACGGTTTGTCCTTCAAAGGACCGTTATAATGGATCACTTTTGCAATCAACTCTTTTCCGGTGCCGGTTTCACCCTGTATTAAAATCGTAGTTGGCACATCGATTACCTTGTCCATCAAAGATAAAAGCTGACGCATCGAGGGACTTGAGGCAATCAACCCCTGGACTTCGAAGCGTTGCAGGACCTCGGACATGAGTCGGCGATTTTGTTCCTCCAGGGAATTGGCATATTGCTTGAGCACCCCGTAATTTTTAGCATTTTCGATAACCATTGCCAGGGTTACGGACAATATCTCCAGCAACCGGGAATCCTTTGCGGTAAAGCTGCCTTCCAGCTTGTTGATCGCATAGAGAACACCAATGATTGCTTTTGGGGTCCGCAGTGGCACGCAAATCATCGATCTGGTGGCAAGTTGTTTGTCTGAAGAAAATTCCTTAAATACACGCTCATCCTTTGAGACATCCGGAATTAAAACCGGTTGATTATTTTGCAGCACCCAGCCGGCCACTCCGCAATCATCCGGGAAATGCATTTTTTCGATGTCTTTATGCCCCCCGTCTTGCTGCATTTCTACGGTTTGAATGAAGTAAAACATGTTTTGATCCGGCTCATGCAGGGCAAGCGATGCGCCATCGATGCGGAATACTTCTTTTATCTTGTGCAGCACCAAACGCAGCATCTCATCGAAATCTTTGATGGCATAAATGGAGGTCGATACCTCATAAAGCAGTTGAAGATCTTGCCTGGTAAAGGATGTTTCCAAATCGAAGGTGTTCATGGCTTTCTTTCTGCAGCATCGCAAATGTCAAGTAAATTTACACTAACCCGGGAACAAGATAAAAGAAAATCCTTCAAATGTAAACTTATTTGTCGGACCCTTAAAAAAATATTTTCTTACCGTCCTGGCAGACGACCAATAAAAATAATTTATTAAATTATATCAGTTAGATAAAAAGATTTCTAATTATTACAAAAATGATGGCAGCCCGGCACAAAAATTGCTGGTTTTGTATAGCACTGTGGAAAGAATATAAACATTGCATGTTTCTGAAATTATCTAATTCGGTTCCTTTGCCGCTTTACCGGGTTTTGCGGCAATGGCGAGGGGGGTGGACCATGTTGATCAATCTGAATACTCTCAATCAAATGTTTAAGAATAGTCCCGCAAATTCGCACCTTTCAATTGATGACTGTTGTCGAAGTTGCGGTCGCAAAATTACCATTAGCATTCATCATTACACCTCTGGCAGATACGGCCTACTAGGTGGGGTCTTATATGAGCAGGAGTCTAATCAACTGGTTGCCAGGTGTGAAGCATGCTACCAGAACGATCCGGAGTCATAAGGCTTAGAGAACCGGCTTTTTCCAGGAGAACCCGGCTTTGTGTTAGCCCCGCAAGATTGCTGTTTGCCTTCGATTAACCAATTAAAAACAAAATTGCAATTTCATTTCTAATTAATTACATATTTGCAAAAAATTATCAGTAAAATAACAATTATGTGATTTTTTGTTTCACTGTCTCTGTAACCCGTGGTTAATATTTTAGTAAATATTACAATTAGTTAGATTACAGTTGGCCGCGGCTTGTGAAATGGCACGGACGTTGCTCATATAGCAAGCCAACACGCAAACTCCGGGGACTAATAATTTACTATTTGGATGAGGAGACAATCAGATGAAAAAAATTGAAGCGGTAATCAAGCCTTTCAAACTAGAAGAAGTCAAGGAGGCGCTGAATGATATCGGGGTCAACGGTATGACCATCAGTGAAGTCAAAGGCTTCGGCCGACAGCGCGGGCATAAGGAAATCTATCGCGGCGCTGAGTATCAGGTGGACTTTGTTCCCAAGGTTCAGCTGGGTATAGTGGTCGATGACGATCTTGCCCCCCGGGTAATCGAAGTTATTAAAAATACGGCAAAAACCGGTAAAATCGGTGACGGCAAAATATTTATCTCAAAGATGGAAGAAGCCATCCGAATCAGGACCGGTGAAACCGGTATCAATGCAATTTAGGAAAAACATTTTAATAGAAGGAGGCAAAAAATCATCATGAAGAAATTAGGACTCTCAATTTTGTTTGCAGCAATTTGTATATCGCGATCCTGGGCCGGAGACGAACCGCCGACCATCGAATCAAATAAAGCTCTGATCGATCTGGTACAGTCCCATGCCGATTATGTCTGGACGCTGGTCGCAGCAGCGCTGGTGTTTTTCATGCAAGCCGGTTTTGCCATGGTCGAAACCGGATTTACCCGGGCCAAAAACGCGATCAACATCATGATGAAAAACCTGATGGATTTTTCCTTGGGATCCCTGGTTTACTGGGCCATCGGTTTCGGGCTTATGTTTGGTGCCACATCGACCGGCTGGTTCGGGACGTCCGGTTTTTTCCTTTCCGATTTTGAAGTCGGCGGTGATCCCTGGGTGCTGGCGTTTTGGATGTTCCAGGTGGTGTTTTGCGCCACGGCCGCAACCATCGTTTCAGGAGCTATGGCCGAAAGAACCAAATTTTCAGGCTATCTGATTTACAGTGCCGTGGTGAGCGCGATTATTTACCCGATTTTCGGCAGCTGGGCCTGGGGTAGCCTGTTCAAGGGCGAAGGCTGGCTGGAAGGTCTTGGATTTATCGATTTCGCAGGTTCCACCGTGGTTCACTCGGTCGGCGGATGGGCCGCCCTGGCCGGTGCCGTTGTCTTGGGCCCCCGCATGGGCAAATATACCAAAGACGGCAGAATCAAACCGATATTAGGACACAATATGCCCCTGGCGGCACTGGGCGTCTTCATTCTCTGGCTGGGGTGGTTCGGTTTCAATCCCGGGTCGACAACCGCTGCCAATAAGGACATTGCCATGATCTTTGTCAACACCAACCTGGCCGCCGCAGCCGGTACCTTTCTGGCCATGATTACTTCCTGGGCCAAATTCGGCAAACCCGAAGTTGGCATGAGCTTAAACGGCGCCCTGGCCGGCCTGGTGGCGATCACCGCGGGCTGCGCCAACGTCACGCCGCAAAGCGCTATCATAATCGGAGCGGCAGCCGGTATCATCGTTGTGCTAGCTGTTCTTTTCTTTGACAAAATCAAGGTGGATGATCCGGTCGGCGCCATTTCAGTACATGGCGTCTGCGGTGCCTGGGGTACCCTGGCAGCCGGTATATTCAATATCGGTGGTACATCAGCCAAAATCATCGGTGTCCAGCTCCTCGGTATTAGTGCCTGCTTTCTGTGGGTATTTCCAGTGGCATTTCTGGTATTTAAACTGATCGATAAAACTATCGGCCTCAGAGTCTCGCCCGAAGAAGAAATGGAAGGACTCGATCTTGCCGAACACGGTGGCAACGCCTATCCGGATTTTGAAGTCTCTTCCTATGGCGGTATCGGCAGCGCTGGGGGACCGGGTTCGCCTTCGGCCGCCGGTGACCCGATCGGCCAGTTTAAACCCGCCCAACAGACTTGAGCCGAACCCGAGTTAAGCCTTTGAAAGCCTTGACTTAGAGGCAGTATTCCTCCAAATTCCCTCCTACCGGCAAATGCCTGCCGGCGTCCCCAAGGGCCGCCGGCAGGCATATTATTTCTCATGGGCATCCATCTTGCTGCTCCCTAAAAGCGCCTGGCCGTGATGCCCAATTCTGCAGGCGGGTTAATTATGTATTTTACTTTACGGGGACGGTCAAAAACTGGTAATAGGTAGCTGTTATAATCCTGACACCTGTCTTACCGTCAAACTTAACATCAGACCAACGGATTAAGATCATTATTACAATATTGTAAGGAACTATGAGAAACCATAACTTGCCAAAATATTTATTCGATGCTTTGCAGCAGCGGGGACTTTATGATCCCCGTTTCGAGCATGATGCCTGCGGCGTCGGCATGGTCTGCCATATGAAGGGTGAAAAATCCCATCGGATCATCGCCGACGGTTTGCAGATTCTGGTCAACCTCACCCACCGGGGTGCCTGCGGCTGCGATGAAACCACCGGCGACGGCGCCGGCATCCTGATGCAGTTGCCCCATGCCTTTCTCAAAAAGGTGAGTGCGCAGGTCTCCATCACGCTGCCCGCTGAAAAAGAATACGCCAGCGGTCTGGTTTTTTTGCCGCCCGACCAGAAACAAAGAAAAATATGCATGGACCGTTTTGAGGCGGTGGTACGCGAAGAAAGGCAGCATTTTCTCGGTTGGCGGCAGGTACCGGTGGCAACCGATGCCCTGGGAGACCTGGCCCGGCAACTGGAACCGGCTATCTATCAAATCTTTATCGGCCGCGGGCCGGACACGGTCGATCCGGCTCATTTTGAACGCCGGCTTTTTGTCATCCGCAAGGTCATCGAAGGCTTTGTCAGAGCGTCCGACTCGCCGGAGGCATCCTACTTTCACATTCCCAGCCTGTCCAGTCAAACCCTGGTGTATAAGGGGATGCTGCTGGCCGACCAGATCACAGCCTATTATCGCGATCTGACCGATCCGGATATGACCAGCGCTCTGGCGCTGGTTCACCAGCGTTACAGCACCAACACGCTTCCGACCTGGGATCTGGCACATCCCTTCCGCTTTTTGTGTCACAATGGAGAAATCAATACCCTGCGCGGCAATGTCAACTGGATGAATGCCCGGCAGCACTTGTTCCAGTCAGAGCGCTTCGGGCAGGACATGTCCAAGCTGTTTCCCATCGCTACACCGGGCGCCAGCGATTCGGCAATTTTTGATAATGCCGTCGAATTGCTCTACCATTCCGGTCGCTCATTGCCCCATGCCATCATGATGCTGATCCCCGAGGCCTGGGAAAAACACGAGACCATGGATGACAATAAAAAGGCCTTTTATGAATATCATTCCTGCCTGATGGAACCCTGGGACGGTCCGGCATCCATTGCTTTCAGCGACGGTACCTGCATCGGGGCGGTGCTCGATCGCAACGGCCTGCGGCCCTCCCGCTACACCGTCACCAAAGATGACATCGTCATTATGGCCTCGGAAACCGGCGTACTCGAAGTGCCACCGCAAAATGTGCGCGCCAAGGGGCGGCTGCAGCCCGGACGCATGTTTCTGATTGATATTGAAAAAGGACGCATTGTCGAGGATACGGAGATCAAGGCCGAAATCGCCGCCCGCAAACCGTATCGTCGATGGCTGGAGCAAAACCTGCTGACCCTTGACCAGCTGCCCAGTCCGCCCCAAAGCCGGACAATAGATTCCCTGCCGTTAAAAACCCGCCAGCAGGAGTTCGGTTACAGTATGGAAGACCTGCGAATAATTCTGGCCCCCATGGCCCGCGAGGGTAATGAACCCGTTGGGTCCATGGGTGATGATATACCACCGGCAATTCTATCCAGCCGGCCACGTCTGCTGTTTGATTATTTCAAACAGCTTTTTGCCCAGGTAACCAATCCGCCGCTGGATGCCATCCGGGAAGAGCTGGTGACCTCACTGGCGACGACCGTCGGACCCGAAGGCAACCTGTTTCAGGAAACCCCGCAGCATTGCCGCCAGCTCAAATTGAATCAACCGATTATTGACAACAAGCAGCTTGCGCAAATTCTCAATCTAAAAAACGGCGGACTGCGATCGCACAGTCTGTCGATCCTTTTCCCGGTTGATCAAGGCGGACCCGGGCTCCAACGGGCTATTGAGGAACTTTGCCGCGGGGCGACCCGCGCCGTCAGGGATGGAACCGGCATTCTGATTCTAAGCGATCGGGGAATGACAAAAGATCTGGCACCGATTCCCTCCCTGCTGGCCACAGCCGGAGTTCACCACCACCTGATTCGCGAAGGCCTGCGCAACCAATGCGGCCTGGTCATCGAAACCGGCGAAGCCCGGGAAGTTCATCACCACTGCTGCCTGATCGGATATGGTGCCGGAGCCGTCAATCCGTATCTGGTCTTTGAAACCCTGCAGGAAATGATAACCGCAGGCGAGCTGGCGGGATTCGAACTGCAAACGGCCATTCAAAATTACAGCAAGGCTGCCGCTAAGGGAATCCTAAAAGTTATTTCCAAAATGGGTATTTCCACGCTGCAAAGTTACCGCGGTGCTCAAATTTTCGAATGTGTCGGCCTGAACGAAACCCTGGTTGATAAATATTTTAGCGGCACACCGTCGCGCATCAGCGGTGCGGATATTGACCTGGTGGCCGATGAGATTAAATTTCGGCACCTGAAAGCATTTCCGGCGGTCAAAATCCCGGCCGGCGACCACCTGGACTCGGGCGGCAAGTATAAATGGCGGCGCGACGGTGAGTCGCACCAGTACAATCCGATGAGCATCGCCAAACTGCAACAAGCTGTCCGTTCCCGGGATGCAGCGGCCTGGCAGGCGTATTCAGACTTGGTCAACGAGCAAAATCGCCGGGAAGGCTTGATCCGAGGACTGTTTGAATTCAAATCGTCATCATCTTCTATTCCCTTGGAGGACGTCGAGCCGGCCGACGCCATTGTGCGGAGATTTAAAACCGGTGCCATGTCCTATGGGTCCATCAGCAAAGAAGCCCACGAAACCCTGGCGATCGCCATGAACCGCATCGGCGCCAAAAGCAACAGCGGTGAAGGTGGAGAAGACCCGGACCGGTATCATCCCGATGACAACGGCGACTGGCGCGGCAGTGCCATCAAGCAGGTGGCCTCCGGCCGATTCGGCGTTACCGGTGCCTATCTGGCCCACGCCACGGATCTGCAGATAAAAATGGCCCAGGGAGCCAAACCGGGCGAAGGCGGACAGCTGCCGGCCTTCAAAGTTTACCCCTGGATTGCCGCAACCCGGCATTCGACGCCTTATGTGGGCTTAATTTCGCCGCCGCCCCATCACGACATTTATTCCATCGAAGATCTGGCGCAACTGATCCATGATTTGAAAAATGCCAATCCCACTGCCCGGGTCAATGTCAAGCTGGTATCCGAAGTAGGGGTCGGCACTATTGCGGCCGGTGTGGCCAAGGGCAAGGCTGACCTGATTTTGATCAGCGGCGACTCGGGCGGCACCGGCGCGTCGCCCCAGACATCCATCCGCCACGCCGGTCTGCCCTGGGAACTGGGTCTGGCCGAAACCCAGCAGACCCTTGTCATGAACGGCCTGCGCAGCCGGGTGGTGCTGGAATGCGACGGTCAACTCAAAACGGCTCGCGACGTTGCCATTGCCTGCCTGCTGGGGGCCGAAGAATTCGGCTTTGGCACGATTTCTCTGGTGTCACTGGGATGCATTATGATGCGGGTCTGTCATTTGAATACCTGTCCGGTGGGAATCGCCACCCAGGATCCGGAGCTGCGCAAAAAATTTGCCGGGCGACCTGAGCATCTGATCAATTTAATGTATTTTATCGCCGAAGATCTCAGAAAGATCATGGCCGGGCTTGGATTCCGCACCATTCGCGAGATGGTTGGGCGGGTAGACCTGCTCGATGTCAACAGGGCTATCGATCACTGGAAAGGCCAGGGACTTGATTTTTCCAGAATCCTCTACAAGCCCGAGCTGCCGGATGCAATTGCCGCCACCTGTTCCATGCAGGTCCAGGACCACGGCCTGGACAATGTCCTGGATCATCAGTTGATCGAAAAATGCCGGCCGGCCATCGAACTGGGCAAACCGGTTGAATTTGATTTGCCGATTCGCAATGTCCAGCGCACGGTGGGCACCATGCTCAGCTATGAAATCTCGAGGCGATACGGCCTGCAGGGGCTGCCGGCGGACACAATTGTCATGCATGCCGCCGGCTCGGCCGGACAGAGCTTTTGCGCCTTCGGAGCCCCGGGGCTGACGGTTCACATCCACGGGGACGCCAATGACTATTTCGGCAAAGGCCTGTCCGGTGCTAAATTAACTATCCGCCCCCCGTTGGGCAGCACATTTAAACCCGAAGAAAATATCATTATCGGCAATGTTGCCTTTTACGGTGCCACCAATGGCGAGGCCTATATTGGCGGAGTTGCCGGTGAACGCTTCTGTGTCCGCAACAGCGGGGTGACGGCTGTGGTTGAAGGCGTCGGAGACCACGGTTGTGAATACATGACCGGCGGGCGGGTTGTCATCTTAGGGTCCACCGGCCGCAATTTTGCCGCCGGCATGAGCGGCGGGGTGGCGTATGTTTTGGATGAGGCCGGCGACTTCGGCCGCCATCGCTGCAATCTGGAAATGGTGGGGCTGGAAGCGGTCAGCGCGCCGGAAGATATCAACGAGCTGCGCGATATGATTGAAAATCACCAACGCCATACCGGCAGTGCCGCAGCCCGCCGCGTCCTGGACAATTGGGAGGCGACGCTGGCTAAATTTGTCAAAGTCATGCCGCTGGATTACAAGAAGGCAATAGAACAAATGACGAATGTCGAATGACGTGGACTGAAGTTATTTGTCATAAGTTATTTGTTATTAGAATAAGGTTTCAGGTGTCAGGTTTCGGGTGTCGGCAATTGTCGTCAAAGCAGACGCTTAAAGCAACGGTTTATAAGTGGTCAAATCCGCAAGAGAACGCAAGTAAAAAAAATTGAGGATGTAAACCCTTTTGTAAAATATTTGAGGTCCAATTTCATGATAACACAAAGCTAATTTCGCAGGTTTCAGTATATAGAATGGTCTTTTTCTGACACCTGAAACCTGAAACCTGGACACTTTTGCATCATTTGGGCTTCGAACCTCAATTAATTGATACTGTAGGAATGAACTATGGGCAAACCAACCGGATTTAAGGAATACAACCGTGAGCTTCCCGGCAAACGCCCGGTGGCGGATCGGATCAAAGATTTTAAAGAAATCTATCAACCCTTTCCAAAGGAAAAACTTAAAAAACAGGCCGCCCGCTGCATGGATTGCGGTGTGCCGACCTGCCATGCCGGCTGTCCCCTGGGCAACCTGATACCGGACTGGAATGATTTAATATATCGCAACCTTTGGCGTGAAGCGCTGGATCAGCTTTTAAAAACCAATAATTTCCCCGAATTTACCGGTCGTCTCTGTCCGGCGCCCTGCGAGGAAGCCTGCGTCCTGGCCATTAATGAGCCGCCGGTCACCATTGAACAAATCGAAAAAGAGATCATCGAATATGCCTTCGCCCAGGGTTGGATCAAGCCCGAACCGCCAACCCGGCGAACCGGTAAAACCGTGGCCGTCATTGGATCCGGGCCGTCCGGTCTGGCCTGCGCCCAGCAACTGAACCATGCCGGTCACACGGTGACGATTTATGAGCGTGCCGACCGGATCGGCGGGCTTCTTAGATACGGCATACCGGATTTCAAACTGGAAAAATGGGTGCTGGACCGGCGCCTGGACCTGATGCAGCAGGAAGGCGTTCGCTTTGAAGCCGGCATCAACGTTGGTGTCGATGTGACGCCCCGGGATCTCGACCATTTTGATGCCCTGGTGCTTTGTACCGGGGCGACAATTCCGCGGAATCTGCCGGTCCCCGGACGTGACCTTGACGGCGTTCATTTTGCCATGGATTTTCTAATGCGTCAGAACCGATGGTCTGCCGGTGATGATCCGGCGGCACTTGACCTGTCGCCGATCTCCGCCGAAGGCAAACACGTGATCGTCATTGGCGGCGGCGATACCGGCAGCGATTGCATCGGAACCAGCATCCGCCAGAAAGCCAAATCCGTCACTAATTTTGAGCTGTTTCCCAAACCGAGCGAGGATCGACCGGAAAACCAGCCCTGGCCCTTCTGGCCGATGAAGCTGCGCACCAGTTCATCCCATGAGGAAGGCTGCGCGCGTCAGTGGGGGATCTTGACCAAGGAATTTATCGGTACCGGGGGTCGGGTCGTTAAATTGAAAACCGTCGATGTCGAATTTGTCATCAACGGCCAGGGACGCACGACAATGCGTGAAATTGCGGAATCCGTCCGGGAATGGCCGGCCGATCTGGTACTGCTTGCGATGGGATTCACCGGGCCGGAACCGGACACGATTGTCAGCAGCTACGGTCTTAAGCTGGATGAACGCGGCAACATCCAGACCGACAGTAATTATATGTCCAATGTACCGGGAATTTTTGCCGCCGGCGATGCCAATCGCGGGCAGTCCCTGATTGTCTGGGCCATCTCCGAGGGGCGTGAAGCGGCCCGTTGTGTGGATACCTATTTGATGGGAACTTCCGTGCTGCCCGCCAAAGGTGGCATGGATCTGCCTAAAATTTAAAGAAGTTAAAGGTTCCGGGCTTGTCCGCCTCTGGCGGGTTCACCGTTCAGAGGTTCATAGGTTAAAAACAACCCTCGTACGTAACTCCGTGTGCCCGAACAGCGAATCACGCTAAAGACGTGATCTAAAGACCCAGAATTGCGAAGGATGATTTCGCTCGGTTCGAAATTATCTATAAAATCGATAGAATTCCTTGAACCCAGAACCGCTGAACCGCTGAACCTTTGAACCTTTAAACCTATCAAACTTTCAACCTGATGACTGGCATTAAATACGCAGCATCGGACTGAGTAGCATGGAAGGAAATCCAAATAACGGACCGGCACCAGTCTGCCCCTCCTGCCGGCATATCAACCCGCCCGGAGCAAACTTCTGTCAACAGTGCGGATTTCGCATCCTGCGGATCTGTGCCAACTGCCGGGCTGAAATTTCATCGGACGCCAGTTTCTGTCACCGGTGCGGTAAACCGACCGCTTCCGTTGACAGTCGCATCGAAGCCGTCCGCGCCTACACGCCCAAACATCTGGCCGACAAAATCCTGACCACCCGCAGCGCCCTGCAGGGTGAACACAAACAGGTCACCGTTCTATTTGCCGATGTCAAGGGATCGATGCAACTGGCCGAGCAGGTCGACCCCGAAGATTTTCACGCCTTGCTGGATCATTTTTTCCGGATCCTGGCCTCCGGAATTCATCGCTTTGAGGGAACAATCAATCAGTACACCGGCGATGGTATCATGGCCCTGTTCGGAGCACCGATCGCGCACGAAGATCATGCCCTGCGGGCCTGTTACGCCGCTGTTTACCTGCGCGGTGAGCTGCGGCGCCATGCCGACCGGCTGCGGGTAAAACGCGGACTCAATTTCGGTGTTCGAATCGGTCTGAACTCGGGTGAAGTCGTCGTCGGCAGGATCGGAGACGATTTGCGCATGGATTACACGGCCCAGGGTCATACAGTGGGCTTGGCGGCACGCATGGAACAGCTGGCCGAATCCGGATGCGTCTATATCACCGAACACACCCATCGGCTTATCGAGGGATTCTTCAGTGTACGCAATCTTGGAATGTCTGCGGTTAAAGGCGTCAGCCAGCCGTTGCGCATCTATGAGTTGGAGGGAATCCGCAAATATCAGTCCCGGCTCGATATTTCGCGGGAACGTGGTTTTTCACGTTTTATTGGTCGCAATAATGAAATGGCCGTCCTGCACTCCGCGCTTGAGCAAACCCTGAAGGGCCAGGGAAATGTAGTTGGCGTTGTCGGTGAGCCGGGGGTCGGCAAAAGCCGCCTGTGCTATGAATTCCTTGAGCTCAACCGCGAAGGCGCGATTACAATCTGCCATACCAATTGTGCCTCCCACATTAAAACCGTACCGTTGCTGCCGGTCTTGCAATTGTTGCGAAGCATTTTCGGCATTTCCGAACCGGAGCAGGCCGAAGCAACACGCAAAAAGATAGCCGGTACTCTGATATTGCTGGACGGCGCTTTCAAAGACACCCTGCCGATCTGGTTTGATTTTATGGCGGTGGCCGATCCTCAACAACCGGTTATCAAGGTTGATTCGGAAGAACGTCAACGCCAACTGTTTGCGTTGATTCAGCGTCTGGTTCAAACCATGTCCAGACGGCAGCCGTTGATTATACTGGTGGATGATATCCATTGGATCGATCCGTCAAGCGATTCCTGCATCGCCCGTCTGGTAGATGCGGTGGAAGATACACGCACGTTGCTGTTATTGAATTTTCGTCCCGAATATCGCCGGGATTGGATGACCAGATCCATTTACCGGAACCTTCCACTGCCGGCTCTGGACAGCACAGGTGCCCGGGAGCTGCTGGATGATCTTCTGGGCAATGATCCGTCGACTCAAGACCTCATACAAAAGCTTGTTTCGCGTGCGCTTGGCAATCCCTTTTTCATCGAGGAACTGGTCCGTTCTCTGGTGGAAGCCGGCAATCTTGCCGGTCAACACAGCGTCTACCGGTTGGTGAAACCCGTTAAAACACAGATGCTGCCGCGCACCGTCCAGGCCGTTCTGGCGGCTCGCATCGACCGTCTCGGCGAGACGGCCAAACAGGTTCTCCAGACGGCGTCGGTAATCGGCCAGGAGTTTGAGGATGCCATTCTGCGCCTGACGGTGGATTTGGTCGGGGCTGACGTCGATGATTGCCTGAATACACTGAAAGAGGTAGAATTTTTTTATCAAAAGGCGTTTTATCCGGAATCGGTATATGCCTTCAGACACCCGATTGTAAGGGAGGTGGCCTACCATTCGCTGTTGAGCAAACCACGCGCAGACATTCACCGCCGTGCAGCCCTGGCTATCGAAACGATTCATCCCGACCGCCAGGATGAACTCGCCGGACTGATGGCGTACCACTGGGAAAAGGCCGATGATCCGCTCAAGGCCGCCCACTGGCATCGACGTGCCGCTCGTGTGGCCGGCTTCGCCGAAATTCAAAGAACATTCTTCCATTGGAGCCAGGCGCTGAAACTGGCTCAGCAAGCGCCGGCAAGCGATGACACTTTGAAATTGCAGCTGGAGGCCTGTTGCGGTGCTCTGGACATCGGGGGGCGCGTTGACATCTCGCCCGGGCAAGTCCGGGACATTTTTGAAAGGGGCCGACAATTAGCCAAAAAATTTGAGGATTTTCAATCTCTTGTACGACTTCACGAGGACCTGGCTGCGCGTTTAGGGTGGTCAGGCGACTTTGCGGGTCAGCGACAATATCTTAATGAAGCGACGATTTATGCCGAACAGGTGCCCGATCCCGAGATCAAGCTGGGTCTCTTGCAACGCCGGTATGTCGCACAATTCCACCAGGGCGATTTAAGATCGGCCTTGACACTGATTGAGAAAGGTATTGCCGGGTGTGAAGCCTCGGCGTCCGCTCTGCCTCCCCCGGCGTTTAATCGTCTTTTACGGACGTTTCTGCTCGCCAGGGCAAATGTCTTGTCGATGATGGGTAAACTCAAACAGGCCGGGGCACTCATTGATCAGGCAGCACATCTGATGCCGTCAGCCGACAAATCTAAACCAGACTCGCGCACAACCCATACCGAAGCACTGGTCCGCGCCAACCTCTCCATCTTCAGCGGTGACGTCGATGCCTGTTTGCGTGATGCTCGCGTCTTCGTAGAATTGGCAGAACGCTCAGGCTCAATCTGGGCGGTTGTCGTCTCAGCGTCAACCCTTGGAAGGGCACATCTTACGGGGCAGCGATGGCCTCAAGCCAGGGAATCACTCGAATTTGCGCTGGCGCAGGCCAGGCAGCACAAGCTTGGCCTGGAGGCCGAAGCCTCCTTCCTGGCCCTTTTGGCGGAAGCCCTGGCCGGATGCGGCGAAATTGAGCAGGCCCTGGCAACCGTCGAGGAAGCCCTTGCCGTCGCATGCCGCCAAGAAACACGGTTCTGGGAACTGCAGTCCCAAATCGCCCTGGCAGGGATACTTTTGCGCTGCGAACTAAAAAAGGATCGACCTCGCATCATAAAAGCGCTGGATCAAGCCGAAGAACTGATTGAAAAGACCGCCGGCGAGGTAATGCGCCCGTTCGTGATCCAACACCATTCCGAACTTGCCAGGCTTCAAGGGGATAATGCCGGCCGTCAGCGATTGCTGCAGGAAGCCTACCGGCTGTTCAGATCCATCGGAGCCCATGGCTACGCCGAGCGGCTGGCAGCAATACTCAAAGACTCTGAACCCTGAGGTTGAACAGAATGCCTAAATCAAAATTGAGTCATTGAATAGAAAGTACTATAAATCTAATCCGAGTATTGTAAATTACATAGAACTTGTAACGCTATTTTTCCCGGTCAACAAAGATATCCACACTCAGGATAGCCTCGCCTTTTTCAAAATCAGCATCCAGACTATACCGCAAATACTTCACTTTAATTCGATGAAGCTTTTCACCGGTTTCGTCAAATTCAATCTCAACAACGGTTTCTTTGTCAACGGCATCATTGTCTTCAAGCTGATAATCGTAGAAAAGCCTGTGCTCAATACCGGCGTTTGGATTCGACGGACCCAGGATACCGGTTATCTCAGATCTGGCAGGTAACATGGTTCGATCCAAGTTTCTAATGTCAATGGTGATCTGCTGTTTGACCAGACTTTTCTCCGATTTGCAGACCGACTGCATAATCTGAGTCAGCAATTCATCAGTCAGTGCATCTGTCAGGTTTTTGCCCAGATACCCCTCCTTCAGGCGATATTCACCATCGATCCGGACGAAGCGCAATTCGATGGGAAGATCATATTGCCCATTGGAGTGCACTCCCTTCCTTTGGGCAATGTATGTCATGACCAGTTCATCCCCGATGCGCTTTTGTTCGGTCGGCTCCGCCCCGGCCAACCAGGTAATATCATCATCCAGCATGATCGGTTCTCGCAGCAAAACCCGAAATCCTTGCGTTATTTCAATTTGAAAATTTTTTTCAAAATCGCACAGCTGGTCTTTGACCCTGAAAATCCGCTCCAGGATGCACCCCTGCAGAATCAGGGCGGCCGATATCAAGACCAGCAATGTCCGGTGCCGTAGTAACATGGCAAAATCCTACCACAAACGACACCCTAAAAGGAACCAAATAAGAAAAGGGGCACCATTCGGTGCCCCCACTCTGTCTTTCAGGCCCAACGATACTGCGTTATCGGGCCGGACCGCTGCCGTCTTCCTGGCCGTTCGCATTGCCCACGTGAGCCTGGGTTTGAGTCTGATCCTTGGTTTGTGACTGCGTGTGCAGCTGAGTCTGGGTCTGATCCTTGGTTTGTGACTGCGTATGCAGCTGAGTCTGGGTCTGGGTTTGATCCTGGATCTGGGACTGCGTTTGCTGTTGAGTCTGGGTCTGGGTCTGATCCTGACTCTGGGACTGGGCCCCATTGCCGGATCCGCTGCCGCTGCCGTCCTGGCCGCCTTCACCGGCTCCAGGTCCAGCTCCAGGTCCGGCTCCAGGTCCGGCTCCAGGTCCGGCTCCAGGCCCGGCTCCAACACCGCCACCGCCTGCTGCTCCGCCGCCTCCGGCACCGGCACCGGCGCCGCCTGCTGCTCCCGCTCCAGCGCCGCCGCCGCCACCACCGCCATCGCCACCTCTGGCGAGGAGCATGCCGCCCTCAACCAGGGACGCGGCGCTATCTGCCGTCACCGCTGATGGGCTCGGCCCGCCGTCGGCCGGGAACAGGTTGGACGGGACCGCGCTCCAGGCCGGAAAAGTCATAAACAACAGCCCTGCAACACACACTATTTTTTTCAGTAATTTTCTTTGCATTGTTCCCTCCTTCACTTAAATTTTTAAGCCGATAAGATTTGATGGGCAGCAACCGGTCCGGATTCCTGCAGAATCCGATCATGGGCTCCGGGCCTACCGGCGCTGTTTTAAAACGGTTTAAACATTAAACGTGAAGGAGGCTAAAAGGTTACACTTATTTCGACATTTTTAATAAAAAAAGGGGAGAAAAGAGGAACCGTTTATTGAATAAGACTATTAGGTTAAAAAATCTGTGTTTATGTATACTATTTTATAAAATATTTGCGGCCAAAAGGATTCGCGTAAACTTAGTGGACGGGTTTATCCTTGCCAGAGCGGTTAATCCCGATTATGATTGCCCTTGAAATCATGGACAAGAGAGCTTGGCAAATATAAGCACCACAATCCAGGCGGGTATAAACCCCGCCCCTGCAGAGATTCCACTAAAAAAGAACCGCAAACCCGGCAATCCTTTTTCTATGGAGTGCCGCCTCCTCCTCCACCTCCGGGCCCGGGGCCGCCGCTGCCTGCGCCGGAACCTGACCCACCGGAGCTTCCGCTGCCGCCGCTGCCTGCGCCGGATCCGCCGGAACCTGATCCGCCACTGCCGCTGCCGGGCCCGGAACCACCGGATCCTGCGCCGCCGGATCCCGCACCTCCGCCAACGCCCGGACTGCCCATACCGGAACCGCCCGAATGGCCGCCGGTTGTCCCCCGGCCATCCTGGAACCCTTTGCCTTCCTGGATGGCAGAGACATATCCGCGCGCCAGGTTTTGGGGTTCGGTGTGCTGCGCCTGCATCATAAACGAGCTGCGCATGGCGCGCATATCTTCATGGTTATATCCTTTATTCAGAGCCCCGGTGACCATGTTGGTGACGATCGGTGACGAAACGCCCAACCGGGAAACGTCGCGGGCGGTCTGATAACTCTCCAGGGCCAGACTGTATGCCCGGTCGGAGTTCATCGAGCCGGCGCGCTGCTGAACCATTTTCGTTATCTTATCGGCATCCTGTTCGGACAGACCGGCGGCAAGGGCGGCTGCCAGGGTACGCCCCAGGTTTTGCGTGCGGGATTTGTCATGGGTAAGCCTGGCAGCGCGCTGGAAGGCAAACGCATTCCTTGACTGGACCGATTCCATGGCCCCCACGATCAGGGGCGGAGGCACACTTTTGGCTATCCCTTCGAAGGCCTTGTTCATCAGCGGCTGTACGGGCATACCGTTGTTTTTGGCCTCGATCATCATCGCGTGGGCCTGCTGGACCTGCCGTTGGTCAAACTTGTTTTGCAGCATGGCCCGGGTAACTTTGACCACGCTTTGTGTGTTCAGGCCGTTCTGGATGGCCTGCCGGGCGCTGGCCTTCACCGCGGCCGGTGAATTTGCCGGCAGACCGTCATCGATCGCATCGGCCAGGGCGGCGGTCGCAAAGAGCAAAACCAGAATCACCGTCGCCACCGCAACAAACCCAAAGACCCGGTTCTCAAGTTTTGTTTTTGTTATCAAAGCATTCATTGCGGAAAGGTCCTTGCATCTTAACGATTTGAAAAATAGGACACGGATTGGCACTGATCTTCACGGATTTTTAGATAATTTTTAGTTTTTCTATAACCATGCCGAAGACAAAAAAATATCTGCGTCATCCGTGTTCATCCGTGTCCTTTTTTTTATTTGAGTCAATCCCTATTCAGGGACGTATATGCAATTTCGGGAGCCAAAATCGTCTTGCTCGTAAAATCGGCACTCGGGCACGTAAACCGCTCCGTCCACGATGTAAAAATACTTAAATTCGTAATTGGCTGCCACGCTGACCACCCAGCGGGAACTGTCAACCTTGCTGGCCGGCAGCGGGCTGTAGGCGTCCAGCGACGAGGCAAACGCCACCCTCCGGGCCCCGGGTGCTTTCAGATAGAAGGTCACCCGGTCCGACTGCCGCTCGTGATAGTGAGTTGCAGCAGCACACCCTGCAAGGCAAAGGGCAACAACCGTCAGATGCAGAATCAAAAATTTCACGTCTTCATGTTGACGGCCAGAATCGAATTCTCGCCGCCAAAATCATCCTTTTCACGTATGGGTATCGTCGGGTCGGGTATCCGTTTACGCCCCTCGATAATGTAGCACAGCCGGTGCTCGCCGGCCGGCACTTCGAGCACCGCCTCCCAATAGCCGCTGGTGCCGGTTCTCTGCATGGGCACGGCAGCCCAGCCCAGGAAGCTGCCGGTAATCTCGACCTGCTTCACATCCGGCTGATACAGGACAAAGCGGTACTTGGCCGGCACGGGCATCTCCGGCCGCGGCGTTACGAAAAACACAACCAGCAGCGCGGCCGCCAGACCGGCGGCAAACATGCCGGCCGGCCGCCAGAAGGGAATTGAAAATCTTCGTTTTTCAGGAAACGCCACAGCCGGTAGCCGGTCGACCACCTCGCCGCGAATCAATTTTTCCTGCCGCAGCAGATCGACGGCTTCGTCCTTGAAGTCCGCCTTTTCATGCACGGTCTCGACGAACTCGATCTTTTCGTCCAGGTCCAGCTCGTCGTCGATATAACTGCTTATCAGATAATCCCTCATTTTTCACCTGGTTTCATCATTTTCCTGAGCTTGACCCGGGCGCGGTGCACCCGGACCTTGACATTACCCTCGCTGGTGCCGGTGATCCGAGCGATTTCCCGGTAGGACAGATCGCGGCTGACCACCAGCGACAGGACATCCCGCTCTTCGGGCGCCAGCGCCTGCATGGCCGCCAGCACCTGTCGGTAGTCCTCACGCACCATCATGCGGGTTTCCGGGTTGTGCTGCGGATGTGCCGGCTCCTCAAACAAAGGGGTGTCGCGCCCCTGTTTGCGGTGTCCGTCAACCACGGCATTACGGGCAATGGCATAAAGCAGGGCCGGATTTTGCCCTTCATCACCGTATTTTTCCAGATAACGCGTAAAGCTCTCCTGCAGGATGTCGCCCGAAAGGTAATAATCCCCCGTGCGCCTCATCAGATAGGCAAAAAGCCGCTCCCGGTGCTGGCTATAAAATTCCCTGAAATTTCGCACTTTCCTATTTAAACGAATGAACAGTCAAAAGGTTACAAAGTTGAGCGATTCCGCTCAATGTAAGCTGCATGTTGGGTGTTGTTTGCTGTTGTCAGGTGGTCTTCCCGCCCCGGGAAGATGAATTCGTGATATCCCTTTTTTCTTTCTTTTCAAAACCGATACTGATAATCAACAAAACACTTTCTGATCGAGCGTTTTTTACTCGATCGAGGTCATAGCATTTTTCGATCCTTTTTTAACACCCTCTGATAAATTTCACACTCTCTAAAATCCCGCAGGCAGTATTTGACGGCATAGGGTATTTTCATGCTTGTCATGTCGATACAGTAACAGTTCGGTTGGGGATCATCGAGGATCGGACACATCTTACCCGCATTGTCAAAGCTGTCGAAGGTCTGTTGTGATAAAAAGGCCATGACAAAACGCCCCTCCGGTGCAGAAACCAAAAAGTTACGGGCCTGTGCATAGTCTGTTGCATTCATAAGGCGGGGAAAGCGGGGCCTGAAAATGCACTCAAAGGATATAACGCGGAAAGACGCCTGAGGTTACATTTGAAGCTCAATCTGAAATTACATGCACATAAACTTCCCGGGGGCCGTGGGCGCCGTGGACCATGGTGGCTTCGACGTCAGCGGTTTTGCTGGGGCCGGAGATAAAGGTCATACAGTTGGTTAAACCCTCTTTTTGAACGTCAGGGTTCCATTGCAACAGGGCATAAAGCTCTTTGAGATCCAAGATTACTTGATCGAGGTGTATAACCGCAACATGGATAGAGGGCACAAGCGATACAGAGCGCGCCTGCCCGGGACGGGTTCGCATCACCAGGCTTGCGGTGTCAGCCATGCAATAATCAGCTGAGGTAATTCCGATATAGGCATCGGTGACTTTTTTTCGAATTCGTTCTCTTTGCTGGTTCATGGAAACTTCTTCGGCATCGGCATCTTCAAAGTCGGCGACGTACAGCGGGACATTTTGAGCCGCCAGCGCATCCGCCAGATTCAGGCTTTCAAGCAACGGATGTTGCCACATGACAACCTTTTTTTGATCGCCCCATTCCGGCGCTTTGTTTTGAATCAGATCGACAATTGAAGTTGTTGCGGCCACCCGGTCTTTCAAAACCGTGACCTTCAGGTTGATCGGCGCGGCCATTTCAATCAGCCGGTCGAGCAACTGCTGCCTGTCGGCTGCCGAGCGGTGCTTGATACGGTCGAGGATGGCACCGGTTTCAGCGGTGAATTGACCGGTGCAGAGATCATTGCTGCCGGGTCGATTCGTTGAATTGTGTCCCAGTGCAGAGCGGACCCTACTGATAAATGTTTGTTGTCCTGAAGTATCCATTGGATCTAAATGCCTTTCTTCCAGCGCCTGATAAAGCACTCATTGGCAACCGGCGGAATATCCCGGCTTTGGGTCCACCCGCTCATCGGCGGCGGCAGGCGGCGCAGCATGCCGTTGCTTTGCGGCAGGATTTTTTGCCCGATGGATGCCATTTTTAGAAAAAAATCATATGCGCTGCGGTTGCGAATCATCCAGGACCACATCTGATAAATCAGTTTTTCGGGGCGGCTTGCGGGGTCCACATTCCACCTGAGATCCCCCTCGGCCAGTTTGGCCCGCAGGGCCAGCAGCATGCGCGGAATGTTGATGTTGACCGGGCACGCATCCTGGCAGGCTCCGCACAGGGTTTCTCCCTGGCACAGGTGCTTGGCCGCGTTGATGCCGGCAAAAAGCGGCATGATCACGGCCCCCACGGGTCCTGAGTAGGGATGCCCATAAGCATGACCGCCGATCTTACCGTATACCGGGCAGACATTCAGACAGGCGGCGCACCGGATGCAGCACAGCATTTCCCGGAACTCCTCATCGGCCAGGATGCGACTACGGCCATTGTCCAGAATCACCAGATGGAATTCAATCGGCCCATCGACCTGGTTGGTCTGCCGCGGTCCGCCGATGTAGCTGACGTAAGTGCCCATATTCTGGGCAGCGGCTCCCCGGCAGAGTAGCCTTAAAAGGATGTCGTGATCTTCCAGCCGGGCGGCGACGCGCTCCATACCCATAATGGCAACGTGGACTTTAGGCATGGTGGTCGACATGCGGATGTTGCCCTCATTGGATACGGTGACAATGTGTCCGGTTTCGGCACAGGCAATATTACACCCGGAGAATCCGATATCTGCGGCCAGAAATTTTTCCCGCAAGGCTTTGCGGGCGGCCCGGGTCAAGCTGGGCGGATCGTCGGTATAAGAAATGCCGATTATGTCGCTAAAGAGTTGGCCGATATCGGTCCGGGTCTTATGAATGGCCGGAGCAATAATGTGGGAAGGCCGCTCTCCCGCCAGTTGGATGATGTATTCCCCCAGGTCGGTTTCAGCCACCTCAATGCCGTTTTCCTGCAGGGTCGAATTCAGCCCGATCTCCTCGCTCACCATGGATTTGCCTTTGACCGCCAGTTTAGCCTGATGCCGGTGCGCCGTCTCCAGGCAATAATTCACAGCGTCTTTGGCATCGCCGGCAAAAAACACGTGGCCGCCGTTTTTTCTGACATTGTCTGCCAGGGTGGTCAGCAAAACATCCAGGTTGGCGATGGCGTTCTGCCGTATCTCATGGGCTTTAAGACGCAGATCCGGCCCTTCCGGCAAATTCTGATAAGCCATCGCAGTGCCCCGGCCAAAACGATTTTGAAGGTCGGCCAGGGCTCGCTGCAGCACTTGATTGTCTAAAGCTTTTCTGGCTTCAGCCAAATAATCTCCAATAAAAACTTCACTCATGGGATCGAGTTCCGAGGTATTTGGAATGTCGAAGGTCGAATGCTGAATGTCGCATTAAGGTCTTTAATCATTTTTAATATTATATAGACAGAATACCACAATTCGCCATTCGCCATTCGTCATTCGACATTTGCCGGCTTCAGCCGGCAAGTATTTGTGCGATATGCATGGTCTTAATATCCAATCCCCTGCGGCTCAGCCTTCCCTGGATGTTCATTAAACAGCCCATGTCGCAGCCGACAACGGTATCGGCGCCGGAATCGATAATATTGTTGACCTTGTCCTCAACCATGGCAGTGGAGATATCCGCATACTTCACCGAAAATGACCCACCGAAACCGCAACATTTATCTGAATCGTTCATTTCAACGAATTCAGCACCGGATAAGTTGCGCAGCAGCCTGCGGGGTTGATCCTGGATACGAAGGTTACGCAGCAGGTGGCAGGAATCATGATAGGTAATTTTGCCGTCATAATGGGCGCCAAGATCGTCCACCCCCAGGACATCCACCAGATATTCCGTCAGTTCATATGTTTTGGCGGCCACCTGCACGGCCCGCTGCCGCCATTGGACATCATCTTTAAATAATTCCGGATAGTGATGCCGCACCATGGTCACACATGATCCTGAAGGGCATACGATCGTGTCCGCAGTTTCAAAGATTTCAATAAACCGTTTGGCTGCCACGCCGGCTTGCCGACGATACCCGGAATTGTAAGCCGGCTGTCCGCAACAGGTCTGCCGGGTCGGACAGGCCAGATCGAATCCAAGGTTGCGGAAAATTTTAACCATGGCTTCAGCGACCTCCGGGTAGATTCCATCCACCAGGCACTGAATAAAAAGGGTTACGGTCTTCTTCTCGCTCATAAAGGGAAATCCTGATTAATCCGCCCTGAAATATAATAGATTCAGGGCTGTAAACTGTTGCTTGATGAAATTAAGCCTTATCCCTACAATGAACAGACTAAAAAATCCAGCGGAAAAAATGTTTGATTGAATTGCGATCTTTCGATAAGTAGCCGAATGTGCTAAACTATGGACAACTTCTAAGGGTCTTAACGGTAATTTCTTGGTATGATATGAATTTCAGCGCAACGTAAATAACGATCATCGCAACTTAACATGAGTGCAAAACGGACCGCCCTTTTAGAGCTAATCGAAAAAATTGAACGGCTGGGTCAATTCCAGGACCGGATAGATTTTCCTTCAAGTATCAGGGAAATATGGATTGCTTTTTTAGCCGATGTGCGGAATTTAATTGAGATTGAAGTCTGTGCGCTGTTTCTGGTCGATGAAACCACCAGTGAATTCAACTTGAAATACGCCGTACCGGAAGATCGGGCAAAACTTTGCCGCAAGGAAATTGATCTTCAGATTGAATGCGGAATCTTTTCATGGATCATTAATAGAAGACAGCCGGCACTCATTCCGGGCCTCGCCTTTGACAAAGAAAAATCCATTGTCATGCTGCCTTTATCCACTGTGAAAACAACCCTGGGGGTGGTCCTGATACTGACGCCGATCCAGGAAAGCTTTATTACCCATGAAAAGTTGAAGCTCTTGACCATTCTGACCAAAGAATGTTCACTGGTAATGGAAAATACACTGTTGTATGAGGGATTAAGGAAAAAGCATCTGTCTCTGGAAAAGGCCAACCGGGAGATTAGGGAGCTGTCCCGCGCTGATTCTTTGACCGGCTGTTACAACCGCGGATATCTCGCTGAAGTTTTACCTCGCGAGATTACGCGCGCCTTAAGATACAAGCGCCCTCTGGCAGTGGCCATGTGTGATATCGACCACTTTAAAAAAGTAAATGACACATACGGCCATCAGTGCGGGGACGAAGTGCTGAGAAAATTTGTGCAAAACATCGTGGAATTAATCCGGCATGATACCGATTGGCTGGCAAGATACGGTGGGGAGGAATTTTTACTGGTACTGCCCGAAACCAATCTGGAAAGTGCGTTTAGTCTGGCCGACAGACTGCGCAAACATCTGGCGCATCAAGTGATCGAAACCGAAGAAGATCAGATATCAATTACAGCCAGCTTTGGTGTGACCGGGTTTAATGGATTGCGCCCTCCCGAATCCGTTACCCAAAAAGCCCTGATAAGTATGGTTGACAAATACCTTTACGAAGCCAAGACACAGGGCCGCAACCGGGTCATTTGCGGTCCTTTTTCCGGACCGTCTTAAAAGGCGTCATCCTGAATTTTCACCCTTCTCTGAAACTCCTCAAACCCGTCTTGAATTGCCTGCTTGATGATTTCAATCTTAAATGGTTTGGTAAGATGATTGTCAAAACCGGCTTCTTTTAACTTATCGATATCGTATAACTCCGTATGCCCGGTTAAGGCAATGACAAAGGTTTTGTTATTGGTTTCACGAATTTTCCGGCAAAACTCCACCCCGTCCATCTCAAGCATGATTAAATCCGTGATGATAACCGGGTAGTTTTCTTTTTCTAAAAAGGGAAATGCCTCTTCTGCGGATTCAACAGCTTCGACCTCGTAACCCAATTTAGAAAGCAGCTTCTGCATGAGTTCCCGGTGGTAATCTTCATCATCTACAACCAGTATTTTATTTTCCATCATTTACTCTTCATCCAGCTAGGTTAATTACCAATTGCCGGCAATGGTTTCAAATATCCATCCATCGTTTGCTTATCCGAAAACATTGCTGATTAGATAATTTTGGGCCGTCATCAAAGAAGCACTCGTTTAGGAAGATTAATATGTTGCACGATGCAATCACCCATACCGAATCCGCTAGTCAGGTACTATAAAAAATTGAATTCCTAATGTCAATTCAATAAATGAAGACAAACCAAACAACACACAATTTTTATTAAAAAAATAGACATGATTGTTATGGGCTGCAGGGGGCGCAACGATCTGGAGGGGTTGTTATTTGGCACTTGCACTCACCGCATGCTGAAAACGGCACCATGTCCAGTGTTGGTCATACGATAGGTTGACCGGTTGAGTCCGTGGGCCGGTTAGCCCGCTAGTTATTGGAGCCTGTTCTAACTTATCGGGCTAAATCCGCCTCAGGCGGAGCAAACCGGCTTAACCGATTCATTCCAGCAGATCTTCTCTCAGCTGATCAACGACCCTCTTATCAACACCGGCTTTGTTTATCAAATAATCAGCTGCCGAGCCGTAGGTTTGGCGGATGTGGCGGACAACAGCGACTATGGCATTTTCCGGTGCAGTGAAATAAGGGGCAACTTGCTTCGGGTCGACACCGTGGGATCGGATTCGATCATATATTTTTTCCAGAACAGCGGCAATATAGAGGTTTGAAAGTCCGTGGTCATGGATAACCGTTTCTTCGGGTACACCCAGTGATAACAAAATCAGTGCTGCACATACCCCGGCCCGGTCTTTGCCGCCGGTACAATGAAAAACCAGTGGCCGTTTCGAGCCATCGGCCAGGGTTTGAAAAAAAGTCGACCACACCGGTGCAAAATCATCAATATTTTTAAGGTAGCCTTTGACCATAAACGCTTCGGTCATCCACTGGATATCACCGTTTTTGATCCGCTCAAAGGTATTGGCCGGGTCAAATTCGCCGTGCTGAATGGGTAAGGGCAGGTAGCCGCCCCGGTCGGTTTGCGGAAAACGGTCCGGCAGCTTTTGGACCTCGGCCGGGGTACGAAAATCACAGACCATCCGAATACCCATTTGTTGCACAAACGAAACGTCACGATCGGTGAGACGGCCCAGATTGTCTGATCGAAACACCTGGCCCCATTTGATCCGGCGCCCGTCAGTTGTCTCGTAGCCGCCGAGGTCTCTGAAATTCACCGAGCCTTCCAGCGGCACACGGCGATCGCTGATGATTATTTTCGAACCGAAATCCGGAACCAATTCGAAATAATACCGGAGATCGGGATCAAGGCCTGAAATTTTGGCAGGCGAATTGGCCGCAGATTTTGAAACTGGATTTTGACGGTCGATGCGATCCGGGGAATCACCCGCATAAACGGCAAACTCCCGGGCAGTTTCACTGAAGTGACATGAAATTTCAACCGAGTTGTCAGCGCTTCGGATAAGCGAGGCGTTTTTAAGTCGGGTTTCATTTAATTCGCCTGGGGCCAAGGATTTCATTCCCGGCCCCTTGGGGCGATTATGGTGATTCCGATTGATGCCCCGTTGCTTGCAGCGGGGTAGTTCCTTGTGGGAGTCATTTTTTTTCAAGCTTAACCGCTATGGCATACCGGCCGGGGCCCACAAAAATAAAACCCAAAAACACGGTTGCCAGGCCCGCCGACCACAGCATCAAGGTCTTATAGCCGATGCTGAAATAATTAATAAAATACAGACTGAATAATATAAACAAAACAGTACAGGCGATTCGAAAAAAATAGCCGAACAGCAAACTGACCGCTCCCAGCGCTGCCAGGAGCAAAAAGATTAAGCCCAGTAAGGTTTGGGGGATACCAATGTTGATAAAATTTAACGTCGTCCCGACGCTTTGCCAGGCAGCATCTCCTCCAATCAGTTTCGGCAACGAATGAATCAGAAGCGCCGCCGCCAGGCCCAGGCGCATGACTAGCAGGCCAAAGTTATTTTTCCGCTCCTGCGAACCGAACATATGATTTACCTCCCGGGGAATCGCCCAGTTTAGTTTTAAATTATGAAATTCCAAGAAATTATGCTTCTGATGAGACGAAATCTCGCAATCGGCTTTCCTTTGGGTAAGATCCAATTTTAGTATTTCACACCTGACATATATATCAACCAAAAAATAATTGACCGCAATGATCAAGCTCAAATACCTCTTGTGGGATATTCTTTTCACGTAATCCTTGATGGTCTTGACTTAAGTCAAGGCATCGCTTAATGAACGTGATACTAATTGCCGCACTGCTGGTAGAGGCTGAGAACCCGTGTTAATTGATTCAATTTTTTCTTCTAAACTTACATCCCAGTTTTCGAAAAGAATTCTGGAAGAAAAAAAGGAGGTTTTATATGTCCCTTAAAACGCTCAAGTGGGCTGCAATTATTTGTTTCGTAGTGGCCATGGCTGTTCTTCTCGGCGGTGGCATCGCCATGAAAAAGGATCTTCCGCCGTATCCGGGACAAATCGTCGGTCCCGACGGTAAGGTTCTTTTCGAAAAAGCAAACATCATGGCCGGCCAGGATGTCTATCAACGCTACGGCCTAATGGATCAGGGTGCTGTCTGGGGTCACGGGTCCCAGAGAGGACCGGAATTTTCGGCCACCAGCCTGAAACTCATCGCCGATGCGATCGGTGATCACTACGCCCGCAAGGACTATGGCATACTCTATAAAGACCTTGATGCGCTTCAAAAAGGACTCGTCGATGTTAAAATCACCCACGAGACCAAAACCAATCGCTATGACGCGGCCACAGACACGCTTAAGCTGACGGCCGCCCAGGTCGAAGGCCTCAACCGGGTTAAACAGTACTGGGAAAAAATCTTTACCGAAGGTATGCAGCGCTATGGTTTCTTACCCGACACCATCAAGGAAGAAAATCAGCGACTTGAAATCTCACGCTTTTTCTTCTGGACGGCCTGGGTTGCTTCGACCCTTCGCCCGGGAACCGATTACTCCTACACCAACAACTGGCCGGCCGACAAAAGAGTGGGCAATGTTCCCAGCACGGGGACCTACTTTTATTCCATCGCCGGCATTATGGCCTTACTTCTGGTCCTGGGCCTCTTCGTCTACTGGATCCATCGCCACGGCCTGTGGTATGGGCAGGCCAAGGGGGTTGCCCTGGCCGAAAAGCTGATTGACATGCCCCTGACCCGCAGTCAGCTTCAGGCCGCCAAATTTTTTGTGGTGGTCATCCTGCTGTTTCTGGTCCAGACGACCTTCGGCGGTTTGCTGGCCCATTACACGATTCACCCGGGCAGTTTTTTCTTCCCGTTTGTAGCAAAACTCATTCCCTATAACTGGGCCAAAACCTGGCATCTGCAACTGATGGTTTTCTGGATTGCCACCACCTGGCTGGCATCGGCCATTTACCTGGCTCCGATCATCGGGGGCAAAGAACCGGCCAAGCAAGGAATTCTGGTCCAGGTGCTTTTCGCGGCCGTCCTGCTGGTGGCTGTGGGAAGTCTTACCGGTGAAGTCCTGGGCATCAAAGGTATGCTGGGCGATTTATGGTTCTGGCTCGGCCATCAAGGCTGGGAATTTCTCGAACTGGGCCGCCTCTGGCAGATTCTGCTGTTCGGCGGGCTGATTTTCTGGCTGTTGATCGTATACCGGGCGGTTGGAAGTCATTTAAAGGCCCACAAGGATGAGTTCAGCGCCTTGATCTGGTTTTATGTGTTCAGCGCCGTCCTGGTGGTGGCCTTTTTCGGCTTCGGTCTTTTTTACGGTCGAGGCTCCCATCTGACCATGGCGGACTACTGGCGCTGGTTTGTGGTCCACCTCTGGGTGGAAAGCATATTTGAATTTTTCGGCATCGCCGTCATCGCCCTGCTGATGGTGGCCATGGGTCTGGCCACAGCCAAGGCTGCCTTGCGGGTGGCCTATTTTACCGCCGCCATCACCTTTATCAGCGGCATCATCGGCACCGCCCATCACTATTACTGGTACGGCGGCGCCGCCTTCTGGGTCGGATGGGGCTCCATTTTCTCCTCCATGGAGCCGGTTCCGCTCCTGACCCTGGTGGTTCGCGGGCTAATGGAATTTCGGGATATCCGCAAAGAAGGACAGGCATTCAGCTACAAATGGCCCATGTATTTTCTGGTGGCCGCATCCTTCTGGAACTTTTTGGGTGCCGGTATCTTCGGCTTCCTGATCAATCTGCCCATTATCAATTTTTACGAACACGGGACCTACCTGACCATGCACCATGGCCACACGGCCATGTTCGGGACCTACGGCATGCTTTCCGTCGCCCTGCTGCTGTTCTCCTGGCGCGGTCTGGTCGAAAAAGCCCACTGGAAGGACGGCATCCTGAAACTGTCCTTCTGGGGCCTCAACGGCGGGCTGTTTCTGATGGCCTTTGTCACCCTGCTGCCGGTCGGGGCCATGCAGGCCTGGATTTCTTTTAAAGATGGTCTGTGGGTGGCCCGGAGCCCAGATTTTTTCGAGAGCGCGCCGGTTGTCTGGCTCGGGACTTTTCGCGCCCTTCCGGACACCATTATCATCGTGTTGGGCGTCCTGCCGCTGGCCTACTTTCTCATCACGACCTATCCTCACTTGAAAGCAGTAAAAATCGAGGACGGGGAGTCGGTGTGGGAACGGCTGGGAATTGAACTATAAATGAATTACAGGCCCGGTTCCTGCGGAATCGGGCCTGTAATTTATGGTTTTGCGGCTCGATGCCGCTTTCATATTTGAGAAAAAGCCCGATTCCGGAGGATCGGGCTTTTTATATATATCAGATTGGATTTTTCTCGCTGATGGTTGAGAAAGGCCAATTGAATGGCTATGTTGTGTCCATACTATATGGAGGCGTTATTATGAAACTATCTGCCAAATCTTCAAATACCGCGATCGACCCTGTTTGCGGCATGCAGATCGATCCGTGCAAGACGGAACTCATTGCTGATTATAAAGACACCCGCTTTTATTTTTGTGCCGCCGGATGCCTGAAGGCATTTGAAAAAGAGCCGGAAAAATACCAGGATCCGAAGTCGAACCACAAGAAAGGATGGTGGAGCAGGTATCTTTCCCGGCTGAACAAAGCCACCGACGGCAAAGCCATGAAATGTCACTAGTGTGAGGCCCCCGTGTGACCATTAAATCCCGGGAAAAGTTTAAACGGACTCCAATTTCGACGACTGCCGTTATTGACGAATTCGGTTCAACAGATTATGATTCGGGTAACACGGAGGTTGATGGCAAATGATAGATGAAATTGGGGACTGGTGGCAGCACTTGCCGCAAAATATTAGCCCCGTTATTTTTGAAATCGGCTGGTTCAAGCTACAGTATTACGGCCTGATGTATATTGTGGCGTTTAGCATCACGTTTTTTCTGGTTCTTTATCGCGTCAAGCGTGAAGACCGCTTTGAAATAACCACCGATCAGGTAAAAGATGCCACCACCTATTTGATCCTGGGTTTGATTATCGGTGCCCGCCTGGGATATGTGGTATTCTACAATTTTTCCTACTATCTCAAACATCCGCTGGAAATCATTCTTCCATTTTCTTTTTCAAACGGCGTCACCTTTACCGGGATTTCCGGCATGTCATATCATGGCGGTTTGATCGGCGCGATTTTGGCCGGATGGCTTTACGTACGCAAGACCAAACTGGACTGGTGGGACGGGGTCGATTTATATGCGCCGGTTATTCCGCTGGGATACACCTTTGGACGGCTGGGCAATTTTATCAACGGTGAACTATACGGCCGGGTGACGACATCTCCGATTGGCATGTATTTTCCGCTGGCACCCACCCGGGAACTCCGGCACCCTTCTCAATTGTACGAAGCTTTTTTTGAAGGTATTTTCCTGTTTGTGGTTTTGTGGAGCATCCGCAAGATCAAAACGCCCAAAGGCGCCATGCTCGCGTTTTATCTGATCGGCTACGGTGCGGTCAGGTTCTGCATCGAATATTTCCGCCAACCCGACGAACAGCTCGGGTTCGTTTTTCTCTCATTTTCCATGGGACAAATTCTTTGCGCATTGATGATTGCCGCCGGGGTTGGTGTGTATTTCTATTTGCAGCGCCGGGAGAAAACCTAACAGTAATTTTCTTTTATATTGTCTTTACCATTGTTTGGATTTCATTGGTGATTGGTGTGTGTCACTTGATCCCCGAAAGATTGCGCTCCGGCGGATGGTTTGTATCGCCATCCTATCAGGCAAAATGTGCCTCAGTTGTACTCGCATCACACGAAGGCTGGCGAGATGATTCTAGCGCGTTAATTAGGATAACAACAACTTAAACGCGATCGCCACCAGTATCAGACCGCCAATAATTTCCATCCGTTTGGCAAATCTTTGGGATAATCGATTCCCGATTTTCATGGCCGACCAGGTCATGGCAGCGGCTGTAATGCCGATCCACACTGCCACCATAAACAAACCCTGATTTAAAACTCCCAGACTAAAACCGACCCCCAAGGCATCGATACTGGTTGCCACGGACAACATCACCAGGCTCAAGCCTTTGGTGGGATCCTGGCATTCGGTCTCTTCTTCGGGGGGCAAAAAACCTTCCCGCACCATCCGGATGCCGATAAACATCAGCAGGCCGAACGCGATCCAGGGTCCCCAGGTTTTCGTCCAGACGAGGATATGGTGACCCGCCAGCCAACCGATGAGCGGCATCAGGAACTGAAATAACCCAAAGTGAAACGATAACCGGAATATCTGCCTGGGCCCGCAAAAGCGGCATCCAACTCCCAGCCCCACGGCGAAAGCATCGCAGCCCAGGGCCACGGCAATCAACGCAATTTCAAATATGTTAACGCTCAACGGGTTTTTCCTGCGGCTTGAAATTTATTGGGTTTGGGGTTATTGAAACGGTTTTTCTGTCGGGCGCTTCCATCCCGAGTTCAATCATTCTGGCCGGCAGCTCGGGCCTGCGGGACAGGGTTCTTTTGCGGAACGGCGAGGAGAGAAAATTGAAGATGTCGGAAGCCTTCATGTAGCGGCCGAAGGTACGCACCAGCCGGTAGGTTTGAACCGGACGCCCGACAATCCGGTGCGCAAAAAGCAGGGCAAATCCCTTCATGCGCACCCGATTGATGACCTCACCCGGCAGGATGGTCGGATCGATGTCAGAGCACTTGAACCATTTGTGCCAGTCGCGCTCATCGTCGATGATCCCACGGTCGATATATTCCTGCCACAGGGGCGTGCCGCGGTAAACGCACATCCGGTTGAAACCAAACGTATCCAGTTTCAAACGGGCTGCGAAACGAAAACTTTCCATGATATCCTCAACCGTCTCACCGGGCGCGCCCACCAGAAAAAACCCATGGGCTCTCTCAATTCCATGTCGTTTGGCTTCGTTGACCGCATATTCGATTTGCTCCAGGGTCTGGTTTTTGTTGAGCCGGTCAAGTATTTTTTGTGTTCCGGCCTCGATTCCATAGGCTAAAAAGGTGCAGTTGGCCTTGCTCATGATCGGCAGCTGGTCAACGGCCACGGAATCCACGCGCCCCTCGCAGCCCCAGGTAAACTCGAGCCCGCGTTCGATAATACCGTTGCAGATATCCGTAATGCGTTTGCGCTTGAGCAAAAAGTGGTCATCTGTGAGATATATCGATCGGTAACCCGCATCGTTGAGCTGCTGCATTTCTCCCAGAACATGCTGCGCCGAGCGATGGCGCCATTTGCCCTGGGACAGCGAAGGAATATCGCAGTATATGCAGCCGTAAGGACAGCCCCGTGATGTTTGCAGCGTGCAAAATTTGTCAAGGGAAAGCACCGCCGGTACATCAAGGGGCAGCGATTCGATATAATCGATTGGCAGACTTTCCCGATCCGGGAAGGGAAACTGACCCAGGTCCCGGATAAGGGGGCGCGGCGCATTGCTGATAACCTCGTCTCCTTTACGCCAGACCAGACCGTCCACCGCGCCCGGATCATCGAGATGGTCCAGGTAGTCAGGCAAAAGTTCCTCACCTTCGCCGACCCCGATACAGTCCGCATGGGGGCAGTCTTTTAAAATAAAATCTGCATTCATGGAGGCGAAAACGCCTCCCAGGATGATCGGCGTGTGCGGTGCGGCTGCTTTGAGCCGGCCGGCCATAATTTTAGTTGGCGGGTACGTCGTGGTGGAAAGAAATGAGAGTGCAATTACATCCGGCCGTTCTTCCTTGACTGCCTGGGCAATATGCGCCGCCTTCATTTTCGGATGACAGGTGTCGAACATCCTGACCCGGTGACCCTGCTGACGGACGACCGGGGCCAGGGTTTCAATGCCGAGGGGAGGAAACGCCATCACCTTAACCCGTTTGTCGTCGGGCCTTGAGCCGCCTAACTCCTGAGGAAGCATTCGATAGTAGTCTTCGTCTCTGATATAAATCAGAAAAACATCCATAAAGAGGTCCTTAATAGATTCCGCATCCAGAAAAGCAGCGCGAATGTGCCATGGATCCTGCCGCTGGCGACCCCTTATCTACCGTGATGCGCCCAAAATATCAAGCGCGATTGCTCAAACCGAAGCGGCTGTATTTTCAATTAAATAATTTCGCATCATTCCCATATCCTCATGCTCCAGATTGTGGCAGTGATACAGGAAAAGGCCCGGATAATCACCAAAGCGCACCAGCAGCCGGATGCGCTCACCGGGCATGAGCAGCACGGTATCTTTCCACCCGTCATCGACATAGCCTTCATGCCGGACACCCCGGCGCTCCAGAACCTGAAACTGCATGCCGTGCAGGTGCATAGGATGGGGCATATCCATGGCACCCATCATCCCCATTCCACCGCCTTCATTGACAAACTCCCATACCTCAAGGGTGTTCAGGCGCACTTTTTCGTCATTGGCCACCTCCTGCATCCGAAAGGTTCTGCCGTTGATGGTCCAGGTCATGTGTTGCATCACCAGATGGAATCTTCGCGGGTATTCCCGATTGACGGCGTCAGGATAGCGATATCTGACTATTGTTGAAAGCCTTTGAGGCAATTGGCGGGTTTCTTTCTCCCGGCGATTTACCTTTACCTTAAAAATAGAAAACCCGGCGCCGTTGGGCAATCCGCCGCCGGAACCCATCATGCCGCGCCCCATCCGTCCGCCGCCCATCGCGCCGGCATCAAAGGGCAGGCTGACGAGAGCCAATTCCGAGCCAACCGGATATTTGCTGAAATCGGCCCATAGCTCCAGCCGCTCCCCCGGCCCCAGCATCACATAACGCCGTTGCACCGGCTTTTCCAGCAGACCGCCGTCCGTGGCAACGATCGTTAAGGGAAGACCGTCCTGCCAGGCCAGTTTATAGATCCGCGAGTTGGAGCCGTTTAAAAGGCGCAGGCGGTGCGCACGGGTGGCCGCCGGCAGAATAAAATCCGCTTGGCCGTTGACCAGTACCCAGTCCCCCAAAAATCCGGTCATCTGTTCCATTTGGTGACCGGAGAGGTAAATCAGCTGGTTGTTGTTGTCAAATGTCCGGTCCTGGATGACCAGGGGTTGGTCATATTCACCGGCCGGCAACCCGGCCGCCTGCTCTTCGTCGTCGGAAACCAGAAACAGTCCGGCCAATCCAGCGTATACCTGGGGACCGGTGATACCGTGGGGATGAGGGTGATACCAATACGTTCCGGCCCGATTGCGTACTTCGAATTCGTAGATATAGGATTCACCTTTGGGAATAACGAATCGCGGGTGGCCGTCCATATCCGCCGGCACATGCAATCCGTGCCAGTGGACAATGGTGTCATCGGCGATGTCGTTGGTAAGGCGTATGCGGACTTTCTGTCCCGTTTGGGCCCGGATGATCGGCCCCAGATAAGTTTTTTCAAGAGGTGTCAGACTTGCCGGGTCCCCTTTTAATAGTTTGGCCTCAAATCGCCACACGACAGTGGGCCTGCCCGGCAATAACGGGACTTCAGCCGGCGTTGCGCGTAAATCAATATCCAGATCGGGAATGAAATTTTTCGCCGGTTTTAGAGCAGCATCCGGCCCGGATGCATTGACCAGCGAAGTCATTCCCCCAGTCAAAAGACCTGCCGTTCCGGCACCGGTGAGTTTTAAAAACTGACGTCGATTGATCATGTCAGCACCTTTTTCTTTTCTTCGAATTCAGCTTTATCGATCTCGCCGCGGGCATAGCGCTCCTTAAGAATTTCAAGCGCCCGGTTGCCGGCGGCAGGGCCTGTCTGGCCGCGAGCATTGGACTGGACCAGCCATTTGATGAAGAACACCAGGGCCACCAGAATAAGAATCCAGAATATAATCATAAAAATACCTCCAAACCATCCCATGCCCCATCCGCCCATCATTCCCGGACCCATCTGCCAGCCCTGACTATTACCCCATTGGGCCAGAACCGGGTCGGCGGAAAAAAGAGCCATAAACGCCAGGGCGGCCATCAGGGTTTTAGCCTGCAAAATTTTAGCGGATTTCATGTTAGTTCTCCTCACTCGCCCCGGCCTTTTTTTCTGCCGGAGCAACCTGGTCGTCATGGTATTGCCGGGAGTCATCGCGGTTCATCATGCCGGGCCCCATGCCGCGGCCTCCTCCCGGGCCCATGCCGTATCCACTGCCGGGACCCATCATGTCGTGGTGCATCATGCCGGACCCCATCATCCCAAATCCCATCGGACCGCCCCGGCCAGCGTCAGGGTTGATCTTTTGGACCCGTAAAAAATGTTCCAGGCGCTTTTGAGCCAACTGCGCCAGGAGGTCGGATATTTCCTGCTGCAAGGTGGCCGCCGCGGCGGCATCCGGGTTTTGCTTGGCCAATTCACTCGCTTGTTCGAGCTGCTTCTGATAAATTTGCTGCCGCAGGTCTTTGGTCGCTTCCCGGAATGCGGCGTGCTCCTCGTCCAGCTTCCGGATCTGATCTTCACTTAAATCGGCAAACATGCCGTATCCGGGGCCGCCATAACCCCGGTGATGCCGCCCCTGGCCGGAATGCATCCTTTCGGGATAACCATATCCTTGGTCTCGATGGGCAAAGGCGAGGGTTCCCGAACCCAGGATAAAAATTGCGGCCAGTAAAATGACTATGTTTTTTGAGCTTTTATTCATTGGGTCTCTCCTTTGTTAAAGCTGAAGTTATAACAAGCAGATGGTAATCATTGTCCACTGCTTTGTAACCTCTACTTTTCAAATCTCGTGCCAGAAGCGGACCGGAAAACATACTCACAATTTAACCAGTTGAAAATAATGTAAAATAGTTTGAAAATGCTTGAAAGGTATTTGATACCGGACATCCTGATATCAGCTCGCAACCAAAAGTGAGTAAAAAATAGGCACCCCGCTGCCCCCAATTCGCGATCAATCGGGTAAAAAGTAACCAACTGCGCAGATTCCACCGCCTTGACTTACCGTGTATCAGCGCTATTGTTTTTTAAGTCCCAAGCCCGGATGACGCCCGGGAGAGAACTCAAACTTATGAATCAGGAAAGGTTTGAAGCGAATTGCTCTTTATGTTTGCCGAAGGCCGACCGCTTTAAAAACTCAATAGATCGGCCATCCCGCCCATGCGGGACCTCTCAACGGCAAACATAAAACAAAATTTCTCTGCTTTCTTTGCGGCTGCGGTGCGAAAGCATTAAAATCCGCATAAACAATTTCTAAATGACAAGTGCTGCTTTAGTCATGACGGAAAAAGGAGGATTTAACGTGAAAAGGACGCTGGACGCAATTAATGTGCTCTACCCCACCCCCACGGTAGTTGTCGGTGCCATGGTAGACGGCAAACCCAACTTTATCACCATCGCTCACATCGGGATTGTTAACCACGCCAGGCCCTACCTGATTTCGCTGAGCTCGGCCAAAGCCCACTACACCAATGCGGGCATCAAGGAAAACAAGACCTTCAGTGTGAATATTCCATCGGAAAACCTGGTGGTTGAAACCGACTATGCCGGTATTGTCAGCGGGAAGAAAACAGACAAATCCGATTTATTTGAAATTTTCCACGGGAAATTGGAAAACGCGCCCATGATCAAGGAATGCCCGTTAAATATGGAATGCCGGCTTTACGACATATATGACACCCCCACCCATGACCTTTTAATCGGTGAAATTGTGGAAACCTATGCCGATGAATCCGTGCTGACCGAAGGCAAAATCGACCTGGCCAAACTGAAACCGCTTTTATTTGATATGAGCAGCATCAAATACTGGTCGGTGGGCGAGGTGGTGGCGGATTGCTGGAAGATCGGCAAACAGATGAAATGAGGATAGTAGGTTCAAAGGTTCAGGGGTTCAACGCTTGTCCGCCTTCGGCGGGTTCAGGGTTAAAACCTCCGACGACCTAACAACTGAGCGCCGAGTATAATATTTAAACACCAAGCAAAACCAATTTAGATTTTAAAATAAGCATATACCACATTTAAACTTTGAACCTTGAACCTCTGAACCTTGAACTCCTGAATCTTCGAACCTTATTATAAGGAGAATCCCAATGAAAATCGCAATAATTGGAGTCGGAAACGTGGGCGGGACCCTGGGGCCCGCCTGGGCTAAAGCAGGGCACGATGTTATTTATGGTGTTCGTGATCCCCATAGCGACAAGGTGCAAACCTTGCTAAACAAAACCGGTGATGGTGGAAAGGCTGCCGGTGTGGCTGAAGCTGCGGCCTCAGCTGATATCATTGTCTTTGCCACTCCCTGGTCGGCAACCCGGGAGGCGATTGAGGCCGCCGGCAATTTGGCCGGCAAACTGGTGGTGGATTGTACCAATCCCATCGCGCCGGATCTCAGGGGACTGAGCCTCGGCACCACGACATCGGCCGGTGAGCAGGTCGCTCAGTGGGCTGAAGGTGCCAAGGTGGTCAAAGCATTTAACACCACCGGTTCGGGCAATATGGCTGCTCCGCAATATGATGCGCAATCGGTGACGATGTTTATTTGCGGAGACGATTCGAACGCCCGGGAGACTGTGGCTCAATTGGCCAAAGAGGTGGGTTTTGAACCCTGCATCACCGGACCGCTCTATCACGCCCGTTATTTTGAACCCATGGCCATGCTCTGGGTGGACATGGCTTACCTCCAGGGCCGCGGCCCTGAATTTGCCTATAAAATTATCAGTCGCTGACCTTAGTCGAATACAGAGGGCTATGAGCGACGGTCATGGGATCATATGGATCGTCGCTTATCGCTGCTCATATGCTGCTGGCTATATATTATATTCGAGGCAAGTTTAAAAGCTCTCCATCAACGCTCCTCAACCGCCTCCGCGGAATACCTGAACCCTCGCGATGAAACAACATTGCCTAAGTTTCTTTTTTGATTAGACCGGCCGTTTTTTTGGCCGCCGGCTGCGCTGACACCTAGTGAAACCTGAAACCCGACACCTTCAGCAACTTACCAAACTTGGTCAGGAAAAACCCGGCCTCCGACTCTCCCCCCCGCGATCTATTTATAATAGCCTCTTTGGTTGACTGATTCCGGCAATTCGGATATACGATTTTATATCAGCATTCTTAACCCTTGCCGGCCTGGAACCTGATTGAATGTCAAAAAATATGCTGCTCGAATGCAAGGACATAAGTTTTAAGTATCCCGGCTCAAACACTGAAGTTTTTAAAGATATGGGCTACCGCATCAGCGGTCCCGGTTTTCATGCTTTATTCGGACCATCCGGGGTCGGTAAAACCACTCTGGCAAAAATGATGACCGGGGATCTAAAAAATTTTGGCGGTGAAATTTCTAAGACCGATATCGGCCGGGTATTGTATACCTATAATCTCGAGCGAATTCCGGGCTGGACCACCGTTCGCGAACACCTGGCAGCCACCACACCGGAATCCCATCAACATAAAATAGACGATCTGGTGGCCGCCTTTGGCATGCAGCCATACATAACCTCCCGGTTTTCAAAGCTCTCTCTCGGGCAGCAGAACCGCACCAACCTGGCCCGGTACCTGTTACAGGAATTTGATCTTTTGATCATGGATGAAAGCCTGGCCAATGTAGATGAAGTCACCAAAGAAAACATTATTTTGAAAATGAAGACCGCCTTCTCGGACCGGTGTTTTCTATATATTTCTCACAATGTGGCGGAGGTAGCTAAATTCTGCAAGCAGATCCTGGTCCTGCGGGGGCGGCATAAGACCCCGCAGACGTTATCCCTCTTGGGGCAAGACTATTCCAACGGCAAAGATCTTGACAAGAAAGAACTTGAGCAGACCATGCTGGAAATCGTCAATGCTTTCTAGACGCATCTATCAATTTTTTATAATATATTTTATCGGCATTACGATCCTGTTTCTGATCAAGTATGTACTGAACCTTTCCGATTATGTCATCCCGAGCCCGTTGGAAATCTGGCAAACCGGCCAAAACGTTTTTGTGCGATATCTTTTTAACGTAATGGATACCCTGTCAATCGCAATTCTGGGTCACATGCTGTCGATCTGTCTGGCGACGGTGGTTGGAATCATCGGACGATTGACCATCTGGGTCGGCTCTTTCATTCGGGTGGCGGCATATAATATTCAGGCCTATCCCATCGTGGCCGTCGCACCGATCATATTTATCCTGCTGGGAGATGGTCTGTCGTCACGGCTGTTAATTACCGCCATGATTTGCTATTTTCCCCTGCTGCTTTCCTTCATTGGCATTTTATCCGAACCGGTGCAGGAGATCGAGCATTTTTATGAAGCCACGTTGAGAATGAACTGGCGTCTGCAGGTAAAAATCCGGGCGTTTGAGAACATCAGTAAAATCACCACGGTCATTGTGGGCAGCGGCACCCTGGCCATCGTGGGAACCATAGTCTCCGAATTTATCGCCGCCAATGCCGGCATCGGACACAGTATCCGCATCGCCCTGTACCAGAGTGACCTGGCTAAAATCCTCATCGCACTTTTTTTGATCGGAATCTGCACCTCACTTTACCTCGTCTGTCTGGAATGGCTGGGATTGGAAGTACAAAAGCGCTTGCAAAGCACATAGGAGCTGATAGCTCATGGCTCATAGCTCATAGTCTCAAGGAATCGATTTTTTTGTTTGAGCGAAGCGGGATAACCTTTTTACGTTGATCCATAGTCTAATAATGATTTTTAATCAAAAATGAATGGACGGTCCATTATGAGACAACGAATTCGAATAAGATATGTCCTGATATCGGCAACGCTTTTTTTTCTTTTCTTAACCGCTTGCAGCGAAGAAAAGCAGCCGGCGGAGGAGGTGACCTATCGGCTCAAATGGCTGTTTAATATCAGTGTTGTCGGCGATCTGTGGGCCGATGCCCATGGAAACTTCGCCCGGCACGGTCTGAAAGTAAATCTAAAACCGGGGGGACCGGAAAAGGATGCCATCAAGGAACTGGAAATGGGCCATGCGCAGTTCGGGGTGGCATCGGCCGATCAGGTTATCCGGGCAGTGTCCAAGGGATCACCGATTGTGGTACTGGCCCAGCTTTTTCAGGTCAACCCGCTGCACTGGATCTACCGCCCGGATCGAACGCCGCTGAGAACACCACTGGATCTCAAAGGCAAAACCATCGGCATCACTTACGGCGGCAATGATGAAACCATTATGCGTGCGCTGCTGGCCAAGTACGGTATCAAAGAAGATCAGGTGAATCTGTACAGCGTCAGGTATGATTATACACCGTTTTACAAGGGCGAAGTCGATTTGTGGCCCCTGTATCGTAATGCCCAGGCCCCCATTATCGGTGAAAAACTGCGCCAGGCCGGCGAGCGATTTGATCTGATGAGTCCCGGCGGATTAGGTATACGGTTTGTGGCAAATTCGGTCATTACCACCCAAAAAATGCTGGAGGAACGCCCCGATACGGTCAAACGTTTCATGAGCGCGCTGATCGAAGCCTGGCGCGAGGCCTTGTTTCCCGAGCATAAAGACAAAGCCATTGAAACCGTATTAAAGTATAACCAGGAAACCCCCGCCGCTATCGTTGAAAAACAGCTCCCGGCCACCCGCATCCTGATGCTGCCCGGCCCGGATTCGAAATTCGGTAAAATTGACGTGGAAGCCTGGAAGCAGACCGAACAAATCATGCTCGACCAGAAACTGATTGCGGCGCCCGTTCAAATAGAGAAGTACTTGAAGCCAATGGTCGGAAATTAGCGCGAGTTGGTTGGATGACAGATACCGCGGGGATTAAAACAATTTAAAAGTTATTGGTTATAAGTTATTAGTTTGATAGAAATATTATCCTTTTTAAATGGTCAAATGCCGAAAAATCATAAATTTGAGCACTGATCAAATACTAATAACGAATAACATTTAACTCCTGATTGAGCGCTTTTTGCTCAACTAGGATTGGAGATTTGCCATGACTGATGCTGGATTTCAGAAAGTAACTCAATCGGATAATTTGCTGTATGGTCCCCGAAAATTGCTGCTCTGCGGCTTTCCTGCCGGTGCCCAGTCCAAATTTATCCGGCTTTTAAAGATGATCGGTTTATCCGAGATGCCGATGGTCTGGGTCACGGAAGATCAGGCCGACAACCGCCTCGCGGACCTGGTGCAACTTGAGGACGGCACCGGTGCCGGCGCATCGTCGGAACTGCCGCGGGCCATCATCATGTCCGGAATCAGCCAGATGGAATTGCATTTGCTCATGTCCGGATGTCGCAAATCCGGCATGCGGCAACCGCTGTGGGCGACGTTAACCCCGACTTCGGAAACCTGGTCGATTCAAAATCTGCTGAAGGAGCTGGCCGCCGAACATGCGGCCATGAAAAATCGCAAACAGGAATAGAAAGCCTACCAGCCCATTATTTTCCTGGTTTCCTCCTGGGTGTCTCCCAATTTATAGGGCACAAATATCAACAGCCCAATCAGGCAGGACAACGCGCAAACCAGCCAGATCACTCTCACCCCCAGGGGATTTTCAACGCTGTAGCCAAAAACGGAAAATACACCGGCCAGTATCAGCGAACACAGGGCCCAGCCGGTTTTCCTGACGATGCCGTATATGCCGTAGTATATTGCTTCGCGGCGCTGCCCGGATTTAAGTTGATCATAATCAGTTAAATCGGCAATGATGCCCAGCACGGCGATGAACATGCCGCCCAGGGGTACGGCGGCAATGGGAAAAATCAACATGGCCTGAATCATGGGGGATATCGCTTGGGAATACCCGATAAAAAAATTCAATATAAAACCCAACATCATGCATCCAATAATAATCCTGAATACATGCCGTTTGGGAAATTTTTTAAGCAGCCAGTACCACAACGGCGTTGACGCCGCCATCAGCATGATCACTTCTCCCATGATCAGGGAGGCTTCAGTCTCTTTGCGACCCAGAATCAGGGTCGTGGTATAGGGAACATTCATCAGCATGAGTTGATAGGTCATCTGAACAAACATGACCATGAAAGAAAAAGATAGGACCTGACGATCGGCAAAAACTTCTTTGACGACCTTAAAAAAACCCTCTTGCGGGAACTCGTATAAATCCGGCCGGCGTTCTTTAATGCCGCAAAGGGTCAGTTCGCCGGCGATAAAAGCCGGGATCCCCAGAATCAATGCCATGGGAAGCGCGCCCATTTTTTCAAATAATGGGCCCGACAATCCACCGGCCAGCAGCGCTCCGATCACGCCGATGGCAACACCGATGGATGCAATCTTAACCCGCTGCGGGTTCTGATCGCTCATCTCAGGCAAAACCGCAAACCATGGGATCAGCACCCCGGTATAGCCCCAGTAGAAAAAAAAGAGCACCACGGCTAAAAAGATGACATTGGTCATACTATTGCCGTTTACCGGCGGCAGCCATACCAGGATAAAGGAAAGAAACAGGATGGGGGTGGATATAAAAATATAAGGCTTTCTGCGGCCCCAGCGCGAACGGGTGCGATCACTCAGATAGCCGACCAGGGTATCGGTAACCGCATCCAGGATCCTGCCCCCCGCCAGTATGACGCCAATGGCGGCCAGCGGCATGTAATGCGTCAATCCCGAATCTTGCGGCGGGGTGTAGAAATAAGTTATCCAGGCATACAGGATCGTATCGTAGACATTAAATGAAAACGATGCCATGTTATAAAAGATGATGGTCTTTAGCGGCACAGGCGTTTCATTTTGCATGACGATGTTATCCTATTGCATAGCAATGCCGGCAAGCCGAGGCACTGTGGGTGCCCGGCTCAAAGCTCAAAGCTGAAAGTTTAATGTTTAAAGTCCATTGGAGTAAGACGAAAACGCAGTGGATGCCTGAATCACAGCAGCAATCCTTGGAAGCCTGAAAGCAGGGCAACGATGAGCCGTTAGACTTAACCGGACATCTCGAGTGTCCTCTTTTCCAATGAAGCTTTGAGCTTTCAGCCTTGAGCTGCGCATGCAATGCGCCCATGCCTTCCAGCCTCCCAGTTTTTAGGCCTTCCGGCTTCCCGGCCTTCTCGCTTCCTGGCCTCCCTGCTTTCCAGCCTCCTGGCTGCTATGCCTCCCACTCGGCCGCATAAAATTCATCCAGATTGCGAGCCGCAGCCATTTTTACGTAGTCATCCAATTCCTGCAACAGATTGGGGTCGAGCTCTTTTTCCCGGTGTTGTGACAGAATGTTGCGTGCTTCGGTCCTGGCATTTTCCAGCATACCTCTGCTACCGCCTTTCTGCCAAGTTTCCCGTTTATCCTGGTCAACGATTTTGGAAAGATAGAGTTCCTTTCTGAAATGCTCCAGGGTGTGAGATTCCATGATATAGGTGCCGTTTGAACCCACCTTTTTGATCACGTCCAGTGCCAGGGTGTCATCGGTCACTTCAATGCCGTTTAAAGCGCGTTTGACCATGCCGATTAAATCATTGTCGATCACTGCCAGTTCGTGTCCGCCCGCCATGGTGGACTCAAGGGTTCCGACACAGGTAATGTAGTTGGCTCCGGCCATGGCTGCCAGCAACATTGAGCGCTGCCTTTCAAAACCGCACTGGATATCAAAGGTCTTGGCTTCCGTCCCGCCGGCCACCACGCGACAGGGTATATCGTAAAAATGCGCCATCTGGGTGCAGGCCGAACTGATCAAACCGGTTTCCACCGCACCCAGGGTGGTGGTGCCGGCTTTCATTTCCGCCACGGTCGATACGCTGCCGTAAATGACCGGGGTCCCCGGATTGACGACCTGGGCCATCAGAATGTGAGCCAGCACTTCAGCATTGTGCTGTACCAGCAGGCCTGCCAGGGTGACGGGCGCCGTGGTGCCGGCCATGGCTTCTGGGGACATCAGGGCCGGCTGGCCGTGTTCGGCCAGGATCACCAGGCCTTCCAACTGGGCCTGGACCGTCGCCAGTGGACTCTGAATGCTGACAATGGCTGCAAAGGGATGTTTATCCTTTAAGGCATCCCGACCGCCGGCCACCAGGGTCAACATCGCCATCATGTCCCGGGTCGCCATGACCCCATAGGCGCCCATGCCGAAAGATTTGGTGCAGTTCTTAGCCCAGGTCCGGATGGCTTCCACGTGAATGGTATGCATGGGAATGTCGTTGGGCCAGATATCCATCTGATTGGACACGACATGATCCAGATGATCGAAAAGAACCAGGTGGTCGGTAACATCCTGCAGGGTCGTCGGCCGGTATTCACCGGTTTCGAGGTCATAAATATTAATTAAAGTTCCCAACCCCCCGAATATCTGATTATCGGGACTAATTATCCACTGGTTGTCGGGATCTGCCCCACACAGAGTGAATTCCCGGGGTGCTTTTTTTATGTATTGCTCGACAAAATCCGGTCTGAATCGAACCTGCTTATCGGTTTCATTGACCTTGCACCCCAGATCCTGCAGCATGTTGCGCAATTTTTTCAGTTCAACCTTGATGCCGACTTCCGAAAGCACTTCAAGGGAATGCCGGTGGATGATCTGTACCTCCTGTTCGTCCAATGCCTTAAGTCTGTTGATTTTCATCGTCACGCCCCCTGTACATGCCCCGTAATTTCATGCTATCTATATGTTGAAAAGCAAATGCAATAAGAACGCTGCTAATTTGTAATAGTTGAATACAACTTGTCAACCTAAATAAAGCGCAGGCAACACCGCCTGGACTCAAAAGCAAAAGGAGAAAACATTGAAAGACACCGTTGACCCGCGATGGCGTTTCGACACCTTATGCGTACACGCCGGTGAAGGGATTGACCCGGATACCAAAGCCCTGCGTCGACCGATTCATATGGCCAATTCCTATGAGTATCCCGCCGACATCGAAAAACTGCTGGAGACGATTTCCTGGGAACATTTGGATAAATTTCAGTATACCCGGGAACACAGCCCCACCCCCCGGCACCTGGAGGAGCGCCTGGCTAAGCTTGAGGGCGGCGAAGACTGTATTGTTTCGGCCAGTGGCATGGGCGCCATTGCCGCGACGTTTTTTACTTTGTTAAATGCCGGTGACCATATTGTTGCCTCGGAAGTCAGCTATACCGGCACCCAGAAGCTGCTGGGTTTTCACCTGCCTCGTTTCAATGTCGACGTCAGTCTGGTGGACACGACCGATTTGAAAGAGGTCAAAGATGCCATCCGCCCCGGAACCAAAGTCGTGTACGTGGAGACACCGGGTAACCCGCTGGTTTCCATCAGCGATATCGAGAAGATAGCCGCAATGGCCCACGCGGCGGGAGCGCTCATGATCGTGGACAGCACCTGGTCCGGACTGATCAATCAGCGTCCGCTGTCTCTCGGTGCGGACATGGTGGTTCACAGCGCGACCAAATATATCAACGGCCACGGGGATGCCCTTGGCGGCGCCGTAATCGGGCCGCTTAAAATACTGACCGATATCAGGGAATACGGCATCGTCCACCTGGGGGCCTGCATCAGCCCGTTTAATGCCTGGCTGATTCTAAGGGGCTCGGTCACACTGCCCCTGCGGATGGAGAAGCACTCGCAAAATGCCCGGGCCGTGGCATCTTTTCTCGAGTCGCACCCCAAAGTTCATTCCGTTGCCTACCCCGGATTAAAAAGCCATCCCGCCTATACGTTGGCAAGCAAACAGATGAAGGCCCCGGGCGGCATGCTGAACTTTAATTTAAAAGCGGATATGATGACTCACTTTGAGTTTCTAAAACACCTTGAACTCATCACCCATGCCGTATCCCTGGGCCACGACCAGAGCCTGATGGTATATATCCCCACGGATTTCTTTTTCGAGGATATGGTGGTGTTCAACGAGGCCCAGAAAGAAAAGTACCGGCGGATGATGGGCGAGGGAATTTTCCGTTTCAGCATCGGCCTCGAAAATGCGGCTGACATTATCGAAGATTTGAGCCGGGCCCTGGACCAAGTGGCATAAGATGATGGGGTGAAAAACTCACGATCGATATCAACTGGAACTTTCCAGATTATCCAAACGAATCGCGGCGGCATACCGATGGGCATCCATGCCCTCATAGGCCCCCTGGGTTTGGGCATAGCGGGCCAATTTTAGGGACGCCGCCGCATCAACCTCCATGTGAGTGATCACTTTTGAAAACATACCGACCCACAGACCGCCCGTGTAACGCGCGGCGGCCCCGGTCGGCAGGATGTGGTTGGGACCGGCTATCTTGTCGGCATAGACCTCGGCCGTGTTTTCGCCGATAAAAAGGGAACCGTAGTGCTTCAATAACGGGAGCACCTCCCTGGGCTCGGTTGAATGGATTTCCAGGTGTTCCGGTGCGTATTCATTGGCATAGCGTGCGGCATCGGAGAGGGTGTCAACCACCGCCACGACGCCTTTATTTTCCCACGAAGCACGGGCCACCGCCTCGGTGGTACGCGCTTTGAGCTGGCGTTCAAGTTCTTCCAGGGTCCGGCGGGCCAGGGATTCAGATGTGGTGACCAGGGCGCCGCGGGCGTTGGGATCATGTTCGCACTGGGCCAGCAGATCGGCGGCGATATAATCGGCACGGGCGGATTCGTCGGCAATGATCAAACACTCGCTGGGGCCGGCCAGAAAATCGATACCCACGGTACCAAATACCTGACGTTTGGCTTCCATCACATATTGATTGCCGGGACCCACAATCAGATCCACGGGCGCCATGGTGTCCGTGCCGTAGGCCAGGGCGCCGATTGCCTGGGCACCTCCGATACAGTATATTTCATCAACTTTCATTTTAACCATGGTGTAGAGGATACCCGGGTTGATGGCCCCTATTTTACCCGGTGGGCTGCAGGCAACGATTCTTTTCACACCGGCCACTTTGGCCGGAATGACCGACATGACGGCCGAGGTCAGGCAGGGGTAACGACCGGCCGGCACATAGCAACCGCAGGAGTCCACCGGAATGATGCGCTGCCCCATGCGCATTCCCGGGCGTATTTCTTTTTCAAACTCAACCATGCTGTCCTTTTGAGCCCTGGCAAAGGCCGTGACCTGCTCGATGGCAAAATCAAGTTCTTCCACCACCTCCGGCGGCAATTGTGCTTTGGCTTTCGCGGCCTGCGCTTCACTAATTCGGAAAGAGGGCGGATCGTAGTTATCAAACTGTTTCTCGAAATATCTTAGTGCGTTGTCGCCTTCAGTTTTGACTCTGGCCAGGATCGATTTTACGGTTTCCTGAAGCTGGTGGACATCCGCTTCTGCGACCGGCACGGCCGATTTTATTTCACGGTAGTACATGGAATTCTCCTTCCGGCTGCTGGTATGCTAATTTCTCAGATCCACGGACAAAATTAAGGTAGAATGATATCCGAATCTGATCGGAATACTTGCTTCGGGTTTCGATCCGGGTATCGAAGTAACATCAATGGACCGCAATTAGTTGGGTAGAGGTAGGATATTTTTCAGGTTTAGTCAATTTTTTTGTCAAAATTGAAATCTGTTTATTCTTGGTTCAGGAAAATAATTTAGTTTTCAATATCAAATTTTAAGACACTAAAATTAAGATTGACAATAATAGTTAGGTGCCTTACTATTATCATCGGCTGTTAATAATTTATTGAGGAAGCCTAATCATGTTTTTCCTGAAAGACCTTCCGACCGACAGAAACCTGCGAGATTTCGCCGAGCGCTATCCCAATATGAATCCATCGGCCCTGAAAACGTGCGCCGAGCTCATGCGCACGGGCAGTGATTTGATGGCCGCTTTTGAAACCATCCTGGGCCGATCAGGTTTGTCCCAGGGACGTTTTTTAGCCCTTATTGTAATGAACCGTGCTCCGGATGAGGCGATCACCCCCTCAACGCTGGCACAAAAATTGGGGGTGACACGGGCAACGATGTCCGGTCTTTTGGATGGACTGCAGAAAGAGGGTTTAATCGAGCGCAGGGCTCATCCGAATGATCGCAGGAAGGTCGGGGTCATCCTGACGGCCGGCGGGCGTCGCATCCTGGATAGTATCCTTCCGGAATATTACCGTCATTTCGCAAAGTTGACCACTTATCTGGATGAAGGGGAGCGGCAGACCCTGATATCCCTGCTGAAAAAAGTGAACCAGGGGCTTTCATCACTAATGTAAAAAAAAGATCAACAAACTAGTTAGGCGCCTAATTAATATTCAAAACACACCTCCACAAACAAAATCATCTTCAACCTGGGAACTTAAAAAATCAACCGGTGTTTAAAATTTATGAGGTCACACCTTGAATCGGCACAGTATACGTCTTAGGGTATTTGAATTGTGACCGCTTTCGGCCGATTTGAAATAAAACAAAAATAGAAAAAATGCGCAGCATAAAGTAATTTAGCCGCCGGTGCTTAAATCTAGCGGGGCGCTTCAGTTTTCAAAACCCTCTACAATCCCGTCAATGCTATTTTTCAGGGCGGATTAATTAGGCACTTAATTGTGGAATCTTTGCATTTAATGCAAAAACTTTTTATTCAATAGACGGAACACCTTAATTTTAGGCATTTTAGACACTTTAGGCATTTTAGGCATTTGTTGGAAAACCCAAGCAGCTAATTCGAAGCAAAATGGTTATTTCATCCTGTTTGGTTCCGGCTTGTCCGGGTTAGGAGATCTATGATGAAAAACGGTATCTTATTTTCACCTTTTAAAATAAATGGCTTCAACTTGAAAAACCGTATTGGTGTGGCCCCGATGACCCGGATGTCCTCACCGGGCGACAGCATCCCCCGCCAGGATGTACTCGATTTTTTGGTGCGTCGGGCCCAAAATGGCGCCGCCATCATCTATACCGAGGCCATCGTAACCGACTACGAAAGCGCCCAGGGATATCCGAAACAGGCCCGCCTGGTCACCCAACGCCAGATTGATGCCTGGAAACCGGTGGTCAAGGCAATCCAGCAGGAAGGCGCGATCGCCATTATGCAAATGTTTCACTGCGGACGAATGGCATGGCCGGAGGTCAATCCCGCCGGACGGGTGATTGCACCCAGCGCCGTCACTCTCAAGCAGGACAACCCCATGACCGGGTCACCGTATCCGCTGCCGGACGCCATGACGCAATTTGATATCGACCACGTTATCAAGGGCTTTGTCGAAACCGCCAGGGGAGCGGTGGAAGCAGGTTTTGACGGTATTGAAATTCACGGGGCCCACGGATATCTGATCAACAGCTTTTTATCATCCTATTCCAATCGGCGCACGGATTCATATGGCGGCTCGGTTGGAAACCGTTTCCGGTTCGCCCACGAAGTGATTGCGGCAGTTCGCAAAGTCGTCCCCCGGGAACGGTTGCTGTTATTTAGAATTTCCAACTGGGGCGTGGCTGATATGAAAGTTTCTTTGTTTGAAAGCAAAGCCGAGTGGCAGCAAACGATCAAGCTTTTGTCTGATGAGCCCATTGACGCCATTTCCGTCTCAACGTATGGCTACAGTGATAAGGCTTTCGGGACCGATCAAACCATGGCCCAGCTAACCCGCGAAGTCACCGATCTGCCCATTATGATCTGCGGTAAAATATCCGACCGTGCCAGTGCCGACGATGCCCTAAAAGATGCCGATATCGTGTTGAGCGCCAAATCGATTTTGCTCAATCCCAACTGGGTGGAAGACATCAGAGCCGGAAAAGATTTGCCCCTGTATGAATCGAAAGCGGCTGGCGTTGCTTATACCGATACACCCCTGCCCTGACGTATTACCTGAATTTTGCACGCAAATAATCCTCAAAGAAGTTTTAGATCAGGTTACCGCAATTGACGTGGCAATAGGCTGAATCGCGATGCTGCGCTCGTGCGCCGGCAGGGCCATTTTTCAAATCTTCTCCCGGTTTCAATCAGGTCCGTTATTGTTCGTCCCTAGCTGGTGATAACGAACCACACGGCACTTGTGGGGACCATGATCGAGGCGGGCAGCGGGGGAAGAAACTAACCGTTGACCTGTTAGATAAATCTCAGCAACCGTTTGAGATACCGCAAATAGGGATCCGAATATTGCAGGCTGCATATCCACAAGTTGTATAATTTGTCGTAGGGCAGCCTTTGTTCATCAACGAAAATCAGCGGGTACAGCATAACCGGTATCTCTTCGACACCGATCCGGCTGCACACCATAGAAAGCAGGGATTCAAAGCGGTCCCGGCGAAACACATCCGGGTCAAGGGCAAAAATTTTTATGCAATTGGTTAGGTCCGAAAGGTTTAAGCCGAAATCTGAAAGGTTTATGGCGACAATGGCTTTGAGACGGTCGCCGTCTTTCAAGGATAACAATTGACGCACTCTTTTCAGCCCCAATCGGAAATATTCCCTGAACAGTTCATCGTATGCGCCCTGATTCGGCTGCAAGTCCAGGGCATTCAGCATCAAGCCGTCGTGGCCCCCGGCATAAAAACCGGCCAGTTCCGACAGATCTTCCGGCTGAGTGTTCGTGAGTTCCCAGCCGTTCAACGATGTCCCACTGTCGTTTTGAATCGGTTTAAACTGCATGTAGGCAAAGCAATCGATGGAGCAGCCCCGGGGATCGTCAATCGCATGCTCGGCGCCGCCGAAAACCCGCCGAGGGAATTTATTGTCCGGCCGGTAATAGCACATTATGTATTTCATATGCAGACTGTGGAGTCGATGGGATTCAGTCACCATTCGTCCAATCTGGTCCAGAACCATCAATCCGGCCTTGTGACCCGCAGATGTTTTCGCAGCATGGTGCTGAATCAGCCAGCTGTTGGCGTAAAACCGGAGCATAGACATATGACCCAGGATATGGCCCCTTTCCTGATAGATAAAATGCCTGGCAATCTGCGAGTCAAGATTGTAGAGTTTTTCATAGGTGGCTTTGATTTCTGTTTTGTTTTTTTGAATGTGAACGTATTTTTCAGGGTAGATAAACCCGGCTTCAAAAAAGAAATCCCAGAGCGCATCCACATCGATATCGTTGCAAAGATAGGTGTTGGGGTTTTGAGCCTGGTGCAGCACCGCCATCAGATGAACATGATCCCGGCCGTCCATGTCCAGCAGCGCCAGACCGCATTTCACCCACGGGGTGTCCTCGAGCTCCTGGCGATAAATCACCTGGGCCCTGCATTTCAAACGATGACCGTTGGCAAACAGCAACTCAAGCTCGGGTAGAATCATCCCCGGTAAGAGCACCGAGGCATCGCGGTCTTCCGTTACCGAAAACCCGGCGCCGGATGAATCCAGGACTTTCAGCTCGATTCTCCTGCCGGTAAACGGATGTTTGAATATGATATCGGGTGAGGGCGTCAGCACCTGCCGGTGGCTGCGAAACTCTTTGCGTTCGAACCGGGATATTTTCTGTTTAAGCGGTGCCAGTACGAAGATTCCAATACTATAATCTCCGCTTTGTCTGATGATTTCGCACACGCCGCTATATAAAACGTCTCCGCCGGCGGCGATAACGAGATGGATTGCATGCTCAGGGTGAATCCAATCAAAGGTCTGCGGGTCAACGGCGGTCAATTCAACACGAAATGAAATAGCATTAAAATCCAGCAAAAGACCTTCAAACACCGCACTGTTTTGGGTCGCCTGCACCCGAATGCCCCGGCAGGGGTACCGTGCGGTTTTGCGCAGGCTGACTTCGTGGCTGTTTTCCGGCAAACGCAGACGGATTCCTTCATCGCTCAGGCTTAACAGTTCGGGTTCGACGACCAGCAATCTTTTACCATCGGGAATTACCAGGCTCTGAAACCTGTAGGCGGGTAATTTCCGATGGACACCATTGATCCGCATCCAGCGGCACTCAAGTTCCTCCCCCAGACAAGGCTGGGGCCTGGCATCCAGGGAAATAATTTGATCGTATTGCGGATGCTTGAAATTGATCCACACCGTCGTATCCTGGAAATTAATGCAATTGATTTTATTGGTTAATTCTTTTATCCCGACTCTTTTTCCCCGCTGTATCCGGGTTTGGTCTGAACCCGGAATTATCGCCGTCGGCGAAGGGACTGTCGCTCTGGAACCAAGGCTCTCCTCGCTGAGAATCGCATGCGGACGTATATTCGATTCTTCTTGCTCGGAACCAGCAGCCGGAACACTTATTTCATTCACGACCTCGTTTGTCGTTTTCATCTGTTAAACCTCAAGATGCCAAATCACAACCGGACAGTTGCGTGCCAGCAGTCATCCTGGCTCTATTTCGATGATCATCATCTTACCCTGAAACTCAATTGCCGATTTCCAGCAGGGTCGATGGCGGGCGTTTGCGTCCGCGGGACCGAACCGATTCGTCGCAATGGGTCGACATTTGACTGAGATGCTCCAGGTATTTAAATTCGAACCCATGTTTTCACGCAAGATCGGTGCCAGATTGAATAATTAAAATATTATCTTATATCTCGGAATGTTATAAACAAAGGCGATCTTCGACTTGCATTGAAGTGACAAAAATTGACCCCCCGGTAACAAATATCGACACGGCTGCCATTGGATCAAAGTCCTGCAAAATTTTATATCTAAGGAGTGAATATGTGTCAGGAAAGTTAAAACCAACCCAACCTGACATCGAGAAGGCGGTGGAAGAAGGTTTTACTGAGGGATGGTCGGAATGATTCCCCTGTTGGATACCAATTCTCTGATCCGATTTCTCACGTTTGATGCAGGCCAAAAATATATGAAGCTATAGAAATTCATTGGATAATGTCAGGATTCTATAAACCAGTTCACCGGCCTTCTGAGGCTTACCGGCTCCGGGTAGTGCTTCAGATAGCCCACTCTCAGTACAAACTGGGGAATCATGTCCTTCTGGTGGTTGGCGGCAATCTGATTCAGACCGGCTTGTTCTTCCAGATACTGGGTCATGGGCTGAATCGCGATGCTGCGCTCGCGTGCCAGCAGGGTCATTCTTTCAAATCTTCTCCCGGTTTCAATCAGATCCGCTATGGTTCGTCCCTCACTGGTGATAACGAGCCACCCGGCACCCTGACGGGCGAGCTTGGCCGTGTGGTCGACACCTTGCCGGCGATAACCCGGTTTCATGAAATCTTGGGGCTGAACAAAATTTCTGACAAACCAGCCCTTGAAACCGCGTATTTCCATGCCTTCTGTGGTCAGCCCATCGCGGCGGCGCTCGGCCTCCCGGTTGCTGAGCCGCAGCCATTGGACCAGTTCCTGCTGGGCGTCATCCCGCTGGGACTGGCGTCGAAAATTTTCGATGGCTCCCTCCGCAATGCAATCGGCATGCGCGGTACCCCTTGGAAAATAAAAAATGCGCCCGTTAAACGGTTTTGACAGCACCTGTAGATCTTCTTTTCCGATCCGACCTGGAAGGTAGCCGTGTTTGACGGTCATGCGCCCGGTGATGCGCTGCAGCGGATAATCCTCTAACCGGGCTTGCACCAAAGACACCTGGAGAATGTCCTTCTCAAAGGGATCTTGGGCCAGAACCGCCATCTCGGCCTTTAGCCCAAATGTGCTCGCGGCAATCGCCAGGTTTTCGGCGAAGGCGCCGATGGACAGCATGGCTTCCCGGTTGTTCGGATCAACCGCCGGCAGTCGTCGCTGTGGATCGGCCCCGATAATCCAATCATTTGGACTTCTAATCTTCACAACCCATGGCTGAGCATTGTGGCCGCTGGGCGCCAGCGAGGCATAGCACAATATGGCATTTCGAACCGCATCCAATTGCACGGCCGACTGGTTTGCGGGTTTGCGCACGGGCATATCCGAGCGGATGATACCCGAACAGGCGGAAATAATGGATCCGCCTCCGGTCAGCAGTGATCCGACCGCCAGGGTTTTTTTCAAAAAGCTTCGACGGTTTATTTTCATCTTATACCTCCCGTTGATGTCGTTGACTGGTAGATTCGTTGATTAGTTAAATAGTTTGGAATAAAGATGGAGCATAGCGAGGCCACAATTTTAGGCAATTTAGGCATTTTAGTACACTTTAGACATTAACATGGCAATTGCTCAGCCAAAGTTCTTCTGCATATATTCTATTCAGAGAACTGTTAAACATAGTCACTTTACGGTGACATTAAAGGCAAAAAATTTTGCTATTATTTTCCGGTTCCGGCAAACAAACCGTTTATCATGGTGTCAATGGCCATTTCCAGCCGTCGCCAGCCGGCTTCGGATTGAAGATCTACTCCGTTGTATATACTGATTTGACGTCCGCGACAGACCAAATAACTGACACCGGCTCCGATAATGGCACCCATCGCCGCAATATCGGGGAGCCCCTTATCGGCGACAGGAAAAAACATGTCAAAAAAATTCATCATCGTATTTTCGCGGATCGATTCCAACTCAGCGGTCAGCTCGTTTCGCTCGATCATTTCCCATGCCAGAATCTCCTGGGTCAGCGGGCGCCTGCGGATGGCGTGTATGAAATTTCTGCTCAATTGGAACAATTGCTCGGTCACGGGCAAGCGGCCGAATGCTTCGACATCCCCACCGGCAAGTTCCTTAATGGAGGGCCAAAAATTGCCCTCCCGGCCAAAAGCGACAATCAGCTCCGCCAACCCGCCGAAATAACGGTAAATCAACACCTTGTCGACGCCGGCTTCCCTGGCGACGGCATTGACGCCCAGACCCTTGAAGCCTTCCCGGGCCAGCACGGTGCCGACAGCCGCAATCAACCGGGCACGGGTCGCCTCACGATCGCGTGTTCTCATCCCTTGCGCGGTCAATTTATTTGGGGTAGATTTTGCCATTGAATCCGGTTGTTTCATTTCAGCCTTTTTATCACCGGTCGGTGACATTGTCAAGTGTTTTTTCATTTTGACAGCCGGGGAAAAGGCTGTTAGACAGCTTTAAAAACCGGAATGTCTAAAATGAGGAAAATGGAGGTTTTTAAATGGAAATCTACACCAAAGTTCAAGACCTGACCTGGAACCCGCACCCGCTGGCCAAGGGGGTCGAAATAAAGCCCCTGGTCACCAAGAGGGATCACGACCTGAATGTCAGCTGCATCCTGGTAAAAGTGCCGGCGGGCATCGAAATACCGGAGCACACCCATGAAGAACAGGTGGACATCCTCTATCCGTTGAGCGGCAGCGCTCAAATGTATGTTGAAGGCGCCGGAAATTTTGCCTTGACCCCGGGAATTGTTGTACGGGTTCCCATGGGTACAACGCATAAAATTTTTAATGTGACCGAAGAACTGATTATCTATGATGTTTTTCATCCGGCCACGATTTAGAGCGTTTGTCAAAATAACGGTCCGATAAATATGCTGTATTATCAGGGCGGATTAACTAGGGAGGAAAACCATGATTAAAGGTATCGGTCATCTGGGTATAATCGTGAAAGACATCGAAAAAAGCCTCCAGGCGCTGTCGCAGATTGTCGATTTTGATGCGCCTTCAATTAAGGAGTTTCCGGAAAAAAGCATGAAATGTGCCGTAGTGGAAATGAATGGCGTGGCCTTGGAGTTTCTTCAAGACGACAGTCAGGAAGGTTTTCTGGCGAAATTCAACCGGGAAAAAGGGGATTCCATCCATCATTCATAGACCATCGCGAATTATTATCCTAAGCCTGAACGGTGAACACTGAACCACTGAACCTTTTAACAGGGAGAAGAGCATGCCGACCTACGATAATGATCATGTGCTCGGATTTCATTTAAACCGCCAAACCCCGTCCATAGTTAAAGCAGAGGGGGTTTATCTGTATGACGACAAGGGTAACCGTATTATCGACGCCAGTGGCGGGGCGATAGTCTGCAGCATCGGCCACGGTGTGCGGGAAATCGTGGATGTTGCCGCCGAGCAGATGAAAAAGGTTGCCTATGTATTTCGCCGCGCCTTTCAATCGCCGGAACTCGAGGCGGCGGCAGGCAAGGTCTGCGAGGCGACCAAGGGGGATATGGATCGGGTGTTCTTTGTTTCCGGCGGATCTGAGGCCACCGAAACGGCAGTCAAGCTGGCCCGTAAATATCACATTGACAACGGCAACCCCTCCAAGTTCAGGGTGATCTCACGCTGGCAGAGTTATCATGGTGCGACCATGGGGGCGTTATCATGGTCCGGCTTCACATCGAGGCGGGCCGAATTTACGCCCTATCTGAATGATTTTGTCCATCTGCCGCCGGCGTACTGTTATCGTTGCTGGTATGGGAAATCACCGGAAACCTGCGACCTCGCGTGTGCTCAGGCGCTGGAAAATGAAATTTTGTGTCTGGGACCGGAAACGGTTTCCGCCTATATCGCCGAACCGGTGTCGGGCCATGCCCTGGGTGCCGCTTTCCCGCCCGATGAACACTTCAAACGCATCCGGCAAATTTGCGACAGGTACGATGTCTTGATGATTCTGGACGAGGTAATGAACGGCGTCGGCCGGACGGGCAAATGGTTTGCCTATCAGTATCATGGCGTGGTTCCGGATATTATCGCCCTGGCGAAAGGCTTGAGTGCCGGTTACTATCCGGTGGGTGCAGCAGTTGTGCGGGCCAAGATATATGACACGATCGCCGCCCACTCCGGTATCTTCGGATCCGGTCATACCTATGGCGGCAATCCGGTCGCGGCAGCGGTCGTTTGCCGGGTAATTGACTACCTGAAGGAACACAACCTGGTCGAGCGCTGTGCCGCCATGGGCGACTATTTGGCCATGAAACTGGAAACATTAAAATCCCATCCGACCGTCGGCGACGTTCGCGGAAAAGGACTCCAGCGGGGCATAGAATTTGTCAAAGACAAAGCAACCCGAGCAGCTCTGGATCCCCAAATTCATTTTTCCCAGCAAATTCAGGACGAGGCCTTACGACGCGGTGTGCACATCGAATCCTCCTTCGGGTGTGATCGGGGTCAGGCTGGCGACATGATCATCTTCGGCCCTCCGTTCATTATAACCGAGGAACAAATCGACGATCTTATGGGGATCATCGACGAAACGCTGACGGTCGTTGAAAAGCGTGCCGGGTTTTGATTGATGGCTTTCCGCCGCAAGCGGATCTGTCCAGCCGCCGGCCGCAGCACCGGCCAGATTATTCGATTAAAAACTTACCAGATTTTTTTAAATTTATTTTTTGGTTTATACCAGGAATGTCTAATATATTTAGATTGTCAATTTTACATCTTCAATTTACTATAGAATTACTTAACCCAAAAAATAAAAGGAAGCAAAAATGAGCAAACGCAGTGATTTGATGACCAAGGGTCCGGAACGGGCGCCCCACCGTTCGCTGCTGCGAGCCGAGGGCTTTACCGACTGGGAAATGGATCGGCCGATGATCGGCATCGCCAATTCTTTTAATGAAATTATCCCGGGGCACATGCATCTGGACAAACTGGTGGAGGCCGTTAAAGCCGGAATTTATGCCGCCGGCGGAACCCCGGTAGTATTTAACACCATCGGTGTTTGCGACGGCATTGCCATGAATCATGTCGGGATGAAATATTCGCTCCCCAGCCGGGAATTAATCGCCGACTCACTGGAAATTATGGCCACCGCCCACCCGTTTGACGGCCTGGTATTAATGTCCTCCTGCGATAAGATCATCCCGGGGATGCTGATTGCCGCGGCCCGGCTGAACATTCCCTCCATTTTTTTATCCGGCGGCCCCATGCTGCCCGGAAAAGTTCAGGGCAAGGACACCGGTCTGGACAAGGTCTTTGAGGCGGTCGGCCGCTTTAAAAGCGGTAAGATATCTGAAACGGAATTAACTGAAATTGAATGCAAGGCCTGTCCGGGGGTTGGTTCCTGTTCCGGGATGTTCACGGCCAACACCATGAGCAATCTGGCGGAAGCCCTGGGCATGGCGCTGCCGTTTAACGGCAGTGCCCCGGCAGTGTTTGCCGAAAGGGTCTGGCTGGCCAAACAAACCGGTTACAAGGCGGTGGAACTGGTTAACGCGGGAATCAAACCGCGGGATATTATGACCCAAGCGGCCTTTTATAATACAATTGCCGCGGACATGGCCCTGGGCGGCTCCACCAACTCGGCCCTGCACATCCCGGCCATCGCATACTATACCGAAATCGATCTGACCCTCAAGGATTTCGGGGAAGTTTCCAAAAAAATTCCTCACCTGACATCCATAGCGCCGGCCGGCCCGCATCACGTGGTGGATTTCTTTTATGCCGGCGGGATTCCGGCCATTATGGCGGAACTGAAACAGTCCGGGCTTATCCATTCGGAAACCATGACGGTTTACGGCAAACCGCTCGGTGAGATGTTGCAGGAGACCCAAGCCGGGATTAAAGACCCGGCCGTCATTCGTTCGACGAAAGATCCGGTCCATCCCACCGGCGGTCTGGCTGTTTTGACCGGCAACCTGGCGCCGGACGGGGCCATTGTCAAACAGGCTGCCGTCGCCGATGAAATGCTCAACCATTCAGGGCCGGCTCGCATTTTCAGCTCCGAAGAAGACGCTTATCAAGCCATTGTGGGTGCTAAAATCAAAAAAGGTGATGTAATCGTCGTCCGCTACGAAGGCCCAAGGGGGGGTCCCGGGATGCAGGAAATGCTCTCACCGACCTCGGCTCTGGCCGGCATGGGTATGGACAAGGAGGTCGCGTTGATTACCGACGGCCGTTTTTCCGGCGCCAGCCGGGGGTCCGCTATCGGGCATGTTTCGCCGGAAGCTGCCGCCAAAGGTCCGATCGCCGCCCTCAAAGAGGGCGATCTCATTGAAATCGACATCCCCAACAATAAATTAAATGTTAAGCTTTCAGCAGAGGAGATCCGGCAAAGATTGGCCGCATTGCCGGAATTTGAGCCGAAGATCAAAAGCGGCTACCTGGCAAGGTACGCACAAATGGTATCCAGTGCTGATAAAGGGGCTGTCTTTCCCCGCTAATCATTTCAATCAGGAGACTTTTCAATGAAAAATTCAGGAAATAATCTTCATCAGCGGCTTCGGACGCTGGCACAAAATCTGTGGTGGACCTGGCATCCGGAGGTTATCCGGCTTTTTACGGATCTGGATCCGCATCTCTGGCGCGAGGTCGATCATAACCCCACAGCGTTTTTGAACCGGATCAGCCCGGAGCAGATCGAACAGCGCGCATCGGAGCTGGTGCTTCACAGCCGCATAAACCATGCCTTTCGCCGCTTGAATGAATACTTAACCGCCTCGCAGACCTGGGGCGCCATCCATTGCGGCAATCTTGGGAATCAACCGGTTGTTTATTTTTCAGCCGAATTCGGCCTGCACGAATCCCTGCCGATTTACTCCGGCGGTTTGGGGATTCTGGCCGGCGACCATCTCAAGAGTGCGTCCGATCTGGGAATACCGTTGATCGGGATCGGACTTTTATATCACCAGGGCTATTTTATCCAGCGCCTGAACAGCGAGGGCTGGCAGGAAGAAGAATATGTCGACCTGGATCGAACCCAGTTGCCGCTGGAGCCCTTAACCCTGGCGGACGGCCAACCGTTGATCGTCCGCATCGACACCCGGGGCGGGGTGCTTGCGGCCATCTGCTGGCAGCTTCAGATCGGTCGGGTGCGACTGGTTTTGCTCGACTCAAACGTTGAAGGCAACACGGATGAGGACCGGATGCTGACCTCACGCCTGTACGGCGGCAACGATCGCACACGAATTCGCCAGGAGCTGCTGTTGGGCATCGGCGGGGCGCGTGTCATGCAGGCGCTGAATATATTCCCGGGCGTATTGCATTTAAACGAGGGCCACAGTGCTTTTGCTATTCTTGAAGAAGTCCGCCGGGTGATGGAGTCCGACGGCATCTCATTTGACAGCGCGCTGCGTCGGGTGGCGATTTATACCGTATTTACCACGCACACACCGGTGCCGGCCGGGCATGACCGCTTCTCTCCGGAGCTGGTGGAAGAGCATCTGGGTCTTTTCCGGGAAAAACTAAATCTGTCACACGAAGGATTGATGGCCCTGGGCCGCGTGAAACCCGAAGATGCGAACGAACCTTTCTGCATGACGGTCCTGGCCCTGAAGGGCTCACGGCACGCCAACGGCGTGTCAGCCTTACACTCCGACGTCAGCCGGCGAATGTGGCAGGGCCTCTGGCCGGATCGGCCTGAGGCCGAGGTTCCCATCGGCCACATTACCAACGGGGTCCATGTGCTCTCCTGGATCTCCCCTCAAATGCACCAACTGTTCGAGACACGGCTGGCCCACAATTGGCCCACCCGGATGATACACGCGGACATGTGGGAAAAGGTGGCTGCCATCGATGACGGCGAGCTGTGGGAAAATCACCAGGTCCTCAACATGCGGCTGATTAACTTCGTCCGGCGGCGATTGCTGCAACGGGCCGAACGACTGGGACATCAAGACATCATTCAGGAAATCGATCAGGTCCTTGATCCGGATATCTTAACGATTGGCTCTGCCCGACGACTGGCAACCTATAAACGGGGGGACTTGATTTTATCCC